>OMDZ01001520.1_pt1 | contig 10959 bp, 11 predicted proteins | sample 1673641 | NCBI WGS metagenome assembly OMDZ01 (sample SAMEA103958117, study PRJEB25191) | human gut metagenome | biome: human-associated habitat [ENVO:00009003]; feature: intestine environment [ENVO:2100002]; material: feces | place: Germany | collected 2013/2015
GAAACCTACAACTGAATCCTGTTTCCATTTACACAAAATTTTGGACAGTGTCTTAAAAAAAGATAAATGATGTTTCGTATAAGTTTATTTTTATTTTAAACTTTTTACATTTGCAACATATCCAAAAAACGAACATTTTTTGGATTTATGCATTTCCAATTTCTTTAACTGGTATTATAGTTAAATTCTTATCACCGTATCCGTCTACTGAATAAGACAATTTTCTTATACCTGGAAAAAATTTAAATACACTATTTACTATAGCTTTGTGAAGGCATTCAAATAGTGGAGAAAATGGTTGGCAGACATAGTTCTTGTATATATTTTGTTCTATATGTATAATCAGATTTTCACCATCATATTGTGGTGAAAATTTGTCTTTTTCATTGAACATATATAGTAAGGTTTCTTTTTCCGATTCATTTATTTTTCTATCGTTTACCTGATAATTATCAACTATATCGTTAATAGTATCTGTCCAATACTTCCACCATGTTGGTTTATCTTCTTCAAAAGGAAGCACAGTCTGTGTATATTCTTCTTCCTTCGTGCGAACTTCATCTTGTAATTTAGCCTGAACTTCCTCACTAATTTTTTTATACTTAGGGTATTCATTTTGGGGATTCTTCTTGAGTCTTTCGCTTCCATTCGGATTGATATTGTATCTATTACGTAACTTGAACCACAATATTCCTCTGGCATCCCTGATTTTGTTTTCCTGAAGTTCTTTTTTAAAAATAGTCATTTCACTGCAAAGGTCTTTCAGCTCTGTTCTGGAAAGTTCTCTTAATTGTCTGAATATGTCATCGGATACTAACGAAGGCACTGTACTTTTTATTGTTTCGATTATATACGTTCTCATTCTTGCTTGTTCCTGAATATCCTTCTCTGAACCAGGTAGACAGTCATGTATCCGGAATATAAACTTATCCAGTTTACCACCTCTACCTTTACCAGATCGTATTTCATATGTGTCGAAATAGAAGTCTATCAATCCTTCCTGAAATAACTTTTTCATTTCCCTATCAGCCGATAAAATATATCTTGTTTTAAGCAAATTGGTAATAGGGCTGACATTTATGGCTTCAGCTAATTCTACTGGAGTGTATGTAAATATACCGGCAGAACGCCATTTGCAGCATTTATCGTAGAAAAATTGAGTGGCTTTATCCTGAATACTCATAGTCACTGCAAAATCTAACATTGTAAAATGCTTATTCACCACGTAATATAATGGGAGAACACCAGGAGTGATATATATTGTCATCCCGGTATTAATGTCATAACTTACCTCTCCGACAAGTTTGGCCATCACCCATCCTGTCGGCGTTTCATATTTCACGTCGGTATTGTTTAGCCACTCTGCCGCAGCTTTTAGCTCTCGATGGGCATGTTCATCCGGATACCATCGCAGAATATCTTCGCGTGATATATTGATCTTTAAGGTTTCGTTGTTCTTAATGTAGGATTCAAGCATTATTCTTTCATCCTGAATCTGTTTTACGATGAACTTGATTGCACGATACGTTCCTTTGTTGAGAATTTGCTTCGCATCAGTTAGGAAGTTTGTTTGGTAGATAGGGCATGTCAGATTCATTATCCGGCTGTCGTTTTTCTTGTTGGACAATACCGTTATTTTCTCTGAAGTAAATATTTCTTCGTAATTCTTTCTCATGTTCTTTTTTTGGCAAAAATAGCATTTTCCACGAAATATAAGATATTATTAGACATTTAATTTCGCAAAATGTCTAATAATATCTATCCAGGCAAGTATAAGTTCTAATTTGCCATGTAAAAAAATGTTTTAAAATGTGGTGTTTGTTTAAATAATAGGTAACGTCTATTACAATTATTAACATAAACTATTATAATAATGTGAATAAGATGAAATTTGTACAACGCAAGAAATATTACTTCAAATTTCAATTTTTGCCAAAGTGTGGCAAAATAATTAGAATTGCCAAACTTGCCAAAATGTAGTAAAATAATCAAATCACTGTAATACAATCATTCAAGTGATAGTTGGAAAATTCCAAAATTTTGATTAACTTAAAACAGCCTTTTAAATTGAAAGTAAAAAGTGTTTTAATATGTATAAATAACTAAAAAGCAAGTGAAAAAATCGGACTTGCCAAAGTGTAGTAAAATATTTGCCAAAGTGTGGTAAAATAAAAATCGGACTTGCCAAAGTGTAGTAAAATGTTGCCAAAGTGTGGTAAAATGTTGCCAAAATGTGGTAAAATAAAATATAAGTATTTGATAATCAACGCTTTATAAGCACTGTTATTAAATAGCCTATAAAGAAAGCTACTAAATACGCGCGTGCGCGAAACAAATGTGCTGCTTATGTCTACAACAAATGACTTACTTCTGCCTTCAAACAATAGCTCTGCTAATGTTTCCAACAAATGATTTACTAATGAAAAATTATAAGTATATAAATCCGTATAGGGAAAAAAATATTAATACGTCCTGTGTGCTTTATAGGAACTCGCATTTGAAAGCCCTACCCACGGAGCGTGGGAAAGTCAAGCCTGTGGACTGCCCTCTTGTTGATGACCGACCTCGTGTCCTAAAAAGCCGTGGCAGGAAGAAACAGGAAAAGAGAGGAGGTATTGGTATCTCCGAAGCTCATGCCTTTAGGCGTGGGTAGCTCACTAAAATAATATTGAACAACAAATATGGTCATTTACCCTGTTTGCTTATTTGGAAACAAATGGTTACCTTTGCATTTGAAGTTGAATATAATGGAAGCAAAAACTATAAAAGTCATATTGAGTGAAGAAGCTGAAAGTTTTGTGAGGCTTCAACCTGTTAAAGCGCAGCAGAAGATTACTTATAACATCCGTAAACTGGAAAGCGGAGTGATGGATAATAATCTATTTAAGAAACTGGGTAATTCCGAGATTTGGGAGTTGCGCACATTGTTTAGTGGTGTATGCTATAGGCTTTTCGCTTTTTGGGATACAGAAACGGAAACACTTGTTGTTGCTACACACGGAATCATAAAGAAAACACAGAAAACCCCGCAAAAAGAAATACAACGGGCAGAAGAAATAAGAAAAGAATATTTTAACGATAAAAAATAATATATTATGACAAAAATGAAGTTTACCCCTGCAGATAATCTGGTGGATGATGTATGGGGGAAAGTAGGAACTCCCGAGAGAGATGTGATGGAAGCACAGCTCAAAGACGAGGTAGATGCTTACTTCGTAGGGGAAGCTATTAAGAACGCACGCCTGAAACAAAACCTCACACAAGAGGAACTTGGTGAACGTATAGGTGTGAAGCGTTCTCAGATAAGCAAACTGGAAAGCGGAAAATGCTCAATCACTCTTTCCACTATGGGAAAGGTATTCCGTGCTTTGGGAATAGCTACCGCCACATTGGACTTAGGCGTGGAAGGGAAAGTTGCTTTGTGGTAGAAATGAAAAATATAATTGCACTTATTCGCTGATCACCACTACTCCTTGCTCCGCTAACTGTCGGATGAGTGCTTCGGTGTCGGCCAGTGCTTCGGGGTAGGTGACGTTGTACTCCTCGTTGAGGCATTGGGCGAGGGCTTCGGTGGTGGCGATGCCTTCTTGTAATTTTCGGATGAGGAAAACGGCTGTTTCGTTGATCATCAGCATGTGGGAAAGGTTGATCTGTTCGCCGCATCCGATGAGGATGTGTTCGCCGGCGATGGTACGGATGAGGTAGTCGGGGTGGATGGTTGCTTTCATAAAAGAATGTGGGTTTTGAAAGAAAGAGAGTGTGTCAGAACTCGTAGAACCACTGATTACTTGTTTTTCAGATGACTGATTGAGATGAAAAATGTTTGCATCTGTGTAATCGTGGCGAGTTGTGACACACCCTCTATTATGAAGAATTAGTAAACGTCGCAAATTACTTTGGCACCCGGGATTGTGACTTCGCGGACAGGAGCACCAGAGAGGCTGCGGGTGGTTGTTCCAGAAGCTGTTGAGCCTTCACCAAACTCTTTTTCCCATGCAGCCTTGAATTGGGCAATATCTATAGCTAATCCTATATTATAAAAATGATTATTTTTTGGTATTGTAGTCATGTTTACTTTAGTTTGTAAAGCATCCATATCATTTAATAACCATTGTTCATCAGGGGTGGTTCCAGGATTATTCCAATGTTTAATTAAAATATATACATCTATTTCTTCTGCTATTACTGGAGTGTACAATTGATTTCCTGTTTTTGTTTTATAACCCCAACCTTGACGTATATTACTAAATGTAATTGGGTAAGTTTGTTCACTAAATGCAATGTATTTATTCAAATCAATATTTCCCTCTATAAAATGCTCTTTATCTCCTGTTGAATAATAACCTCCCTCTGTTATTCCATTTGATTGTTGTTCTGCCAAATTATATGCATCAGTAAATCCAGATCCTCCCATATAGACTTTAACATACCATGTTTCTGGTTTACTTCCCATTATTCTTTCAAAATCATTATTGTCAAAATCTTTATCGTTTTGGTCATAAAAAAAAGCTAAGGTGTTAAATCCTGCACACCCTCTAATTAGGGTAAGATCACTGTTGACTGTTAAATCATGAAGTGCTAAATTCAACTTACTTCTATATATTTCTTTATTAATATCTTTTTGTCTTAAAAAGAAGGTGTACTCTGAACCATATAGACTGTTTTTTATTATTTGATTCTCAGTTAAGGACCATTTATCTTCTGTTAGAGACGAAAAATAACATTCATCAGTATTTTTGACTGATAAAGTTTTTACTATGGTTTCGCCAGAAGGAATGTAGGGATTTCCTTCAGAATTTAAAGGAGTTATGGTTGCATTTTGATTTTCTTTTACTTCTATTTTATAACGAATTCCTTTACATTTTGTACCATCTTGTGAGTTAGTACAATTGTCAACAACAGGTATTTCAATATATTCTCCTGTATTTATATTATGAAGATATATTTGATTAGGATCATATATCAAATCAAAGTTATTATAATCTTCATCATAACCTTTTGTCGCAATACTGGAAATTGGGCTAAAATCCATCCCGATATAATAGATGCCTGGTTTTGTATAGGTTGGTAAATTTTCTTTGTTTGTGCAAGACATTATACCTATACAAAGCCATAGAGAAATTATGGTATAAGTGAATATCTGTTTCATGTTTAATTTTATATTGTAGATTTAAATTTATGTACTAGTTTTGTGTTCTTCCTACTCGTGTCCAAGTACCACTACTTGTATTTCTATTTTCCACATTATTTATATAGCTTTCAGTCTCTATTTTTATACAAAGACTGGCATTGTATATTTTTTGGCATATAGCGTCATTAAACTCCCATTCCACCAGTCTTATACTTGGTTTAGTGTATTCTTTCTTTTTCATATCCATTTTATTCTCTTTTTAAAGTCAAATATTCGATGCAAAAGTAAGGATTCATAATGAAAATCAGAAAGTTGGAGGGAAGGAATGAGTGTCAAATGGTCATGTTGATGTGTCAGAAAGTCAAAGGAGGAGCACCACGGGGGACACGGAGTAGCACAGTTGAAAGAAAGAGGCATTTGTGACACTTGTGTGGTACAACAAAGAGGTAGGGGTGAAAGCTTATTTCGACCTTTTTGACTAAAAGATTTTGGTAGATTAGGATAGATGATGTACCTTTGTATACAAAGGTTATTTTAAAGTAGTATTCCAATAAATTATATCACAGGAAATATGACTATGCTATATCCGGTTGGTATTCAGAGCTTCAAAGAAATTCGCAAAGGCGGATATTTATATGTGGACAAGACTGCATTGATGTATCATCTTGTGTCCACAGGAAAATATTATTTTCTTAGCCGTCCTCGCAGGTTTGGCAAAAGTCTCTTGACTTCCACGCTGGAGGCATATTTTAAAGGTGAGAAAGAGCTTTTTAGAGGACTTGCCATTGAATCTTTTGAAAAGGACTGGACGGAATATCCTGTACTGCATATTGACTTCAGCGGAGTTGCCTACAAGGCTGAATCTGATCTTCAGAAGATGTTGAATCAGGTTCTGACCGAATGGGAAGACAAATACGGAATAACTGCTCAGTCCGATCTTCCGGGACTCAGATTCAGACAGATTATTGATGCAGCATACGAAGTAACCGGACATAAAGTGGTAGTCCTTATTGACGAGTATGGCAAACCGATTGAAGACAACCTTACGAATGAAGAATTAAGAGAAACATACAGAGCTGTACTTCAGGGATTTTACAGTACCCTGAAAGTCAAGGATGAAAAGATTAAGTTCGCTTTTCTGACGGGCGTGTCTAAAATAGGTAAAGTCAGTGTGTTCAGCGGAATGAACAACTTGAAAGACATATCTATGGTATTTCAGTATGCAGAACTTTGTGGCATTTCTGAAGCAGAATTGCAGAAATACTTCGATGAAAGTATTGCGATAATGGCTGCTGAGCATAAAATTTCAAAGGAAACATGTTACCGGAAACTTAAAGAACAGTACGACGGGTATCGTTTCCACCCAGACAGTGAGGGGGTATATAATCCATTTAGTCTTTTAAACTCTCTGCAAGACAGGGAATATGGAAACTATTGGTTTGAGACTGGTACGCCCTCTTTGCTTGTCGATGTGTTGCGAAAGACAACGTTTGACATTACGACTCTTGATAATCAGGAAGTGATTGCATCGTCTCTCAATGGAGCTGATTCTATCGTTGATAATCCGGTTCCACTTTTGTTTCAGACGGGTTACCTGACAATTAAAAGTTACGATCCGGACAGTAGACTATACACGCTTGGATATCCAAACGGAGAGGTAAAAGAAGGATTTCTAAATTCGCTGATTACTTATTATCTGCGTTCATCGAATCCCGAAGAAAGTAAAGCCAAAGTTCCTAAGATGCGCACAGCGCTTATAAAAGGAAGACCGGAAGACTTTATGAATTATCTGACAGCATTTTTCGCCAATATAAGTTATCAGATACAAGGCAATGCAGAGAAAAACTTCCAATATGCGATGTATATCATACTCGATTTAATAGGTATGGATGTGCAGGTTGAACGTGCAACAAGTAGTGGACGTATAGATCTGACTGTTCAGACGAAGGAGTATATTTACATTATTGAGTTGAAAATCAATTCTTCTGTAGAAAAAGCTTTGCAACAGATTGAGGAAAAAGGGTATGCCAGACCGTTCGCGACCAATCCGCGCAAATTGTATAAAATAGGAATTAACTTCTCTACCGCTACCCGTTGCATTGAAGACTGGAAAATCGTGGGATAAAAGGGACATGTCGCATGGTGCTCCCCTCTCTTTGGGAGAGGGGGTGGGGGTGAGGCCCCCTACCGCTTCTTCCCATACAGCTTATCAATCAGATCCGTACGACCGATGCGGCGAAGCTCGTTGAGGATGTTTTTACGTTCTTCGGGTTTGTACCAGAAGAAGAACAGGCGCTGGGCCAGTTTCTCGCGTTGGGTACGGGCACTGAACACGGGTTCGAGGGTGTAAGGATGGTAGCCCGTATACCATGTTTCGGTGGAGACCGTCATGGGGGTGGGCGTGAAGTCCTGCACCTGCTCCAGTTGGAAGTTCAGGCGACGGGTGATGACAGCAAGCTCGGCCATGTCTTCTTCCTTGCAGCCGGGGTGGCTGGAGATGAAGTAGGGAATGAGCTGCTGGCGCAATCCTTCCTGACGGTTGATGGCATCGAACTGCTTCTTGAAGGTTTCGAACTGGCTGAACGACGGTTTCCGCATGATGCGGAGCACACGGTCGGACGTATGTTCGGGTGCTACTTTCAGTCGGCCGCTGACATGGCGGGCAATAAGTTCGTGGGTATACTGACGGGTGCTGCGGTTGATTTCCGGGGCTTTGCTTTCGTGCAACAGCAGGTCGTAGCGTACGCCACTGCCGATGAACGACTTCTTGATGCCCGGCAGGGCGTCGACAGCATGGTAAATGTCGAGCAGCGGGCGGTGGTCGGTGTTCAGGTTGGGACAAACCTGCGGATGGATGCACGACGGACGCTTGCACTTGTGGCAGAGCTCGGGATTGTTGCCATGCATGCGGTACATGTTGGCACTGGGACCACCCAGGTCGCTGAGGTAACCTTTGAAGTCGGGCAGCTGCATGATGGCCTTGACTTCGCGCAGGATGCTTTCCTTGGAGCGGCTGACGATGAACTTGCCCTGATGGGCAGAGATGGTGCAGAAAGCGCAGCCTCCGAAACAGCCCCGATGGATGTTGACCGAAAACTTGATCATGTCGTAGGCGGGGATGCGTTTTCCCTTGTACTTGGGATGCGGCAGCCGGGTATAGGGCAGGTCGAACGAGTGGTCGAGTTCGGCTTCGGTAAGCGGCGGATAGGGCGGATTGACGACGACCGTCTGACGGCCTACTACCTGCAGGATGCGCGAAGCGGCGTACTTGTTGCTCTCTTCCTCGATGTGACGGAAGTTGGCCGCCTGTTTCTTTTTGTCTTTCAGGCATTCTTCGTGAGAGAAGAGAAGGATGTCGTCTTCGTGCGAAACGGGATGGGCGTCAAGGTAAGCCATCTGGGGAATGTCGGCAATGCATTGCCGGAAGTGCGGACCGACGGTACATGGTTCGGAACCGGCAGCGGACAGCCGGCGGACAAGCTCGACAACAGGCTTTTCGCCCATGCCGTAGATGAGGGCATCGGCACCGCTGTCTACCAGAATGCTGGGCAGCACCTTGTCCTGCCAGTAGTCGTAGTGCGTGAGCCGGCGCATACTGGCTTCGATGCCTCCGAGTACGACGGGGACATCGGGATAGAGACGCTTCAGTATTTGGGTATAGACGATAGACGGATATTCGGGCCGCATGTCCGGACGGGCATCGGGAGTATAGGCATCGTCGCTGCGCAGACGCTTGTTGGCCGTATATTTGTTGACCATGGAGTCCATGCAGCCGGCACTGATGCCGAAAAACAGGCGGGGACGTCCCAGCTTCTTGAAATCGCGCAGGTCGTCGCGCCAGTTGGGTTGGGGTACAATGGCTACCCGCAGGCCTTCGGCTTCGAGGATACGGCCAATGACAGCCGCACCGAACGAGGGGTGGTCTACGTAAGCATCGCCGCTGAAAAGGATGACATCCAATTCGTCCCATCCACGGAGTTCCACTTCTTTTTTGGTAGTGGGCAACCAGTCTGTAAGCCGGTATTCTTTCATGGGCGGGGAGAGGGGATGAATTGTAAAGTCAGCTGTTCGCCGTTGTAGATTTCGCGGAAGCCGATCTGCTGCTCTGAAAGATATTCCTTCAGGTCGTTGAATGCCAGGGAATCATCCATGATGATTTCCAACTGCTCGCCTTCGGCTGCTTCGCATATCGCTTTCATGGCGGGGATGAGTGGACTGTAATGCCGTTGTCCGCAGGTATTGACTGTTTTCATTCTTCTTCGTCTTCTTCTGAGGGCATCTGGTTGGGAAGCCATTGGAGGTACAACTTGATGAGTTGCTGCAGGCCAAATGCCTTCATATTGTTGTGGTAGATAACGTCGATGCACAGGTCGAGCAGGTCCTTGCAGTTCTCTTCCTGAGAAGCAATCAGGGAGCGGATGTTCAGTTTCAGTTTGTCGAGTACGGTTTCGTCGACAATGCCGTTGCTGTCAATCAGATGGCGGAAAAGACCGTATCTTTCGATCGTAGAGAGATTCTCGTCGGAAACCTCGATGCTGCGTGTCCCGCTGGGGTTGGCTTGTATGGTGTACATGGCTTTTGAGTTTTTAAGTTTTAAGTTTTAAGTTTTTGAGTTCTTAAGTTTTTGAGTTTCTGAGTTCTTGAGTTTTTGGTTTTTGAGTTTGTAAGTGATCGTTTTACTTTAACTTAAAAATTCATCAACTCATCAACTTAAAAACTCAAAAACTTAAAAGCTCAAAAACTCAAAAACTTAAAAGCTCATTAACTCCTTCCGTATTTCGTTTGTGGCAAAGATAGAAGTTTTTTTTGATTATTCAAAAAACTTCAGTATGGATGCCATGATGCCTGCCCTGTCTGATTCGGAACGGATAGACTCGAAGGGGAATCCCATGACGAACGTCCGGTAATCGTTTCCTTTGTAGGCAATGGCCGAAGCGGTGCGGCTGTCGGTGTAGACCATGGCGGCAAAGGCGGGTGCAGTGGGTTGGAGGCAGTCGGCCGAAGCGATGGGGCAGGTCGAACTGTTGGGGGCACTGGGAATGCTCAGGTTGCGGCCCAGGCCCTGCACGGAAATCGGATTGCCGCCGGGCTTGAACTGGCCGGCATAGGTGTATTTCAAAATGTCCTGTGTAAAGGAACGTTCGCCTTGCGAGCCATTCATGTCGCTGGCAACGTAGGCACCGCTGACCAGCAGACGGCCTCCTGACCGGCAGTAGGAAGTAAGAGCCCGCTGCATGGGGGAGGAGAAAGTCTTATAATAGACATTGCGGGCAGGATTGCTGTCGCGGTCGTCTTTCTCCATGCCCAGGATATAGTCGACGATGGGATAATCTTCGAGGCTGACGTGCCCTTCTTCGACGGCTTCGTCGCTGCACGATACGAAGCTGTATCGTCCTGCGGCCTGTATGGCCTTGCCGTGGATGAAGGGATAGTCAAAGCTGTTGCCCGCTATCTTTATTCCTTCCAGTTCGTCACCGCTTTCGCCTAAAGTGCGGCCGGCATTCTTGCGGTTGAAGTCCTGCTGGTAGCCGCAGAGGGAGATGTCGTAGAGGTAGGGCACGCCGATATCCTGTGTCAGGTCGAATCCTGCCTGCACATCGTTGCTGAGGACGGCAGGACCACTGATGCGGTCGAATCCGTTGACGATGAGCACCTGTTTTTCTTCGTGGCGGGCTTTGTAGACCGACAGAATCTCGGATGGAAAACTTTCACCGCCCCGGTTGACGGCAGTCACTTTGAAAGAATAGATGATGCCCGGTTCTATCTTCATGGTATAGGAGGGACTGCTGACGCGTACACCGTTGTCGAAACCGCCTCGTCCGATGCGT
>OMDZ01001536.1_pt1 | contig 10887 bp, 8 predicted proteins | sample 1673641 | NCBI WGS metagenome assembly OMDZ01 (sample SAMEA103958117, study PRJEB25191) | human gut metagenome | biome: human-associated habitat [ENVO:00009003]; feature: intestine environment [ENVO:2100002]; material: feces | place: Germany | collected 2013/2015
CCGCTGGCGCCCCGGGACACGCGCCACGCCACGCGCGTAGACAACTTTTACCTGTATTCCCTGGAGGCGAACATGGCTTACCTGGCCGCCATCAGCACGCCCATCGCCGTCCAGTGCGAAAAACTCATCGGCGGCCGCTACAGCCTCTTTGACTACGTGGTGCGCGCGGCGGTGAAAGCATGCGCCAGCGAACCGGAATGGCTGGCCGGAGACGCCGCCGCGGAACTGCTCATGGTGCTGGACAAGGGAGAAAAATACGTCTTCATTGAAAACGCCTCCGGCAAGACGATTTACAACATCGCCATGGAACGCCTGGCCGCCCCCGCGGCAGGTCCGTTCCCCGCGGGCAGCGTCGCGTCCAACATCCTTCTTTGCGACAGCGGCGTGAACGTGGCAGCCCAGCGCGCCGTGCTTCCGGAAATGCCCCACAGCATCATCAGCATAGGAGGCACTACGCCGAAAACGGGCATTGAAGCGGGGCGTCCCGTGTCCAAACTCATCCTGCCCGTCACCCTGTACGTGAATGCCAGCATTCTGCCGGAATGCAAGGCTTCCAACATTGCAGCCGAATTCAAAACCCTGCTGGAAAACCCGGTTCTTCTCCTCCTGTAGGGCTACCGGAACATATTGCTCTTTTCCTTGAACGTTCCACTTCCTCCCCCTGTCTTACCAACCATGAAAAAAGTCGCCATACTTGCCGCCCCCGGATTTGAAGAAATCGAACTCATGGCTCCGCTGGACATCCTGCGGCGCCTGAACATGGACGTAGTGCTTGCCGGCGTCCAGTCCGACAAGGTGGTCAGCACCCATGAAGTAACCGTCAGCACGGACACCATGCTGGATAAACTCCATGCCGACAAGCTGGACGCCCTGATCCTGCCCGGCGGCGCGGGCTCCTGGGTACTCCGCGACACGCCGGAAGTTATCCATCTGGTCAAAAAAATGCATGAAGCGGGCAAGCTGGTGGCCGCCATCTGCGCCGCCCCCATCGTGCTGGCCAAAGCGGGCCTGGTGAAGGACAGGAACGTCACGGCCTACCCGGCCCAGGACGTTTACCGGGAACTCAACGAAGCCGGCGCCCATATTGTGAAAGATGAAAATGTGGTGCTGGACGGCAACATGCTCACCGCCAACGGCCCCGGCGCCGCCATGCTCTTCGGCTACTCCATCGGGGAATATCTGGGGGAAGACCTCCAGGTGGCCCAACTCAAAGAGCAGATGTGCTACACGGGCCTGTAGGATGCCGGCAGGCATTCCGCCTTTCCGCAAACCCCATGCGGCACCGGAACAACAGGGAAAGGGGGAGGAATTTCCCCTTTTCACTTCATCAGGCGCCTTTTCAGGGTATAGTAAGCCCCCCGGCAGCAAAAGGCGGCAAAAAGCCCGGTCCCATCGGTCCAGACGGGGGAGGACGTTCTCCGCGCCCACCAGCTCCAGCCACTTTTTCCAGCCGGAAAGCAGAACTTCCCGGTCTTCCGGAGACGCCCTGAAAAAAGCTCCCTCTTTCATGATGAAATGCCTGCGCATCAACTCCATGCAGTAGTCCACCAGACCGAAGGCGGCAGGTGAATCAAGCAGCCCCCGCTGCCCCCAGAAACGCGCCAGAGCTTCCATGCCCATCAAATCCATGCGGAAATCCCCCAGGCGGGGATCCCGCCCGCAGGAGGAAGAGCCGGGGCGTTCCCGCCGATAATGGTACAACTGGTCGGGAAGGATCAGGAGCCGCGGAGCAAAAGTCAACAGCATCAAACAGAAATACAAATCCTCCCCCTGGCGCAATCCGGGAACGAAACGCAAGCCGTTTTCTTCCAGCAGTTCCCTGCGGATTAACTTGTTCCACACCGTTCCCGCGCACCGGCTCCACGGCGTCCCCCGCCGGAACCGTTCCGCTTTTTCCTCCGGGAAAAATCCGGCTGACGGCGACCAGCCTCTTTCAGGCATATCCATGTCCCCGCAGTCGCAAAATTCATGGTATCCGCACACCGCTACGTCCGCTTCTTTCTCCGCGGCCGCATCAAACAGGCGCTGGAACATATTCCGTTCCACCATGTCGTCCGGGTCCACAAAGCCGATATACGTCCCCGCAGCCGCTGCCATGCCGCTGTTCCTCGCTGCGGAAACACCGCTGTTTTTCTGGTCAATTATCCGGACGCGGCGATCCCTGTTCCGCCATTCGCGCAATATCTCCGCCGTACGGTCGGAAGAACCGTCATTAACGCAAATGATTTCGATATCTTCCATGCTCTGGCCGGTCAGGCTTTCCATACACTGGTCCAGATAGGCGGCAACATTATAGCAGGGAACAATGATGGAAACGGATACGCTCATGGCGGAAGCGTCCTTTTTTATCCGGATTGAAAATTCACATCAAGAAAAAACAGCAACGCCATCTATTGAAAAACGGAACAACCGGAAAAGGGAAACTATTTCCGGAAAGAAATGCAAAGGCTGTCTCCCGAAGGAAGTTCCCGGGAATGACGGGAACGGCGGGCTGTGGTAAGGCTGCAATACGGCGGAAAATTCAAACCGTCAGGAATACTCCGGCATCATGCGCAAAGGAGTTTTTTTGATATTGCTTTTCAGTATGAATTTATTAAGTATTCAGTCATCGTCGCACAACGTATTCTTTTTACGGCAGGGAAAATCTGCCCGGAACGGTAAAAAGAAAAAAATCACCATCCGCATCAGGCGATATTCATGATATTTCCTGCAATTTTTCACCATGAAACCGATTACACATACACAGACAGTCATGCTCCGATTGCTGACCATGTGTATTCCGTTTCGGAATCTGCGTAAAAAAGGACGCGCTTTTCTGCGCGATTTCCTGTCCGACTACGACCGGAACGCCCGCCGAAGCATGCGCGCATGGCGCAGGCATGCAGTAGCCGGCCGCACAATCCTTATTCTGGAGCCCAACTATTGCCACGGAGAAGTCCTCCCCGGTTTTTGCCGTCATCTGCTTGACATGGGATACCGCGTTGATGTCCTGATGCATCACAGCCTGGCCGGGCAATCGCCTCTATGCTGTTTCAAGGAAAACGAGATCCAGATCTTCACGGCCATGTGCACTTCATGGAAGCGCCTGGCCAAAGCTCCCGTCCTCAACCGGTACGAAGCCATTTTAGTATCAACATCCGCCTTTTATGACACTCCGGGATGGGCAGGTTTCCTTCACATGACGGGGCTTGACAGATTCACCAATCTTCTGGCCGTCGAACATGAATTAAATGACATCCCACGGTTCGGGGAAGAAGGGCTTGAACGGCAGGGACGTCTGCTGACGCTGGGCTCCTTTCCCAAAGGGACGATGGTCAATCCGCACTTTTTCGGGGAAATCCCGCCCGCGCCCCGGAACCGTGAACCTGTATTCATTACCGTAGGTTCCCTTTCCGCACAGCGGAAAAACCACAACCTCCTGATTGAGGCGCTGCAAACCATCTACCATGAAGGCCACAGGGACTTTTCCGTCATCATCGTAGGGGAAGGAGAACTGGGAGAAATTCCCGGCCACCTGCGTCCCTTCCTGCATGTGGCCGGAAAACTCGACTTCCCCGCCATGTACGAGGCCATGAGGCGGGCGGACTATTTCCTTCCTCTCCTTGATCCCGGCAATCCGGCGCACGACCGCTACATTACCACCGGCATCACCGGCTCCGCCCTGCTTATTTACGGATTCGCGAAGATTCCGGTCATCCATGAAAAATTCGCTTCCTTCTACGGCTTCAATGACCGGAACGCACTTCTTTACGGGGAAGAAACGCTTGGCGGCGCCATGCTCCGCGCCATCAGGCAAACGGAGGAGGAATACGCGGAAATGCAGCAGGCGCTTCTCCAATTGGGCAGGGATATTGACAGGGAATCCCGCTCCAACCTGAAGCGGGCTCTTGCCGCATGCTCCCCCTCCGAACCTCAACAGTCCCGCCAATGACCCAATCCTGCCCGCCACAGCCCCAGGTTTCCGTCATTGTTCCCGTTTACAACCAGGAACGATATCTTGAAGAGTGCATCAGCAGCATACGCCGGCAAACCCTTGCGGAGTGGGAATGCCTCATCATTAACGACGGTTCCTCCGACTCGTCGGGGGAAATCGCCCGGCGTTTTTCAGAGGCGGACTCAAGAATCCGTTATTTCGAACAGAAAAATGGAGGCGTTTCCTCCGCCCGAAATCTGGGCATGCGGCGCGCTTCCGGGCGCTATTTGTGTTTCGTTGACGGCGACGATTTCATCGACGCGGCCTTTCTCAAACATCTTCTGGACGCCTCGGACCGCGGAGCAAGCGATTTGACCGTAGCGGGAAAGCTGTTCTGCGACAGGTTTCCGCCGGATAAAATCCCCGCCCTGCCCACCTGCGGCATATTTCTGCGCCGGGAGTTCCCCTTGAAAAACAATCTGGAATTCCCGGAAGGCATTCACCCCTGTGAAGACGGCCTCTTCTCGCATTTCGTGCTCGCGCTGACAGAAAAAATTTCCTTCTGTCCGGAGGCCGTTTACCATTACCGCCAGCATGAACAGGGCAACCACCACCAGATACGGAAAAGAACCGCCGACATCCTGCCCATGATCCCCGGTGGCTTTCCCTGATTGAAGAGTTTTATGAACAACGCCATCTCTGGAAAAGAAAAGCCGGCCATCTCGTCCGCTTTATTGAGCATGAACCATTTGAACTGAGGCTGCTTGGCATGCCTTTCTCCCCGCCGGAGCAGGAAATACTTTACAGCATCATCCGGGACTTCCTGACCGCCCATTGCACGGCCGCCGAGTGCCGGAGGGCCTCCCTGCATCTTCCTTTCCGCCTGTTGTTGCAATCCTCCGGCTTTTCAGACTTCGGAAGAAGGCTCCGGAGGGCCGGCAAAAACACCGGAATCCGCCGGAAGCTCCTCCATTTCTGCCCTGTCCCCTCATGGAGGAGGAATGGCAGGGCACAGCTGCGGCAAGTACGCGAACAGCTGGAGGAAATACGCAGGAATATCACGTTTTAACCCCTTCCCCTGCTTGAACATGGCAAAAGGAAAAATAATAGTCATGCGTCTTTTCGGAGGGCTGGGAAACCAGCTGTTCCAATACGCCTTCCTCTTCGCGCTCTCCCGGCAAGGGGGAAAAGCAAGACTGGAAGCCTCATCATATGAACATGATGATAAGAGGGTCTGCGAACTCCATCACTTCCGGGTTTCCCTTCCCATTGAAGGAGGCCCTCCCCCCTGGGCTTTCCGCAAGTCCCGTATTCCCGCCTGCCTGCGTTCCCTGTTCGCCGCTCCCAAATATCCTCATTTCCGGGAGGAAAAACGGCACGGGTTCGATCCCGGTCTCGCGGCTCCTCCCCGCCGCCATACCTATTTCAAGGGATATTTTCAGACGGAACAATACTTCCTCCACTGCCGGGAACAGCTTTGCAGGGAATTCCGTCTGAAAACTCCCCTGACTCCGGAAAACGCCCGCATTCTTGAAGATATCCGTTCATGCTGCTCCATTTCCCTGCACATCCGCAGAACGGATTACCTCTCCAACCCCTACCTTTCTCCGCCGCCTCTGGAATACTACCTCCGGAGCATGGCTGAAATGGAAGGAAGGCTGCGGGCGGCAGGCGCTCCGCAGGAATCCCTGCGTTACTTCATCTTTTCGGACGACATAGAATGGGCCCGGCAAAACCTGAGGCCCGCCCTGCCCCATGTCCATGTGGATATCAATGACGGCGGCACCGGCTACTTCGATCTGGAACTGATGCGAAACTGCCGCCACCACATCATCGCCAACAGCACTTTCTCCTGGTGGGCGGCGTGGCTCAACGAACACGCGGAGAAAATCGTCATCGCGCCGCGCATCTGGTTCAACAGGGAGGAAGGCGACCGGTACCATACGGATGACGCACTCATCCCCGGCTCATGGCTCCGGATATAACCCTGTTTCCTATACAGCAGACCATGCCCTCTCCCCTCATTTCCGTCATCGTCCCCATCTACAACATGGAGTCCCTTCTTCCGCGCTGTCTGGACAGCCTGGCGGCACAAACCCTCCGCGACCTGGAAATCATCTGCGTGGACGACGGTTCAACCGACGGGTCCGGAGGCATCGTCCGGAAATATGCTTCCGGAGACAGTCGTTTCCGCCTGATTACACAGGAAAATTCCGGCAGGGCGGAAGCCCGTAACGCGGGAATCAGGGCTGCCGCGGCGCCTTACCTGGGTTTTGCGGATCCAGATGACTACGTTGAGCCGGACATGTACGAACGGCTCTACCGGCTCGCGGAAGAAAGCGGGGCGGACATGGTCCAATGTTCCTATTCCCCCTTCCTTCCGGCTGAAAGCGGAGAATCGCGCGGAATGGCTGAGGAAAAACTCCTTCATATTGAAAACACCGCCTGCGACGGCGTCTTTACGGAGAAAGGAGAAATATTCAGGCTCTTTCTGGAAGACAGGATCACCGGCGTCGTCTGGAGCAAATTGTTCAGGCGGCTCCTCCCCGGCTGTTCCGCCCCCCTGGAAGTCCGCCTGCCTTCTTCCTTCACCAGCGGAGAAGACACCCTTTACGTTTCCCGGGCCATCGCCCGCTGCCGCAGCGTCGCCCTCACCTCTGAAAAACTCTACCACTACGGGCTGGGCGGCTCAGGCATTGGGCGGAACTCTGGCGGGAGGCGGACATCACTTCCGAACACGTTTGCGGGATGCCCAGGGAACAGAGGGCTTATCTTGAGGCCGCCCTGGCCGGACGGTGGATTTACCTGCGCCTCCTTCAATGCTTCTGGAAGTTCAAGACCGCCAGAAGGAAAATGTTCCGGCTGAGGTTTTCCAAAAACGGAATAGACACGCTCCAAATCCTCGGATACACTCTTTATTCTGCAAAGAAGTTCCCCCGATCATCCCTGTAACTGCTGTTTTTCCCGTGTTCATCTATTCCTACCAGCAACACGACCACCTCCTGCCCGGCAATGACAGAATGCTGGTGATCGGCAGTTCCGCTCTGGCAAAAAACCATGGCCATCTGAAATCGTCCCGACTGGCCGCCGACACGCTCATCTTCAATTTCCCGCTCAACCATCCCCGCCTGTGGCGGCAAATGGAGCACAGCCTTTCCGGCGCCCGCTACAGCATCATTCTTTTCATGTGGCCGCCCCTGCATCTTTCCCCGGCCAACGGCAGGCTCATGGAAAAGCCCCCGGAAGGGGGCGGGCCCATGGAAAGCGCCGAAGATATGCTTTGCAGGCTTTTCGCCTTTCTGCGGAAACAGACGCGCCGCCTGATCCTCCTGTCATCCCCGCCCTCCGACTACGGCAGCGCCCGGCACCCCTACGCGGAAGAACCGGGCGTCCTTGAAGCCTGGAACGCCCTTCTTCGCACGCTGGCAGGCAAGCTGAACCTTCCATTCATTGACTTTTGCGGCGATATGCTGCAATACCGCCCCCTGCCCGGCTCCGGGGAAGAAGATTTCCCGGAAGCTTACCGGAATCTGGGAAAACAGATCCTCCACCGGCTGCCTTTCGGCCAAACGTGGGTGAGAAGGCGTTCCGGGAAAATACACCGCCTGCTGGAGAAAAGAAGAAAACGCCGGAAGGAACGCATGCTTGCCCGCTGGAGGACATTGGCGGCCCCTCCCCATTACCGTGAGGAAACCGACTGGATTACGGCCATTCATTCAGAAAAAGGGCAGGCGCGCATACTGCTCATTGGCGGTTCCGTCATGCGGCATTTGTGGCGGCCCCTTGCCTCAGAACTTCAGGAAGACATTGACTTGTTCTCCTCCACGCTGATTCCCGGAGATCCGGACTATCTCCCCACTCTTGCAGGATATTTTCCCTCCGCCGGATACGAAGCCGTCATTGTTTCCTTCGGTTCCCACGTCACCAATAAAGTCTCCGCCATTTCCGTGGATGACTTCCGCAAAAATTACATGGCATTCGTCTCCCAGCTCAGCAAGCGCTGCCGTTTCCTCATCCTGGCAACCAGTACGTCCATCATGGATGGGCCGGACGGCACGCTGAATGAAGAAAAAGAGAAAATCATCACCGCCTTTAATGCCATTGTCCGCGAGGCGGCATCTTCCCTGCCCGGCGCGGTTCTTTCAGACCACCATGACTTCATGCAGGGGGCGCAGTATATAGATCCCTTCCATTTCTCCCCTCCGGACCGCGCGTACCAGGCAGGGAAAACAGCCGGACTGCTCCTGCCCCTTCTCTCCGCCCGGCAGGAACCGCCAAAGGAACAGGAATGCCCGAAAAGCCGCCCCGAACCATGAAACGGACAAATGAACGAAAACCGCCAAATTATTTTCCATGCGGGGAAAAACGGTTACCCCCCGCAAAAATCCCGGCCCCGGCATTTAAAGACTTCAGATTCTCCCTTCTTCAAATAACAGACATCCCTTTTCCGGCCTGAACGGAGCCTCCATGCTCTTTCCCTCTCCGGCCTATTCCTTCCCGCAGCCCCTTCTTCAAGACCCTTCCCATGAAATTTCCCGATGCCATGACAGCCCCGCCCGTTCCCGCATCCCCGGAGAAATCACGCATCCCCGTCATGTTTTCCGCCACCGGCAGCTGGGGCCTGCCCCTGGGCGTAGCCATTCACACCCTTTGCCTTCACGCCAGTTCCGGACGCTTTTATGACATTCACATCGTTCACGACGGAATGGACGCGCGAATAATACAGGAGCTGAACCAGGTTGCCGCCCCCTTTCCGCAGGTTTCCCTTTCTTTCCTGCAACTTCCGGAAGAATTCCGCCTTCTCTTTCAAAACGGCAACAAGGACCGCTACTCCCCCCTTGCGTATGCCCGCCTGATGGCCGGCAGCCTGTTCCCGCAGTACGGCAGGATCGTTTATCTGGACGCAGATGTCCTGCTGGCCGGAGACGTAGCCGAACTGTATTTTTCCGATTTGCGGGGAGCTTCCGTAGCGGCGGCCGGAGACGGCCTGGCCCTCTGGAGCATTGAAAAAGGAACGATGCATCCCCATCTGGAATATATGGGCAACTACCTTTCCTCCCCCCTTTCCTACTGCAATTCCGGCGTCCTGGTGCTGGATCTGGACCAGATGCGCCGCCGCAACCTGGAACACCGGCTGCTCCAACAGCTTCGGAACCGCCCGGAACCCTTCCCCTATCCGGACCAGGACATCTTAAATATCGCCCTGCACGGAGACATGACGACGCTGCCTCCGGAATGGAACTTCCAATTCCTGTCCTGGACCTGGGATGAAGAAAAAACACGGCTCCTGCGCGGAACCGAATTTGAAAACGTTCCGTCCATATCCTGCGGGCGTTCATGGAAACTGCTGCACATGGTAGGCCCGGAAAAACCATGGCGGCTTCCTGACGCCCCCGGAACCATGGGACAGTTCCACTGGATCCTGTACTCCTTTTTCTGGTGGCCGGAAGCAAAGAGGCTTCCCGCGTTCCGGGAGGAACTGGATGCGATTTCCCAGGGGCTGGCCCCGCTCCTCCAGCGCCATATCCGCGGCCAGCAATGGAAACTGTTCTTCTCCCGAGGCCATATTTTCCGGAAACGCCGGGACAAAATCAGGTGGCTGAAAAAATTGCTGTCCATTCTTGACGGCAGAAAACCGTAACCGGCTTCCCCCCTCTCCGGGAAACATGGGCAGCCTCCGCAGACGACCAGAAAACCGGCGTACTCCGGAGACTGTTCCCGGCGGACCTTCAAACGCCCGTGACGAGCGCCTTTAATGCGGCGTGTGCGGTTCCAGCATCTGCTGGCGTTCCCGTTCCTTGTCCTTGGCCAGGCGGCGCGCCTCCTTGGTCAGGTACTGCTGCAAACGGAAGGCTTTCTGAGCCTTTTTCCGGACGACATGTTCGGAAGTGCCGTCCGGCAGAATATTGCAGGCCTGGACATTGTCCCTGAAGCAGGCGTCCAGAATGGATTTCAGGCGGCGCGCCAGCTTCCCGTTGGTGACGGGCACCATAAGCTCCACCCTTTTATCCAGATTCCGGGTCATCCAGTCCGCACTGGCGATGAAAAGCTGGTGGTTGCCGCCGTGGTGGAAAAAGAAAATGCGCGCGTGCTCCAGATACCTGTCCACGATACTGACCACGCGGATTACCTTGCCGTTGGGCCGGGGGCCCGTTTTCAGGCAGCAAATGCCGCGCACGTTCAGTTCAATGTCCACCCCGGCGTCCGCGGCCCTGTACAGGGCGTCAATGATTTCCACGTCCTGGAGGCTGTTCATCTTGGCGGAAATGCGGGCGGGTTCCCCCTGCCGCGCGCGTTCCGCTTCCCCTTCAATAAGTTCAATAAGGCGCGCCTTCATCAACACCGGGGAGGGATACAGCTTTCGGAAGCGCATGAGCTTGGTGCGCCCCGTCACGGAATTGAAGAACTGGGAAGCGTCCGCTCCCAGCTGGTCGTCGCAGGTAAGGTAGGAAATATCCGTGTAAATCTTGGCAGTGGTCTCATTGTAGTTCCCCGTGCCGAAATGGCAGTAACGCCGCAGCATGCCCTGTTCCCGGCGGACCACCAGGCAAATCTTGGCATGGGTCTTCAACCCCTTGACGCCGTAAACAACCTGCACGCCGGAACGCTGAAGCTCCTCCGCCTTTTCCAGATTGCGGGCTTCGTCAAAACGGGCTTTCAGCTCCACCAGCGCCGTCACCTGCTTGCCGCTCTCCGCCGCTTTTTTCAGGGCGGCCACGATGCGGGAGTTCCTGGCGGTGCGGTACAGCACCTGCTTGATGGCGATGACGTCCGGATCTTCCGCGGCTTCCTCCACCAGGCGCAGGACGGGTTCAAAACTTTCATAGGGATGGTTGAGCAGAATGTCCCCGCCGGCAATGTTTTCAAAAATGCTGACGGCCGGGTCCACGGAAGGGGACGGCTGCGGGGACCACTGCTCCACCTTCAACTGGTCATTGCCTGGTGCAAAGGCCATTTCCATAAAGTCGGAAAGC
>OMDZ01001544.1_pt1 | contig 10856 bp, 6 predicted proteins | sample 1673641 | NCBI WGS metagenome assembly OMDZ01 (sample SAMEA103958117, study PRJEB25191) | human gut metagenome | biome: human-associated habitat [ENVO:00009003]; feature: intestine environment [ENVO:2100002]; material: feces | place: Germany | collected 2013/2015
ACCTTGATGGCATTGGGCGACACCATGGTGGAGGTAATCATAAAAAATATCAGCAACAGGAATATGATGTCCGTCATAGACGCCATACTGAAGTTGGGCGATATTTTATGTCTTCTTTTCAGTGCCATACGCTTTTACTTTTGAACAGGTTCGTTCAGCAAATCCATAAATGCCATGGTGCGTGCTTCCATCTGGCTCACCACCTTATCTACACGAGTCACCAGATAATTATAGGCAAACATAGCTGCAATACCCACTATCAAACCACCCACCGTAGTAATCATAGCTTCATAAATACCTCCCGAAAGCAGAGTGATATCGATATTATTTCCGGCATTTGCCATTTCCCAAAAAGCCTGCACCATACCGGTAACAGTTCCCAAGAAACCAATCATAGGTGCACCGCCGGAAATGGTTGCAACAATAGGCAATCCGTTTTCCAGTTTGGCAACTTCAATATTACCTGTATTTTCAATAGCAGCCTGCACATCGGCCACAGGACGCCCCATACGGGTAATTCCCTTTTCAATCATACGTGCCGAAGGCGTATTGGTTATGCGACAATAGTTAATGGCCGACTTTATTTCGCCGGTGCGGATATAGTCACGGATACGCTCCATAAACATGGGATCGTCTTTGCCGGCTTTGCGGATAACCGCCAGTCGTTCAAAGAAAATATAGAAACACACCACAGACAGTACAGCCAGTACAGCCATAATCCATCCGCCTTTCAGCGCCATGTCCCAAAGGTTCATCTGCGCCTCTCCCGAAACAGGCGTCAAAACAGGATTACCCCCTGCCAGGGTATCCCCAATGGCTGTTTGCGCAGCCAGTAAAGTCAAGTTCATCATTAACGGAGACAATTTTTATATTCTTCAATTGTTTGTTTCAGCCCCAGATAAAGAGCATCGCTTATCAAAGCATGACCGATGGAAACTTCGTCCAGCCAAGGAATATTGTCATGCATATATTTCAAGTTCACCAAGCTCAAGTCATGTCCGGCATTCAAGCCCATCCCCAAACTGCGGGTCACTTTGGCAGCCTCTACAAAAGGAGCGACAGCCGCTTCGGGATTCCGAGGATAAAGAGTCGCGTAGGGTTCGGTATAGAGCTCCACACGATCGGCCCCGGCTTTAGCCGCATATTCTATCATTTCACGCTCCGTATTCACAAAAATAGAAGTACGGATTCCTGCCCCGTTAAATTCATCCAATACTTCTGTCAGGAAATCAAAGTTAACCTTGGTATCCCATCCCGAATTAGAAGTTATCTGAGAAGGATCATCCGGCACCAAAGTCACCTGATGAGGTTTCACCTTCAACACCAAGTCAATAAACTCAGGAGAAGGATATCCTTCAATATTAAATTCAGTCCGAAGCAACGGACGCAAATCATACACATCCGAACGACGGATATGGCGTTCATCGGGACGAGGATGAACAGTAATGCCTTCAGCACCAAACGCCTCACAATCTAAAGCAACTTTTATCACGTCCGGGTTATTCCCGCCACGAGCATTACGCAAGGTAGCTACCTTGTTTATATTTACACTTAACTTTGTCATCTTAGCAATATATTATTATCTTTGCAGTTCTGATGTGCAAAGTTAGCAGGTTTTATCAAAACCTAATCCATTTTGCCAAACAAAAGATTTATAAAATTAACTAATGAATATGCGTCCCATGAAATTCGCCATTTTTGGAAACACCTATCAGGCCAAGAAATCCACACACGTAGAGCGTTTGCTTTCTATCCTGGACAGGCACCGCGCCGAAGTTTATATCTGCCGGGAGTTTTATCAGTTCCTGACGGACGACTTGAAATTGCAAATTCGTCAAGCCGGTGTTTTCGAGGGAAATGATTTTGAAGCCGATATGGTGCTAAGCATCGGTGGCGATGGTACTTTTCTGAAAGCAGCCAGCCGGGTGGGATCGCGTAATATCCCCATATTAGGCATTAATACCGGACGTTTGGGCTTCTTGGCTGATGTTTCGCCCGAAGAAATGGAAGATACTTTCAATGATATTTACAGTAATAATTACCGGATAGAAGACCGCAGTGTACTCCAAGTATCCTGTAAAGAACAAGAGCTGAAAGGATATCCTTTCGGTCTGAACGAAATCGCTGTGTTAAAACGCGACAGCTCGTCCATGATTTCCATTCATACAGCCATCAACGGTGCCTATCTCACCACTTATCAGGCGGATGGCCTTGTCATTGCCACCCCTACCGGTTCGACCGCATATTCACTAAGCATCGGCGGTCCGGTTATTGTTCCGCATAGCAACACCATCGCCATCACCCCGGTTGCGCCTCACAGTCTGAATGTACGTCCTATTGTAATTAACGATGACTGGGAAATAACACTTGACGTAGAAAGCCGCAGCCACAATTTCCTGATTGCCATCGACGGACGGAGTGAAACCTGTCGTGAAGGCAGCAAACTCACAATCCGTAAAGCTGATTATAAAATAAAGGTAGTAAAACGACAAAACCATATCTTCTTTAATACCCTGCGCAACAAAATGATGTGGGGAGCCGATGGCAGAGGATAATGAAATCAATCTGATATGAAACCTCCTTTAAGAGGAGTAGAAAACATTTAATCAAGTGAGGGAACGCATTAAACAGACTATATATGCATAATAATTCCGCCCACATCAGGTTTTGAATATGTGTATCCCAATGAAAATTATAAAAAATAGGGCACATAGATAGCTTCTTCTTTTATTGGCATGTCTCGGGCATGAGTTGCCTCATACCGAATGCAAATTCACCCATTTCCGTTGACTTTTGTTGGAACCGGTTTATAATGAATTACTTATTCCTAAAACAAATTATTCCAACAAGACTTAGAAAACATTTCTAACCTAAGTCATCTAGCTTTGCAAAAACATTAATACTAATCAACGACAAGAGAAAAGAGTCAAGTTTTCCATTGTAAATCAAGGTACAAGTATATTGGACACAAGTTATTTTTATATAATTACCATCTTCTCCTAAAAGCCTTTCAGAAGTGTCAGCCCCAGGAAGACCCTTCCCGTTTCACTCACTAGCATTCATGTATAAAGACAACCGAAACAAGCACTTGCCGCCCATATCCCCCCCCAAAAACAGCAATTAATCAAAAAAATCCGGTAAAATAATAGTTTATATTATCAGAATAATGTATTTTTGTACCGTCGAATTAATCATTTCACAATGGTGATAAAATCTTATCACCAGTATGATATAAAATACGCACTTGAGTGATATAGTTTGCTCACTAGTGTGAAATGGTTTACTTAAAAGGAAGAGAACAGAAACACTTCCGCATGACAATGAATTATATAACCGAATAAAAAAACAAGGAACGCGAATGGCTGTCAAATTTGAATTTTACGAGTCACCCAATACGATAGGTACACGCAAGAAGCGGTATCACGCCCGTGTAGTAAACAGGGAGCGAATCAGCACCGACCACTTGGCACAGGAGATACACCATAGCTCTTCGCTCACCGTGGCAGACATCAAGGCAACCATTATCGCGCTCAGCGAGAAATTGGCCTATCATTTGAAGGACGGAGCACGAGTACACATTGAGGGGATAGGCTATTTCCATATATCCTTGACCTGTCCCGAGACACCGACTCCACACTCCACACGCGCCAACAATGTAAAATTCAAGTCGGTAACATTCCGTGCGGACAAATATCTGAAGAAACAACTGGCGGATGTGAAGACGGAACGCTCAAAGTACAAGCCACATTCCATTCCGGTGACGGACGAGGAGATAGACAAAGGACTGACAGAATACTTCCTGACACACAGCGTGCTGACACGCCGTGATTTCGAACAGTTGTTCACGCTGACACGCGCCACAGCCGGACGCTACATTACCCGGCTGGCAAAGGAGAAAAAACTGTGTAACATATCTATTCCGCACAATCCTATTTATGAACCGATGCCGGGATTCTACGGAAAAGAGAAACTACCCGAACCGGAACAGGAAACGGATACTGCAACAGAATGAAAACACACTGAAAATATTTATAAAAGCAAATTCTACAAACAATTTCAGACTTATGATAAAAAGCTGAAACTTCTACATCAGACTGAAGGGTTTCCGGGAGGAAATCCTTCAGCCGTTTTCTCTATCTACGGGCATTTATGTGCAGAGGCATTCTCACTTTTGCCCCGCTACCTGCACCCTGCTCCGGCCATTGCCGGTTTTCACTATCTGTATCTGTGCCGATATCCGTTCCGTCATTTCCGCCACGTGTGAAATCACCCCGATTTTACGTCCCTGCATCTGCAAACGCTCAAGCGCATCCATCGCTATGCGGAATGTCTCAGGATCAAGAGAACCGAAACCTTCATCTATAAACAACGACTCCACATTCATCCGGTTGGAAGAAAGTGAAGACAGGCCGAGCGCCAATGCCAGCGACACCAAAAAAGACTCACCGCCCGAAAGGGAATGGACAGTGCGCACCTCTCCCATCATGTCGAGATCAACAATTTGCAAAGCAAGCGTATCCGAGATACGTTGTAACTCATAACGCGGGGCAAGATCCTGTAAATGCTTGTTGGCATAAAGCAAAAGTACATCCAATGTATATCCCTGAGCTATTTCTTTAAACTTCACCCCACTCTGCGACCCGAAGAGTTCATTCAGTTTTGACCAGTTCTCATAATTCAATTGCTTTTCGTCCAACTCTTTCCGAATACCTGCCAATGCCTGCCTGTTTTTTTCCTGCCCATCCAGCATCAGCCCGATTTGAGTCAAACGTGTGGTTTGCTGTTCTTTTGATGACTGACAAGCAGACAGTTTAAACAACAAAGACTCTTCAGTTTCTCCTTCCGACGGTTTATGCGAACCTTCTCCGTGTTTAGCCAACAATTGACAACGTTCCGCCAGCACAGCCTGCACGGTAGTGAATCGCTCTTTCAACGCAGTCAGCTCTTTCTTCTCACGATTAATCCAGACAATATCTTTCGACAACAACTCTTCCAGCTCGGCACGAGTCGTAATCTCCTCCCGACCGGACAACCATTCGGTTATGCGACAGTTCTCTTCTTGCGACAACACCTCCAGACGTTCCACTTCTTTTTCCAACTGAACAGACTGCCCTTTGTAAGATTCCAATGCACCCGATAAATCCTGATATTGCCTCATGACTATATCCCAATGCTGCTGTAGCTCTTCCTGCCTCCTCCTGTTCTGATTCTCCACCTCGTAAGTGGGACGTCCTTCCAATAGCAACGCACGTTGCGAACGAAGAGCACTCAAATCCGTCTCCAAAGCAATAGTCTTTGACTGTTTATCCTTTATCTGCACAACATGCGTCTCCTGCTCATGCTGCCTGGCATCCAGTTCGGCCTGCTGCCGTGACAATGCCTCCTTCGTATCGGTCTGTTGTTGCAAACGCTCTTTCCATTGCTTGTCAAAGTTCCGTAACGCCCCCTTCAACTGTCCTTTATCCAGCAAATCCTGCCAACCCGGAAGAATAGAAACATGCTCTTTCACTTTAGACAGACATTCCTCGGAACGATGAACGTAATTCTTGACAATGGTATCAAGCGTATTGATTTCCATTGTCCTGTCAGTAAGAGAAACGGTAAGACGTTCTATCTCTTGTGTCACCTTTTCTTTTGCCCGATTCAGCTCTGCCTCCTGCAAGGATTGCACCTCGGTAAGAGTAGCAGCCGGATGATGCAGACTGCCACACACCGGACAAGGCTCTCCTGTCCGCAACTGCGAACGCAGCAATACCACTTCGGCAGGCAGCAGCCGGTTCAAACGTTCCGCTTCTTCCTGCATGGCTTTCAACCTTTTTTGCTCCATCTCCTGCAAAGCTGAAACTTCCTTCAGCATTTTCCGGTTCGATACAATCTGAGTCTCAGCCGTCTCCCGGTCGGCAAGAAGAGTAAGCACCAATGAGACAGCCGGTATCAAATCCGCATAAACCATATAGTGCCCAAACCAATCCTCTATCTCCTTCCAAGTCACCTGAAGCAGCTTTATCTGTTGGCGCAATCCGGCCAGTTCTCTTTCCAGTTTTTCTTTTCGGCTGAGTTCCTTCTTTTCTTCCGCCTGTGCGTCCAACCACTGTTTTTGCTTCTCGGTTATCTGCACATCCAGCTCTTTCGCTTTATTCAGTTGGGGAGTCAGTTCGGCAAGATATTCCTGCCAAGCCGTTTGTGCCTTCTTTACAGCTTCCTGTTCCTGTTGTGTTTTAGAGAAAAGTACAGCAGTTTGCCTGACTTGTTCCTGACGTTCCGCCAGCATTTTCCTGTTTGCATTCAGTTGTCCCGAAGTAGCGACTGCCTGCATAAAGACATCACGGATTTCCTGCGCCTGTTCCACACGCGCCAATAATGCATAACGTGCAGCAGACTTCTCCATCTCAATCCGTATTTCCTTCAACTCATTCTCAGCCTGCTCTTTGTTACGAGTGAGCGAACGTTCCTCTTCCACCCACTTCAAACAGGCGGAGAGTTTATCTTCCTCGCTCTTCAAAGCGGCAAGAGAGCCGGAAAGCAGAAGCTTCTCTCCATCCAATGCAGCCAATGCATCATCGGACAACAGCTCTATTCCTTTCATACGCTCCTGCAAAAGCCGAAACTCCATATCCGCACTCTTGGTCTTGGCATAAATGAACGAAGAAACACGAGAATAAATCTCTGTCCCCGTCAACTTTTCCAAAATCTCGGCTTTATCCGCCTGTTTAGCTTTCAGAAAAACAGCAAAGTCACCCTGCGCCAACAAAACAGACCGATTGAATTGTTCGAAAGACAGACCGATGAGCTTGGATACCTTAGCAAGAAGTTCCTTCCTCGTGCCCTGCTCTTCAGTATTTTTGGAAAGATTCATCAAGCGAAAACCGACACTGCGCAAGATACCCGAAGGCTTTCCTCCGGCACGACAGGCTGTCCAAGTAGAACGATATGTCTCTCCTGTCAAAGCTATGAAGTCCACTTCGGCATACCCCTCGGCTGTTCCTCGACGCAAAACAGAACGACTGTCACTTTGAGCAATCGTCTTATTGCGGACATCGGCCAGTTCCACTTTCGATTCTCTTGCTTTGGTCATACGCGGAGTAGAATCGAACAGCGCAAGACACAAAGCATCCAGCAAAGTAGACTTACCGGAACCGGTACTGCCTGTAATGGCAAAGATGCCGGCATTTTTCAACGGTTCGACTGTAAAATCGACCTCAAAATCTCCTGCCAAAGAAGCAAGATTCTTTCCGCGTATTGCTAATATCTTCATAATGAACTGTTGTCTTAATTACTCTTTACCGGCCTCACTGATGACTTCCTGCAATAACTCTTTCATTGCTGCGGGCATCTCCTGCTCGTCATATTTCCTTTTATAATAGTCGAGTGCCACGTCCAGCGGACGAATTCCCCGCAGCTCTTCATAACTTACCGCCCGGAGACCACTCTCCTTTTGGACAGGCATTACCGCCACCACACGCGCCAACCTCACCGATTTACCCTGCAGAGCCGATTCTATTTTGTATTTATAAGAAGTATCGGGCTCCGTCATCTGTATTTTCACTTCCAGATAAGGCGAACGCGCATTTATTTCCCCATCAGGCAATTCATGAATCGCTTCCAAGACTTCCTCCAACACCGCAGGTCGGTCGGGGATGCTTAATAAGCGGACATAAGGCGGCACATCAATTTGATGTATCTGCGTTTTATCTTCTTCATACTCCACCATCACCACACTGCTTCTGTAACCTTTTTCGGAGAAAGACATAGGAATAGGAGCTCCCGAATAACGTACATTCTCTCGCCCGGACACTCGCTGCGGACGATGAAGATGCCCCAAAGCCGTATAAATAATCTGCGCATCAAAAGCATCGGGCGAAATACCCTCCACACCGCCGATAACGGTACGTTCGGAACGGTCATCATCGGATATTTCCGAGCCTGTCGCCTGCAGATGTCCCATGGCAATAACAGGTTTGCCTTCATCCCTCAGTTCTGCAAAAAGTTGCCGATAGAGAGTCTGAACACCTTGCGCATAGTTTTCGGCAGGCGGATAATCTCCTTGCCGCAAATAAGGAACGGCAAGGCAGAATGCAGCTATATCATTTATATTTATATCTGCTTGCGAACGTCCGGCACCGGGCTTATAAATCGGTATAATGAGATGTGCCAAGTCTATGTCGCCGTCCGCATCCCGCTTCACCACCCCTCTAACGGTGATGTTCATCTCCTCCAGCAACGGGTTCGGCGCTTCCAGGCGGGCTGCCGAATCATGATTGCCGGCAATGATAATAATTTGCAGTGCCGGACACTCGGCTGTCACCCGGCGGAGAAAAGAGTAATACAGCCGTTGAGATTCTGCGGAAGGGTTCGGCCCGTCAAATATATCTCCGGCAACGAGGAGTACATCAATCTTACGTTCTTTGATTTGCCTGCGTAACCAGTCAAGGAAACGAACATGCTCATCATAACGGCTGTATTCATAAAAAGTCTGACCTAAATGCCAGTCAGCGGTATGTAGGATTTTCATTCAATATAAAAACTAATTTAATAACTGAAATTCCCGGTTTTCACATAGACTTTATAATCTTTAATCATACCCGGAGCTCCCTGTTCTGCACGCGGAAGAATACGGAAGCCGGTTACCTTATATTCCTTGCCCAAGTCAATCACCACCTGATGAGGATAAGCCACATTATCTACCGTTTGCCAGAAAGTACTTTCCTGCAAATCATAAATTTTATCGGCTGTACGGTTACCGCTACGAGTTTCCTCGCTGTCGGCATATACAATCTTCCAGTTTTCGCGCGGAATCTTCTGCCCCTTTTCATCCAAGACATCAAATTCAGCTACTGCCGCTACATTTGTTCCGTCGAAAGAAGACAAACCTTCCAGACAGAAATAACGTCCTTGAGCAGCGGGTATTTTTACCTCTTGCCAACCGTTACCTTGATTAAAGCTGCCGGAAGCTACAGGTGTCTCATTCGTCAATTTCAGGTTTTGTCCTTCTTTCCGATGAGTCTCGGGAACCGTTACCCGAAGCATATCCAAAATCGGTTTATCCAAACCGGTAACCGTTGCCTCCCGTGGTCCTTTCAAATCAAGAACAATAATCTCATTCACTCCCTTCTTAAGCCAGCATCCCGGCATATAGAGTGTCTGTTGGGGACCGATTTCCCAAAAACGTCCCATCGCATGACCGTTTACCCATACCATACCTTTTCCCCACGATTCCATATTGAAGAAAGTATCCGCCACCTTGTCCAAGGTAAAGGTAGCACGGTAATAGGCAGGCACAGACTCGTCGTTTTTCTCTATCCCGCAGAAAGCAGAAGAATTCATATCCTGATAATTCTTGTCAGCCACAAAGTCATAGTTTACCGGGAAGTTATAGACAGTCCAGTTCTTCAGTGCTTCTATATCTTTGCCATTGACGAGTTCCACCTTTTCGGTAATACCCTTACGGTCGTGGATAGACTTATCGAAATTCACACGTCCCATCGCTTCTACCAGCAGGTCAAGCTGTGTGCCTGCTTTCAGAGCGGGCAGAACCACTTCCTGCTCACCGGCACGGCGGTCGAGACGCGCCAGCAATTTACCGTCGGCAAAGACTTGTGTCCAGTCATGCTGTTCCGTAATTCTCAATATTGTTCCCGCTTTCACTTCCTCCGGCAGGCTAGTGCGGTAAAGAATGGTTCCCCAGCCCTGATCGAATTTCTCCATCGGTTTGATATCTTCGGTCTGTTTCGGTGTCGGGAGATTGTTGATTAACGGAGCAATCTGTGTAAACTTGATGGCAGGTACCTCCATAACAGGAAGTGCTTGAGGCACATCAGGCAGTTTTTCACCCTCTTGCAAATAATTCTTCAGCATATCGCGCAGAGCAAAGTATTTGTCGGTCGTCCAACCTGCTTCACTGATGGGAGCATCATAGTCATAGCTGCTGCACATGGCCGAATATGCCGGATTATTGGCACCACCCCACCAGCCGAAAGTAGTACCGCCATGAGTCATATACAAACTGAACGAAATACCCTTATCAAGCATTTCTTTCAAACCTTCCACCATCACTTCTCCGGGACGGGTCTCATGCTTGCGTCCCCAATGGTCGAACCATCCACTCCAAAACTCACTGCACATCAACGGAGTTTCGGGACGCACTTCACGCAACTTGGCAAATTGTTTGTCGATGTTGGCTCCGGTTCCGAAGTTGACAGTCCAAATCAGGTCATCAAGACCATTATTGAGAAAATTAGAACTCCAATCGCACTGGAAAAGAGGGACTTCAGTGAATCCGGCCGCACGGACTGTATCGCGGATAGCAGATACATAAGGTTTATCTGTTGCATAAGAGCCGTATTCGTTTTCCACCTGTACCATGATAATATTTCCGCCCCGAGTGATTTGCAAGTCTTCCAACTGCTTGCCCACTTCATGCATAAACATACCGACACGTTCCATATAATACGGATCTAGAGTGCGCAACTCCACACTGTCGTTCTTCAACAACCACCAGGGCAGACCGCCCATTTCCCATTCGGCGCATACGTACGGGCCAGGGCGCACGATGACATAGAGGCCGTTTTCTTGTGCCAATCGGATAAATTCCGCTACGTCGTTATTGCCCGTGAAGTCGAACTTGCCTTCTTCCTGTTCGTGTATGTTCCAAAAGACATACAGGCAAAGCGTGTTCATTCCCAAAGCTTTGCACATCTTGATGCGCTGCTCCCAATAGGGACGCGGGATGCGGGGATAATGCACTTCGGCGGCCTTGATGATGAAAGGCTTGCCGTTAAGGAGGAATGTCTTGTTTCCTACTCCAAAAGTTTCGGTTTTGGCCGCGGCTTCTGTCGGAGTGAAAAGGAACAATCCGG
>OMDZ01001545.1_pt1 | contig 10854 bp, 10 predicted proteins | sample 1673641 | NCBI WGS metagenome assembly OMDZ01 (sample SAMEA103958117, study PRJEB25191) | human gut metagenome | biome: human-associated habitat [ENVO:00009003]; feature: intestine environment [ENVO:2100002]; material: feces | place: Germany | collected 2013/2015
TGATCGAGCCCCGTCATAACAATCGTTATGAATATGCCGCTGAAAAATTGCTTAAAAAAATTCTGTTTTGTCTGCCAATCATCAAAAACAAATATCCGATCCATACCGCTGTTCCTGACCGTATTCACCACTCCGGGAAAATCGAGCTGCATCTTATCGGTCAACTGCCAAATTATCAACACTAAAGCTCCCAATAAAAAAGCTGTTTGCTGAGCATCCGTCCAAACAATCGTCTTTATTCCGCTTCTGTGGGAATAGAGCCAAATAAGCGCAACGATCACAGTCGATGTAACGACAAAAGGCACATTCCATGCATCGAACACAAAACGTTGTAAAATAAGTACGACAATGTAAAGACGTGCAGCTGCACCTATGATTTTAGAAAGCAAGAAAAACGATGCCCCGGTTTTATAAGCATTTCGACCGAAACGCTTTTCAAGATATGTATAAATAGACGTAAGATTAAGCTTATAATAAAGCGGCAACAATATCTTTGCAATAACGAGATATCCTACCGTAAACCCCAAAACGGTCTGCAAATAAGTCATGTCGATACTCAACGGCATACCGGGAACAGAAACAAACGTCACTCCGGAGATAGATGTACCGATCATTCCGAACGCAACCAAAAACCAAGGAGATTGTTTCCCTCCCAAAAAAAATGTGTCATTATCGCTTTTACGCCCGGTCAAATGCGATATAAGCATCAGAAAAGCAAAATAGATGACAATAATAAGTAAAATAACCGTACCGTTCATTCTTTCTCGTAATAAAGGCTGAAATTACCCTAAATCAATTTTGTCTGAAATAATAAGTAATCGTTCCCCTCTCGGTAACCGCACCCGGTTTTCTTTCAAAAACAGCTTTCCGTGCAGCCGCTTCGGCTCTTGCCCGTAACGTAAGATTGGCGTATGCCGTTCCGCGACTGCCGCTCGGCGTAGCCGCAGCCTGAGTCACCTTTCCCTGAGCATCGACATATATCGAAACAACGATCGTTCCCTCATCGTTACTGGCGTCATATTGAGGAATAGGCAATTCCCCTTTTAAACCTCGACCTCCCAAATCATAATCCCCATAACCGGGAGAACCGTGTTTAGCACCGGTAGTACTATTTCCGTTAGGGCTTCCCTCTGCTCCAGAACCCCTATCCGATGTTCCTCGATTAGATCCGGCATTCCCTTTACTGAAAGCATTGGCCACTTGATTTTTAATTCTATTATCTACCTCAGGCTTCGGTTGTGTTTTTTTCTCGGGCTCAGGCTGTTTCTTCTCCTCTTTCTTTTTATCCGGGACAGCCACACTCTCCTCTATATCCTGTGTGATAGATTCTTCGGATGCTTCATCCGGTATCTCGGCCTCCATCGCATCAGCAACGTTCTGCCCGCTCATTTCGGGTTGAAAAGTCCCGCTCGCCTCATCGATTGTTCCCAACTGAACCAAAACACCGCTTGCCTCATCCGGAATCTCCGGACGGGGAAAAGTAAAATAAAACAACATAAGAAATAACAGGAGATGGAATAACACCGTCCCCGCTATACCACATAATTTATTTTTCGTCTTGTCTTTCACAGATCATAATTTTCGGGACTACTCCTTTATAGGACGCGTAGCCAATACCATTCTCAATTTATTCTCTCCGGCAATATTCAACACCTTAACAACTTCTCTATAAGGTACGCTTTCATCAGCATAAAGAGCAACATACATATCTGGTTCTTTACTCAATGCACTCAGCAAATAAGGAGCTATTTCCTCCAACTGAACAGGATGTTCCGCTTCATTGCCGAAAGAGACATAATAATTGAGCTGTGCATCGATTGTCACCCTTGCCAAAGGCTTTGCGGCCGTCTGCTCTTTACTTTGCGGCAACAGCACTTTTATCGCATTCGGAAAAACAAAAGTCGAAGTTACCATGAAAAAGATCAGTAACAGAAAAATCACATCGGTCATAGAAGCCATACTGAATGAGGCCTCTATTCTATTTCTTCGTTTCAGAGCCATACTTTCACCTCCAACTTAATCTGCAGGTTCATTCAGCAGATCCATAAATTCCATAGTTTTGGCTTCGAGCTGATTGACCACTCCATCTACACGGGCTACCAAATAATTATAAGCGAACAGCGCTATAATCCCCACGACCAAACCGGCAACAGTAGTAACCAACGCTTCATAAATACCTCCGGACAAAGTTGTGATATCGGCACTCGTTCCGGCAGATGCCATATTGTAAAAAGCTCTTACCATACCGGTCACCGTACCAAGGAATCCCAGCATCGGCGCACCACCCGAAATGGTTGCCATGATCGTCATGCCTTTTTCCAGTTTGGCCACTTCGAAGTTACCCACATTCTCGATGGCAGCCTGCACATCGTTCACTGGGCGTCCCAGACGGCTGATTCCTTTTTCAATCATACGTGCCGAAGGTGTATCTACACTGCGGCAATAGGCTATGGCAGCCTTCAGTTCACCGCTCAGAATGTAGTCCTTTATCTTGTCCATAAACTGCGGATCTTCCTTGCCGGCTTTCCGGATAACGTAGTTGCGCTCGAACAGAATGTAGAAGCACAGCAGGGACATCAGGCCCAGCAGTACCATAATCCAGCCACCTTTCATGGCCATACTCCACAGGTTCATCTCGTCGGGTGTGTTGACAGGTGTCAATACCGGATTGGCACCGGCAATCGAATCGGCAAGCGCCGGAGCCACTTGGGCCCATAAAAGCATCAGATTCATCAGCGTAGACAGTTTTTATATTCCTGAATAGTACGTTCCAGTCCTAGGTACAACGCATCGCATATCAGCGCATGACCAATGGAGACTTCGTCCAGCCAGGGAATGTTTTTATAAAAATAGTTCAAGTTCACCAAACTCAGGTCGTGTCCGGCATTCAGTCCCAGTCCCAGGCTGCGTGCCACCTTGGCAGCCTCCACAAAAGGAGCCACGGCAGCCTCCCGATCCTTCGGATAGGCACTGGCATAAGGCTCCGTATAGAGTTCCACACGGTCGGCACCTGCCTTGGCCGCGTATTCTATCATTTCCGGGTCGGTCGACACGAAGACCGATGTACGGATGCCCGCACCGTTGAACGTATCCAGCACTTCCGACAGGAAACTCTGATTAGCTTTCGTATCCCATCCGGCATTCGAGGTCAGCTGCGTAGGGCTGTCGGGCACCAGTGTCACCTGATGAGGTTTCACTTTCAGCACCAGGTCAATGAACTCAGGAGCAGGATAACCTTCGATATTGAATTCGGTACGGAGCAGGGGGCGCAAATCATAAACGTCGCTCCGGCGTATATGCCGTTCGTCCGGACGGGGATGAACGGTAATGCCGTCAGCCCCAAAGTTTTCGCAATCCAATGCCACTTTCACCACATTCGGTACATTGCCACCGCGGGCATTACGCAACGTAGCAACCTTGTTTATATTCACGCTTAATCTTGTCATAATACGTTCGATAGTTTGCGGCAAAAATACAAATAATAGCGATAAGTTGTCAGCAATCTGAGAAAAAAATGGCATCTTTGCAACGTATAATAACAGACTGAATATGAAATTCGCCATTATCGGAAACACCTATCAGGCAAGCAAATCATCTCATGCCGAAACCCTTCTGCACATCCTTCACGAGCGGAAAGCAGAACTTTGTATCAGCCGGGAGTTCCATCGTTTTCTGTCCGACGACCTTCATCTGAACGTTCCTCCTGCCGAATTGTTCGACGGTGACAACTTTCAGGCCGACATGGTCATCAGCATCGGCGGCGACGGTACTTTTCTGAAAGCTGCCAGCCGGGTAGGCAAGAAAAACATTCCGATACTGGGTATCAACACCGGCCGGCTGGGCTTTCTGGCCGACATTTCGCCTGTCGAGATGGAAGAAACTTTCGACGAAATCTACAATCATCACTATAAGGTAGAAGAACGCAGCGTACTTCAGCTGCGCTGCGACGGCGGACATGTATTTCAAGAGCCTTATGCCCTCAACGAGATTGCCGTACTGAAACACGACAGCTCGTCCATGATCAGCATACATACTTATATTAACGGTGCTCACCTCACTACTTACCAGGCCGACGGACTGGTCATCGCCACGCCTACCGGTTCCACAGCCTACTCACTCAGCGTGGGCGGCCCTGTCATGGTGCCCCACAGTCAGACCATCGCCATCACCCCCGTGGCACCCCACAGCCTGAACGTGCGTCCCATCGTCATTTGCGACGACTGGGAAATCACCCTCGAAGTCGAAAGCCGCAGCCACAACTTTCTGGTAGCCATCGACGGCCGTAGCGAATCGTGCAAGGAAGGAACAAGGCTGCACATCGCACGAGCCGACTACAGCATAAAGGTCGTCAAACGCTACAACCACATTTTCTTCGACACGCTCCGCAACAAGATGATGTGGGGAGCAGATGTACGGTAATAAAGCACATTTTTCGCTTTTAACGGTTCGAATCAGCCTTGCCGATTTTCACAGTCGATACCATCAGTATGGGATTTTCTTCTCCGGTCATCTTTTCCACAATACTTTTCAGCTCCGGATCCTCGATTTCCATATCCAGCAAATAGAAAGGCGGAACAACCGTATAGAATTTATCGCCCCTCAAAGCCATAGGCAACAAAGGATATCCACCGTCAATGTCATTCTTGATTGCCCAGCCTTCCGAAGAACATCCGTTCAGGGTTTTACCACTTCTTTTATCCCACAGATACACCCCGGTTTCATGTTCCGAATAATTATTAAACCCGACAAACAACAGGCTGTCGCTTTCCTGACATCCCGACACCGCCCTGAAAGCCGGATATCCCTTTCTGTCTTCCATACAATCCTCTGCGCTTAACTGTTCGCTTTTCAGCATTGCCAGATGATTTTCCAGCCTCGTTCTGTTCTTTTCTCCGAAATCAACGAAATACGCCGGCGAAGCTCCTTCCGTCCCAAGACGGTACACATAGTCCGAGAACGGGAACGTAAGCGTCCCTTCATCCCGTCCGCCATATCCTCTGAGCATATGATTGTCTATCACCTCCGTCATGCCTATCGACGCATCCGCATAAAGAGAATAACGGGTTTCTGCCGTATCTATATGATAAATGGCCAACAAGGGCAACTGGCCGTCTTTCTCCAAAGCCGGGTTTTGTCCATAGTCGCAATAGAAGACAAGAGTATGATCCATATAAATAAAATCACCCGCCAAGAAGTCCAGTTTGATTGTTTCCTTAAACTCCCCTTCCAGACTATACACCAGAACTTTCTTCCGATCCAGAACATACAATACCCCCTCTTGCGAGTTCACGGCAACCTTGTCTATTTCAGTATATTCTTCAGGTCCGACGCCTTGTTTGGCAATCTTATACAGGTATTTCCCCTGGTCGTCAAAGAAAAAGATGGAAGCGGTCTTGTTGTCCACAATGATTATTTTATTGTGCGCAAACAGAAGCTGGTCAACGTTACCCATCAGATTGTCGTCCGACGTCTCCAGCGGGATGTATTGTATTCCGCTTACAAATTCCGACATATTCAGCCTCTTTTGTGCCGGACTCGTCAAATCAATATCCGTCACCTGACCGTCACTCACCTGTTTGTCCCTGCAAGCGGTGACAAGCAACAGGCCCATCACCCACAGCACTGTAAAAAGTCTCTTTACAAAAGTAGTCGTGTTAATGAAATTCATATGTTCTATTTTTAGGTTTAACAGCCTCAAAGCTCCGAAAACCTATCCGGATAGCCAAGAAAACGAGCGTGCAAAAACGTGCAAAACCGGAAAATACACCGATTTTTCCCCAGTTAGGAAAAAATAATTTCCCAGTTAGAGAAAAATTTTTCTCTAACTGGGGAAAAAAGTACACCTAACCAAGCAAATGCAAACAATCATTCACTTCCCGATCCTTTCATAATTCAAAAGGATAATTCAATCCAAGCGCGCTGCGTACCCTCTTTTTGGCAGCCTTTCCAAGCCACCAGGTACGTGCATTCATCTGTTTACGCACCTGTTCAGTCCGTTTAGGACTGGTGACCGGAACTTCGTCCGCATAGCGGATACTTGCAATGAAGCGGAATAAATCCAACTGTCATTCCAATGTTTTCATTTTTTCTACAGCTTCATCAAGGCTGCCTTTAAAAAGCACCGTTTTGTTTCTATCCAATATTAGAACGGTAGGAAATACTCTGATATCAGCATGCAACATGAGAGAAGAATTCCGATTGACAGCATAAACAGGAAAAGTATATCCCTCTTTCCGCATCATTTCCTTCCCCATTTCCAATTCTTCGTTATCTCTAAATCGCACAAATATACCAGCCACCAACACATCATTCCGGCTACGGTAGTTATCATACAACTGTTGCAACATTGGAAATTTCTCAAAACATACACCACAAGAAGAATTCCAAAATTCCAGTACCACATATCGATATTCCAAATCCCTTATAAATATGCTGTCCTTGACCGTAGAATAAATAGCATCATCCCCAATACCCTCTTTAACCGGATATCTACCAAAAGACAGATACTCCACCCATTGGTCTTGCCCTACTGACGCAGTATATATCCACATAAAAGCACTCATACCCAAAGCCAACCATGCTTTCAACCTATATTTGACATAAAGATAGCCCGCCAAGACTCCCACACTTCCCATAATTGGACACCAAATTGTAAATAATGTACTCTCAAAATTTACAATTCTGATATATAAATTTGTCAGATTCAATCCAACAAGAATGGTAAGAAACAGATACAATGGTTTAATTGTCTTCACATATACCAACGTCCAAACAGTCAGGATAAAATAAAGCACCGGAACTATCCATAGCCATAATGATATAGAAATCATACGAAATGTAGCCACTACCATATCCAGTAAAATGGCAGCAAATAAGATCCAGATTATTTTATATTTCCCTCGTAGCATCATTCTCTTCCAATATACACTTTAATAAGTCACACCAATGCCATCAACTTTTCAACCTGAGAATTGTACAAGCTAAAAATGCGTTTCTGGCTCCATCCGCTTATACTGCAAAGCAGAACGACCAGCATCATAAAAGCCTGTTTCATAAGTATTATCTTTTCAGTAGATGTCTCAAAGTTCACCAAATCAATTCAAATCATCAAGAAATCGGGCGTGCAAAAACGTGCAAACCCTGTAAACACACAATTTTTTTAATCAGAGAGAGTTAAAAAGCACGCCTAATCACGCAGATGCAAGCAGTTCATTCCGGGCAATGCCGTTCGAACGTATCTCTGAACATACCTACAGGAAAGATGAAGTCAAGCGAACCGCGTATCTTATCCTTATCAGCCTGATCCAACCGACGGATGCGCGAATCTATCCGTTTACGTAACTTTTTGATCTTCTTTAGACTGGGAAGCGCCGGCGCTTCGTCCGAATAGCGCATGCTTCCAAGGAAACGTTTCAGATAGTCGTCCGCATGTTTGCAGCCTTCTTCGGTCAGTACCATCTTCATGATGCCCGAAGCATGACCGCTCTTCCAGATAAGGATTCCAACATAAGCCGAATACTTTTCCTTGTATTTGAATCCTTTCGGCAGCTTCATCCTATAAACTGTCAGCGTATCGGCATTGCAACAGTCCACCAATTCTCCCTGAGTAAATATTTTCACATAACGGACCGTGTCCAAAGGAATCGTAATATTCCACGTATCCATCCCCAACGAAGCCTTCAAGTCACTATATGCATTTCCTTTTATGCCCGGCCAATAATTGAAGAAGGGATACAGCAATAGACAATTCTTATCCTCGGAAACCATAGAAACAGGATAAACAAAACCTCCATTTTCTCCCACATAAAATTGAATGGGATAAGAATCTTCAACCAACTCTTCGAATCCCTCAGGTCTCGTCAACTTAATGTCATACATCTTTTCAACCACATGGCTATACACGTCAAAGACGTATTTCTGTCCCCATCCGCTTGCACTGCAAAGCAGAACGACCAGCATCACAAAAGCATGTCTCATAAATATTATTTTTAAGTTCATATCTCAAAATTCACCAAATCAATTCAAATCATCAAGAAATCGAGCGTGCAAAAAACGTGCAAACCTTATATATTTCAAATTTCCCACGTCTCGCCGCATAATCCATGCTTGAGATTAACTGATTCCCAATTCAAATCAGTCAGAAGCAAAGTGCAAGACTTTTACTATCAGGACATTTTCCTTCATGCCCAACTTCTTGTATTCCTCAGGATGATATATCAGCGTATGTTCGTCAGAGTAGTAAAGCGTCAAGGCATTGGGATAATTGGAAGAGACATAACTACCCAGTGCAAACACCCCCGGAAGGTCGGCTTGCAGTTGCTCGCATGTTTTCATTTCTCCGCTCTGCTTATCATACAAAACGTGCACCCCGCGCCCTCGCAGCCTATCGGAATATACAGCCCAAAGGGTCAATAAGTAGCGGTCGGATTCAACTGCCATGGAGCAACACGCATGTTCTTCCTTCAGGTTCAGAGCATTATTCTCGCCCCTAAAATCCGGCAACATCTTTACATCCGGATGCAACCGATATGCCTTCCTGAGTTTTTTCTCCGAAGGATTGTACGTGTAAAACTCTCCGCTGGAGGGATTGAACGCATGTATCATACCTGCTGCATCCACACTCAGCCTGGAAAATACACTCGAAGAATAAGGGTAGATTCCTTTTTCCACCAGCACCGTATCCACTCTCTCCCCCTGATTGTTCATAATCCAAAGCCCTCTTTCCTTATCCCCTCGCGAACAAAACAGTTCGTAACACAGAAAATTGCTGTCGGGCAAGGCTATGATATCGTCATAAACCACACTGAACGGAAAAGAAATATCCCGAATAAAAGTCCCGTCATAAGCATAACAGAGGATTCGGCGCGCACCAAGATCTTCGATGAACAGACAATGACTTCCCAGAAAACACGATGACAATCTGGTATATTCTCCCGGTCCTCTCCCCTTACGCCCAATGGCATTGAGAAACTGCCCCGAACGGTCGAAACGGAATACCGCTTCCTGCTTGGAATCTGAGACAAAGATGTTTTCTTCGTCAAACAGAATGCGCGATACTGAACCCCAAAACAGGCTGTCGGGCAATGTCAGCCGAAAAGTCGTCACACTATCTACAAAAGAGGACAAAGGCAACTCTTTTTGCGGAGAAGTCAGATTGACGGGGAGAATTACCTCTTCCTGTTCCCCCGTAGCATTCCGGCCGCAAGCAGCCAGTAAGGGCAACAGTACACATAATTTTAAAAAGGCATCTATTTTCATAAAAAATCATTTAACAGTAAGACTTTAGAAAGCATGCACAAGCACAAAGCGGACTCATCAATCTCCCTCTTCATTCTCTAATCAGGTTTTCTTCTTCCAGTATTGCTTTCAAACGATAGTAACGTTCAAGTTTACGTTTCCAGGCATAAGAATCATCCTCCTCTTTCCCATCAGTTTGCGCCACCGTCTTCATGCGTTCTTTAAACTGGGAATGCCTTTCTTCCCACACACAAGGAGCCGCATGATCAATATCTGCAAATTCTATTTCATGTGCATCGCAACAATAATCGGATTGTCCTCTTCTTTTATATCTTTTGCCCAACCAAATTTATCCGGCTCAAGCTCATAAGGCTGTACGATACTATAAAGCATATCGCCGTGTGAGCCGTAAGGAACAAAGAACCTGAATACTCCATCGATATCATCTATCACCGGAGACTTGCCTGCTGCACTGCAAGCATAAACAGAACTTGCATCATCCTTGTTATAGAAAATCATACACGAATGATTCTTAAGGCTATAAGAAAAGACCAGATATTTAGATGTTTCATTGACACTGATCCATGCAGGGAAACCTTGTATGAACTCCATCACCCTGTCCAGACCCACATTTTCTTTTTCTATTGCATCAACATATCTTTTATGAGCATCCGACAGTGAGCCTTCCAATACAAAATCGACCTTCTCATCCAACCCTGTCACAGCATCCATCCGATAAAGCTTATTATCCAAAGGCGAAAGGAAGCTATTGAAATCCGTAAAAAGCTTAAATGATTCTGTGACTTCTTCCATCCGTATTTCCGGATTAAAGAAACAGAAAGGTTTCAATTCGCCAGTATGAATATTCCAAAACGCCAGATTAGGACTCTTTCCATTTTCAGCATATTTTTTATTAGTTTTATAACCGCCATACAAAGCCACCCACGAGTCATCAACGACTTTCATCTTTTCAGTCCAATAATCTATTTTCACTTCCTGCTTCAATGAGCCATCGGCATTGTATATAAAAAGCTTATGTAATCCGCCATCGAAAAGATAAACATGCTGACGATACACATCAATATCATCTATATCAGTATATTCTCCCGGTCCGACTCCCTTATTGCCTATTTTTCTGATGAATTTACCCTGGCGGTTAAAACAAAACACAGAAGAAAATTCATCAAGAATATATATGTAATCATCAGAAACAACCAACTTTGCCAACTGCCCTATCAGCAGATCATTTTTTGTCTCCAAGGGGATATAGCTAACTGAATCCACTAAAGACGACAATTTCACTTCCTTCTTATCAGGTGAACCGATTTCGATAGTTACGACTCCGTCAGAACTGTTACTATTACTCTTTCCACAGGAAGACAAGACAAGCAATGACAATAACAAAATAAAAAGATTTTTCATGTGTATTATTTTTAGTTTATAGTTTATACTCCAAAAGTCTGCAAAAGCCTCCATACAGCCAAGAAAACGAGCGTGCAAAAACGTGCATTTTGCTTCGCAGTGTGCAAAAAGTGTGCAAACAGCCGTCAAACAGCCTACAGCGACCTCACAAACTCGTCCCACGCCTGCGGAGAAGACTCGGGCAACGAGAACTTC
>OMDZ01001548.1_pt1 | contig 10836 bp, 9 predicted proteins | sample 1673641 | NCBI WGS metagenome assembly OMDZ01 (sample SAMEA103958117, study PRJEB25191) | human gut metagenome | biome: human-associated habitat [ENVO:00009003]; feature: intestine environment [ENVO:2100002]; material: feces | place: Germany | collected 2013/2015
ACTAATCTCATCCACTTTTCGGTGTAATGTGTTTGTTTTTAAATATTATGCTTATCTTTGCGGATGCACAAAAGTACAATAAATAATTTAAAGTTCCCTATACCTAATGGATTTTAAGAGCATTCTACGTACGTTTCTGAAGATAATTCTACCTTTAGCCTTCGGCTGTTTACTTCTTTGGTTTTTGTATCGGAAAATGGATATCACTGAGATTTGGCGAGTAGTCAAGGAGGGGGTTCGTTATGATATTATTCTGGTTTCTTTACTGTTCGGCTTGTTCGCCAATATCGTCCGTGGTTTACGGTGGGGATTGCTGATCAGTTCCTTGGGCGAGCGCTTCAAGATGAGTAACGTGATTTACGCCGTGCTGGGTAATTACGCGGTGAATCTGGTGTTGCCCCGTGTCGGCGAGGTATGGCGTTGCGGCATGATCACGAAATACGATAAGATCTCGTTTACCAAGCTGTTAGGTACGCTGTTGATCGACCGTGTGAGCGATACGATCATGGTCGGTTTGATAACCTTGATGATATTCATATTTAATATAAGCTTCTTTACGAGTTTCTTCGCCAAGAACCCGGCTTTGCTCGAAGGGTTCCAATCCATGTTTAATTCGATATGGATTTACGTGGCGGTGATAATTTTTGTCGCTGTAATTTGGTTTGTATTCACTTATATGAGTAACTTTACGCTGGTACAGAAAGCCAAAGGCATGTTGAAGAATGTATGGACCGGTATGAAGAGTATCTGGTACATGGAGCATAAGATGCGTTTCGTGATAGAGACGTTATTGATTTGGGGAGGTTATTTCTGTTACTTCTATGCTTTCGACTTTACCAAGGACTTGGGTATCGTGGTCGGGCTGATCACGTTTACGATGAGTAGTATCGGCGTGGCGGTGCCTGTTCAAGGCGGTATCGGACCGTGGCATTTCATGGTGATCGCTACCTTGGTTTGTTTTGGCGTGAACGAGAATGATGCGGCGGCGTTCGCCTTGGTCGTTCATACGGTACAGACGGTATGGACTGGATTGTGCGGATTATTCGGCGTGGTGGCTTTGCCGCTCACCAACCGGGAGAACAAAGAGATTCCGGTCGCTGTTTCGTGATGAATACAAGATATGTATTAAATATGAACTGAACTAAATTATTAACATCTATGTCAGCAGAAATCAAAGATCTATCTCCGAAGCATGTATGGGGTTATTTTTATGACCTTACGCAAATCCCCCGTCCGACCGGACATATGGAGGCAGTAACCCGTTTTATGATATCCTTTGGTAAAGGATTGGGACTGGAAACCCTGCAAGATGAGGTGGGTAACGTATTGATCCGTAAGCCGGCTACGCCCGGAATGGAAGGTCGTAAGACCGTGACATTGCAGTCTCATCTGGATATGGTTCCCCAAAAAAACTCTTCTGTAAAGCATGATTTCGAGAAAGATCCGATCGACGCTTACATAGACGGTGATTGGGTGACGGCCCGTGAGACGACTTTGGGGGCGGACAATGGCATGGGCGCCGCTCTGGCGATGGCCGTGTTGGCGGACAATAGCTTGCGTCACGGACCGATCGAGGCCCTGTTTACGATTGATGAGGAACAGGGAATGGACGGCGCTTTCGGCTTGAAGCCGCATTTCTTAAAGGGTGATATTTTATTGAATTGTGATTCCGAGAAGGAAGGGGAGTTGTTCGTAGGTTGCGCAGGTGGCGCTAACGTGAATGTCTCTTTCCAATTTAAGGAGGATACTTATATTCCGGAAGGTGACGTGGCTGTCAAGGTTAGCTTGGCTGGCTTGAAAGGTGGTCATTCCGGTGTGGATATTCATTTAGGGCGTGCGAACGCGAATAAGTTGATCTTCCGTTTCTTGAAAGAGGCGGTATGCGATTATGGCGCTCGTTTGTCTTCTGTGGCGGGTGGTTCCTTGCCTAACGCAATCCCTCGTGAGGCTTTTGCCGTGATAACGATTCCGGGTGATAACGTGGAGTCTCTTTGGGAGCTAGTGGCTGATTACCAAGATATGTTCCGTACGGAGTATATGGGTGTGGAGGATAAGATCGATTTCGTCGCGGAGATGGTTGAATTGCCGTCTACGTTGATTCCGGAGGAGATACAGGATGATTTGATCAATGCGATCGAGGGTTGCCAGAATGGTGTGATTAGCATGTTGCATGATTTCCCGGGTACGGTTGAGTCTTCCTCTAACTTGGCGATCGTGAAGACATCTGATGAGTTGATCGAGGTGAAAATCTTGGTGCGTAGCTCATCCGAGTCTCGCAGGGATTCTGTTTGCTCAAGTCTGGAAAGTGTATTCGCTTTGGCAGGGGCTAAGGTGGAGGAGTCCGGTCATTATAATGGCTGGCAGCCTAATATCAATTCCCCGATCTTGAACTTGATGAAATCTACCTATCTGGATTTATTTGGTAAGGAACCTGAGGTGAAGGTGATGCATGCCGGATTGGAATGCGGTATCATCCAAGGTGCTTATCCGGATATGGATATGGTTTCTATCGGACCGGATTTGGAATATCCGCACTCACCGGATGAGCGAGTGAATATTCATTCCGTACAGAAGATCTGGGAGTTTATTACAGCTACATTGGAGAGAATCTAAGGATCTCTTTCCTTATAGATATTAAACAAGCCCTCCAGCCTTTATTCTTCTAACCATTCGGTTAGCGAGAATAGGGCTGGAGGGTTTATTTTTATAGTTTCTCTATATCCTCAAGGGAGAGCCCAGTGTATTTTTGGATAATTGAGTGGGATAATCCATCCGCTTTCATGTTGCGGGCCGTAGATTCTTTCCCTTTCAATATCCCTTTCTCCTCTGCGTAATCGATCGTATTCTTATAATCCCTGTATCGTTTCAGAGCCTCGTCGTATTGTATGCGTTCTTCCTTGCTGAGGTTTGCCACGTCGGCTACTTCCAGCAACTTATCGAAGACCGCCTTTTTCGCCTTGAACGGCATTCTCTCTAAAGTGTCCATATGCTTCAATAAATAAATCCAACGTTCAAAATCATTCTCGCACTCGTCCGGTTCTCTCCGAAGAACAACTGGTTCAGGAAATCGATTAGTAACTCCTTGTGTACCTCCTGCCCGAATATCCGGTGAAAGCCGAAATCGGTGAAGGGATTGATAAATTTTCCCATAGTGTTTATAGGTTTTAGTGATTAATAATGAATAATAGTATAATGAGACAGGGCATCCTGTCTTCCGGTTGTAAAGATACTACTTTTTTAATAGGATAGGCATCGTTTTAGCTTTTAAGAAAACACGTACGAGTTTTTTGAGAGGCATAATGTAACCACTATATGGGTGATTTCAAACAGATTTATCTGTCATGTGAACGGCTGTTCTGTTGACTTTTTGCTTGATATAAGGCTTGAATCGTGACAATCCCTTTTTGCTAGCATCGTGAAATAGGGGGAAGGGGGAGACGATAATCGGGGTTTTTTATGGAAAAGTATGGCTTTTTACGCACGATATACGGTAAAAGCCTGCGCATATAGTTGCGTTGGGTAACGCCTATACTGCCGTTGGGCATTATAAACAGTCACGAATAGGATTGGCGGTAGTCGTGAATGGGCATTGTAACCCTGTTAGAACCCAGTCGTAACCCCATGGAATAGCCAAAAGAAGTCAATAGATATGAATTACGATGAATTAATTTCGCTAGAACGGAAGGCGGTTTTTGGACATTGTTCTGCCAATGAGTGGATTACTGATTTTTTCTTGCGTATTTGGCGATGAGTTGTACGTTGGCCTAGGAAAATCGATTCTTGGGAGGTTCAGTTTACAATTTGTCAAAATGTCAAAAAGGAAAGCTTTTGATAGATGTTAGACTGAATGGAGAATATTATTAAATATGTACGTGCGTACATTGATATTTATAAGGTATAAAACGATTAGTTTAAACCTTCGTTTAAATCTTGCATTTGCAAAGGTACGCGTTTCTTTGACACTTGCAACCCTTACCCATTATTTTTTCACATCCTTATTAGCTTTCTTATCAATACAATAGCCTATCACTGACAAACCCGTCGCTTCCTCTTACGAACACCCTTCCGAAGATCTAAAAAACGCAAGATTTAAACGAAGGTTTAAGCTAGCCGTTTTTACGGTGAATTGAATGCCTTCGAATGATTTAATAGCTTGATTATCTTAATAAACACTAGTATTAATATTAATTTCAGTATTATGAACAAAAAGTTTTCTACTCTTTTGGTAGGGTTAGCTTTAACTACGGCTTTCTCTGCAAATGCGGCGGATCCTGTTGACAAACAACTGCATCAGTTGAAAGTTGGCGGCAAGTATTTGTCCGTGACAAAATCCAAAGTCAATACGTCTGCGGATAGTTTGATCCTTGTATCTGAAGATAAAGTGGGTGAGGACGTAATGAAAGATTCTTACAAGAAATCTTTATGGAAGTTGACGAAAGGAAGCACTGATAACACTCAAGATCCGGTATGGACGTTGACAAACTGGGCTACCGGTAACGTGCTGAGCTTGGATCTTACTAAATCAACTACAACTTTCGCTGAAGGTAAGCAGTCTAAATGGTTGATCGCTGATAATGGCAATATTAAGGCTATCAGTGGCGGTAAGGTGTATGCCCTTTATACGGAGGAGGTAAAAGACAAAGAGGATAAAGTTGTAGGTACAGCCTTGAAGATCGGTAAGGATAAGACTTTCGCTAATTTCGTTTATACGCAACCTACGGCAAAGGATGCGTTATCTGTTAGCGAGATCAATGGTTTGTATGGAACTTCTTCCGTATTCGATTTCGAGAAGGATTTGAATGGTAACCCGATTGACGGTGTTGCAATCAATGCGACAGAGATAAAGGGTGAAACCGATGGTTTTGTGAATATCCGTTTGAACAATGGCAAATATTTGGTAGTCGATTCTACTGTATGGACAAACTCGGTTAATAAGAATGAGTATTGGAAGTTAACGACAGACGCATTACCTACGGAAATTGCGGATAACGATGAGAAATCTGCGGCTTTAGAGGATGTGGAGTTGTTAGAGAATGGTCGTTCCGCAGACTTCTATGCGTTCAAGATTAAATTGAATATCGCTGAAGGCTATAAGATGACTATTTATCCGAAAGCAGTTCCTACTTATTCTAATGATGATGAGAAGAGAGGCGAACAAACTGCGTTCTCTTTTGGAACAGAGACAACAAGTCGTGCTTTGGTTTACGGTAAATTCGCCGATAGTAAAGAGGTTTTAGCTGCGACAAAAGTTGTCGCTACAGGGGATAACTTGAAAGATGCTGTCGCTACGTTTGGTGTAGTTGAGGCTCCGGATGCTTTGGATACAGATTATACTTATTATGTACAGTTCTACAATAAGAAGAAAGTATCTACAGAGACAGGTAAGTGGATTTCTGATTCGAACTATAATAAATATGTATATACGGCTTGTGATGAAAGCAGAGCTTATGAAAAGGCTTCTGTAGAGGCTCCGGCTTATATGTGGTATTTGAATGGAGAGGGTGTGTTGAAGAATATGATAGTTCCTACTGAATCATATACAGGATTCATCACATTAATCAACGAAGAGAATGGTGTTTACGCATTCGGTACGGATACGCTTAAATTGACAAAAGGTCCGAAGGTAAAGGATGCTCAGAAGATGGGTTATAAGCTTGTCACTAAGGCAGACGAGGTAAACGGTGCGTTGTCTTTCCGTTTGGTTTCTCTTTTGGCAGATGACTTGTATATGATCTCTAAAGATGGCGTGATGTATGTGGCTAATAGCGAATTGGCCGACGCTCAGAAACTGAAAGTAACCGGTGCTGAGACTCCGGATGAGGAGAGCGGTGAAATCGAATATGCTAAGGTTGGTAACGATGTCATTAAACCGGTTTATAAGATTACGGATCGTTTAGGCAAGAAAGTGCTTGTCTTGAAAAATGAGAAGTTCGTCTTGGTAGACAAGGACAGCGAGGGCGTTGCTCCATTGGCTGTTTCTTTCTTGTCTATGGGCAAGAATAACCAATATAAGATTGTTTATAATAACAACAACGCTATCACGGCAAACGCCGCTTCCGGTATCTTAGCCGAGACAACTCTTTGCGATAATCAGAATGTAATCTTCGAGTTCGCTACGCAAGAAGCTCCTGCTTATGGCGCTCCTGCTATCGGTCACGTACAGATCTCCACGATGGAGGATGATAACAAAGTGATCGCTAACCAGAAAGATGGTTTTGCGGCGTTGAAGGCTGAGGGTCAATCCATCTTGAAGAGTGATGTTTATACTCAAGATACGTTGACTATGTGGTTGGATACAGCTTGTGTGACATTCGATGAGACTATGCCGTTGTATTATATCTCTACGAAGACATTCAACGCAGAGGCTGAGACTCGCAACTTCTTGATTAACCCGGCTAATATTTCTGCCGAAATTGAGAAGAATAATGAAGATCCGGATGCGGCAGAGATCGAGAATATCTATGATTATGCTCATGTAGCTGGTGATGATACTTATCGTGCGGCATTTGCGGCAGCTTCTGTATGTGGTCTTGACTCTATCGCTATCGATGGTGATACGATCGGTTTGATGCAATTGAATCCGGCAGCTGTTGCTTTTGAAGTAGCCGCTGAGATTAGCGATGAGGCTTATCGCATCGTTTCTAAGTTGCATGCCGTAAATGATGAGTATGATGCGGAAGTTGAGGGTTCTCTTCCTTACGTGGAATCAGAAACGACTCTTTATCTGGCTCAATTGAACAACGTATTGTTCTGGACAGCAGATCAAGCCAAGGCTGAGATCTTCGTAATCAACCGCGCTTCCACTCCGACATCTAACGAAGGCTTCGAGGCTGAGTCTGCTGTTAAGGTTATCGCTGGTAACGGTACTGTAACCGTACAGGGTGCAGCTGGCCAGACTGTAACAATCGCTACCGTATTAGGTAAGGCAGTTGCTGACGAGGTGGTTGCTTCTGATAACGCTACGATCGCTGCTCCGGCTGGTGTAGTATTCGTAACTGTTAACGGTGAGACTACGAAAGTGGTTGTTAAATAAGCACTTTTGATATAGAATGCGAAAAGCATTTGAAGAAGATATATAATTCTAAGATTCCCGTGCGGAGATTCGTCTTCAAGTAAACCGTGAGGTTGAACATGCGGGGATATTAATACTAAAGTAAAAAATTAAAGCTCTCCGTCAGTATTTCCGTGAGGCAAGAAAGCGGAAAAAGAATAAGCCCCGGTCGGTTTCTCGATCGGGGCTTTTTGCCTATTCTTTATAATTGAAACCCAATTAGGAGATTTGCGGGAAATGCGCTATCTTTGCTTTCAGTTTTAAAAGGAGGATTTATCATGAAAGCAACCATCTCATTAGACGGTATTTTAGCTTTTCTAAAGTCATTGTCACTGAGTGCGAGCAATAAAGAATGGCTAGCTGAAAAGCTTATAGAGGAAGCTCGTAAAGAAAAGAAGGCCGCTCAAAGTGAATCTTATGAAGACTTCATTAATAGAATGTGTGGGGCTTGGAGGGATGACCCACGTTCGACAGAGCAGATAATTGCAGATATACGTGGTTCGCGCCAGTTTGATGTGACGCGTCATATTATGCCGTTGACAGATGAAAAAGAGTAAGTATTTATTGGATACTAATATCTGTATATCCTTATTGAGAGGTAACAGGGATGTTGCTCGAAAGTTGATAGGGATAGGTGAAGATAAGTGCTTCTTATCGGTCATTACATTATATGAGTTGATGTTTGGTGCCTATAACTCTGGACGTAGTCAACAGGAAATTCTTAAGGTGAAAGAATTTGTGAACCGTTTTCCTGTTGTCTCGTTGATGGACTCTGCCGAGGAATATGCTTTTAGAAAAACTCAACTTCGTGCTTCCGGCATTATGATTGATGAATTCGACTTGTTGATAGCAGCTACGGCTTTATCTGGTAATTATATTCTAGTGACAGATAATATAAAACACTTTCAAAGAATAACAAACCTTAGGCTAGAAAACTGGATCAAGAGATAATATCTCTTCTTGCGTAATTATGATTTGTTATACATGAATAGGAAAATTAGACAATGGCCAGCGATGATATAAAACAGGCATGGAAAGTGCCGGAACCTACGTTAAGGAGGTTGCCGTGGTATCTTGCGTTTGTAAAGTTGATGAAAGGAAAAGGGGAAACGTTTATCTCATCCACCCAGATCGCTAAGGAGATAAATGTAGATCCTAGTCAGGTCGCTAAAGATCTCTCTTTTGTGAATATCTCCGGGAAGACGAGAGTGGGATACGATATTAACGCGTTGGTTGACGTACTGGAGGATTTCCTCGGTTTTACATCCCAGCATAAGGCATTTCTGTTTGGGGTAGGGAGTCTGGGCGCTTCTTTGTTGCATGACACCGGACTGAGCCAATATGGTTTGGAGATCGTGGCGGGCTTTGATGTCCGTGAGGATTTGGACGGGAGCATGATCAATGGCATTCCCGTTTTTCATATGGATGATTTTCCTGCCAAGCAGAAAGAATATGGCGCGACGATCGGGGTGATCACCGTGCCGGTGGAGAAAGCGCAGGAGGTGACAGACCGGATTATCGAGGGAGGAATCAAGGCTCTTTGGAATTTTACCCCCTTCCGTATACGGGTGCCGGAACATATCGTAGTCCAGAATACTTCTATGTATGCGCATTTAGCTGTTATGTTTAATCGATTGAACTCAATGAATCACTAAAATATGAAGATTATCGCCGTTGGAATGAACTATGCCGCTCACAATAAAGAGCTGCATCATTCGTTAGAATTATCAGAGCCTACTATTTTTATGAAGTCGGACTCCTCTTTGTTGAAAGATGGGAAACCGTTTTTTATTCCGGATTTTTCATCGGAAGTTCATTATGAGACGGAGATCGTGGTACGGATAGACCGTTTGGGGAAAAATATAGCCGAGCGTTTCGCTCATCGTTATTACAATGAGGTTACGGTCGGTATTGATTTCACGGCACGGGATTTGCAGAATAAATTGCGTGCGCAAGGGCTACCGTGGGAGATTAGTAAGGCGTTTGATAATTCGGCTGTGATCGGGACCTTTATTCCGCTGGAGCAAGCGGGGGATGTAAACCGGCTTCCGTTCCATCTGGATATCAATGGCTCGAAGGTACAGGAAGGCAATACCTCGAATATGCTGTTTTCGGTAGATAAGATTATCGCGTACGTAAGTCGCTTCTTTACGCTGAAAATAGGCGATTTGATTTATACCGGAACACCTGCTGGCGTAGGTCCCGTGAAGATCGACGATCATCTGGAGGGATATCTTGGCGAGCGGAAGCTTCTGGATTTTTATGTGAGATGAGAAGATTAATATATATATTCATTATAGGTTTATTACTTTGCTCATATACATGGGCGGATGGTAGCCGTTATGCTTCTAAATCCCTGTTATCGGAGGGGAAATGGGTGAAGATCCGGGTGGATAAGACCGGAATCTACAAATTATCCTATGCGGATTTGAAGAATATGGGTTTCTCGGCCCCATCGAAAGTCTCTGTCCATGGCTATGGAGGATGGCCCTTGGATGAGGATTTCAGTAAGGAATATATCGATGATGTCCCTTCTACACCGGTTTGGCGTGGGAGTGATTACCTGTTATTCTACGGGAAAGGGCCGGTTAAATGGGAGTATGACTCGTCGAGCCAGACATTCGTGCATACGAATAATCCTTATTCATTGTATGGCTATTATTTTGTGACCGATGCCACTCCGACGAATGATATGACTTCCGTGGCTCAAGCGAGTGGCGCGACTAATCGGATCACGACTTACGATGATTATTTGGTGCATGAGCAAGAATTAGTATCGTTGGCGAAATCGGGTAGGGAGCTGTATGGGGAAGATTTTAGCGGAGCTACCCCCCGAACCCTATCAACATTCTCTTCAATTCCGGGAATCACGAATGAAGACGCTAAGGTAACCATGAGCTTTGTATCCAAAGTCACTTCCGGTACGGGAGTCGCTTCTTTGAGTATTAATCAGTCTAATGTTCTGGACGTTTCGATCCGCTCGAATAGAGAGGAATATGTGAAGGCGCTAGAAGGGGTAAGCACGGCGGTATGGAAAGGCGAGAAGAGTGAGAAAAACAGTGTGGTCGTGTCTTATAATTCGGCTTCTCATAACAATGTACGGTTAAATTACGTTCGGTTACATTTTAAGAGGACTTTGCAGCTGTATGGGGCCTATACTTTTTTTCGTAGTATAGCTTCTATCGGAAATGTTTCCCGGTTCGTGGTACAGGGCGCAAACGCGAATACCTTGGTCTTTGATGTGACGGATGCTCAGCGGGTAAGACTGATGGAGACGGAATTGAATGGCTCCGAACTTACTTTCTCTATTCCTGCCGGTACCTTACGGGAGTTCGTTTTGGTACGGACGGATCAGAGCTTTATCTCTCCGGAGGTTGTCGGTGAGGTGGAGAATCAAAACCTACATGCCTTGGAGCAAAAAGACATGATCATCATAGCGGCTAAAGCTTTCCAAACGCAAGCGGAACGGTTGGCGGAGGAACACCGGGCAACAGACGGATTGACCGTGGAAGTCGTGGATCCTCAGTCGATTTATAATGAGTTCTCAAGCGGTGCGCCTGACGCTACCGCTTACCGCCGGTTCATGAAAATGTTCTACGATCGTAGCGTGTCTGCCGGTAACGCTCCAAAATACCTGTTATTGTTTGGCGATGGTATTTACGACAACCGGGGAATTTGCTCGGACGTGAAAAATATAGCAAGGGATAATATGTTGCTGACCTATCAGTCGAGAGCGTCCTTGTTTGAATATTCAGGATTGTTCTATAATTCTAATTTCTCGTATG
>OMDZ01001549.1_pt1 | contig 10831 bp, 9 predicted proteins | sample 1673641 | NCBI WGS metagenome assembly OMDZ01 (sample SAMEA103958117, study PRJEB25191) | human gut metagenome | biome: human-associated habitat [ENVO:00009003]; feature: intestine environment [ENVO:2100002]; material: feces | place: Germany | collected 2013/2015
CTACGTGAACGGGAACGCGGACATCCGTGACGGGTCCAGCGCGCTGAACGGAAGCATCGGCTACCGCTACGACTTCTAACAAGAGAAAACACAAGGAGGGGGGCCCACCCCCGAAAGGCCTTCCTCCTGACCCTCCAGAGCCGTTCCGGATTTATTCCGGAACGGCTTGGTAACGTCAGAGCTCGTCCGGCAGGGAAATGGCGGGATCCTGGCGTCTACTTTTCCAGCAGCCGTCCTCCGTCGTGCCATTCTCCGTACATCCTGTTTTCACGGGTATTCTTCAGAAATTTTTCCAGGCGCTTGCAGAACAGTTCCGGCTGGTTTTTTTTAATTTGAATGGTATCCAGGCGCACATGGCGGTATAGCCGGGGAAACGCCAGGAAATTGGCGTAAATAAGCGGATCCTGTTGAAGGAGCTGTAAAATATACGAGTCAATACGGAACGTTTCCGGGTTCATTTCCGGCAGACATTTTTCGCCGTGGGGCGTCATTAGTCCCAGCCTGGCCAGGCGGCGGACGCGTTCCTTGTTCAGTTCGGACCATTTACTTTTTCTGGATCGGGGAGTGAGACGCTGGGCCAGGAAACCGGAGGCCGTCTTTTTGCGGGTGCTGTCAATCTATCCGAAGCACAGGGCTTCCTCCACGGCATCCAGGTAAAGGAGGGCATGTGGGGAAGGTTTTCTCGTTGTGAGAACCCAGCAGCAGGAGGAAGTGAGGTGGTTGTTTTCCGGCCATATTCTTAATTCCTTCCGTGTAGTGATGGGAAGAAGGTTGTTTATTTCCATGGCGTTTATAGGTCGGTCTTCCGCTGATGTTCTGAGGGCCGATGATACTTCTCCGGAGCCTGCATTTCCAGCACAGACATGGATTCTATCCGGGGACAGCTTCGCGAAGGGCGCCTTTCTCAGGAACCGCTTTTCTTTCCGTCTTCTTTTTCCGCCGTTTTTTCCTTTTCCTTCTTCGGAGAGAACCGGCTGGTTTTCTGCTTGTCAAAACAAAAACCGCCATTATAGATGATTTATGAAGAAGAATGTAGTCCTGTCCTTGCTGGGGCTGGTTCTGCTGGTTTCCGCCGTAGCGGCTTTCAATATGGCATGTGCAGAAAAATCCTCCAACCGTGCGGATATCGCGCGGAAACGGGTAACGCCCGTGCTGAATTCCTTTCTGGAGCCGTGCGGCGCCAGGGTGGGAAGTCCTGTGTTTTTACGGGCCGTAAAGGAAGACTCCGTCCTGGAACTGTGGGTGAAACCGGACAAGGCGGAATGCTACATGCTTGCCAAGCGCTATCCGATTGCCGCATGGTCCGGAAAACTGGGTCCCAAGGAGAAGGAGGGGGACAGGCAAACGACGGAAGGTTTTTATGAAGTGGAACCGTCCGGGCTCAATCCCCGGAGCAATTACCATCTGTCTTTCAACATCGGGTATCCGAATGCCTATGACCGCTCCCTGAACCGGACGGGAAGCTTCATCATGGTGCATGGCCGGGATGTTTCCATCGGCTGTCTGGCGATGACCGATTCCGGAATTGAGGAGATTTATATCATGGTGGAACAGGCTCTGGTTCATGGGCAAAAAAACGTTCCCGTGCAGATTTATCCCTTCGTGCCCACTCCGGCGCGTTTGTCAGAGGAAAAGGATTCTCCCCACGCCGCCTTTTGGGCGGACATGGCCCGAGCGTGGGACTGGACGGAACGGACCCGTACTCCGGCCCGGGTGAAGGTCGTCAATGGCAGGCTGGTCGTTGTGGAGCAATAAAAATCCTCCGGTTGAGGACCGGAGGATAAAGGAAGGCCTGCGGAACAGGGGCGACAGGAGCGCCCCGGGCACCGTGTGTCCGGAATGCTCCGGATTAGACCAGCTGGGCAATCAATTCTTCGCGGTCGCCCGGCAGAAAATCCATCGGGGCAATTTCCGGCAGCGTATAGCAGCCTGCAGCCAGTTTCATGCTGGCGCGGGCGGAAGCCACCATGACCTGGGCGGTCAGAGCCGGATTGTTGATGCGCATTTCAAACGTGAACATCTGGTTCTGCGTGGAGCCGGAAACGCCCTTGCGTTCCATCAGCACACCGTGGCCCATGTCTTTCAGCACGTCGATGTCGGGCACCTGCAGCACGCGGGTGTCGTCATGGCTGAAGTAGGAATCTGATTTAATGGCGAATTCCACGTCGGAGAATTTGGCGCCTTCTTTCAGCACCACATAAACCATGCGGCGGTGTACGCCGGAACCCGTGGGGATGGTGAGGGAGAGAGCGTCCGCCACTCCTTCCTTGGAACGCGCCACGACGCTGTGGCCCATGCTCATGCCGGGGCCGAAGTTGGTGTACGTGATGCCTTTGGGAGCCATAGCCAGCATCAGGGTACGGATGACGGAGTCCGTTCCGGGGTCCCAGCCGGCGGAAATGATGGAGACGGCGTCATGCTTGATTGCCTGGGCTCCCAGGGAACGGCGAAGGGCCACGATGTCCCCGTGAATATCAAAGCTGTCTACTGTGTTGACGCCGCGGGCGAGCAGAGGCAGGGCCGTTTCTTCCACGCTGCGGGTGGGGGTGCAGAGCAGGGCTGCGTCCACATGGCCCAGTTCCTCCACGTCGCTTACGGTCTTGATGCCGTGTACAGCTTCGCTGCCGGGGCGGCGCACGATACCTGCCAGTTCCATATCGGGAGCGGCGCGCAAGGCGTCCACAGCGTATTTCCCGATGTTGCCGTATCCTACAATGGCTACTTTAATCATCTTGGTAGTAAATAGTAATGGTTCCGGGTAATGGGGCGGAATGTCCGCCCGGCATTTTTTCCTTTGGCGCATGTTTTTTAAGTGTTTTGGGAACGCATGGCAAGAACGGAGAATGACAGGGGGCTTTGTGGCATGATTGCCGGTTCTTTGAACGGGGGGCGGAGGAATGGAGTCTGATTACTCGGAACTCTTCCAATAAAACGATGAAAAGCAAATTGATTATTCTGAGTATCGCCACCCTTCTGGGGTGCGTTTCCTGCAATACGATAGGCGGGGTGGGCAAGGATGTGGAAGCGGTCGGCAGCGACATTAATTCCGCCGCCCGTTCCACCAGCCGGGCCATGTAAAAGGTTATGTGGAGACCTTGGACGAAAGCCGCTTCATCCGCCCGGATGAAGCGGCTTTCCGGTAAACAATGTGCTGCCGCCCGCATGCCCTGATTTCCGGATGGCCGCAAAGGTTTGGCGTGTTCCATGCAGGATGGAGCCGGACCATGCCAATTCGTTGGGAACCCCATGGAGATGGCTGCCATTCAGGGCAGAATGGCAGGAAGTAAAGTACTGCCTCTTTTTCATTAAAAGAGGATTCGAAGCAGCGTCCGGCACTTCCCGGGCCTTATTGCATGGACTTGCTGGTGGCCTGGGAGGCGCTGTCAATCTTGCTTCCCATGGCTTCCACGTCTTTTCCTATTCCGCTGATCGTATTGCAGGAGGAGAGAGCAAGGGTTGCGGCGAGCGTCAAAAGGGCGGATTTGATATTCATTATTTGAAGAGAGGTTGAAAGCCGTATCCTAACCTTCTTCCGGTTTCTTGTCAATGAACCTGGCAAGCAGTAGTTTGTTATAGCTTTTTGTTATATTATGCCATAGAATAATTGTATTATCGAATAATAACGCTATTTGCTATAAGAAGCCTGCATTTCATTACAGATTGAAAAATACCATGAAAACATCAGTTGCAGGATATCCCAGAATAGGCTCGTCACGGGAACTCAAAGTTGCCGTGGAACAGTATTTCCGGGGGAAAATGGCACCGGAGGCGTTGTTGGAGACGGGAAGCCGCCTTCGCAGGACGCACTGGCAAAAACAAATGGAGGCGGGCATTGACGGCATCCCTTCCAATGATTTTTCTTTTTACGACCAGATGCTAGATACTGCGGTTTTGTTAAATGCGGTTCCCCAGCGGTACCGGGATTTGGGAATTTCTTCATTGGATACTTATTTCGCGATGGCTCGCGGCTATCAGGGGCCGGCTGGGGATGTCAAGGCTCTAGCCATGAAAAAATGGTTTAATACCAATTACCATTACCTGGTTCCCGAGATAGATTCCGCCCCCCTTCAGATTTCCGGGAGTAAACCCTTTGACGAATTCCTTGAAGCCCGGTCATACGGGATTGAAACGAAGCCCGTCCTGATTGGGCCGTTTACATTCTTAACGCTTTCCTCATTGGCGGGGGGACGCACGCGGGAGAGTGTCGCCGGGGAGTTGGCCCGGGCGTATGCCGCTATTCTGGCCCGTTTCCATGAGCTGGACGCGGCATGGGTGCAGTTGGACGAGCCCGCTCTTGTCCGTGACCTGGACAGGCAGGATATCGACCTGTTTCTCCGCTTGTATGAATCCATGCTGCCTTCAAAGGGGCGGGTGAAGGTCCTTCTTCAAACCTACTTCGGAGATATCCGCGACTGCTATGAACAGGTTGCCGGATTGGATATTGATGCGGTAGGACTGGATTTTGTGGAAGGAAAGCAGTCGCTGTCCCTGGTGAAAGAATATGGTTTCCCGAAAGATAAGCTTCTTCTTGCAGGCGTCGTCAACGGGAAGAATATCTGGCGCAATCATTATTCCCGGACTCTGGCGTTGCTGGCCGATTTGAAAAAAACGGGTGCCCGCATAGGCATAGGGACTTCCTGCTCCCTTCTGCATGTTCCCTATACGGTCGCTCAGGAGACGAAACTGCCGGAATATGCTTTGAAACACTTCTCTTTTGCCGAAGAAAAACTGCAGGAGCTCCGGGACCTTAGCTTTCTTTTTTCGCTGGAGAACGCGGAGCCAGAAAAGATTTATCAAGTCAATGATGCTTTGTTTCAGTCGGACAGGATAGGAAAAAATGCTGCTGTCCAGGCGGAAGTATTCGCCTTGAAGCCTGACGATTTTACGAGATTCCCGTCTTTTGAAGAGCGGGAAAAGCTTCAGAAAACCCGTTTCCGCCTTCCCCTGTTTCCTACGACGACAATAGGTTCCTTCCCCCAGACTGCGGAAGTCCGCTCCAACCGGGCGGCATTCAGGAAGAACCTCATTTGCGGGGAGCAGTACAGGCAATTCAACTTTGACAGGATTAAAGAATGCATTTCCCTGCAGGAAAAGATAGGACTGGATGTTCTCGTTCATGGAGAATTTGAACGCAATGACATGGTGGAATACTTCGGCGAGCACCTGCAGGGCTTCCTTTTTACGGAAAAAGCCTGGGTACAGTCCTACGGAACCAGGTGCGTCAAGCCGCCCATCGTCTGGGAGGACGTTTCCTGGATGCGCCCCATTACCGTGGAGTACGCCGTCTATGCCCAAAGCCTGACAAACAAACCGGTCAAGGGCATGCTGACGGGGCCGGTCACGATCCTGAACTGGTCTTTCCCCAGAGAAGACGTTTCCCTGGAGGAGCAAGCCCTGCAGATTGCTCTGGCTGTCCGCAAGGAGGTGCTGGCATTGGAAGAGCATGGCATAGGCATCATCCAGATAGATGAAGCAGCCCTGAAAGAAAAATTGCCTCTGCGTCGTTCCGACTGGCATGGAGAGTACCTGGACTGGGCCATTCCCTCGTTCCGCCTCGTGCATAGCGGGGTCAGGCCGGAAACGCAAATTCATACGCACATGTGCTATAGCGAATTTGCGGCTATTATCCGGGAAATCGATTCCATGGATGCCGATGTCATCACATTCGAAGCTTCCCGTTCCAATCTGGACATTCTCGATGCCTTGAAAGAATGCGGGTTTAAGACTGAAATCGGCCCCGGAGTTTATGATATCCATTCGCCCCGTATTCCCGGAGAGACGGAAATTATGGAAAATCTCCATCGCATGCTACGGAAGATTTTACCGGAAAAACTGTGGGTCAATCCCGATTGCGGGTTAAAGACGCGCGGCAATGAGGAAACGATAGGCAGCCTCAAAAATATGACGGCGGCGGCCAGAGCCCTGCGTACGGAATTCCAGTCATGAAGCTTTCCGAATTGTTTCCCCAAAAGAGGGTTCTTTCCTTTGAGGTGTTTCCTCCCAAGCGGACTTCCCCGATCGGGACGGTTTACCATGCTCTGAGCGCTTTGCAGGGATTGAACCCGGATTTTATCAGCGTGACCTATGGTGCTTCGGGAGGCGCGGGAACCAGCGATACGCTTAACATCGCCTCCTCCATCAAGAAGGATTATATGGTTGAGAGCGTAGCCCATCTTCCCTGCATCAGCTTGACGAAGGGAAATGTGTTGGAGCTTCTGGAACAGTTCCGCCGGAACGGAATTGAAAATATCCTGGCCCTTCGCGGTGATTTGCCCCCGGACAGAGAACCGTGCCGTGATTTCACCTATGCCAGCGATCTCATTTCCTTTATTAAGGAACAGGGAAATTTTCACATTCTGGCGGCCTGCTATCCGGAAGGCCATCCCGAATCAAAAAGCATAGTCGATGATATTCGCCACCTCAAGACCAAGGTGGAGGCCGGAGCGGACCATCTCATTTCACAGTTGTTCTTTGGCAACGATATTTTTCACGCCTACCGGGAAAAACTGGATCTGGCAGGCATTTCCGTCCCTCTTGAAGCGGGAATCATGCCCGTCGTCAATAAAAAGCAGATAGAGAGGATGGTTTCCCTGTGCCATGTCCATTTGCCGAAGAAATTTATACGTATGATGGAAAGGTTTGAGCATAACCCCATCGCAATGCGGGATGCCGGCATCGCCTACGCCGTCGAGCAGATTATCGATCTCGTAGCGCAAGGAGTAGATGGCATTCACCTGTATACGATGAATAACCCGTATGTCGCCGGCCGTATTTGCGAAGCTACCGCCTCCATCATCCGGAATTAATCGTCAGTCCGGATTACTTCATAGCCGTATTCGGTGATAACCCGTTTCAGCTCTTCTATATATAGAAGGGCTGAACGGCTTGGGCGGGATTGTTCCCTGTCAATCCATCCGACCAGCATGTATTCCTTGGTTTTGAGCGGTATGGAAATAATGTTCGAGCCGTTCAAATCCTCGCTGAGAACTCCGGAACAGATGGTATAGCCGTTCAGCCCTATCAGAAGATTGAACAAGGTCGCCCGGTCGCTGACATGGATTTCCTTCCTGTGAACGATGGTGCTGAGAATTTCTTCTGAAAAATAAAAGGAATTATAGGTTCCCTGCTCAAAACTGAGGCAGGGGTAATCTTCCAGATCTTCCAGTAAAACCTGCCTGCGGCGCGCCAGGGGATGTGCCGAACTGACAAAGACGTGCGGTTCTGCCCGGAAAAGGGGATGGAAACAGAGATCGTTCTTTTTGAGAAGCTTGCTGATAACCTGCCTGTTGAAATCATTCAGATACAGGATACCCAGGTCGCTCCGGGATTGATGGACATCTTCAATGATCTCGAAGGTTCTCGTTTCTCTCAGTGTCCATTCGTACTCCTGGATGTTCAGTTTTTTGATGAGATTGACGAAAGCATTGACGGCGAAAGCGTAGTGCTGAGTCGAGATGGAAAATTGGCGTTTGAGAGGTTTTGTATTCAGGTAACGCTGTTCCAGAAGTTCCGCCTGTTCCACAACTTGGCGCGCGTAGGAAAGGAATTCCGTCCCTTCCAAAGACAGGGAAATGCCCTTGGAAGAACGGCGGAAGATCTCAAAATTCAATTCATTTTCCAGTTCCCGGACCGCTTTGGACAAGCTGGGTTGGGATATGAAAAGCCGTTTGGCAGCCTCATTGATGGAACCGCTGTTGACGATGCCGATGATATATTTTAGCTGCTGCAGGGTCATGGGGAAAAGGCAAAAGCCTGGTAAAATGGAGTTATTTCTTTTTCAGGTAACGTTCCTCTTCGCTGAAGACGCATCCGCAATACTTCTGCATGTACAGCCGGAGTTCCCTGGCCTTTTGCTGACCTTCTCTGAAACCGGGGCGGAAATCACGGTAAATGAAACGGGTTCCAAATTTCTCTGCCGTTTTTTCAGCGGTCTTTCTCAGTAATTCATGATTCTGGTAAGGGCTGACGAACAGGGTTGAAGAAAAGCCGTCGACCCCGTTTTCTGCGGCAAACCGTGCAGTCTCTTCAAAACGTATCCTGTAACACGTTCCGCAACGGTTTTCCAGGGAGGGGTAAATGGCGCGAATGAAGGGCCGCAGTCCATATTCATCCCTCATAATCAATTTCAGACCGATTTTTGCCGCGTATTCGACCAGCGTATCCTTTCTGGCCTGGTATTCCTTATACGGATGAATATTTGGATTAAACCAGAATCCGGTTGGTTCCATTCCTTCTTCCCGCAGCATTTCAATGCAGGAAATGGAACAGGGCGCACAGCAGATATGAAGCAGAACACTCATGCGTGCCCGGATATGTACCATGAGCAGGGAAAATCAACAATACTCAATGACGGATAATGAATCAATATGGCGTTTCGCCATCTGCCCGTTAGGTTTGAAGGCAGGCATTCGGATTCTCTTTTCATGTTTCAAACTCTGTTTACCTTCTGGCGGTAAGTGGGCTTTTCCGCTGCGGCATGCGTCCAGCGTCAATATGAACAAGGCTGTCTAGTGCCTCCCTGTCCTGCGGGTTCACCGGCATGTCCGGCTTATTCTCTATGATCGGAATGCGGTATGCCGCTTGTTTCGACTGTGCGGCTACGGGAGAGGTTGTCAGGCGGCCGCTCCTCCCTGCCATGGGAATTCCCGGAACACCGTTCGGAAGCTTCCCTGGGTGGCGGGGCGGTTGCCGTCAGGAAGGCGGGGATGGAGGGGTTAACTCGGGTTGACGGTGGTTGCGGTATCTGCCGCCGGGGCATCGGCTGCGGGAGCAGGGGAGGAAGCTGCGGTTTTCCCTTCCATGGGTTTGCCCAGAAAAGCGGGCAATTCCAGCCCTACGCTTTTGCCGAGTTCATGAAGGGGCAGCGTATCCGTTACCAGATTCTGGACGAATCCTCCCACAGAGGAGTTCCCTCCATTGCCCATGACGACTACCTTGTCGAATTTCAACCCCTTAATGGCACCGGACTGGAGCTCCACAATCTTGGTAAGCTGTTCCGTCACCAGCAGGTTGGAAGCGGCCTCGGAAGAACCTGCCGCCTGGACGATCTGCTGAAAACCGCGGGCCTTGCCTTCCAGCACGGCTTCAAACCTGTCGCGGCCATAGGTACGGATAAATTCATCCGGGTCCTTGGCACCGGGGATGTTCAGCACCCGCACCTGCAAATTGGTACCGGAAAACAGCGCCAAACTGCGCTCCGTTGCCTTCTGGCCTGCTTCGTCCGAGTCATAGCTCAGCACCACTTCGTCGGCGTATTCCGTCAGCAGCTTGACCTGCTCCGGCGTCAAAGCCGTGCCGCAGGCACAGACAGCGGTATCAAACCCGGCTTCGTGCATCGAGATGACATCCATATACCCTTCGCAGAGGATATACCGCTTGGACGTTGATTTTTTTGCCACATTCAGCGCAAACAGCGTGCGGGATTTGTGGTAGACCATCGTTTCGGGCGAGTTGATGTATTTCGGCTTGGAATCATCCATCACGCGCCCGCCGAACGCAATGATATTGCCCCGCACATCAATGATGGGCACCATCACGCGGTGGCGGAAGATATCATACAGATTGCCCTTGGCGCTACGCTTGACAAGGCCGGAGGATTCCAATTCCGGCTCGGTAAAGCCGCGGTGGCGCAGGTAGTGCAGAAGGCCCACAAAATCTTCCGGTGCATAGCCCAAGCCAAACCGGCGGATGGCCGCATCCGAAAGGCCGCGTTTTTCGCGCCAGTAGCGGCGGGCCATGGCGGCTTCCGGCGTTGGGGCGTTGAGCTGGTCATAAAAATAGCGCGCGGCGTTGCGGTTGATCTCCAACAGGCGGGAGCGGGAACGGCTTTCCTGGTCGTCCTCCTCCGGCATGGGCATCCCGGCGCGGCCCGCCAGCTGTTTAACAGCTTCCACATAGCCCAGGTTGGAAATTTTGCGCACAAAGTTAATCACATCCCCCGCCGCACCGCAGCCAAAGCAGTAAAAACTTTGGGTATCCGGGTAGACGGTAAACGAAGGGGTTTTCTCGTTATGGAAAGGGCACAGCCCGGTATAGGTCCGCCCGCGATGACGCAGCTGCACATATTGGCCGATTACTTCGGTAATATCATTGCGTGCAACCACTTCCTGTATGTATTCCTGTGGGATCAATGGGGCTCCGGGCCTCCTTTCGCGTATATATCGTAGCGGGCGCACAATGTGCGCCCCTTCGGGGCGGGCGGCAGTGCTCTAACATACTGCCAATTTTATAGCACCTGCCACTTTTGCGGCACAAACAGCTCCTCAAACAGGCGGGTAGCAAATTCATCGCTCATGCCGGAAATATAATCCGCCACGGCACGGTCCATTCCCTGGTGATATGCCACCTGCATATAAAAATTAGGCATCAGCGTGGGGTCCGCGCAAAGGCGCTCATACAGCGCTTCGATCATCTTGTCCACTTTTTTCTCTTCGCGCTTGGCATCCTTGTCCACATACACCGTGCTGTACATAAAGTCTTTCAGCACACCGTATGCCTCCTCCACTTCGGGGGAAAACTGCATTTTCCCATTTTTGCAGTTTGCGCTGTTTGCCACAAGGTCGGTGATCATTGTGGTGATGCGCCGGGATTTGGTATCTCCCAGCACCTGCACGGCATCCCGCGGCAGGGCGGCGGGGTTCAGCACACCGGCGGCCACGGCATCCTCAATATCATGGTTCAAAAAGGCAATGTGGTCCGCATAGCGCACGGTACAGCCTTCCATCGTGCGGGCCCAGGCACCTTTGGTGTGGGTAATAATCCCGTTGCGCACCTCCCAGCAAAGGTTCAGGCCCTTGCCGTCCTTTTCCAGGTAGTCCACCACCCGCAGGCT
>OMDZ01001563.1_pt1 | contig 10760 bp, 9 predicted proteins | sample 1673641 | NCBI WGS metagenome assembly OMDZ01 (sample SAMEA103958117, study PRJEB25191) | human gut metagenome | biome: human-associated habitat [ENVO:00009003]; feature: intestine environment [ENVO:2100002]; material: feces | place: Germany | collected 2013/2015
CCTCTTCCCATTCCGAACAGAGAAGTTAAGCCTTGTCACGCCGATGGTACTGCGTAACAGTGGGAGAGTAGGTAGCCGCCGTTTTTAATGGAAGCCTCCGAGTCAGTCAAATGATTCGGAGGCTTTTTTTGTGTTTCTGAGTTTCCGACTTGGAAGGGGTGAAAAAGGCTATTTGACCCAATATTGTTACTCCGCTTGTTTATATCATTGTTCAATGACCTCAAAAGAGGATTCCTTCCGGCTTGTTGTCTTTCTTTTCTCATTTATTTATTCTGGCTTTGAGCGGACAGTGCTGAGTATTGCTCTGTTGATTCGTTTATATAGACTTATGCAGTTAACAGATATTAAATTATCTCTTTCCTTCTTGCTTATTCCAATAATATTCATACATTTGTAGTGTACTAATAAACTAATACACTAAATAATTAATTAAATACATAAACACAATGATGATTGAAGTGAAGAACTTATCTTTCAGTTATGGAAAGAGGAAACAAAAAGTCTTTAATGATTTTTCGCTGACACTGGATAAAGGTTCAGTTTATGGTCTTTTGGGTAAGAATGGTACCGGTAAATCTACTTTGCTCTATTTAATGACTGGGTTACTCCGTCCGCAAGGAGGTAAAGTGCTCTATAAAGGAATAGGCGTTTCGTTGCGTTATCCTTTGACATTGCAGGATATGTTTTTGGTGCCCGAGGAATTTGCATTACCATCCGTCAGCCTGAAACAATATGTAAAGCTGAATGCTCCCTTTTATCCGGCTTTCAGCAATGAACAGCTAAGAGCCTGTCTCCACGACTTTGACATGAATGAGGACATTCATTTGGGGGAATTGTCCATGGGTCAGAAGAAAAAGGCTTTCATGTGTTTCGCGCTGGCCGCCAACACTTCTTTACTGCTCATGGATGAGCCTAGTAACGGACTGGATATTCCTTCCAAAAGTCAGTTCCGCAAGGTGATTGCATCGGGCATGACAGATGACAAATCAGTGATTATTTCTACCCATCAGGTGAGGGATATCGACAGCCTGTTGGACCATGTGGTGATAATCGACGGTACTCATGTGCTGCTGAATGAATCGGTTAAGGATATTTGCGCGAAACTATATTTTGCCGAACAAGGAATGAATGAACCCACAGGAGATGCATTGTATGTGCAGCCTTCGGTTCAGGGAAACAGCGTGATTCTTTCTAATGTTTATAACGAAGAAACCAAGCTGAATCTGGAAGTACTGTTCAATGCTATGTTGGCAGAAAGAGAAAAAATGCAATCAATATTTAACAAGTAAAGACACAGATACATTATGGATACTAATCATTTCTTTAGCTTTTCGCGTATTGCCATGGTCATGAAACGCGAGATTATAGAAAACTGGAAAAAGAACCTTTATGCTTTCATCGGACTTTATGCAGCCTTTGCGCTGGTCGTGGTGGGTAATATGTGGGGAATGAGTATGAATGCTGAAAATGCATTTGCTAGTCCTGATATCTTCTTTGTTAGGTATTGTACGAATATACTGGGGGCTTTTATCTTTATATGTCTGTTGGGCAGTTTGATTTATGCTTCCGGCATTTTAGATAATATGAGAAATAAAGAGATGCGCATATCTTTCTTGATGCTTCCTGCAACAATGTTGGAGAAGTATGTGGCACGCTTCCTGATGGCTACGCTGGGATTTATAATAGCTGCCATTGTTGGAATGCTTTTGGCAGAGGTTACTCGTTATATTCTGCTTCCTTTGTTTGACTTGCCTGATGTGTTTCATAGCTCCGCATTGTTTAAAGTATTTTCTATGCTTACTATAGATGGTGAGCAGGCATTTAGAGGTTCCTATGCATTTAATATGGAGTATATGCCTTGGTTGGGTGAGGCTTGTGGATGGAGCTTTTTGATTTGGTCACACTCACTCTATGTTTTAGGAGGAAGTTTTTGGTACAAGAGAGCTTTTCTCAAGACTTTGGGGACACTGATTGTGATTTCTATCCTTGGCTCTATTATCACGGTACAGATTGTGGAGTGGATAGGAGAAGAAGGCATGATGGGTCTTCACGACTGGTTGGAAGAAAACTTCCAGTGGATGACGCTGAACAAACTGCTTGCATTTGGCGGTGCTTTCTTTAGTGCCTTCACAATGTTCAACTGGTGGTTGGGCTATAAGCTCTTTACCCGTTCGCAAGTTATTAAACCTAAATTTCGTTTGCTATGAAATTTAAAGAAAGTAAATCTATTTATTTGCAGATAGCCGACCGGATATGTGACGAGATTCTGCAAGGGCAATATCCCGAAGAAGAGCGAATCCCTTCGGTCAGGGAATATGCCGGCACAGTGGAAGTGAATGCCAATACGGTAGTCCGCACTTATGATTATTTGCAAGGGTTGGAAATCATATACAATAAACGAGGTATTGGCTATTTTGTATCGACAGGAGCTAAAGAGCGAATTATCACTCTTCGCAAAGATACCTTCTTGCATGAGGACTTACCGGAGTTTTTCAGACAACTGAAGACATTGGAGATTTCCATGGATGAGATAGACAAGATGTATAAAAAATATTTGGAACAACAATAGTAACACAAACACATTTTTCAGTGGGGTATCAAAACTCAGATGGTCTATCAAACCATCAACTGTAGGGGCAGGGTTTGCCTGCCCGAATACGCAAACAAGCTATTTGGGGAGAGCAATCTCGCCCCTACTAATAAAATGACAGCATAATCAACGTTTAGAAACAGTTCAATTATTTATTTTGATTGATAGTATAATGTATATAAAAAGACTACAGCGATAATCCATATTATCAGCATGGCTATAAAACATATTTTTATCCATTGGTAAAATTTCCTTAAACTGCTTTCATGGGAAGTCTTCTTTTTATATTTCTGCCATGCTGTAATATTATGCCTAAAATAGGGCACATGAATGTAAGTAGAATAGACAGAAGTAATATAGTCTTTATATGTTTATTTATGTGGCTTTAGAATGCGCAACTAATAGCGCTTGTTAGTGCATCTGTAACCGTACAAGCTCCAAAGAATAGATCACCGACATCACATAATATAGGATGATTGTTCTTATAATAATCTTTGTGTAAAATTAGCTTGCTTCTGTATTTGAATGTTATTAGAACCAAACTTACTTTACGTGATTAAGGATGGGGTTAGTTAGTATGCTATGTGATTCGATATCTATGATTTAAGAGCATAGGACTTTTATGCTCTGAAGAAGCGTATCAAAATGAATATGCGGCTGTGGATAGGAGTTCATTAATCTTTGTTGATATTATTAGGTACGGAAAGTGATTTTATCAAAACCTTTTGTTGAATGATTGTCTGAATCTCTTTATTTCTTGATATAAGTCAAACAGTTACCATCCGAAAACTCAGTAACTTTGCACCTCAAAAAACAGGGTAACAAGTGAATGAAATAAAAGAACCGAGAAGTGTACGCCGGAATTTGTCTAAACTGGTCGTACCTATCTTTATAGAAACTTTATTGATTATGATGCTGGGGGCAGTTGACACTATCATGCTGAGCCAGTATTCAGACAATGCAGTTGCCGCCGTCGGAGTGGTGAACCAGTTGATTATGTTTGCCTTTCTTATCTTTGAGGTGATAAACCTGGGTACCTCTGTACTTTGTTCGCAATATTTGGGGGCAAAGAAACAGAAGAATGTGGTTCAGGTGGTAGGCGTGGCTATTCTGCTCAATCTTGTGCTCGGATTAGTGGTAAGTACTATTTTGCATTATGGTGCGCCGTTGTTATTGACACTGATGGGACTGCGTCCTGAATTAATGGTCTATGGAGTGGGGTATATGGAGATAGTGGGGGCGTTCGCCTTCTTTCAGGCACTTTCACTGACGGTTTCTGCGTCTTTGCGTAGTGCTAACAAGGCTGTCTATCCTATGATGGTCATTGTGGTGGTGAATATCCTGAATATCATAGGTAATTACTCCTTAATCTTCGGTAAGTTCGGCATGCCGGCATTGGGGGTGGAAGGAGCGGCTATTTCGACGGCTTTTGCCAGAGGAGTGTCGATGATTATCCTTTTTATTATTCTGTTTCGTAAATATATACCCAAGTTCCCGATTGACTACTTCCGACCTTTTCCCTTTGTGGAACTGAAGAATCTGTTGAAAATCGGTCTTCCGTCGGCAGGGGAGAACATGTCTTATAGCTTATCGCAGGTGTTACTGACTTATTTTATCAATATGCTTGGAAATGAAGCTCTTACTACGCGAACATACGTGGTTAATATGGTGATGTTTGTCTATCTGTTTGCGATAGCCATGGCACAAGGCGGGGCTATCTGCATCGGGCATTTGGTGGGGGAGAAGAAAATAAGAGCTGCCTATTTGTTGGGCAAGTATGTAATGCGTATTTCTATTTTAGTGTCGCTGGTACTTTCCTGTATTTGGGCTTTGATGGGGCACACGCTCTTTAGTTGGTTGACAGACAATGCGGAGATTGTCCGTTTGGGTACTGTCATCCTTTTTGTCGATGTGATACTTGAAGTGGGGCGTGCCATTAACATTTATGCCACCAATGCCCTTCGTGCAACCGGAGATGTGAACTATCCTTTTTATGTAGGGGTAGTTGTACAATGGAGCATAGCAGTAGGCTGCGGCTATCTGTTCGGGCTCTATTGGGGGTGGGGACTGGTCGGTATGTGGTGTGCTTTCTTGCTGGACGAGAACATTCGCGGCATCATTTTTGTGCGGCGTTGGAATAGTATGAAGTGGGCAAAGAAAGGATTTGTGAAATAATAAATGTGATTTTCGCAAACTTTATAGTGATTGAGGCGGTTAAACTCAATAAAAAGAATTAATTTTGCAATCTGATAATTATCTAAAATACATTATGGAGCTCGATTTACTCACGGCAATATCACCTATTGACGGTCGATACAGAGGAAAAGCGGGAGCTTTGGCCTCTTATTTTTCTGAATTTGCACTCATTAAGTACCGTGTGCAGGTAGAAATAGAATATTTCATCACTTTATGTGAGCTACCGTTACCGCAGCTGACAAGCTTTGATCATGCACGTTTTGCATCGCTTCGTGCTATCTACCAAAACTTCTCGGAAGCCGATGCCGGACGCATTAAGGAAATAGAGAGTGTTACAAACCACGACGTTAAAGCTGTAGAATATTTCATTAAGGAACAATTTGACAAGTTGGGCGGAATGGAAGAATACAAGGAGTTTATCCACTTCGGCCTTACTTCTCAGGACATTAATAATACGTCAGTGCCTTTGTCTGTCAAAGAAGCGCTGGAACAAGTATATTATCCGCAGATTGAAGAACTGATTGCGCAGCTGACTGCTTACGCAGAAGAATGGGCGAATATCCCGATGTTGGCAAAGACTCACGGACAGCCTGCGTCTCCCACTCGTTTGGGCAAGGAAATCATGGTGTTCGTTTATCGCCTTAACCGTCAGTTGGCTGTGCTGAAGGCTTGTCCCATTACTGCTAAATTTGGTGGAGCCACAGGTAATTATAATGCGCATCATGTGGCATATCCGCAATATGACTGGAAAGCATTCGGCAATAAGTTTGTGGCAGAGAAACTCGGTCTGGAACGCGAGGAATATACCACTCAGATTTCAAACTATGACAATCTGGGAGCTATCTTTGATGCCATGAAACGCATTAATACCATAATGATTGACATGAACCGCGATTTCTGGCAGTATATCTCTATGGAATATTTTAAGCAGAAAATCAAGGCGGGTGAAGTCGGTTCGAGTGCCATGCCGCACAAAGTGAACCCTATCGACTTTGAAAATGCGGAAGGAAACTTGGGAATGGCCAATGCTATATTGGAGCACCTTTCTTCTAAACTGCCGGTTTCGCGCTTGCAGCGTGACTTGACAGATTCTACAGTGTTGCGCAATGTAGGTGTACCTTTCGGACATATCATCATTGCCATTCAAAGTTCATTGAAGGGATTGCGTAAGCTGCTGCTGAATGAACATAAGATTTATGAGGATTTGGATAACTGCTGGAGTGTAGTGGCAGAAGCTATTCAAACCATTCTTCGCCGGGAGGCTTATCCGCACCCGTATGAGGCACTGAAAGCGTTAACACGTACTAATCAGGCTATTACCGAATCGTCTATCAAAGAATTTATCGAGACATTAAATGTCGGTGAAGAAATAAAAAAAGAGCTGCGTGAGATTACGCCGCACAACTATACAGGCATTTAAAACGTTATTTATTTAAAGTAAAAAAAGAAACAGAGCCCGAGAGGGCGTTATACATTAATTTAATTAAAGAGAAATCATGAGTACAGAAAATGAAAACAGACAAGAAGGTTCTGTAAACGAAGAAAACCAGAATGTCAGCCGTGATGGTGGTTATAAGTCTTATAACAGAGACAATAATTACAACAGATACAACAACGACGGCGAACAGCGTCCTTATCGTCCTCGTACGAACAGCTATAATCGCGAAGGTGGAGACCGTCCCTACCGTTCTTCTTATAACAACGGTGACCGTCCTTCCTATAATCGCTATAACAATAACGGAGACCGTCCGCAACGTCCCCGCTTTAATCCTAACAGTGAGGATGGAGGAGACCAACGTTCATACCGTCCTCGTACAAATTATAATCGTGAAGGTGGCGAGCAGCGTCCGTATACTCCGCGCCCTCGTTTTAATAATAGTGAGGAAGGTGGTGAGCGTCAATATCGTCCCCGCACAAACTATAATCGCGAAGGGGGTGAGCAGCGTCCTTATACTCCGCGTCCCCGTTTTAACAGCGGTGAAGGGGGTGAACAGCGTTCTTACACTCCGCGTCCTCGTACCGGCGGTTATAATCAAGGCGGCGACCGTCCTTATCGTCCTCGTACCGGTGGTTATAATCAAGGTGGTGGATACAATCGTCCCTATCGTCCCCGTACGGCTGATTATAACCCGAATGCAAAGTATAGTCTGAAGAAACAGATTGAATATAAAGATATATTGACCGATCCAAATGAGCCGATTCGTCTGAACAAATTCTTGGCTAATGCAGGTATATGTTCCCGTCGTGAGGCTGATGAGTTTATTACAGCAGGTGTAGTCAGTGTAAATGGTGAAGTGGTAACCGAATTAGGTACTAAAATCAAGCGTACTGACGAAGTGAAGTTCCATGACGAACCGGTAAGTATTGAACGCAAAACTTATATTTTGTTGAATAAACCGAAGGATTGTGTGACTACTTCTGATGATCCTCAGGAACGTAAGACTGTAATGGATTTTGTGAAAGGTGCTTGTAAGGAGCGTATTTATCCTGTTGGGCGTTTAGATCGTAATACTACCGGTGTGTTATTGTTAACTAACGATGGTGATTTGGCTTCCAAGCTGACTCATCCTAAGTATTTGAAGAAGAAGATTTATCATGTATATTGTGATAAGAATGTAACCAAGGCAGATCTTGACCAAATTGCAGCAGGTGTGACATTGGATGATGGAGAGATTCATGCAGATGCCATCAGCTATGCATCGGAAACAGACAAATCACAAGTCGGTATTGAAATCCATTCCGGAAAGAACCGTATTGTGCGTCGTATTTTTGAATCCTTGGGATATAAGGTGATCAAGCTGGACCGCGTTTATTTTGCTGGTCTGACTAAAAAAGGTTTGCGCCGCGGTGATTGGCGTTACCTGACTGAACAAGAAGTGAACATGCTCCGCATGGGCTCATTTGAATAATAAACAATAAAGAGACAAAACAATGGAAAAAATTAGTAGAACAAAGATTGTTGACCTGCTGAAGTGCCGTGATTTTGGTGCGATGGTCAATGTAAAAGGTTGGGTTCGTACCCGCCGCGGTAGCAAACAGGTAAATTTTATCGCCCTGAATGACGGTTCTACAATAAATAATGTGCAGATTGTTGTTGATTTGGCAAACTTTGACGAAGAAATGTTGAAGCAGATCACCACCGGTGCATGTATCAGTGTGAACGGTGAGTTGACCGAATCCATTGGCTCTGGTCAGGCAGCCGAAGTTCAAGCGCGTGGAATCGAAGTATTAGGTACTTGTGATAACACTTATCCGTTACAGAAGAAAGGTCATACGATGGAGTTTCTTCGTGAGATCGCTCACTTGCGTCCCCGTACCAATACATTTGGAGCTGTATTCCGCATCCGCCACAACATGGCTATCGCTATCCATAAGTTCTTCCATGAACGTGGTTTTTTCTATTTTCATACACCTATTATCACAGCGTCTGATTGTGAAGGTGCGGGACAGATGTTCCAAGTTACTACCAAGAACCTTTATGATTTGAAGAAGGATGAAAACGGAGCGATTATTTATGATGATGATTTCTTTGGCAAACAAGCCAGTTTGACGGTATCTGGACAGTTGGAAGGTGAATTGGCTGCTACTGCTTTGGGGGCTATTTATACATTTGGTCCTACATTCCGTGCGGAGAATTCTAATACGCCGCGTCACTTGGCTGAGTTTTGGATGATTGAACCTGAGGTTGCGTTCAATGATATTACTGATAATATGGATTTGGCCGAAGACTTTATTAAATATTGTGTACAGTGGGCGCTTGACAACTGCTATGATGATGTGAAGTTTTTGAACGACATGTTCGATAAGGGATTGATAGAACGTTTGCAGGGCGTGCTGAAGGAGGAATTTGTCCGTCTGCCTTATACGGAAGGTATCAAGATACTGGAGGAAGCTGTAGCAAAAGGTCATAAATTTGAATTCCCGGTATATTGGGGAGTAGACTTAGCCTCTGAACACGAACGTTATTTGGTGGAAGAGCACTTTAAACGTCCTGTAATCCTGACAGATTATCCGAAAGAAATCAAGGCATTCTATATGAAGCAGAATGAGGATGGCAAGACTGTCCGTGCAATGGATGTCTTATTTCCGAAGATTGGCGAGATAATAGGTGGTTCTGAACGTGAGGCTGATTATGACAAACTGATGACCCGTATCCAGGAATTGGAAATTCCGATGAAGGATATGTGGTGGTATCTGGATACGCGTAAGTTTGGTTCATGTCCTCACTCCGGTTTCGGACTCGGATTCGAGCGTCTGCTATTGTTTGTAACAGGCATGACCAATATCCGCGACGTGATTCCGTTCCCGCGTACTCCGCGCAATGCTGAATTCTAAAAGATATAAATAATGATGGAAATCCTGCCCTATAACATAGAGCAGGATTTTTTTTGCATTTACCTGTAAAAAAAGTTATTTAAAAACGTGGATATATGAAAATTATTTCTAATTTTGTGTATCCACATTACGCAATTTGTTAACTAAATATTATACGACTATGAAACGACATTCTTTATTTTTACTGCTGATAGCATTTATGCTGATCGGTACTTCTCGTGTAATGGGACAAAATAAATCTGCTGTTGCCCCTGCTGATTTAAAAGGTATTTGGCAGATGTGTTTTTATGTATCCGGCGTTCCGAATACTCCCGGAGAGTTAAAGCCGAGTAATTCATTCAAAATCTTGTCTGATGATGGAAAGTTTACCAATATGACGGTAATTCCTAACCATGGAGCTATTATTATTGGTGCGGGTACCTATAAACAGACCGCAGAGAATGCATATACAGAGCATGTAGAGAAGAATCTGCATTTACCTCAATTGGTGGGTTCAGACAATATCTTGGAGTTCGAGATGAAAGGTGGTGATGTAATGGTATTGAAGTTCTTTGTGAAAACAGATAAGGACGGCAATGATATCAATTCATGGTATTATGAAACTTGGAAACGGGTGAAGATGCCGGCTGCTTATCCAAAAGATTTGGTAAGATAATAAGTAGTTGGAAAAATACAATATAAGGCGGGCGAGAGTCCGCCTTATATTGTATTTTGCACAATTCTTCAAAAAATGTGCTATTCTTCATCACTTTTATGGCTTTGGAAGAACAAAGATTAGAAATAATCGTTAACTTTGTCACCAATAACATAAAATAGAAAAGGAGATTAATGTCTAAGCTTTATATAATAGCAGGTTGCAATGGGGCCGGAAAAACGACGGCATCCTACACAGTGCTTCCCGAAATATTGGACTGTCGCGAGTTTGTCAATGCCGACGAAATCGCAAAAGGTCTTTCTCCTTTTAATCCCTCAAGTGTAGCCATTGAAGCCGGCCGGCTAATGCTTAAGCGCATTGGCGAATTGCTTTCTGCCGGAGTCAGCTTTTCTGTTGAAACAACGCTCTCTACCCGTTCTTATATTAATCTCATTCATCAGGCGCAAAGTCAGGGCTATAGTGTCAGTCTGATTTATTTTTGGTTGAACTCACCTGAATTGGCTATTGAACGGGTAAAGCAACGTGTTGCCAATGGAGGGCATGATGTGCCGGCGCCTATCATTCGTCGTCGTTACCGTGCGGGATTGGATAACTTCTTCCATATTTATATGTCATGTGTGGACTATTGGATGCTGGCAGACAATAGCTCTACACCGCGTGTTATTGTGGCTGATGCTTTTCGTTTACGGGAAGAGCCACATATTTATAATCATGAACTCTTTAATAAAATCAGAAGTTATGTCAACTGAAGAAGAATATAAGGAACTGAGCGAGAAATTGCGTTATGGTTTGGAACTGGCCGAACAGCGATTAATAGAAGAAACAGCTCGTCGTGAAGGGACGTTGTGTTATGGTCGTCCTGATGGAAAAGTGGTGCGGGTATCTGCAACGGAACTTTTGAAGCTTCGCCAGTCTGCCGGATATGCTTGTCCGGTTGGTGAATCCGAATCGGGCTGGAGACATTAAAAGAATATTTTAAATAAA
>OMDZ01001568.1_pt1 | contig 10739 bp, 14 predicted proteins | sample 1673641 | NCBI WGS metagenome assembly OMDZ01 (sample SAMEA103958117, study PRJEB25191) | human gut metagenome | biome: human-associated habitat [ENVO:00009003]; feature: intestine environment [ENVO:2100002]; material: feces | place: Germany | collected 2013/2015
ACTGGCGCGCCCATTGTGGTGACTATTGCGCCTATTTGGGTAATGTGGGAGCCAGCGAACTGCGGGCGCTGGATGTGCTTGAAGAAGTTGTGGATGACCCTATGTGGGACGATGAGCAGAAAGAAATGATTCAGGAATCCGTTAACGGAGGGCATCTTCAGTGCTATCTGTTCCAGTGCCTTCACTGCGGAAAGCACCTGGTCTGGATGGATTTCGATTGAGATGTTTTTATGACCACGCAGTTGTATCTTCAAAAAGCAGAAATGCAATTATCAAGAGGTGTTGTTCCAAAATGTTGCGTGATGGACTTGTGTTTAAAGATGAGGATGGTCAGGTCATATTCAATCAGTACAGCTTCTGCGAACTGGTGAAGCACCTGCTGGTGGAGCTGGTGGGGATCTCTTATGAGGAAGCCTCCCAGATAGTGGAACGCTCACCGTTAGCAGCGCCAGTGGCCAATGTCATGGGAGTAGCGATATTCAGCCATGACCTGCCTTATTACTGGGCAATGTTTTTCTACTATGGGAACGGTTATTGGTGGAAAAGGGGTATTCCAGCGCAACCAAAGGACATGGATGCCTATTTTGCTTTAGAAAATCAAATTATGGAAAAACACCACTTGAAAGAGCCTTTTGAGTGGGAGTGAAAGGACGGATCGAATGGGATACGATGTAAGTTTTCACCCGATTTCACCAGAGGAAATGCGGGAATGGTATTTTACTCCCTTAACCTGGATACAGCAGGGACAGGAGGAAAAAGTGCTGGCCCTTGCCGCGCAGCATGGAATGGAGGATTTCTATGCCGAAAAATATCTGAATACCTTGCGCGTTGGGGCTGAAACGGAATCTAACGAGCTGTTTGACAAAAGCCACGGCTTCTATATTGCAGTAATCCAAGGTTTTTTCCGAGATTATTATTACACCAGAGGTAGTGCTTTTTCGTTCCTGGTGGAACAAAAGCCAGAATATGCGCAGTACTTCACCTCATGGGAACAAATCACTCCTGTTTCCTTTCCAAATCCCATGCAGAACCGAATCATCGAAAACTATTGCTCCGGTGTATATCTGTCTCCAGATCAAGTTATACAACTTCTCAAAGACATGGAGCAGGACCCAAAAGTCCTTGAAGATCTGGAGGGGCTTTGGAGCAATGGACAGATTGCTGTGCTGAAAAAAGCACTTTCTGCTGCTGCAAAGTCAGGAGTCGGTCTGTTGGAGGCCACTGAAGTGGTAGAGCCCAACCCCATCAGCCCGAATGAGAGCACAAGCTACTCTAACCTGTACCACTGTGATCGGGACGGGGTATATCTCTACATAGATACTGTTAGTGGTCAATTAGCGGATGCGATTGGGAAAAGCGAAGGACGAACATAAGCAGTTGGCGACATTTATCAAGGGGGTGGCGCATTGAGCTACACAAAATTTAGCAAAGAAGTAACCAAGTGGCTGAAAGCCAATGGTCTGCCCTGTTATGGAACAGCCTATGATGGTCCTGAAGTGACTCAAACCAGGCTGGATGCATGGATGCAAGGAAGTAAGATGATGGCACAGAAGTGGATCTCAGAAAAGCGTTATCAGGAATTGATTTCTTGTGCTCATGGCGGCTGGTATCAGGATGATGTGCTCTTTGAACCGTTAGCAATCCATTTCGTAAAGAATCATTTGTTCGACGAGCTTCGATTTTTATGTGAATATGATATTAGACATTCTGTGAAAAATCTGCTGTCTACCATTAAATCGGAAAAAGAGGAGCACAAAACGCTGGACATAACGGCTGTTCAGTGCATAAATGTTGAGGTTTATATGGCGGGACGCGGTTATTCCCAGCTGGGCGAGATTGCCAAGTACAGAAAGAAATCACTGGATCAGATTATTCGCTATATAGGATACCTGGAGCAAATACAAGCGCCTGTCGAATATTTTGAAATGGTGCGAGATCTACAAAAGAAAGTTGTTGATCTGTCCGTGAAACCGAAAGACTTGAAACAGATTTGTTTTCGGTTATCAACTGAGCTATAAACAGAAAATAAGAGGAACTTTGTATATGCTCATCAACACGGTGGGCATGAGCACCCTGTTCCTGCCCGACCTCCAGTCCCACTTCCACGATATGGATCCCAACTGGGTGGTGAACCATGCCTACAATGTGGCATCATACATACTGAAACAGGATAATCCCATTAAAGATGGTGTGGCTGATGGCCAAATAAACCGAAAGATTCAGTGGAAATGCCAGTATGAGGACGCCTTGATCCAGCCGCCCAGAGATGTGCTGGATATCAATATGGGAGAATTTGCTTCAGGAACAAGATAAGGTAATCCAAATGAAAAAGCACAGATGGCAAAGCCTTCTGTGCTTTTCTAATTATTTAATAATAGGTGTTACAATCACTCTTTTGGCAATAAAGTAAGTTGCCCCGTAGTATAACAGATAAATGAGTGCCATAACTCCTGCAATAACTGCTGCAATTATCGGAATCTGCTGTATTAAAATATCCATGCCCGCCATTTCCATGATATGCTGACATATGATAACGGTTGGAATACTTATAAGAAGCGGAACCACAAAAGGCAGAACAAAGAAGCTAAAGGTTTGATGAAACAGTGCTTTTCCCTGTTCCTTTGCGTCCGCACCAAGCCGATATAGAATTTGATATCGCTGCTTATCCTCCGAAAGAGTGGATAGTGTTTTCAGTGCAAGGATTGCCATTGCCATAAACAGGAAGATTGTTGCTGCAAACAAAGCGCCGATAACTAAAATTGCATTTACACTGTTTTGTGATTGTCTTCCGTATTCCCGCAGAGTATAATCGCACCGTTCCAAAAAAATGTCATGGCCATCATATACACTCGGTATTGAATAGGTCAAATCCTTTTTTAGTGTTGCTGCATCATAAGGATGATCTTCAGTGTCATAAGCAATATATGTTGTTTCTGGTGTCATTCCTTCAAACGCCTCATCGGGAAGTACAACATAATAAAACAAATTGCAAAATGACGGATAATCAGATTCAACGCTATGCAAGGAATAGGTTTTTCCGTTTCTTTCATACACAAAGCCATTCCAGTCTATCGATTCTATCCTTGGAAAATTAGCAATCAACATATACTCATTCGTCAAGGTAACTTTTTCAAATCCAAGCGGTTCGATCAGTGCATTGAAATCGCTCAGCTTCATGAAACTGTCTGTATAAATTTTTCCGTCAGTGTCCTGACCTTCTATCTTGGTATAAAACTCACTGCTGCCTGAAGTATAGATATTGAAGGAGAATTTGTTCTTAATAGCAACATAATTTTGGATTATTTTTTCTGCTTCGTCTGGTGAGAACCCAGCAGTATGTTCCGAACCATCCGATTCAAATCCCAGATTGTCAGTATACATGATGTCATACGGATAAATATCATTTAGCTGTTCTTCTTGACTTGCCTTTTGCAAAAAGGAGAAATTTGCACCAATAACTGTAAATGTCAGCAAAAAAGCGAGAAAGCCCATCATCATGGAATTGCTGCTTAATGAACCTGACAACTGACGGAGTACAAATAGATTGGTTCCTCTAACACACATTCTTTTTCGTCTCAGCAGTACATATACCAGGCTTCTTGCCAGACCCACATGAAAAATAATTACCGATACAGCAAATACAAACAAGGCCGTCATCATCCAGGAGGAATGACCGGTTCGGACAATATTTTTCAGATCGGCATCAAAAAGGATTACGCTGACAACCATTGCTATCAATGCAATTGCGGTAACAACAAACCAAACCCACGGATGTTTCACTGTCTTTTCTACTTTTTTATCACCATGGATCAAGTTATAAATGCTGACACGTTTTAAATAGATGGCCGACGCTACAGAGGCCAAAAGAAAAATCCCCAAAACCAGGAATACGGTTAAAACTACTCCCTTGACCGAGTAAGAAGCAATCGAAAATTCCATCTCCAACAAATTCATCATCAGAGCCATCAGTCCCTGATAAATAAACAAACCAAGGAGCATTCCGACCACAAGAGCGCCGACACAAATCATCATTGTCTCGGATATAAAGATTGTCAAAATATTTTTTCGGGTCATACCTAGTGTTAGATATGTTCCGAACTCCCTTTTTCTGAGTTTCAGCATGAATGAGGTCGCGTAACTCAAAACAAAAGCGACAATGGAGCAAATGAACACAACTGCACCGATCATTCCTTGCTTTAAATCCATGAGCAAAATAAATTCGGTTAGATTTTCGCTGAAAATAACATTGCTGATAGCAAACAACATTGCAACGGTAAAGGAAACTGTCATAAAGTAAATCAGATAATTTCCCACCTGACGCTTCACATTACGCAGAGCCAGTTTAGATAACATCCGCGTCACCTCCCAGCGCTGCTGTAACCGACATAATCTCATGATACATATCCTGTCTGCTTCGGTCTCCCTTTAAGAGCTCGCTCCAGATTTTTCCGTCCTTTAAAAACAGGACTCGATCTGCATAAGATCCGACAACTGGGTCATGTGTTACCATTAAGATCGTCGATCCCAACGACTGATTCATCATGTTAAAGGTCTGCATCAATGTTTTGGAATTTTTAGAGTCCAATGCTCCTGTGGGCTCATCGGCAAGTACCAGAGCCGGATTGGTAATGATCGCTCTTGCACAGGCTGCCCTCTGCCTTTGACCACCGGAAAGTTCATAAGGGAATTTTTTAAGCTGATCAGAAACACCAAGTGCTTCAGCAACACGGTGGAGTTCTTTTTCCGTTTCTTCTACACTAACTTTTTTTAAATTAAGTGGCAAAACTATATTCTCGCCAATAGTGAGGGTGTCCAGCAAATTATATTCTTGAAAAATGAATCCAAGCTGATCTCTGCGAAAAACAGAAAGTTTTTCTTCCTTCATCTCAGACAAATGCTGTCCACCCACATAAATATCGCCGGAACTAACCCGATCAATAGTAGAAATCACATTCAATAGAGTGCTTTTACCTGAACCGGATGCGCCCATGATGGCGGTGAACTCTCCTTTCTCTACCGTAAAAGAGATCCCGTCCAATGCTTTAGTAACAACACTTCCGCTTCCGTAGTATTTTGTAACATTGTCAATTTTCAGAATTTCATTCATAAACATTACCTCCGTTTCGAATCCATCTTAGCACAAGAGCTGCTTTTTTGTTCTAACGGAAGCTATTGTATTTCCTTACACTTTTGTTAGATTTCTAAAAGACAATGATATTTTCGTATAACTGCCCTGTACTGATTCTATTTTGAGGTCGATATCCAGCTTCTCACATAATTCTCGCACAATGTATAAACCCATCCCAGTGCTGCTAGCTGCTTTTCGACCATTGGTTCCGGTAAACCCTCGTTCTGTCACTCTCTTTAATTCATGAGCTGGAATTCCTATTCCATTGTCCTGCACTGTGATTATCCCGTCTTCTGCGGTAATCTGAATTAAACATCCGGGACAGTATTTTGCAGCATTGATTAGAAGCTGTTTTATTATAAAACAGAGTGCCTTGTCATCCGAATACACCATAAAATCGCCCTTGGTTTCCACACGGATCTTGGAGGCAATCAGCAATTCCATCTGGTTTTTTACTGCTTCCTCAATCACAGCCGCCGCTTTAAACTTCTTGATCTGTGTATCCTTTTCCGCCGTCCTCATTCTGGCATAATACAAAATATTTTCAGTCAGGTTGTCAGCTCGCTTCAACTCAGTTTTTAGCTTTCTAACATCGCCACCGTTTGCCAGAATCAAAGAACAAGCAGTCAGCGGCGTTTTTATTTCATGAATCCAGCTTTCTACATAGGCACAGTATTCCTCTTTTTCCCGTATAGCCTGTTCAGCAATTCCAACAGCAGACCTGGACATTTCTTTCATAACGCGATAGTATTGGCGCTCTACAGTATTTGTCGGCGGGGGAAGCACCTCGCCCAGAAGATATTTTTCGGGCAGTTCACGAATCAGCTTTTCCAGTCGCATGATTTTCCTTCGTTCCAGCAGATATGAAACCATCAGCCAAAAAAGAATCAATAGGATATACAACAAAGCAAACATCAGAATAATCTGGACCCCCGCGCCGGCAAAAGCGGACGCTGAAGCAACCAACAGACCGCCAATACCAAGGAAGCAGAGTGTAACCAGCTTTGAAAAAGCATATTCTCCAAATTTCATAAGCGATATCCCACTCCCCAAACTGTACGGATAAAATCGACTGCACCCAATTGCTTTAATTTATCCCTCAATCGATTCACATTCACATACAGAGTATTTTCATCAATGTACAGACTGTTTTGCCACAGGTCCTCAATAATTTCCTCACGGGTACACAAATCCTTTTGCATCAGACAATAAAGGATCCGGGTTTCATTCTTTGTAAGCTCCTGAGCTTTGTTTTGATAGCGAACAGTCATATCAGACAAGTTCAAAGTAAGTCCACGTACAGATAAAACAGCATTCGTCTTTCTTTTTAGCAGTCTTGCAATTCTAGCAAGAAGAACAGTAGAGTTATACGGTTTACGGATATAGTCGTCTGCGCCCATCGCAAACCCTAAAATTTCATCTTCCGCAGCTTCTCTTGCCGTCAGAAATATTATTGGCATATCGCAGGTTAGACGCAGTTTGCGACAGATTTCAAAACCACTTTCATTGGGAAGGTTTACATCTAAAAGTGCTAAATCACAAGGAGGTTCGCTGACCGGCCGATATCCGTTTGCCTGCAATAAAGTGATCAGTTCTTCCCGGATACTTTGATCATCTTCCACTACTAATATTCTATCCAATCCAAATCCTCCCATCAGTCATTTTCATTTCGACTAGAAGATGATATTTTTTGAAACACATTGTTCGTGTGTTGTTCTAAAATATCTGCCTTTGTCACAGCAAGCCCCCAATTCTCATCTCCCATGACAATTAACGTATCTCCTGCCTTGATTCCAAAGGTTTCTCTTGCTTCTTTCGGAATAATGATCTGTCCCCGTTCTCCAACCTTAACCGTACCAAACAGATAACGACCACTTGGCATACCCATATATAGCACCTCACAATTACATATAAATATGTTTTTCATACTTATATGTATTATATGCTACACCTCAATAAATATCAAGGGCCATGGGGGAGATCGATTTTTTGTTTTCAATTTGCTATTGACATAAAATTTTTATTCGGATACCCTTATAAATAGAGTTGCCGGCAGCTCTCATTTCTTATGAAAAGGAGAGCGTTATCATGTATCATGCAAGATTTAGTGGGAGCCATTACGAAATTGGTTTTCGTTGGGGATCCCAGCTGGCAAAGCACGCAAATTATATTTTGAACAACATTCCGTTTCCTATTACTGAGGAAAGAATTCGATTTGCAAAAGACTGTCTTCCAATCTATCAAGAATATTTTCCAGAGATTCTTGATGAAATACGAGGGATTGCAGACGGACAGGAGTGCGATGTAAAACTCCTTCAGGGACTGTTATTTAGCATCTACGCCATGCCGCCGGCCTGCCAATGTTCCTGCTTTGCGGTATCCAATAAAAATACCATTATGTTTGGCCGCAACAGTGATTTTCTGACCGCCATCGAAAAAAACAACCTCAATGTCATTTATCGTTTTTCCTCCGAATCATTTTCCTTTACCGGCAACACAACCGCCTTTGTTCAAATGGAGGATGGAGTAAATGAAAAAGGACTGGCTGTCGGGCTGACCTCCATTTATCCCCCATCCACCCGGCCGGGGATGAATGCCGGACTTCTGCTTCGATTCTTTTTGGAAAAGTGCAGCAGTGTTGATGAAGTAGTTTCCTATATGAGTAAACTTCCCATCAGCTCCGCTCAAACCTTTACAGTTGCAGATGTTACCGGAAACCTGGCAGTTCTCGAAAGTTATTGTGATCGGGTTATCGTACTAAGACCATCCATAGAAAAAAACTATCTCTGTGCGACAAACCGATTCCATTCTACTGAACTTTCTTTTGCAAACAACAATAAAATTGACGACTGGCAGGCAGAAAAACGATACCAGACTCTGGTCAATTTTCTGGACACTCGTGCAAAAGAAATGAGTTTGGAAGAAGCAGAAAAGCTACTGCGCGGAGAATACGGATTTCTTTGTCAGTATGACAGAACAACAGGGAAAGACACTGTCTGGTCCGTTTTGTACGATCTGAAACAGCATCAGATTTACCGTTCTGAGAAAAATCCAAATCGTACAGATTACAAAATAGATAAACGATTTCTGTTTTAACTGCAGCGAAAAGGGGATATCTCACTTTAATAGCGAGATATCCCCTTTTCGTTAAACAATTTGTGTCATCCAGTATTCTATATCAGAAAAGAACCTGCAAAGATGGAAACCATCTGCCGCCGCATGGTGAATATTCATGGAAAGCGGCATAAGGATGCGGCCATCTGGGCTTTTACTATACTTTCCCCATGTAATTACCGGAGCTAAATAAGTACCAGAATCAAAAATATGCATATCAAAATTTCTGTAATGGACCCACGGAAGACAAGATAGATCAAATACATTGGATGGGACTTCTTTTAAATCAAAGCCCCGGTAATCCTTGTATTTTTCCTGATCCATTAAAAAACGCTGATAGAAAGTTTGAAAATCCGAATGATATTCCGTTACCAGCTTGACAAACTGTTCGTCTTCTTTATGGAAATGTGTATAATAGGGAGAAACATAATCCCAGATCCCCGGATTACCTTGCTCATCATAACCCATCCTAAATTCTTTTCTACTGTTTACAGCAGAAGAGACGACCCACATCATAGCAGGATAAAATTTGTAATTCTTTTGATGGAGTCTGCAAAGAAAATCGGTAATATCCATATCAACCGTCAAACTCATTACACAGCGTACATCGTCAATAAAATGGCGGAATACATCCGCACGATTCCATGTTTCCATATTTATTTTTCTAAAATTCATGTCATTAGCCTCCTAAAATATTGATTTATTTTAGAAGGCTTCATCCAGTCCGCGTTTCATATTCTCATTCCTTTCTTGTTTCAAAATATATGTGGTTACACTTCTCCCCCGCGTTTCCATTGTAACACTGCTATCCTTTTTACATAGATCTTCGTCACTGAGTACTAAGATCATCCCGCTTATATATTAAAACCCATGGGAGTGTACCGTATGCAATCTGTCACCTGTTCCTTATCCAACTCATGAAACCCTAAATGGCGGTAAACATCAACCACATAATATCTCTCTGATTTCCGGAATTGTTTTTCCTTCTTCTCGCATTTTTTTGATGTATGCAACACGCTGTACCGCTTCTTCCCTTGGATACCGGCGTGTCAGCTTCTGTTCCTCCTGTTTGAAGGGAAGAAATCCCTCCTCAGTATAGAATTTCAGAGTACTGTACCGAGTTTCCGTCAGACGAACAAGCTCTCCTATCGTGACATATTCAGAAGCGAGAATGGCTTCCATACTTCTTTGTCTTGCCATCAACTTTCACCATCCTTTATCAGGTGGCTGCAACAATAATCAGACAAAGCAGCGAGTCAATATACTCAACCACTTTTTGAATCATCTCATTCTGCGGAGTGTTTTTGATTTCCTTCAAACGTTTTTTCAAGTCCTTCTTTTCATAGGCGGAGAAATATTTCTGCAGATCTCCGCTTTTATTAAGCAGTACTGTTAAGGCAACGATATCTTCAGACAATTCTCCGTCTTCCAGAAGTTCAGCACGAATGTTCTGGACAACGGAATCTACATCTGTTTCATTAGGAAAATAGATATCCTTACCACTGAAAAGTCCACCCTTTTCTTTTTTTACACAGCCTTGTTGCGCAAGAGATACCCCAATCGAATCAATTAACTCATCCATATGTTTATCCGTGAATGTCAATGAGAAATACTCGACAATCGCCTCGAATTTAACCGGTTGCTTTCTTTCGACAACCTCATAAACCGGACGCAGATATCCTTTTTCTTCCGGCAGCGTAGATTGTACCGTCAGTTTCTTGCCATCAAAAGCAAGAACATCCTCCATTAAAAGCTCCAACACACCTGCAGCAGACAGGCAGAGCGTTTTCTCAAGACCAAAAGCAGGCAGCTTTCCGTTTTTATTGAGTACGCAAAGCAAATATTGTTGGGTAATGGATAAGTTTTTCATATATACTCCTCCGTTCTCTATTTTCTGATTAGAAAATTTACTTACTACTTACTACTTACTACTTACGATATAAATATAACAAATAAAATATTTTTTGTCAAGAACAAAATACCATCACTATGGTCGATTTTCTCTAATTTTTTTATTATCTCATTCAATGTTAATATCCGTTGCTTGATGCAACGCCCTGCTGTCGATATAATAATATTATATTTCAGGAGGATTGAAGGAAATGTTACAGGAAAATATAAGAAATCTTCGGAAAGCAAAAGGATGGTCGCAGGAAGAACTAGCTATCAAACTAAATGTTGTTCGGCAAACTGTTTCTAAATGGGAAAAAGGGGGTTCACTTAGATAAAGATACCACATCAATAATCCCACGCTGACTTTTGCTCAACCGATACAGCCGGAGGGCTGGATAACAAGAAAAGGCGGTATGCGCCCCGTGGAGGGGTAGCGTACCGCCTTTTCTTGTGGGGGTTTCCAAAGGGGGCAACGCCCCCATTTGGCACACGACTTTGCGAAGCAAAGTGTAGTGTGTTATACGCTCTGTCGGCGTTGCCGTGAAAATGCCGTTGCCGCCGGGGAGGGCAAGGGCATTTGAAGCGGCAGGAAAACAGGGCTGTG
>OMDZ01001574.1_pt1 | contig 10704 bp, 5 predicted proteins | sample 1673641 | NCBI WGS metagenome assembly OMDZ01 (sample SAMEA103958117, study PRJEB25191) | human gut metagenome | biome: human-associated habitat [ENVO:00009003]; feature: intestine environment [ENVO:2100002]; material: feces | place: Germany | collected 2013/2015
CACGGCCGGTCTGTTCGGTGCGGTGATGATGATTGCGCCTGGCGTCGGTGTTGCATTCGTGCACTACTACAATGGCAAACTCGGATACAAACATTCATGGACTAAGTGGATGTTCTATGCCTTCTATCCGGTAATTTTGCTGATTTGCGCGGCTGTCGCATGAAATTTGATCATATTGCGAGAGTTTTGACAACGTTCGCACTATAATGAAAACAGATTGAGAGAGCGTCGTCGCTCCAAATACCACCCGTTCCACTGTTGGCAGGGGTGCGATGATGCTGTGAGCTGCAAAGGGGCTGACATGGACAAGGCTGGCATTCGTGAGGTGGCCAAGGCCGCAGGAGTGTCGATTTCGACGGTTTCGCGCGCGTTCACGCGTCCGGAGCTCGTTTCCGAGCGTACCAGGCGCAAGGTGCTCGACACCGCGGACCGGTTGGATTTTAATATCTCCCGTTCCGCGACGGCACTGAAGTCAGGGCAAACGTACCGTGTCGCCATGCTGATGAATGAGGAAATCACCAGCTGGTTCAATATGGAAGTATTCGCTGGAATCAATTCCGTCATGCATGATGCCGGATACGACATCTCTCTGTTCCAGCATGTCGATACCGGTGAGAACAGGCGTGACTTCTTTACGAATCTTCCGGTGCGACGCAACGTCGACGCCGTGTTCGTAACGTCGTTCGGCGTCGAACCGGAGGAAATCCAGCAGTTGCAGCGTATTCATGTGCCGATCATCGGCATCAACACGCCATCGCAGGAAGGCTTCGACGCAACGATCTCCATCGACGATGAAGACGGCATGTTCTCGTCCGCGCAGCATCTAATCAATCTTGGGCACAAAAACATTGTGTACGTGTGCTCCGGTGCAGTCGATTCGATCAATTCGTCGATCGATGCGCGCGGGCAGGGCTTCATTCGCGCATGCAAGACCATGGAGGGCACGCACGATTTCAAGTGGCGCGTGCTTTCCGTGCCGCGCGGCAAAACGTTCGCCGATTCGGCGTTGACCGCGCTGCTTGCGTTGGATGAGTTCCCCGACGGCATTTGCTGCCAGACCGATATGATGGCGATTCCGCTCGTGCTGCGCCTTGACCGGTATGGGCATCGCACGCCGCGTGACTATTCGATCATCGGCTTCGACGATTCCGCATATGCCGACACCGTGAACCTGACGACCATGCGTCAGGATCCGTTCGCCATGGGTCGTGCCGCAGCGCGGAAGGCCGTGAAGCTGATTGCGGGGGAGACTCTCGAAAATCCGTATGAGGTGGTGCGTGCCCAGCTTGTGCTCCGCGGCACCGACTCCGTCTACGGCGGAGATCGCTGATTTTTCTGCCACTCTTCTTCATGCCTCCGTACTTGCCGTTTTGATTCACGCCGACAATACGGGGGTATTTTGCATATACTGCCAGCTGCCGCCGTCTGCGCAACGCTGCTGGTGGTGTCTGCACAAGTTCCGTTGCGTGTCTTGGGCGTCGTAGACGACGGTGACTCGCTTTTTGCCGACCGCGTCGAGGTGCGATCCGGAGTGGATTTCCGGTTTCGCTCGGGTACTTGCCGTCTTCGTAGGATGCGGGACTTGCAACCATCATCATAGTTCATTTCGCAACCTTGGTTGTCACGGCTCGATCCCTTACGCGCCCTTGTCTCATATGTAGCTGTTGGAGAGTGTGCGAGCCCTGAAAATTTATCCCTGTGGTCGGAGGTTTTGCCGCCTGTTGCGAGGTTATGAGATTTCCATGGTTGATTTGTGATTGTTGATTGTAACGAGTGTGGATGGGCGGCGGGGGCGGGGAAATTGGGGTGTGGTACACGGGTGTACTAGGGGGTATTTTCATGAAAATTTCTGCAATGAATGAAACGGTTTGCAATCATTTGTTTCGCGACACGCCGTGGAGGGTATCGGTTAGATTAACAAAGACTGATCGCAGGGGTAACCTCGGCGTTTTTGCGAACGATTTCAAACTCCAGTTGGCAGAACGGATTAGACGCTTCGGTACTGGAGAACAAAGGTTTTACCACCTTTATATCGGGGGGGGGGGTATTTTTGTTTCAGTGATTTTCATGAATGCAAAGGTTATCATTTTGAGCCGTACCCACAAGGTGCGGGAGAGAGAAAAAGGTTGAGTGGCGTAGTTGCCACTCCTGTAGATGGCATATTGCAAAGGATGTCGTGTTAGAGTCGGAATGTCTGAGGGGGGTCTGATTCGTGCAGTTAGGGGACATGATGAAGAGATTGCTCAGAGGCGGAGCGAGGAGCTCGGCGCCACAGCATTACTCGGGAGCGCGAGTGGTATCTGCCCGCGCCTTCTCTCATGCCCGCTCCCTGACCGCCGCCGCAGTCGCAGTTGCCATGATGGCCACCGTAGCCGTCACCGCCTTCATCCCCACCTACAGCGCCAATGCCGATCAAAGCAAGGACGATGGCGCATTCGCCACGTCGAACACCATCCATATGGGCGACGGCTCTACTGACGTCAACGAGGCGGATACCGGTCTTGCCACATACGTAGGCAGAGATTTCTACGTTGGCGCGCCCACAGACGGTGAAACCGGCACTGCTGATGGCTCTATTCACGGTTCTTGGGCTGCGGAAATGGAAGGTCAGACCTTCATTCTCGGCAAGTACATGCAGCGCGCCCAAAAAGGCTTCTTCACCATCGGCACCGTAGCTTTCGGCGCACAGTACAAGCCTGCTGCTGGTAGTACTATTATCGCAGTCGAGGGTACCAACACGAATTTATCTGGTGCGAGTACCGCCCAAGCTTGGAAGTCGTCAGCAAGCGGCATCGACACGACGCAGGGCGCTGGCATCAGCGGCAATTACCAAGGCGTTGTCGGAGGCAATAAAACCACATTGTGGGGCATGCCTTCTTGTAGTAAGGTAACGTGCAGTTCCATCTACAAGTACGGCTCTGGCACCACGCCTGATAGCGATGTCACATGGAATTACGCGGACTGGAGCAATGTCAAGGACGGTCAGGGCAACACGATTGACAGCTTTGGCGACAAGTTCAAGTCCAATTCCAAGCAGCTGTCAACTCTGAAGGATACTGGCGGCGTCGAGTATGGCGATGCTCCAGCGCAGCAGAATTACGAACGCAAGAAGTATGACTGGAATAAGTATTCCGTGTATGACAACGATGATGTACATTCCGGCTATCATTGGAACACTAATCATCCTTCGTCCGAGAAGAACTTCAGCACATACAAGTTGCAGATGAGCTTCAACAGTGGTGATGAAAAGCTGATTACGTTCACTGGAGACAAGGAATCCAAGCTTCAGGTATTTACGGTTCAGGCTTCCGAGCTGAATACTGATAAGGGCATTGATTTTTGGTTCCGTAATATTCCCGAAGATGCGTCCGTTGTGATCAACGTGGTGAACGAAAATGGCCCTAGCAATGAGATTCAGATGCGTACCGGCTGGCGCTTCTGGTGGGGCGGCGCTTCGAACTATAATGACCCGGATACTGCGGGAGCGAAAGAAATTTCCAACGGTTACGTCATGGGTGGCAAGACCGGCAACAATAATCAGATTCCATATAGCGCTGACTCGAATGCCGATACCTATTCGAAGGTTTCCCAGAAGCTGATGTGGAACTTCCCCACGGCTCAGAAAGTCACCATCATGGGCGGCCGAGCCGATAATGCAACGGTGAAGAAGCTTCATGCCGATGGTACGAATTGGAGCCAGGCGAGTGTTACTTCGATTTTCAACTCTTCCGTGTCCGACGATCCTTCCGCAGCAATGCTCGGCAGCATTATGGTGCCGGACGGTAGCCTTGAATCGCATGTGACCACCAATGGTCGCGTGTATGTGGGTGACGATTTCATGATGTACAACCCCACTCAGGCGAAGCATAATGGCGGTGATATCAATTCTGCGTCCATCATCGATATGGATCAGGAACGTCACAACTTCCCGTGGAGTGGTGCACTCAACAACTCCGCATCCATCACTTGGAAGAAGGTTGCGGGCAATACCGCGACTCCGCTCGGCGGCACGACTTGGACAGTGTATGGAAATCTCCAAAATGCAATCAATAACAGCGGCGCTCTGATCACACTCACCGACAACGGCGGCAATGATTGGGATTCTGCTGACGGCACGTTGCAGGTCGATGGTCTGAAAACCAATGCAACTTACTATCTTCGCGAACAGGCGGCAGCCTCAGGATATGCGAAGAATACGAACATCTACCGCATTGATACTGCGGAAGGCGGAACCGACGCAACCACAATCGTCAAGGTGTATGACGCAAACGGTACGGAGATCACCGACAACAGCAAGAAACTGCTGACAACCGAAGGCGCCATCATCAATGAAACCGCCGGCACGGAACTCGCCTGGTCAAAGGTTGACGGCACGAGCAATAGCGGTGCCCTTGCCGGTTCCGAATGGCAGCTGACACGAACGGATACCGATCCGCAGCAAACGTGGAACATTACCGACAACACGACCACGCCTACCAGCGTTTCCCTGCTTGGTGCTGACGGCAACGCGATCGCCGACCTCACGTTGGACAAGGGCGGCGACACCGCTCCGATCACGGTGAAGGTCGATCCGAGCGATGCCAGCCAGCAGGTGAAGTGGACTGGTGCCGACGGTTATGAGAATGTGGCTCGTATTTCGTCCGCTGAAGGATCCGGCACATTCAACGTCATCGCAGTCGGCAAAGGCAGCACGACGTTCACCGTCTGCTCCGCGTCTGACAGCAAGGTGTGCAACACGCTGAACGTTACTGTCACCAACGATTCCGCAGCTTCCCTGACCCTGTACAAGGATGGCGATACGAACAAAACCAGTCTTGTCGGTCAGACCGTGTCGCTCAAGTACAATGGCACGTTGCAGTTGGCTGCGGAAGTGCAGCCTGCAAACACGGCTTTGACTTGGGAAAGCTCCAATACTGGCATTGCCACGGTCAGCGACAATGGTCTTGTTTCCGCAGTGAGCGCGGGCAATGCCGACATCACCGTAAAGGCGGGTAATCTGTCGCAAACCGTGCATATTACGGTGAAGCAGAAGTCCACTGTCGTGTATTACTATGCGACGGGTGTTCCGCAGATTCACTACGCGGTCGGCGACAACTGGAATACAAACGATGTAAACAGTGACCCTGCTATGTCTTCCATTAGCGGATGCAACGACTGGTATTCATACGAGATTGCGAATCCGGATAGCAAGGAAGTCAAGGTTACTTTCCATTTCGGCAGCGGTGACTGGGACAACAATGGTGGTTCGAATAGTAGTTATGCTTCGGGCGGCTACGTTGAGGCGATGACCATTAATAAAGGAACGCTGACAACAACGGTTCCCGCCATCAGCGATTGCAATGTTTCCACGGTTGCGGCTCGCAATATCAACGCCCACGTGTACAGCGCGGTGCTGAAGAGCGGCGAAACGGACGGTATTGCAGCAAACTTCGCGAAGCCGATCGCCGATGAGGAAACGATCTCGACGAAGGCGGACCTGGATTCCGGCGTTGGCAAGTTCCGCGTCAGCCTGGATAACGGCAAATACACGCTGAAGGAAACCAAGGCACCTACCGGATATGTGCTTTCGGAAACGACATACACGATTGTGGTTCGCGATGGACAGATTGTGACGAACGAATCGAATCTTCCGACAGACGATAAGATTCCAAACGATCGCAAGAACGGCGTTGTGGTTTGGGATAAGAAAGACACCGGTGATGACGGCTCGTCCGCAACCAACGATGATTCGTTGCTTGGAGGCACGAGTTGGACGCTGACCCAGACTCAGGCTTGGAATGCTGAAACGGCTTCCATGGTTGCTGTGTCGGGCGATGACTATACGCATACGTTGACCGACAACGGTGGCGATGGCGTGTATGCCGACAAGGATTCCACTGCCGGTAAGTTCAGGTTTGAGGGGCTTCCGTGGGGCGTGTACACGCTGAAGGAGCAGAAGCGTGACGGCTTCGCCGCCAATAACACGACGTACGCGTTTGTAATCGACGCGAATTCGGTGAGCGAAGAAATTCACCTTACGATCGTCGATAGTGCTGAGAAGTCCAATGCGACTGCGGAAACCGTGTACAACAATCGTGAAACCGGCTCCGTAACGTGGGCGAAGGTTGCGGCGGGCACAAGCACGAAGCTTTCCGGATCGCAGTGGACGCTGAAGCGTGTGAGCGTGTGGAACGGGACGGCATTCGCAGCCTTGAATTCCGCCGAAACCTGGAACATCACGGATTGCGATGCTACGTGCACTCCGGTCAACGCCGGCGATCCATATGATTCCGACGCTACCGCAGGCCAGTTCAAGTTGGCGGGCCTGAAGTGGGGCGAGTATGAACTCGTGGAAACCGTGGCTCCCGACGGATACAACCTGGACACTACCGCACACAAGTTCACCATCGGTCCAAAGGATTCGACGGTTGTGCTTGAAGCCCAGCTCGGCAATATTGAGAATCAGCCGGGGGTGGTGTTGCCGGGGACGGGCGGCGACGGGAATATGAAGACTTTGGCTACGGGATTGCTTGTGGCCATGGCATCTGTTGCGACGGCCGGACTGGCCCTGAAAGTCAGGAGGCGTCGGCAATGAACACGTCTAGAAGAGGAGGGGATGGTCCGTAAAACAAACGACCACTGCCTTCTGGGCAATAACTCAATAACTGAAAAATAATTGAAAACGTTGGAAAACAACGAAGATTTCAACAAGTTTATGGAAAAAGGAAAGAAAGGGAGAACAATGAATAAGGTTCTCAAAGGCCTCGTCGCTGTGGCAGCATCCGCAGCCATGGCCACGGCTGGCTTCGCAGGCGTTGCCAGCACCGCAATGGCAGCTGATACCCACGAGGTTACTGTTACTGTTCCGACCAGTGGCAATCTGCAGAATCACTCGTATACCGCATACCAGATTCTCACCGGTAGCCAAGCAACATCGGGTGGCGCTCTTGGTTCCACTCATTGGGGCAGCGGCATTGATGATGCTAAGTTCCTCAACGCATTGAAGGCTGATACGACCATTGGTTCTCACTTCACCGATGTGACCACTCCTGATCAGTTCGTGGCAGCACTTGGCGATACGACTCACTTCCCGAGCAACGGTGCGAACGCTAACATTGTGGCCAAGATTGCTCTGGCAAACAAGAAGGGCGACGGAACTGCTCTGCAGAGTGGTGTCAACAATCTCGCTACCGGCTACTACCTGATCGTCGACTCCACGACCGCTGGAAATCAGACTGTCTACAACCCGGCAGTGCTTGCTATCACCGACGACATCACTATCGAGGACAAGACTGATGTGCCGACCCTCGAGAAGAAGGTCAAGGAAAACGCGAAGGCTTCGACTGAAACCACGTATGGTGAGGGCTTCAACGATGTGGCCGACTATAACATCGGCGATGACGTCCCGTTCCATCTGATCGGTTCCGTGCCGGACATGAGCCAGTACGATACCTACGTGTATAAGTTCTCCGATACGCTGGGCGCGGGCTTCGATGCTCCGACGAGCGTGAAGGTCTACCTGTCTGATGACAAGGTGCTTGATGAAAACGATACTGATGTTACGGGCGACTTCACCATTACTGACCCGCTTGTCAAGTCCTTCGAGGTTTCCACCAATGACTTGAAGAAGGTCAATAAAGGGAACGTGAAGAAGAATCAGTACATCATCGTGGATTACACCGCGAAGCTGAACTCTTCCGCTCAGATTGGTCTGCCGGGTAACGAGAACGAAGCAAAGCTCACCTACTCCAACAAGCCTGACCAGTCCGGTGAGGGCGCCCCGTCTACCGCTGAAACTCCGGAAGACAAGGTCATCGTCTTCACCTACAAGCTCGACACCACCAAGGTCGACTCCAAGAATGCTGATACCAAGCTTCAGGGCGCTGAGTTCAAGCTTAAGAACTCCGAGGGTAAGTACGCTGTTGTCAACGACGGCAAGGTCACTTCTTGGAACGATGAAGGCACCACGCTGACTTCTGACGCACAAGGTCTGTTCTCTGTTACCGGTCTGGACGCTGGTACCTATTACCTCCACGAAACCAAGGCTCCTGCAGGCTACAACCTGCCAGCCAGTGACTTCAAGGTTGAGATTACCGCAGCCACTGTTAATGGCCAGAACTGGAGCGGAACCGCAGATGAGGCTCTGACCGCTCTTCAGGTCACGGTTGATGGCGGCACCGCGATCAAAGGCGATATTCGGAACGGCAATGTCGCAATCAACATCGTCAACACTCAGGGTTCCTCGCTGCCGTCCACCGGTGGCATGGGCACGGTGATGCTGTATGTGGCTGGCGTGGCAGTGCTCGTGCTCGCTGGCGCAACCCTGGTCATGGCACTGCGTCGCCGCAACGCCTGATTCAACGGATCACAGTCAACATAACTGAAAATAACTACACATGAAACCGCTGTTGCCATGCACTTACCTCCGCATGGCAACAGCGGAATCATCACAATCAACATAATTTAAAAATAATTGAACAATAACTGAACCCACATATGTCAGGCTGGATTGCCTCAAATCCCTTGTAAACTGCCTAAACTAACGAGAATTCAGCCTGACTCCCTAATTTTTCCAAGTCGCAAGTTGGGGGCGACTTGATATTTCTAGCTTTCACAGAAAGAACCACAGAAGAGGGGCTGGCAATGAAGGAACACACGATCGCAAGCCGCATCGTCGCAACATGCTGCGCAGCTGCCGTCGCATGTGCCGCCGCAATCTGTGCACTCACCACTCGCGATGCGGTTGCGGCGCCAACAGACTCTGCCAGCGGCAGCATCGCCATTACGTATCAACGCAAAAGCAATGACGGGGCTGACTCTAATGCGGGAGGCGCTTCCGGTTCTGGAACCGCTGGAACGGGCGAGTTCGCCATTCCGGGAGCAACCTTCCGCCTATACAAAGTCGGGCAAGTCTCGTCCGGCGCAAACTTCGAACCCGTCGCACCATTCACCGACTCCACCGCATACCCGATCGACTGGTCGAAAGTAACCGGATATGACGCGCAAGTGTACCGCGACGTGGCCAACACGCTCGCCGGACTCATCGCGGCGAACGGGGCAAGCGAATCCGCAGCCGTGGACTCGGGCGAAACCGACAAAGCCGGGCGACTCACGTTCGCCGGCGTGGAAGACGGGCTGTATCTGGTCGTGTCCGATAGCGTGAAAGTCGAAGGCGCTGCTGGCGCGGCTGCTGTTGGCGGAACGGCCGACGAAGACTCCTACTGGCAGTGCGCTTCCGCCAACATGCTCGTCGCCATGCCGCAAGACGGCGTCTCCAACGGATCACGCGAACTCGCCATCGAACCAAAAACCGAATGCTCCACCCAACTCAAGCCGACTCTGGAACGCACCGTGCGCAAAGTGTGGAACGATCGCAATGACTCCGACGGCAAGCGCCCCGAAGCCATCACCGTGAAATTATTGCGTGACGGCGTGGTATTCGAAGAAGTGAAACTCAACGAGTCCAACAAGTGGGCACATTCGTGGACGGGACTTTCCTCCGCACACCAGTGGGCGGTGGTCGAAGCTTCCGTACCCAGCGGGTACACCACCCTCTCTGACGTGGAAGGCGACACCACCACCATCACCAACACGCACACACCACCCGAAACCCCGCCCGCACACACCGGCTCGGCAGTGCAGAGCGTGGCCTGGATGGCAGCCGCCATCTGCGCCGCAGCATTGGTACTCTTAGGCGTAGTGAGGATCGCGAGAAAGCGGGAAGGCGAACAGTAGCGTGAAACGGCGGCGGAGCGGAAACAGCGAATCGGGAGAACCGAGCACTGAAGCGCGCCGTGAAACTGCTGAAGCGCGCCGTAAGATTGCCGGGGATTCCGCGGATATTGCCGGCTCTTCCGACTTTGCCGGATTCTCAGAATTCGCTGAATTTTCGGAAAGCACGGAAGGCATGGAAAGTGCGGAAGGTTCTGCGGAAGGCGCGGAAAGTGCGAAATCGGAATCTTTGAAATCTGTAAAATCTTCGGAACAATCGAAGAAACCGAAGAAAAAGTCGAACGCGCTGCTCGACGTATTAATCGCAATATCCGCAATATTCATGATCGGCGCGATCTGCCTCATCGCATACCCAACATTCAGCGACTGGTGGAACCGCATGCACCAGTCGTACGCCGTGGCAAGCTACGTGGAACAAACCGAAGATCTCTCCGGCGAAGAAAAACAGCAAATGCTCGACGCGGCGCACGCCTACAACGAGGCGCTCGCGGCGAACGGCGACCGCTGGCACCTGACCGACGAGCAGAAGCAAACATACGAAAACACGCTCGACATAACCGGTACCGGCATCATGGGATACGTGACCATACCGCGCATCAAAGTGAAACTGCCCGTCTACCATGGCACCAGCGAAGGCGTGCTGCAAATCGCGGCAGGGCATTTGGCGGGAACGTCACTGCCCGTAGGCGGCGAAACCACGCATGCGGTGATTTCCGGGCATACCGGATTGCCCAGCGCGAAACTGCTCACCGGTCTCGACGAACTGCAAAAAGGCGACACGTTCGCATTCCACGTGCTCGACGAAACCTACACGTACCAGGTTGACCAAATTTCCGTAGTGCTGCCGAGCGACATCAGCAAACTCAACATCGAATCCGGCAAAGACTACGCGACGCTGATCACATGCACGCCATACGGGGTGAACTCGCACAGGCTGCTCGTGCGCGGGCATCGCATACCGAACCCGAAAGTGCCGGACGCGACCACGTACGA
>OMDZ01001580.1_pt1 | contig 10681 bp, 9 predicted proteins | sample 1673641 | NCBI WGS metagenome assembly OMDZ01 (sample SAMEA103958117, study PRJEB25191) | human gut metagenome | biome: human-associated habitat [ENVO:00009003]; feature: intestine environment [ENVO:2100002]; material: feces | place: Germany | collected 2013/2015
TGCATCGAAGAAAAGAAAAAAGGAGAAGCCGGTGACCCGGACTGGGTTAAAAAGAATCCCGATTGGAATAAAGTTGTGCTGATACCTGTAAAGGTGGACTTTGATACAAACAATTCGATTATCGGGGTAAGCAATAACTTGGATATGGAGAGCGCTGAGCTGAAAGGCGGCACCAAAGCAGGAAATGAATTAAAAATGCAAATCATATATACCAAGTTCTAACGACACGGATTACACGTTAGTACGCATAGGGTCACACATATATATGTGTGACCCTACGTGTACTAATGCACAAGGTCACACATACGTACGTGTAAGCCCATGCCTGCACAGGCATAAAATGAAGGGTGCGCCAAAAGTCCGAAACGGTTTTACTTTTGACGCACCCTTTTTTATCTTTTGCCTCAAGATGGCTGTAACCGGATTAAATTCCCAATGACTTTCTTACGGCTTCTACTTTTTCTTCTGCAGCAGCATTAGCAGCATCATAGCACTTAGGACATCCCATCTCGCCTTTCACTTCCATATAGAACTTAATCTTAGGTTCGGTACCCGAAGGACGAACAGAAATCTTAGTACCGTCTTCAGTGAAGTATTGCAGTACATTAGAGGTTTCAGGCATATCAATATCTGCCACATTACCTTCACCGTCTGTAGCTTTCAAAGTCTTGTAATCCTTTGCCAATATCACTTTAGAACCACCGATTTCTTTCGGAGGATTGGCGCGGAAGTTTTCCATCATTGCTTTGATTTCATCTGCACCACTCTTACCAGGCTTCACTACATTGACTGTCGTTTCTTTAGAGAAACCATATTCCACATAGATATCCATCAGAACATCGAACAAAGTCTTGCCCCGGTCTTTGGCCCAAGCACAGATTTCAGCCAGCAACGCACAAGCAGAAACAGCATCTTTATCACGAACGAAGTCTTCGGCCAGGAAACCATAACTTTCTTCACCACCGCCGATGTATTGCTGTTTGCCTTCGCTCAAACGGATTTCACGTGCAATCCATTTAAAACCGGTATAGCAGTCGCGCATCTCAATCTTATTCTTGTCGGCCACAGCCTTGATAAGCTCGGTAGTAACAATGGTCTTGACAATAAAATCATTGTCCTTCATCTTGCCCATTGCAATGCGGTTCTTGATGATATAATACAAGAAAAGCAAACAAGTCTGATTACCATTAATCAATACCCATTCACCCTTGTCGTTCTTACAAGCCATACCTACACGGTCGGCATCCGGGTCACTCGCCATCACGATGTCAGCATCAATTTTCTTAGCCAAATCGATAGCCATAGACAATGCTTCCGCATTTTCAGGATTCGGCGAGATAACAGTCGGGAAATCGCCACTCTTCACCATCTGTTCGGGCACGCAATGCACATTTTCAAAGCCCCATTGTTTCAAAGCACGCGGAATCAGCATCATACCCGTTCCATGAATAGGAGTATACACAATACTCAAATCCTTCTGACGCTTAATTACTTCAGAATCAATAGAAATAGTATGCACCTTATCCAAATAGATGCTATCGATATCCTCACCAATCACCTGAATCAGTTCTTTGTTTCCTTCAAACTTAATATCGGCAGCCGAAGCAATCTTATTCACTTCATCAATAATACCTTTATCATGCGGAGCCAATACTTGTGCACCATCATCCCAATAGGCCTTATAACCGTTATATTCTTTCGGGTTATGAGAAGCTGTCAGGATGATACCGCTTTGACATCCCAAATGACGAATGGCAAAAGACATCTCAGGAGTGGGACGCATATCCTCAAACAGATATACCTTGATACCATTAGCCGAGAAAATATTTGCTGAGATTTCGGCAAACAGACGGCTGTTGTTACGGCAATCATGACCAACCACAACAGCTATTTGTTCAAGGTCTTTAAAGTTCTTATTAAGATAGTTGGACAATCCCTGAGTAGCTGCACCGACAGTATATATATTCATACGGTTACTACCTACTCCCATGATACCGCGCAAACCGCCTGTACCAAATTCCAAATCTTTATAAAATGCTTCTATCAAATCGGTTTTATCTTCATTTTCCAACATACGCTTTACCTCTGCCTGAGTTTCGGCATCGTATGCAGGAGTTAACCACTTCTTGGCTTTCTCAGTCACTTGCTGAATCAATTCTTCATTTTCCATGTGATCTACTTTATTAGAGTTAATATTTTAATAATACGCAAATGTAAAAGAATAAGTTCACAATTCCTATCTTTTGAAGAAATAAATTATAATGGAATCCATGCCTGCATCCATGAAAAAAAATCCGCACTACACCTCCATAGAGATGTAATGCGGACAGCTTTTTATTATCAAACGTAAGATACGCCTTCTTATTTTGTCACTTTATAACGCTCTCCTGTAGCTTTCACCAGCTCTTCCAAAAATTCCTGAGGATAACCCGGACGCACCAGCGGAGCACAGTTTCCTGTTTCCGGTCGCAAGATAGAGCCGTTCTTTGCCATTTTCTTCACTGCACCGTCGTTGTATTTCACAATGAGGAATTCTCCCAACTTCTTCCAGCTGTCAACTGCCGACTGAGCCGTCATGCAAGAATAGTTGGTCAAGAACTCTTTCGCTTTCACCGGGTCTTTCTCGTAAAGGCTGAGTGCAGCGTTTTCTATACCACTTTGCGCACTGTCATAAGTATCCTCCAAATTGTTTTGAACCGCACGCATATCCTCAATCATCAAACTGTATCGAGGACGAATCATGTCGGCCACCCAGTTGTAAATCCAGAAAGCGGAATTCCACGAGAAGGTTACACAGTCTGCTTCTTTACCGCTATAACAATCGGGAATTCTGTCCGTACAGCAATAGACCGGAGCAAATACTGTCATGTTGGCATCATCCGCACCAAACCACAGTACACCACCTATCGCATCGGGGAGTTCGGCACGCATCTGTGCCACAAATGTAAATGCAGTCTGCTGAGTAGAAATCGGGCGTTCATTAAAATACTCTTTGTCGCCTACTTTATAAGTCAACGGTGACAAACGATAAGGTGTTTTAAAAGGACCGGCTCCCGGATCATTAGTGATATCCAGCGGCGTGCCTTCATAATGGTCACGCATGGCTCTTTGTACATCGCGCACAGAAAGCTTATGGTCGGGCTTGATATAAAGAGGCATCGGTTCCTTGCTCTCTCCCTTTATATAAGGCAAATAGGTATCTCCTACCGCTTTATTAAACATATTATAGTAGCTCCATACACGTGCTCGCGGGCAAACGAAATCACATCGGGAGAATAGAGACAGTTGTCTTTGTCATTCATATTAAATTTATGAATCCGGCTTTGATTGGCATGTGCTGCAATACAATCATCCGGTATCCTGACAGCTACCCATACTGCTCCTTTCACACCCGGCCCTTTGCCTATCATTTCAAGAATCCATACTTCGTTGGGGTCTGCAATAGAGAATGACTCGCCACTGCTGTAATAGCCGTATTCCTTAACCAAGTCAGTCATCACTTCAATAGCTTCTTTTGCCGTGCGCGAACGTTGGAGCGCAACATAAATAAGACTGCCGTAATCCATAATACCGGTAGTATCCACCAACTCTTCACGCCCGCCGAAGGTTGTTTCTCCAATCGTTACCTGATATTCATTCATGTTTCCAATCACATTGTAAGTTTGGGGGGCTTCCTTTATCTGTCCCAAATACTTACCCGTATCCCATTCATGAATATCACGCATGGTGCCTTTGGCATGTACACCTGCGGGATAATGATATAACTCACCGAACATTCCGTATGAATCGGCTGAATAAGATACAATAACCGAACCGTCTGTCGATGCATTTTTACCAACAATAAAGTTGGTACAGGCCAGTGTTTCGGTCACGGCTGCCATCAGCAAGGCAGCTCCTAAAATTAGCTTGTTCTTCATTTATATAACTTTTTAATTGTGTTATTCTGTTTTCTACTTAAAACTTATATTCTTTCCGCGTCTCATTCCCACAATAATCGGTCACGATCACTTCCAGCTTATGGGACACTCCCCTTTTCAAACGCTTCGGGTACTTCATTGACAACCGGGCTGTCTTCGAGCTGAAACTGAAAAGCTCAAACCGACCGTCAATCATCACCTTGTAATCTTTCACACCTGTCTCGACATCACCAATCTTAAACTGTATGTTTCCGCTTTTCCACTGAGACCGGTTCAGGGGAGTGACTCGCGGAGAAACCGTATCGACAGCCACGGTATATGTTCCCAACTCACGAATGGTTGTTTTCATCCAGCCGTCATCAAACTTCCCTCCGGCAGAACCCTTCCTGTTTCTCCACTTACGAACTACATAATATTTTGATGTGTCTTCCACCGGAAAACGATGCACGCCAATCATCAACGTACATCCCGCCTGCAAAGGCACTGCCTCATCATGCAACCGATATTCGTATGCAATGGCAGCAGTATCCTTTATCACCTTAGTGTTCAATGCAATGTCTTCATACAGCATGCCTCGCGGAATGACCAATTCCATTCCGGGTTCCTGTATCACATTGCCTTTATCCCATTCCAAATAATGTTTTGCTTGCGGATTATATTCTTCTATCGGCATCCGGCATCCACGCACCACAAACCGATATGTGTTCTTATTGCCATATAAATCCTCCAGTTCATAACGGAAGTGATAATCCCTCTCCTCATCAATCGTCACGACTCCTCCCTTCTCATCAGCCTGTAACATACGCAAAGGATTTCCCGGAAGTATCTGTGAACGCATCACCCAACTGTTTTTCTTCACATGCTCCTCATAATCCGTCCAAGCGTTAATCATGCGGTTTTCTTCAGGCAAAACGCCATCCACCGTACTACGGAACACTTCAGCCGTATCTACATAAAGTACGACAGACCGCACCCCGTAATTGTTATGCGTACCGTCCATGTAGTCGTATGCTTTTATACCTGCTGCTATTTCTCCCCAAGCCTCAACCGGAGTTCCCAATGCGGCAACCGGAATCGCTTTCTTCTTCGGAGAACCGCTCACCACTCCTTTCCCCGGCTGAGGATAAAGCATCACCAAAGAAGCACGAGGCGGAGTCGTGTCTTTCACCTTATCCGTATAAAACTGCAAAGGGTCTATCAGCTCACCTGTATCCGTACGACGAATCTCCATATGCAAATGAGGACCAAACGAATATCCTTCATTACCGCTCAAAGCAATAATCTCACCGGACTTAAACGCCAGTTGGCCGGGTTCAAACTTCAAGTCTACCGCAAAAGTCTCATTCTCATACTGATATTCTTCCACCAGCTTTGCCACAGCCGGAGCGAACTTTGAGATATGTCCATACACGGAAGTATAGCCATTAGGATGAGTGATATACAAAGCCTGCCCATAACCTCCGGGCGTAACCGACACACGGCTTACATAGCCGTCGGCAATGCAATGAATAGGCTTGCCAATCTCCCCCTGCGTTTTAAAATCAACTCCTCCGTGAAAATGATTGGCACGCAACTCACCAAAGTTTCCGCTTAAAGTCAACGGAAAATCAAAGGGGGAAATAAAAGGTTTTTCGGGATGTTCCTGTGCCCGGGTAGCCAAACAGCCTCCCAATGCAAGGAGCAATATATAACTGCGTATCGTCATTTTTCTCCTATCTGTTTTTTTGTTCTTTTCCGCCCCTGCATACGGGCAGGTGCAAACTTACAAAATAAATTCAAAAGTTCCTCTTAATTTGTGTTGCTAAACATACTTCACAGAGAAAAAAAACAGAGCAGCAAGGAACCTACTTTTCTGACATTTTGTTACCTTTGATACATTCAAACCCCTTAAATGTGACGATTATGATAGTAGGAATTCCTAAAGAAATCAAGAACAACGAGAATCGTGTATCGTTAACCCCCTCGGGAGCACGAGAATTAGTACAAAGAGGTCACACGGTATATGTCCAGCACACTGCCGGTATCAACAGCGGATTTACTGACGAAGACTATGAAAAGGCCGGAGCACATATACTCCCCTCCATCGAAGATGTGTATGGAACAGCCGAAATGATTATCAAAGTAAAAGAACCTATCGAAAGCGAATACGGCTTGGTGCGCGAGGGGCAATTGGTATTTACCTATTTTCACTTTGCCTGCGACCAACAGTTGACGGAAGCCATGATAAAAAGCAAATCGGTGTGTATGGCTTACGAAACGGTAGTAGACAGGCAGGGCGCCCTTCCTTTATTGATTCCAATGAGTGAAGTAGCCGGCCGCATGTCTGTGCAAGAAGGTGCACGCTTTCTGGAAAAGCCACAAGGCGGGAAAGGAATTTTACTGGGTGGAGTGCCGGGGGTAAAACCTGCAAAAGTATTAGTTTTGGGCGGTGGAGTTGTGGGAACCAACGCCGCTTTAATGGCTGCCGGACTGGGAGCAGACGTCACTATTTGTGATATATCCCTTCCACGCCTAAGACAGCTAAATGAATTTATGCCCAAAAATGTGAAAACATTATTCTCATCCGCTCACAATATAGAACAGGAACTCGCTACCACCGACTTGGTAATAGGTGCTGTTTTGATTCCCGGAGCAAAAGCTCCTCACCTCATCACCCGCCCTATGCTCAAACTGATGAAAAAAGGAAGTGTGCTGGTAGATGTAGCCATCGACCAAGGAGGTTGTTTTGAGACGTCACACCCAACCACACACGCCGAGCCGACATACGAAGTCGATGGAATCATTCATTATTGTGTAGCCAATATTCCCGGAGCAGTGCCATGCACTTCTACTTTGGCACTGACCAATGCAACATTACCTTACGCCGTCAAATTGGCAGATATGGGATGGGAAAAAGCCTGTGAAACAGATTCCGGACTCAAAAAAGGCTTGAATATTGTAAATGGAAAAGTCGTATTCCCGGCTGTTGCAGAAGCCTTCGGATGGAAAATATAATCCCCCCCTTAAAGAAGCAAATGTATTAAAAGCCGGAAGAAATTATCATGGTGATAATGATATGGCTTTTAATACATTTCTCTATTTCAACCATAAAGACTAACAGCTTCCGGGCATAACGATGGCATAGAAATCCAGTTTACCCTCTCACAAGCCACTGCATATAATAAAATCAGACTCTTTAAGGCAAGAACATTTTACAGTCACCGGCCCCATCATTTTTTTCTCTTTTCTTAATAATATTATCAAATATTCTCCTATCTTCGCAAGAAATTGATAAAATACACGATATGAAATGTTACAAATTCATTAGTTTATTGGCTGTGTTCTTTGCGGTAACAACATTGACACACGCCCAAAATGCAGGTCCCTGCACGGGAAGTGAGTATGCCACTGATGCAGAGTTTTTCCGTGCGTATGCCTCTGCACAGAGTAGTGATGCAACAGCTTCCAAGAAAAAAGCCATGACCGGTGCCCGAACAGCCCTTGAAAACCAAATCAAAACAAAAGCAGAAGCTGCTGCCAAATCGCAGACTAAGATATCCGGTGCTGACATTGCTCAATTCAACAGCCTGATTCAGGGAGTGATACAGCAAGAAGTAGTCAAAATGAAAGTCATCTGCGAGAACAGTGAACAAGCCGGCGGACGATATAAAACACATATCGTAGTAGAAGTTACCAAAGCAAGTGTATTGACGAATATTGTCAACAGTGCCAAAAGTGATGAAAAACTGAAAGCGAACTTCGAAGAAGGTAAATTCAAACAGGCTTTTTAAGCCCTCACTAAAACTCCTTGGTCTTTTTCAAAAACTCTTTGATCTTTTCTGAAAACTCTTTAGTCTTTTCCAAAAACCTCAAAGTCTTTTTAAAAGCCTCTCGAACCTTTTCCAAAAGAACAAACGCCTAAGAGTCTTTCAAAAACTCTCAGGCGCTTTAAATATACCTAAGTTCTGATACCTAATCTTAGAACAATAATATATAAGCCAATGTACTCAAGCTGATTACCACCCACAAAATCACTCCCTGAATAAGCGGTTTCATTCCTACTTGCTTTAATACATCCATCGACAATGACGCACCGATAAAGAACATCGTTATAATCAACCCTTTACGTGCCAAATCCGAAATGGCCTGTCCCAGTTGAGGAATGCCATCCAACACATAAGTATTGAGAATGATAGCACCTATAAAGTAAAAGATAAACCAGGGAACACTGATTTTCTTGCCACTTCCCTTAAAGATAAATGAAGTAGCTAATGCCAATGGAATAATCCACAGCGCACGAGTCAATTTAATCGTTGTAGCCACTTTCAAGGCTTCCTCACCATAAGCAGCCCCTGCACCTACCACCGAACTGGTATCATGAATGGCAATCGCTGCCCAAGTTCCGAATTGCTGCTGGTCTAATCCCAGCCAATGTCCCAAAACGGGAAAAATAAACAAGGCTATTGCATTCAATACAAAAATAGTAGCCAACGCCACAGACATTTCGCTGTCTTTTGCCTTTAGGACAGGCCCCACAGCAGCAATGGCACTACCACCGCAGATAGCAGTTCCTGAACTTATCAGATAAGAAGTATCACGGTCTATCTTCAATATTTTACGGCCGATAAACATACCGATGAGCATAGTTCCAATCACTGAAAGGATGGTAAATTCCATACCTTCCTTACCGGAAGCCAGAGAAGCTTGAAGATTCATGCCGAACCCCAAGCCTACCACTGAATACTGCAATAAATATTTTGAAGTTTTTTTATTGAACTTGGGATGAGCCTGACCACACACCAATGCGAATATCAAACCTAGGAATAAAGCTACCGGTGGAGTGACCCAATGTGAGAAAGGGGCCAATGCCGGGATATAATCCATTAACAAAAAAACGATCAACGTGGAAAGTATACCTACATAAATTACTTTGTTGTTTTGCTGTAAAGCTGATACTGAAATCATATTTCTACCTTTCTTTAAATGTTATTTTCTGTTTCGGAGTGCAAAGGTAGTATATGTTTCGATAGATCACCAATCGTTTTTATTTATAGGTTATAACTTTTCTTTATAATGTTCGGCAAACTGCATAAATAAAGCCGGCAATCCGTTTTCCTGTCCCTGCAACTGCACAAAGTCAAATTCCCGAAACATAGATAAATCTTTTATTTCCAGTACTTTCATCTCACCTGCATACAATTCTTTATTGACAGAACGTATAGAAAGAATCCCCAAGCAATCACAGTTTTCCAAAAAAAGTTTGATGCTTTCCGTACTTCCCAAATACATTTTCACATTCAGGTCTGATAACTTTATATTGTGCTTTTGAAGAGCTGCCAATAAGATATCCAATGTTCCAGATCCTCTTTCACGCAACACCAAAGGAATTTTTTTAAACTCTTCTAATGTGATTTCATCATATTCCGTCCATTTACTGTGAGTATGAACAACAGGAACCAATTCATCTTGCAGAAATGAAGTATACTTCAAATTAGGCTGCCGGATATTTCCCTCCACCAAAGCAAGGTCTATGCGATGTTCCTGCAGAGCTTTTTCCACTTCCAAAGAATTTCCGTTAAATAAAGACAGAGAGACTTGTGGGAATTTCTCGATAAAGCGTGCCAACAATGGAGGAAGCACATATTGGGCAATAGTGGTACTGGCTCCCAAACGCAGCTTTCCGATATGTTCATTACGCAACAGATTCATCTCATACTCCAGTCGCCCGTATTCTTCCAATATCTTCTCGCAGTGCTCCAGTAACAGCCTTCCGGCATCAGTCAGCGATATTTTATTCCCCATCCGCTCAAAGAGACGCGTCTGATACATCGTCTCTAACTCCTGAATATGCTTTGTTATGGCAGGCTGACTGATGAAAAGCTCTTGAGATGCCTTAGTAAAGCTAAGGTTCTTTGCCACACAACTGAATACTCTCAACCGAAAATCAGACATAGTGCTACTTTTATTACAACTCGTCGGCTTTTATCCCTAAAGCTTGCAAAACAGCGAATCCCAACATCTCCCACTGATAAGCAATCGCTTCAGTCGGTGGATTCATGCCAAAGACAGTCATTTCCGTCCACCTTATTTAATATAGCGGGAACTTCATTGCCATACTCTTCTTCCGCAGGAACCGCTATCAAGCGTTTCACATCTTTCGCATCCGCAACCACCCTCAGTGATTCAAGAAACAATTCATCCCTTCCTGCCATATCCGAAGGCTCAAAAGAATAAAAAGCGAACTCACCCAAGTGACTCTTAAAAGCTACATTATTCAATTCTTGACGCAAATCTCCCGGTTGGCAAGTGCTCATATTCTCACTTTCCTTATCATAAATAAGCAATACCTGAATATTATTCTCCCCGAATTGTAGTCCGGCATCCAAAGCCAGGCACTCCATCAGCACCGGCAGATCAGCCTTTGGCAATTCACGCCCCAATACGGTACTAAAGTGCTTTTTCAAGTCGCCACACACTCTGTTCAAATATGCTGCATCTACCAGCATTACAGTTTCTGCAAAATTCATCTCATTCGCCATATTCTTACTTTTGTCATTTTCTTCCAAATGCTCTCCTTCTATTAATTTGTAAGCTCCTGACACAAATTTATTTTCTTTTGATGAATCATTAACTCCTGTTAGCATAACTGTTCTTTTAAAATTTTCTGCTCTTTCTGGTGATTGATTTGCAATTGTTTTTTTAGTTTCTATAATATCATTATCTACCAAATCAGCTACACTATTTATTCTCTTTACAAAAGAGGAAATATCTTCAGATTCAGCTAT
>OMDZ01001587.1_pt1 | contig 10655 bp, 7 predicted proteins | sample 1673641 | NCBI WGS metagenome assembly OMDZ01 (sample SAMEA103958117, study PRJEB25191) | human gut metagenome | biome: human-associated habitat [ENVO:00009003]; feature: intestine environment [ENVO:2100002]; material: feces | place: Germany | collected 2013/2015
CTGCTTGCTTCACAACTGTCTTAAAGTCAGCCAACATCTGAATCAAGCCTTCTTCTTTTGTACTCAGTTGCAATCCTGCCGGAATCACTTCGGGAATAGCGATACCTGATTCGGCTGCTTTACGCAACACCGACCGGATACGGGCATAAGTATATTGGATGAAAGGTCCTGTATTGCCATTGAAATCAATGGATTCCTTCGGATTAAACGTCATGTTCTTACGTGCATCCACTTTCAGGATAAAATACTTCAAAGCTCCCAAGCCTACAATGCGGGCAATATCATCGGCTTCTTCTTTAGACAAGCCATCCAGCTTACCCAGCTCGGCTGAAGTTTCTTTCGCAGTCTCAATCATAGCTTCCATCAAATCATCGGCATCCACCACGGTTCCTTCACGGCTCTTCATCTTACCTTCCGGTAGCTCTACCATTCCGTAGGAGAAGTGGACCAATCCCTTGCCAAACTCGAAGCCTAACTTATCCAATAAGATCGATAATACTTGGAAGTGATAATTCTGCTCGTTCCCTACCACATAGATCATCTTATTGATCGGGTAATCATCGAAGCGCAGCTTGGCGGTACCGATATCCTGCGTCATATAGACGGAAGTTCCATCCGCACGAAGCAATAATTTCTCATCCAGCCCGTCTTTCGTCAAATCAGCCCATACGGAGCCGTCTTCACGACGATAGAAAATCCCTTTCTCTAGGCCTTCCATCACCTTGCCTTTTCCTTCCAGATAGGTTTGAGACTCGTAATAAATCTTATCGAAATCTACGCCCATCATCTTATAGGTCTCGTTGAACCCGGCGTATACCCAATTATTCATCATTTCCCAAAGCGCACGCACCTCTTTGTCTCCGGCTTCCCATTTACGAAGCATCTCACGGGCTTCCGCCATCAAGGTGGATTGAGCCTCGGCTTCTTCCTTGGTAAGGCCTTTCGCTTCTAACGCATGGGTTTCCTCTTTTAATTTGTTGCTGAATAATACGTAAAAGTCACCGATCAGATGGTCGCCCTTCTTTCCGGTAGACTCTGGGGTAGCTCCATTTCCCCATTTCTGCCAAGCCAACATGGATTTACAGATATGGATACCACGATCGTTTACGATATTCGTCTTTACGATCTGGTTACCGTTCGCTTTCATGATCTTCGATAAGCTGTATCCTAATAAGTTATTGCGGACATGGCCCAAGTGAAGCGGTTTATTTGTATTGGGAGAGGAATATTCGATCATAACCAAAGGCGACTGCTCGGTAACTGGAATGATACCGTAAGCAGGCTGCTCATTGATCGAGTTCAATAAATCGATCCAGCAAGAGCAAGCGACCGTCAGGTTAAGGAATCCTTTGATTACATTGAATTCGGCTACAGCCGGTTCATGCCGGAGCAGGTATTCGCCAATTTCCTGGGCAGTCTGTTCCGGAGATTTCTTCGACATGCGGAGGAAGGGAAAAACAACCAGAGTCAGATGTCCTTTGAACTCTTTCTTTGTCTTTTGCAGTTGTACCTGGTTGGCTGCCACATCGGCGCCATACAGTTCTTTTATGCCGGTAATGATAGCACCGGTAATCTGTTGTTCGATAACCATATTCGTCTAACTATAATTCGGATTTTATTTGTACGCGAAGGTACACAAAAAAAGGATACAATTTGCATCGTATCCTTCTTCTATAGAGAATAATGGTGTTTCTTATTTGATTAGCTCGTTCAATTCAGCACCAGCCTTGAACTTCACGGCCTTGCGAGCTGCGATTTCAATGGTTTCTTTAGTTTTCGGGTTAACACCTTTACGAGCGGCCTTCTCTGACACAGAGAATGAACCGAAGCCAAGTAGAGCGACTTTACCGCCTTCTTTTAATTCGTTAGAAACTGTGTCAACAAAAGCTTCTACTGCCTTTTTAGCATCCACTTTGCTGAGACCTGATTTTTCAGCGACTGCACTAATAAATTCTGATTTGTTCATGATGGTTTGACTGTTAATATATTAAACAAAACTATGATAACCGATAGACGGCTCCAAATGTAGTTTTATTTTGAAATATCACAAAAGAAAAACCTACTTTTTTTACCGATTTACATATGTTTTAGTATTATTATGGGCAAAAACGGCTAAAATATATTTACCTTTGCCGCTAAATTAACGTAGTATATGATGAATCAGACAAATTCGGGGTTCTTGAATAGTATCCCGCCGGTAACGAAAAATCTTATCATTATAAACTTGCTATTTTGGGTAGCCAGCCTTGCACTGCCGAAAGTCGGCATCGATTTGGTGGATTTATTAGGGCTTCACGTCCCGGGTGCTACCGACTTCAAGGCTTATCAGATCGTTTCTTATATGTTCATGCACGATACCCATTCGTTTGCGCATGTGTTTTTTAATATGTTCGCCGTTTATATGTTCGGCCGGGTATTGGAGAACGTATGGGGCCCCAAACGTTTCTTGATTTTTTACTTCGTGACGGGTATAGGCGCCGGTTTGGTACAAGAGGTGGTATGGTTCTTTAATTTGCGGGATGTGATCTTCGCTAGCCAAGACATGATAAACTTGAATGGAGCCCAGATTATCAGCAAAAGCGAGTTCTTGAATTATTTCGTGACCATTGGCGCTTCGGGTGCCGTATTCGGAATCTTGTTGGCATTCGCGATGATCTTCCCGAATGTTCCTTTGTACTTGATGTTCATACCGATCCCGATTAAAGCCAAATATTTCGTAATATTTTATGGTCTTGCCGAACTATTTATGGGTGTGGCTAGTTTTGGTGGCGATACGGTAGCGCATTTCGCTCATTTGGGGGGTATGTTATTCGGTTATTTCCTAATTCGTTATTGGAAAAAGAAAGATGCAGACAATGGACGGTATTTTTACTAATTTGAAGCGTATGTTTCAGTCGGGTAATATCCTGTCGAAACTGATATATATAAATGTAGGCTTGTTTATCTTGATACGTTTGGCCAGCGTATTGTTTATGCTCTTTAATGTGCAAGGGGTACCTTTTTTGCAGTATTTGCAGTTACCGGCTTCTCCGGAACTTTTGCTCTTCCGTCCGTGGACGTTGTTTACTTATATGTTCACTCATTTTGACTTCTTGCATATCTTGTTCAATATGCTTTGGTTGTATTGGTTCGGGGGATTGTTCTTGAATTTCTTCAGTGAGCGGCAGTTGGGAGGCTTGTATATATTGGGAGGTCTTGCCGGTGCGGTATTGTTTGTCCTTGCTTATAATATTTTCCCTTATTTCCAGAACGTGGCTTCTTTTAGCTATTTGATGGGGGCTTCGGCATCTGTTATGGCGATCGTTTTCGCCGTGTCGTTTTACCGGAAGGATTTGGAGATTAATTTATTCTTGATCGGAAGGATCAAATTAATTTATTTGGCTATCTTTACGCTGGTGATCGATTTGTTGGCGATGACTTCTGATAATGCGGGAGGACATATCGCCCATATCGGCGGGGCTTTGTTTGGTATGTGGTTCGCTTCCCGTATTCGTAATGGAAAGGACTTGACCGCTCCGATGAATCGGTTGATCGACTGGTTCGTGAATTTGGGCAAACGGAAACCGAAGATGCGTGTGACTTATAAACGTAACGAGACGGATTATGAGTATAACGCACGCAAACATCAGGAGTCGGTGGATCTAGATACTATACTGGATAAATTGAAACGTTCCGGTTATGAGAGCCTTTCCGCTGAAGAGAAAAAGCGACTTTTCGACGCCAGTAAGAAATAACAGATACTTATGAAAACTCTACGGATTTTTCTTCAATTCTTATTTGTCGTAGCGAATGTGGTGGCTGTCGTGTTGTTGATAGTCTCGGCTTACTCGGATCGGGTGTCTCCTGAGACGAGTATGACGTTATCTTATCTGGGATTAGCCTTTCCTGTCTTATGTGTAGTCAATCTTTGCTTTATTATCTATTGGCTGTTCTTATGGGAATGGAAGTTCTTATTGATCGGCATATTCTCCTTCTTGTTATGTTGGGGTCCCGTGAAACGCTATTTTCCGTTTCACTCGCATAAGGATGTTCCTCGGGAAGAGGTACTGAAGGTGCTGACTTATAATGTGATGGCTTTTGGGTACAAGAATCATACGAAGATAGCTCCGAACAAGATTATCCAATATATCGCTAACTCGGACGCAGATATTGTTTGTTTGCAGGAATATGCCACGGCTAAATCAGAGAAGAGCCTTACTGCCTCTAAGATCTATGATGCGTTGAGCATGTATCCTTATCGTTCCGTATTTTATCAAAGCTCCACGAAATTCCAGAGTTTCGGCATCGCTGTGTTCTCCAAATATCCGCTGTCGAATTCCCGGATGGTGAAATACGATTCGGATTATAACGGCTCTTCCGTACATGAAGTGAACATCAAGGGAAAGAAGTTGACCTTGATTAATAACCATTTGGAATCGTTTAAACTGACGATGGAGGATCGGACCCGTTATTCATCCCTTATAAAGAGCTTTAGCTCGGATGGGTTGGACGATTTGAAAGGAGCGTTCGAGCAAAAGCTAGGACCTGCTTTCCGGATTCGGGCTAAGCAAGCGGAAGCGGTATCAGAAGAGATTAAGAACGCTAAAGGAGATTATGTCTTAGTATGCGGTGACTTTAATGATACGCCTATTTCTTATGCGCACCGTACGATCCAAGGGGATTTGATGGATGCTTTTGCCGAGTCTGGCCGGGGAATGGGTATTACCTATAATCAAAATTTCTTCTGGTTCCGTATCGATAATATCCTGCATTCCCCGAACATGACCTCTATGAATTGTTCCGTGGATAAGGTCGCTTATTCAGACCACTACCCGTTATGGTGTTATTTGAAACTTGAATAAAAGGGTTTCATCACTCGGATTCTGCGTTCTGCGCAGCGTCAAATACGTCGGCGAACAAGTTCTCGACAAAGAAGAAGGTAGCGTTACAGAATAGCTTAGGATCTTTGATCAGCGCTATCGTATTGCTATCCCCATTATTGGCGATCACATCTTCCGCTTTATAGGTCTTGTACTTTTTATCGTTTAGCGGATCGTATTGATATACGATATCGCTCGCCTCGATCGTGTATCGGTTGTCGAAGCAGGTGATACGCATTTTATATTTAATGATAGTCTTGTCTGTATCATTCAACAATAATTCAACCTTAGAGCTTACGAAGATGGTCCCTTTGTTCTTGTTCGAGTTTACGTTGGATAAGAAGACATCTTTTCCATAAGATTTCTTAGCCCATGCGTTAATAGCGTTGAATATTTCTAGTTTAGAGGTATTCTCGATCTCTACATCATCACTATAGCATACCTTCCCGTTTTTCATGGGGGCGCATTCGTCTACCTCGCCTTTATGCCCCTGCGCCATGACTAGCACAGGGAACATCATATATATTAATAATAGAATCTTTTTCATAAATGCAACTCTCTTTTTCGTTATTTGATCCATACATTCGTAATCTCGCCGATTAACATCGTTTGCTGTCCTTCGGAGGTCTCGCCTTGTTTACGGCACTCGATAATAATCCATGGCGCATCGGCAGATGTGCCGGGCTTGGAGAAGGATAATCGATATACGTCGTTATTGCCAATCGCTTTATAAGCAGGACTATCTTTGGATATGGAGATTGTACTGATCGTTTTACCGAACATATTGCCTATGCCTTTCCATTCAACGTTTGCGTCGGTCGTATTTCCTTTTACGGCTTTGATCTGTAAAGCGTTGTCCGGTAACATTTGGAGGATCGTGCTAGGTATTTTGTCCGCTTGGAACGCTACGAAACCTTCCATCGGTGCCACAGGTCGTGTTTCCCGTTGCGGAGCGGATACTGGTTCTACCGGTGCAGCTGTCAGCAACTGTGCGCCTAATGCGTTGGCTGCGCTATCGAACGTCTTATCCGCGAAGTCAATCGTGGCCTTACGGAACTTACCGCTGATACGGTTCAATTTCGTCTTGCTCTTATTCAAGGCATACTCGTCCGTGATCCATTCCTCGGCTAGGTATTTCTCCGGCTCGTTCTGGTAAGACACGTTATATTCATATCGGATGCCCGCAAGTTGCAGGGTACAAGCATGTTCCTTGCATTCAATGATAATACGGTATTTCATCATCGCCCGATCGAGGGATAAGGCTGTGCTGGAGAATACTATATATTCTTCCCCGATAATGGCGATCTCGCCTTTTGCCTCATTTTGATAAGCTACTCTACTTTCCTTTGTGTTAAAATTTTCTTGTCCCCATTTTAATAGTTGTTGGTAGATTTGTGCCTTGCTTAAAGAGGGGGCATTAATCTCTCGGGTAAAAACGACTTTACCGTCTGCAACCGGAACGGCCCCTGCCAGATAGTGTTGATCCTCTTGCGCGAATAGCAGGGCGGGGATAAATAACAGAGCGAATAATAACTGTTTCATGGTATATTTTCCTTATTATTTTAGCCCCAAAGATATACATTTGCGTTTGAAATAAACTATGAGCGTGACAAATAATTATACTAATTGCTCTTTATCAAAGAAAAAAAGTCTATATTTGCACCCTGTGAAAAAACGAATATAAATAATGTAATAACATAAACCTAAGATTCAGATGCAAAACAAAGGATTTGTAAAGGTCTTTGCGGTGTTACTTACGCTTGTCTGTATGTTTTATCTGTCATTCTCGTTCGTGACAAGACATTACAACAGTAAAGCCGCTGAGTATGCGGGTGGAGATCCTGCGAAAGAGAGTGCTTATTTAGACTCACTATCTACTCAGAAGGTATGGTTAGGCTATACGCTTAAGCAATGCCGTGAAATGGAAATTAGTTTAGGTCTTGACTTAAAGGGCGGTATGAACGTTGTCCTTGAGTTGAACGTGGCGGATGTAATCCGTTCGTTGTCTAACAACAACCAAGACGAGAATTTCAACAAGGCGTTGGATTTAGCTTATGCGCATCAAGCGACTAGCCAAAAAGATTTCATCGACCTTTTCGCTGAGGAGTATAAGAAGTTGGATAGCGGCGCACGTCTTTCCGCTATTTTCAGTACATTCGAGTTAAAAGATAAAATCACGCCCCAGAGCTCAGACGCTCAGGTTGTTTCTGTTTTGAAACAAGAGTTGCAGAGTGCGATTGATAACTCATTCAACGTATTGCGTACTCGTATCGACCGTTTCGGTGTGGTTTCTCCGAACATCCAACGTTTGGAGACAGCGGGTCGTATCTTGGTTGAGTTGCCGGGTGTGAAAGAACCGGAACGTGTTCGTAAGTTGCTTCAAGGTAGCGCTAACTTGGAATTCTGGGAAACTTATAAGTTGCCGGAAATCTATCAACAATTGGTTGCCGCTGATAATGTATTGGCTACTATCCTAAGTAAGGAGGCTTCCGCTGATTCTGTTGCTACCGATAATGTTGAGAAAATCGCTGATGCCGCTGATGCGAATGTAAGTGAGGCCGATTCTTTGTTGGCTGAGCTCGGTCAAGATAAAAAAGATACGGAAGCTAATCAAAGCATGGAAGAGTTCGCTAAGCAACATCCATTATTTGCATTATTGCAGATTAGCCAGTACAACGGTCAGTTGTCTCCGGGTTCGACGGTAGGTATCGCTCAAGCAAAAGATATGGAGAAGATCAGCGAATACCTGAACATGAAACAAGTGAAAGAGGTATTGCCTCGTAACTTGGCTTTAAAATGGGGTGTAAAGGCGATCGATGATAAAGAGCAGTTCTTTGAGTTATATGCCTTGAAGGTAACGAACCGTGACGGAAGTCCCGCTTTAGGTGGTGACGTAGTAACAGATGCTAACGCTGACTTTATGCAACAAGCCGGTCGTTCAGAGCAAATGGTTAACATGGTTATGAATGCCGAAGGCTCTAAGGCTTGGGCTCGTTTGACGAAAGAGAATATCGGTCGCCAGATCGCTATCGTTTTGGATGAGATGGTTTATTCCGCTCCGAACGTAAACGATGAGATCACGGGAGGTCGTTCACAAATCACCGGTCACTTTACACCGGAAGAGGCGAAGGACTTAGCGAACGTATTGAAATCGGGTAAGATGGCTGCTTCCGTACATATCGTTCAAGAAGACGTCGTTGGTCCGTCATTAGGACAAGAGGCTATCAATGCCGGTGTGATCTCTTTCGTGTTGGCATTGGTGCTGTTGATGATCTATATGTGCGCATTCTATGGATTGGTACCGGGATTGATCGCCGATGGTGCTTTGGTATTGAACATTTTCTTCACGATGGGTATCCTTGCTTCTTTCCAAGCGGTTCTTACCTTGCCGGGTATTGCCGGTATGGTGTTGACGCTAGGTATGGCAGTCGATGCGAACGTATTGATCTATGAGCGTACGAAAGAGGAACTTCGTGCCGGTAAGTCTTTAGGAAAGGCGATCGCCGACGGTTACAGCAATGCGTTCTCCGCTATCTTCGACTCAAACTTGACATCTATCATTACCGGTATCGTATTGTTCTATTTCGGTACGGGTCCTATCCGTGGTTTCGCTACGACGATGATCATCGGTTTGTTCGCTTCCTTCCTTACAGCCGTGTTCTTGACTCGTATCGTTTATGAGGCATTGTTAGCGAAAGATAAATTGAAGAACGTGACATTCACGACTTCTCTGACGAAAGACTTGCTGACAAACCCGAAGATCAATTTCTTGGGTGCTCGCAAAGTCGGTTATTTGATTCCGGCCGCTATTATCGTATTGGGTGCTATTTCTATGATGACGATCGGTTTGAATAACGGTATCGATTTCACGGGTGGACGTAACTACGTGATTCGTTTTAATCAAGAGGTGAAGACAGACGATGTTCGTAATATGCTGGATGCCCAGTTAGACGGTTCTGTTAGTGTTATCCAGATCGGTACAGCGGATCAAGTGCGTGTATCTACCAACTATAAGATCGAAGACAATGATCCTACGGTAGATCAAGAGATCGAGAATAAATTGTTTGAGGGCGTGAAGTCCTTACTTCCGGAAGGAACTACATTAGATGAGTTCACGACTACTTTCATACAGAGTTCGCAGAAGGTGGGTCCTAGCATGGCAGACGATATCAAGAATAGCGCTATCTTAGCGGTAATTTTCGCCATGATCTGTATGGCCGCTTATATCCTGCTTCGTTTCCGTGATGTGTCATTCTCTGTTGGTGCGTTCGCCTCTGTTGCTACGACTACATTGTGTATCATTTCTTTCTATACTTTGTTATGGAAGGTTCTTCCGTTCTCAATGGAGGTAGACCAGACGTTTATCGCAGCTATCTTGACGATTATCGGTTACTCTATCAATGATACCGTGGTTGTATTCGACCGTATCCGTGAGACGATCGCTTTGTATCCGAAGCGTGATCGTTATCAAGTGATCAATGATGCGTTGAACTCTACCTTGTGTCGTACATTTAATACATCATTGACTACGTTGGTGGTTGTATTGTGTATCTTCATCTTGGGCGGTAGCACGATCCGAAGCTTTACGTTCGCTATCTTATTAGGTATCATTATCGGTACATACTCTACTTTGTTCGTCGCTACTCCGATCGCTTACGAGTTGCAGAAGAAGAAGATCAATAAGAAAGCTGCTGCTGAGAAAGCCGGAAAATAATATATTTCTTTAAGGATTTTATGAAGATCCTCTATCTTTCCTGTGTAAACGGAGAGATAGAGGATTTTTTTATGTATTAATTCTTAAGGAGATAAAGTATGAATGAGAATGATTTTGTGGTGGGTGTACTTACGTATATCACCTGCCTGCGTGAGAAAAAGCGTTATTCCACGGCGAAGAGTTATCAAGATGCGTTGAGGTCGTTTAAATGTTTTTGTGGCCGGGAAGAGATTCCTTATGCGTATATTAATCGGGATACACTTTTGCGTTATCAATCTTGGCTGTTGGCCAAGGGATGTGCTCGTAACACGGTATCTACTTATATGCGCCGGATTCGTCACATCTATAATTTAGCGGTAGAGGTGGGTGAGGCTGCCTATATTCCTCATTTGTTTAAGCATGTGTTTACGGGGGTTGAGAGTAAACGTAAAAAGGCGTTGCCTTCGGAAAGCTTACGCTTGCTGATGACAAGCCCGGTGACAGATCCACAACAGAAGAGGACCCAATCAGCCTTTTGCCTGATGTTTTTGTTTTGCGGGATGGCTTTCGTGGATTTGGCGCATTTGCGAAAGGAGGATATCAAGGAAGGGATCTTGTCTTATTATCGGCAGAAAAGCGGATCCCTTATACAGGTGGAGATCCCAGCGGAGGCACAAGGGCTGCTGAATGAGTTGGCAGCCGATACAACCGAGGATTCGCCCTATCTGTTTCCTTTTTTAGAGGGAATGAAGACCGGTGAGGATGCCTACAAGGAATATAATACCGTATTAGGAGGTTTTAACCGCAGATTGAAAACACTGTCGGAATCCATCGGTATTCGTACTCGGGTTACCTCATACACGATTCGTCACTCTTTCGCCACGACCTTGAAGGAGCAAAACGTACCGATTGAGATGATCAGTGAACTGTTAGGGCATAAATCTATCAAGACTACGCAAATATACTTGAAGAGTTTCTCTTTAGAAAAACTCTCAACCGTAAACAAACTTTGTTTCGAGAGTGTGTATAATTATGCGCCGAAAGTAGGGTGAAGAAAAGTACGCTACTTGGCGAGTAGCGTTCATTTCATGCCGCAAATGTAG
>OMDZ01001601.1_pt1 | contig 10613 bp, 8 predicted proteins | sample 1673641 | NCBI WGS metagenome assembly OMDZ01 (sample SAMEA103958117, study PRJEB25191) | human gut metagenome | biome: human-associated habitat [ENVO:00009003]; feature: intestine environment [ENVO:2100002]; material: feces | place: Germany | collected 2013/2015
CGCCGTCGTTCGCGGGCCGTTATGGCCGTGATCGCCTCCATGGTGGGCGCTGCCACGCTGTTCTGCCTTGCGGCGACGTGTATTGCCGTTCCACAGCAGATGAACGAGGAAATGCGTGCGTATGGCGCGAATCTTATCGTCACGCCGTCCGAATCAGCCGAAAAGTCCCACGGCATCGACACCGATACCGTCAAAGCGTTGAACCAGATGGTGAAAGGCTCGTACAGCGCCCGTTCCGCCGCTTACCGGTATGAAAGCGTGCGCATCAATTCTGCGCCATACACGCTGGCTGGCATCACAACCAAAGACGTGAAGGCGCTCAACCATCATTGGAACGTGACTGGCGATTGGCCCAGCAAAGGCAACGTGATGCTCGGCCGTGACGTGGCAGACGCGCTCGGTGTCTCCATCGGTTCGACCGTAACCATCGGCTACCGCGCATCCGACGATGCGCAGGATTCCGGCGCTCTTAGCCAAACCGAAGCGCAAGTCACGGAAAACGGCCGCGTTTCGTCCGACATTATGGAGAACACCGGCACTGAATTCCGTGTCGGAGGCATCGTCGATACGGGCGGCAGCGAAGACGAAATCGTCTACGCGGTCAACGCTGACGTGGCCAAACTGGCCGGTTTCAAACGCGGAGCGGACGTGATCGAATATTCCGTCAATGCGGTAGGCAGCGAACTCAACGATGTCGTCAAATCGATCAATGCGAATCCGTCAACCGGCGTGAAAGCGCAGACCGTCACCAAAATCACCTCATCCGACACTCGTATCATCGCCATGCTGCAAACCCTGTTCTGGATCGTGTCGCTGGTCGTGCTCGTGCTGACGTTTGTGGGCGTGGGCACCACCATCAGTTCCATCGTGTCTCAGCGACGCAACGAAATCGGCTTGCGCAAGGCGTTAGGCGCATCCTCGCGCGCCATCGGCATCGAATTCTATGTGGAATCCGCCATCTACGGACTGATTGGCGGCCTGATCGGCACTGCCATCGGCTACCTGCTGGCCCGCGTGCTGTGCGTATCCGTATTCGAACGTGCCATTGGCTTCAACTGGCTGTTGGGCGTCGCTTCGCTGCTGTTGAGCGTGCTCATCGCCGTCATCGCATCCATCCCGCCGGTTCGCCGCGCAACCCGTATCGACCCCGCCATCGTTTTGAGGGAGGAATAATCATGAGTTCCGAACATACGTTGAATACGTTGCTTGAATTGGATCATATTTCCAAGATTTACGGCGATTTGCGTGCCGTCGACGATTTGACTTTGACCGTTCCGCAAGGTGAATGGCTTGCGATTGTCGGTTCGTCGGGTTCCGGCAAAACCACGCTGATGAACATGATTGGCTGCATGGACACGCCTTCAAAGGGTTCCGTCATGCTGGAAGGCCGCAAGTTGGAGGATTTGAACGCCAAGCAGCTTGCCGACGTGCGCAAGAACATGATCGGATTGGTGTTCCAGAAGTTCTATCTGGTACCGCATCTGACGGCTGTGGAAAACGTGATGGTGGCACAGTACTACCATTCCGTAGTCAACGAGCAGCAGGCGTTGGAAGCATTGGAGCGCGTCGGTCTGAAGGAGCGTGCCCACCATCTGCCCGGACAGCTTTCCGGCGGCGAACAGCAGCGTGTGTGCATCGCACGTGCGCTCATCAACTGTCCGAAACTGATTCTTGCGGACGAACCGACCGGCAATTTGGATGAGAAGAACGAGAAAATCGTGCTTGACCTGTTCCGTCAGCTGCACGAGCAGGGCACTACCATCATCGTTGTGACCCATGATGCGCTCGTCGCATCCTGCGCCCAGCGCGAGATCATGCTCAACCATGGCGTGCTCGTCGGCGAGAAGTGGAATGATGAGGCCGCACGGAAGGTCTATGAGCAGGCGGGCGGCAAGCCGGCATACACCGGTTCCACTACGGAAGGCGCACAGAACGGCGAGACGGCCATCAGCTTCGCCGATCCGACCAAAGCCGCGAAAACCGGCGGTGAGGAATAAGCTGAAATCAGCCGAATAATCCAAGCCATAGCACTGACGAATCGTACGGAGCGAACATGAGCAACGAATCATCGAATGCGATCAAAGTGATCGCACTGTCTGCGGCAAGCCTTGCGCTGCTGTCGGCATGCGGCGAACCCACGGCGACACCGATGGACGATGAATATGCCGGAAATTCCGGCGAAAGCGTGCAATCGCAGGAAGAAAATTCGAAGAACAGCGGTAGCGCCACCGACTCCGGCGATTCTGCGGATACGGACGTCAAAAACCATGCCGACGATCCGAACAGCACTACATCCGACAAGCAAGACACCGGCAACTACGCCGACGGTACCTACTCGATCAACGGCCAGTACGGGCCGGTGGGCGAAGACACCATCGACGTGCATGTGACGGTCAAAGATCAGACCGTCACCAATGTGGAGGTTATCGGGCATCCGTTCACGTCCATCTCCAAAAAGCACCAGAATGCGTTCGCCGAAGCCATCAACGGCGTGGTGGACGGCAAGCCGCTCAAAGACCTCAAGGTAGACAAGGTGGCCGGTGCCAGCTGGACGTCGGAAGCGTTCAACAAGGCGTTGGACGTGGCCCGTCAGGAAGCGTCGATCCAGTAGGTCCAGTAGCGGCGAAAAGTCTGCAAACGTACAATGAGCGCCCCGGCTACAGCCTCACTCAAAGAGTGATTAAAGGCCGTAGCGGGGACGCTCATGAGTTTCAGATACTTCTACGTGCAACTCTGCTCTGCAATGCCTTTCAGACGGCCATAACGGGCCATAGAACAGCCGTCATGTTCTCAGGCCAAGGAATACTCGCGTCGCCATGCAACGCCTTACAGGCGAGCATGGAGCCGAGTATCGTGCTGAACAGGAATTGCGGATCCAATCCATTACGGAACATTCCGGCCCTCACACCGCGATCGACAAACTCAGAAAAACGCTTCTCCGCGGGAACGAGCACCTGATCCGCAATCGCATTCAACGAAGGATTATCGGAAGAAAGCACCACACCGACGGCTTTCAAACCAAGCTCACTGTCGAAAAAACAGCCCTGAATGCGTTGCAGTATCGTCAGCAGACCGTTTTTCGACAACTCGACATCGCTGAAATCCGGCAATCCCGCAACTTCCAACTGAACGCGGCGCAACAGATCGTCCGCATTCTTATAGCGACGGTAAATCGTGGTTTTCGCAACACCGGAACGACGGGCGACCTCTTCAATGGTCACCGCACCGACACCATCGGAAATCACAATCGCAAGCGTGGCCTTCATGATCTTATGATCGGTTTGCTCGCGAAGCTGCTCGCGCCGGCTCTGCGCCTTGCGAACGGCCTCATGCACGTCACTGACCGCGTCGGAAACCACATCGGAAACGGCTTCGGAAACCGCCTCATGCACTCCGGTAATCATGCGACCACCTTGGTGCTTTCCACCTTCGCCACATACCACCTATTGAATTTGACCAGCGGAATACGCAGCAGCAAGCCAATCAGCAGCAGCGGAATCAGGAACAGCAACAGCGAACCGATCGCATGCCAATAATCATTGTTGTAAATACCGGCAATGGCCGCACGCAATGCCGTAATCGCATGCGTGGCCGGCAGGAACGGGCTGATATCGCCGATGATCTTCGGCAGCACGGCAAGCGGATACGCGCCGTTCGCGCCGGAAATCTGCAACACCAGCGTCAGCACGCCAATGGCCTTGCCCACGTTGCCGAAGCTCGCCACCATCGTGTAGGTGAAGAACGAGAACACGAGGGAGGCCACCCAGCCGGTCAACATGAACAGCCACGGGTGCACTGCCTGAATGTGCAGGAACAGCAGGCCGCCGCCCAGCGAGAACGTGCTCTGCAACAGTGCGATCACGGCGAACACGCCATAATGGCCGAGGAACAGCTGATGCGGCTTCGGATTGTCGAGCTCCTCACGATTCTTGCGCGACACCGTGGTCTTGAGTGTTACGGCCATAAGCAGCGATCCCACGAACAACGGCAGAATCGTGTAGAACGGAGCCAGTTGCGAGCCGAAATTCTCCACAGGGAACACGGCCGTGCGCTTCACCTGGACGGGGGCCGCAAGAGCCGCCGCCAGCGAATCGGTGTTGTTGCCGAGCACGTCTTTGACGGTGTCCATATTGCCGCTGTTCAGCGCGTCGGAAAGCGTGCCGTTGAACGAGGCCAGCGCGGTGCCCGCTTTGTTCAGGCTTTCGGCGGTGGAATCCAACACCGTGCGAATATTGGTCAGCTGCTTGTCGGCCGACTTCGTGGTGCTGTTGAGATCTCCCAACGCGCCCTTCAGATCGGTGGCCGTGCTGCTCAGTGCGGTGGCCGTGCTGCTGATCGAATCGGAAATGTCGTTGAGCTGCGGCTTGAGCTGGCTGTCGAAATCGGTTTTGATGCCGTCGATGGAGGCCTTCGCCTGCTGGGCAAGCTGGCTCACGCGCTCGCGGTCGGCTGTGGTGTCGCTCACTTTCGCGTCGATATTGTCGGCGCTGGTGTTGAGTGAGTTCGCTAGATCGTTGAGTTGCGTAATGGTCGCGCCCACGTTGGTTTTGAGATGATTGATGGCGATTTTCGCGACTTCCGGCACCAGATTGTTGTTGCTGAGCTCGTCGAGGGCATCGTAGATGTTCTGATAGCCTTGCGCCTGCTTGGATACGTTCGCAGCCTGATTGCGCAGGGCGGTGGCCGTATTGCCGGCTTGGGTGCCCGCATTGTTGAATACGCTGTCAATATCGGTGGAGACAGCGCCGAAGCTGTTCGACGAGCTGCTCAACGCGGTGCTGAGCGCATTCGTGCTGGTTTTGACGGCTCCGGTCAGATCGTTGATGCCGTTCTTCGACTGTTTGAGCTCGTTGACGGCGTTCTTCGCGCTGCCGCTCACGTTGGAAAGCAGGCTGTTGGAGCTGTCGAGCAGGTTCTGCGCGCTCAACGTCAGCGAGCTGAACGTGGTCAACGCGGATGACGTGTCGTTCAGCGTGTTCGCGAAGTTGTTCATATTGTTGCTGAAGTTGGTGAGCGTGGCCTGCGATTTCGGTTTGTCAAGCTCATCGGCCAGCTGCGAGGCGATGTTGAGCGCGGTGCTCGTCAACGTTGCGGAGAACATTTCGTTGATCTGTGCTGCCACGGTGTCGGCTCCCTGGCCGGTGATCTTCGGAGCGAGTGCGTTCTTCTTCTCGTTGTTGTAGTAGGTGAGTGTGGCATGGTCGCCGTCCGCGGTGAAGAATGTCATCATGCGGGTGCTGAAATCCTTCGGAATCACCACTGCTGCATAGTATTTGCCGGATTTGGTGCCGTCGATGGCCTCTTTTTTGGTGGTGAAGGTCCAGTCCATCTGGTCGTTGGCGCGCAAGGTGTTGACCACCTGATCGCCGATACTGATCTTCACGGGAATGAGATCGGACTTGTAGCCTTCATCGTCGTTGGCGACGGCGAATTTCAGATTGCCGGTGTTGGCGAATGGATCCCAGCTTGCGCTCACGTTGAACCAGGAGAACAGGCCAGGAATTACCACCAGTCCGATGACGATGATGATGGAGACGATGTTGCTGGTCAGGCGTCGAACGTCGCCGACGAACAGTTTCCAGATGTTTTTCATGCGTTGCTCCTTTCGCTGTTACCGTTGGGATTGGTGTTGCTCGCTGTGCCGGTGTTGCCGGTCGCGTTCATGGCCTGTACCAGTGTTGCGATGCCGTCGGCATCGGCTTGGCTGGTGTCTGCGACGTTGGCGATCGCCTGTTTGGTTTCGTGCTTTCTTCGTTGTGCCTTGCGCATCAGCTTGTCTCGCCTGATTTGTTGCGCACGCTTCTTGCGGCGCAGCCTTGCAGCTTGGCGTTCCACCAGTTGTTCGCGAATCGCTTCGTCGCTGAGGCTGCCGAGTTCCACCTGGCGTTGCAGGCTGAAACGCATATATTCGATGACCATCAGGAATCCGATGATGAGCAGCACCCAGATGATCCAGGTGGCAAGCACCACGATCTTCTCGCCGTTGGTGAAGGAGAAGATCAGCACCAGAATCACCGGCACAATGAAACCGGCAACCAGCGCGCCACGCTTGAGCTTCGGATACAGTTCGGCGAAGCGGCTCGCACGTTCCTCGATCGCCTCACGGTAGCCGCCCTTATCGGCGAGCACTTGAATGGCCTGGGACACGTTGTAGCCGCGTTCCGGAAGCTGTACCTCCTCGCCGATGATCATGTCGCTTTCCTTGATCTGACGGGCGAACAGGCGGTTGAGATTGACCAGCAGCGGGCGAATCGCAAGTCCGATGAAGAACGCGACCACGGCGAACATCAGCAGCGCGCCAATCGACTTGAGCCAATGCCCGTCGTAGAAGCCGGCAATCGTCTCACGGAACGCGTCAATCGAATAACTGAATGGTACGAACGGGTAGACCATGCGGAAGAATTTCGGCATCATCTCAATCGGATACAGGCCGGAAGCGCCCGGAATCTGCACGATGATCAGCGCGACGCACAGTCCCTTGCCAATATGCATGAACGAGGTCGACAGCGCGAAGGTGATGCTCAGATATACCAGTGACGTGATGACGCCGGTAAGTATGTACAGCGGCGCGTTCACCGTCTGCACGCCGATGATGAGGTTGCCGATGGTGGTGATCGCGCCTTGGATGGCGCCCATGATGCCGAGCAGCATGTAGCGGGCGAAATATTTTTCGGAAGTGGTCAAGTCGAGGCCTTCATCGTCGACCTCCACCTTGAAGATCACTACGAAGGCGAACGCGCCCACCCACAGGGCCAGGTTGGTCATGAGCGGAGCCATGCCGGAACCGTAGGAGTTCATCGGATACACGTTTTTCGTGTCGATCACCGTGGGGGACTGCATGAACGAGGCGATTTTCTCCGTGTTGAGGGAGCTGTCGCCGGTCAGGCTTTTCAGCATGTCAACGCTGCCGAGCGCTTTCAGGTCGGTGCTGACGGTGATGAGCTTGTTCTCCACCTGCTCGAGCTGCTTGTCGGTGTTCTGCAGCGTGGTGCGGGTGTCGTTCGCCACCTGGTCGAGTTGGTCGAGCACGGCGGAGGTCTGGTTGACCACGGTGGTCTGGCTGGTTACGGTGCCGGACAGTGTGCCGGCGGTCATGGCGAGCGAGCTCAGACCGGAGTTGAGCTGGGGGAGCGCACCGGAATTCAACGTGTTGCGGGCATCTCCCATGCTTTTCAGCGAATTTTGCGTGCTGGTGTTGAAGTCGGTGGCGAGTTTGGACACGCTGTCGGACGTGGATTGTGTGTTCTCGCTCAACGTTTTGAGGTCGTTGAGCGTGCCAGCGGCCGTGTTGTTGGTGTCTTCGAGCTTCTTGATGATGTCTTGGTACTGTGCGTTGTCGCTGACGTTCTTGAGCTTCTCGATGAGCTGGGCGTTGCTGTCGGTCACGCTTTGCATGTTGCTGACGGCCTGCTGTGCGGTGCCGCTTGCGGACGAGACGGCCGTGGTCACCTTGTTGATGCTGGTGGTGGTGTCGCTGGCGGCCTGCGAAATCAGGCCGGAACCGTTCTCCAAAGCGGTGTTGGCGTTGGACGTGAAGGTATTGAGGCCGTTTTGTGCGGTGCCGATGGCGGTGGCGGTGTTCGCCAGTCCCTTGCCCGCACTTGCTGCGGCCAGCTGCACGTCGTTCATTGCCTGACGGGCGGATTGCGTTTGTTGCGGCACGTTGGCGAGCTGTGCGTCAAGATCTTCGATGGTGGAGCGGATGAGGCTTACGTTCTTCTGGGTTTTGTCGAGTTCTGCTGTGGTTTCGTTGACGAAGGAGTTGGTTTTGCCGTTGATGGTGTCATTCGCGGAGTTCACGGCTTTAGTGAGTACTTCGCTGACGGTGGAGACGAAGGTGTTGTTGACGGTACGGTCGACGGTGGTCGCGCCTTGATCGGTGATTTTCGGGGAGATCGGGCTCGATTTTTCGTTGACATAGTATTCCAGCGTCGGCCGGTTCTTGCTGTCGGTCACGACGTTGGCGAGATCCTCGCTGAAATCGGAGGGGATGATGATCGCCGCATAGCAGTCGCCGGACTGTACCGCTTCCATCGCTTCGGCCTTGCCCATGAATTCCCAGCCAAGCTGGTCGTTGTCTTTCAGCGTGTCTTCGATCTGGTCGCCGAGGTTCATTTTGCCGAGCAGGGCGTTGTCGGTGCCTTTGTCGACGTTGGCCACGGCAACTTTGATGCCTTGGGTATTGCCATACGGATTCCAGAATCCGTAGATGTTGAACCATGCGTACAGCGGCGGAATGATGGTTATACCGATCATGATGACCCAGGCGGCAGGTACGGTGACGAGTCGTTTGAGGTCACGACGCAGAATCTGCAGTACGTTGCGCATTGTCTCCCCAGTCCAATGGATGTTCGACCGTGTTCGCGCGTAGCGATACGTTATTCGTAGCGCTACGCCTCCCGTATCGTAATACTCGCTCTCGGACAAATTTGGGCACAGGCGTAAATGCGCTCCGTCCATGACTGAAATAAACACGACAAACCGCGGCAGGACTGTGAATCTTGCTGTTGGAGACCGCGCAACTTGCCTTCTGTGTCTGCGCAAGTCGAGTCTGCTGTCTGCACATCTTGTGATTGCGGGATGACATGTGACTTGCGCAGGCAGAAATCGCAGGTTGTGCGCGTTGCGCGCAAACAATCATCTCGTGTAGCGCACTGCGATCGGGTTTTGGTAGCGTTGTGCAGGGAAGGACGAACAAGCATGAGCAAGATTGAAGATGTGAGCGAAGCCATCGCCGACGAAACCGAAATCGCAGCAATCGAAGAGGCCGGCATCATTGCGCAATCGCAATCGGCGGAAGATGACGGCAATCCTGCTGACCGCAGGCTGCCGCTGATTGCACGTATTTACGGCATCGTCATGTTGATCGAAGGCGTGGTGACGTTGCCGATCATCGTGATTTCCTGCCTGTATGCAGTCCACGCCGCGCTTTCCGGCAAACTGGCGTTTGGCGCGCTGAATCTCACCACTATTCTGTCGGTTATTCATGCTGTGGTGCTGCTGGTCTCCACCGCATGCCTTGCGATTTTCGGCATGCTGCTGATTCTCAACAAGCGTCGGCATATCGCGCAATGGACGTATCTGATGATTCCGCTCACGCTTGCGGAAGGCCTATTGTCGTTGTCGTTGCAGGGTTTGGGCGTGAATCTGATCAGTCCGACCGTGCAGCTGCTTGTATTGGTTGCGTTGCATATCACGGCTGATCCGTCGCTGCGCGAGGAGCGACGTTTGCAGTTCGCGCTTCGTCGTTTGGATGCGCGCAGCGAGTATGAGACGGCTGTTTCGAAGGGTATGGCCGGTCGTGATCTGACCGGCAAGGGCTATATTTCGCTTGATTTCTTCAACCTGTTTTGGCTGTTTGTGGTCGGATGCGTGTTCGGTTTGGTAGTGGAGACGCTATACCACTATGTGCTGTTCGGCGAATGGCAGGATCGCGCCGGATTTTTGTGGGGGCCGTTCTCGCCGATCTACGGCTTTGGCGCGGTGATCCTGACGGTATTGCTCAACCACTTGTGGCGGTCGAATTGGATGCTGATCTTCTGCGCCAGCGCGGTGATTGGCGGCGCGTTCGAATATTTCACCAGCTGGTTCATGGAGGTTGCGTTCGGTATTCGCGCGTGGGATTACACGGGTCAATGGCTGTCGATTGATGGTCGCACATCCGGCAAATACATGTTTTTCTGGGGAATACTCGGCTTGGTGTGGGTGAAGCTGATTCTGCCGCATTTGCTTGCGATGATTCAGCGTATTCCGTGGAAGATTCGCTATACGTTGACGGCGGTGTGTTTCGCGCTGATTTTCGTTGACGGCGTGATGACGTTGATGGCGCTGGATTCCTGGTATTCGCGTATGGCGGGTATTGCGCAGGATTCGCCCGTTTCGCAATTCTTCGCCACGTATTTCGACGACGACTTCATGGCCAATCGGTTCCAGACCATGACGCTCGACCCGTCCACGGCCAGCCGCATGTAGTGTCTGACTGTTTTATGGATGACTGCTTTATGGGCTAGATGGCGAAGCTTTGTGAAAGAACGTGTATGGTGCGTCCGCTATTGGTTGCGCCGTGCGCGGCTGCATGTGACCTGTGCCCGCACTGCCTTTGTGGACTCGGTGCCCTGCGACTTCTACGCGCTTAGGCGGCGAAGCTTTGCGCGAGCTGGCGGATGAGATCCGGCCTATGTCCACTCCATGAGGAGTTCGGTGAGATGACGACCGGAATCTGCTTGAAGCCAGCGTTTTTGATCTGTTCGAAGGTGGATGGGTTCTTCGTCAGATCAACGGTGTCGTAACGCACGCCCAGCTTTGCGAGCTCTTGTTCGGTGGCTTCGCATTGCGGGTTGCTCGGATTGGTGAAGACGGTCACGGTCATTCGATTTCCTCCCTATGCAAAAATGGCTTCCGTCGTTTGCGAAAGCCGTGTCGGCCACGTTCTTCGGTTATGCTCGCTTACGCAAGCCACTATCTAGCATACACACTACAGGTAGTGGTGTGTCGTGAGTTTCCTCACTGTATATAGTGGGGAATTCCCCAGAATTCCCCAAAATACGAACGTTTGTTCGAATATGTCTAGTGTACCCCAAACCACGGAATTCACGTCCGCGCGCATGTCGTGC
>OMDZ01001605.1_pt1 | contig 10586 bp, 9 predicted proteins | sample 1673641 | NCBI WGS metagenome assembly OMDZ01 (sample SAMEA103958117, study PRJEB25191) | human gut metagenome | biome: human-associated habitat [ENVO:00009003]; feature: intestine environment [ENVO:2100002]; material: feces | place: Germany | collected 2013/2015
TTGTCGTCATCATTAGCTTTCCAGAACGAGCGTCCCTTTGCCATCTTCTCGATGAAGTTCTGGGGCTTGTTCTTGATTTGGTTGATTAAATCCTCGAAATAACGGGTGTTTACTTTAGCCTTACGGAAACCAACGAGCGTCCGTTTGGTTATGCTCTTAGCCATCGGTGTCTTGCAGACCACGAAAATGTTTTCGGAAACTGTCTTGTCCCACACCGCCTGTTGCTCTTCAAACGTGTCGGCAGAAATGGTGCTGTCTTTCAAGCGGGAGCGATAGATGCTGTATGCCATATAAAGCGGATACAAGCCCGACTTGGAATTGATTTCAAGGATGCGGCTGTCCGACGTGAACACTCCTTCCGTAACCTGTCCGTGGTCAATGAAGCGTGGATCGTCAATGGTATGCCCATAATCCTTATCAAAAAAGCAGTAGCCTCCCAAACAATCGCCCAAGTGCATGTTCACCACGCGCCACGGGGTAAGCACCGTTTCCTTGTCGGGATTGCGGAACGTGCTGAAAATGTCCGTGATGCGCCCGATGCGTTCCTCCACACTCAACTTGTCCGCAGCCTTGGCCATCGCACGGATGCGCTTGCCCGCGGCACGGAAGATGTCCGGGTCGTAGTATTTCTTGAAGGCGTTGAACTTCTGCTTGCTAACCCCCTTGGGCATGAACTCCTCCCATGAACGCGGGTCTATCTTCTCGGCGAAGTTGTCGATGGTGATTTCCTCGTCCTCGTTATCCAGCTCCGCACCGTAGATGAGCAGGGGCATACGTATGGATATTCCACGAAGGATGGAGATAGCCGCTTCGCGGTTCTTCGTCTTCTTTTTCAGTTCCTCCAGCCTGCGCTTCTCCTCCTCGGTCAATTCCTTCTTGGGCTTCTTCTCCAGTTTCTCCTTTTCCTCGTATTCCTCGCCTGTCAGCCCTTGGTTGTTGATGTCCACCTGGTTGGTCTTGGGCATTGCCTTGGTCTGGCCGATGATTTTCTTCAGGTCGTCAAACTCCTGCAATTCCAAATCGCCCAGTTTCAATAATTCGTCATTGTACAGGCTGTTGTCCTCAAATCCGTTGCGCACCACGCGTTCCACATAGACCTTCTTCAACTGCTCCAGCATACGCGGCACATCAAACTTGTCCATGCGCGAGCCTTCAATGGAAATGACCGGGCAGAAGTTGAGGAAGTCGCCCATCGTCTTACGGTCGTCCTGCGAGGTCTTGCCAGCCTTGGCGGAAATCTTGGCGGTCTCGGCAAGCACTTTCAGCGTGCGGTCTGGCGCGAAATCGAACACGTAGCACTGCTCCTTCACCCGTCCGTTGATGGTGGCAGGCGTCTGCACGCGGAAGATGGTCTGCATATAGCTGGATGCCACCGTATTATATGAGCCGGAAAGCATGAACACGGCAGTCCATGCCGGAACGTTCACGCCCGTGGTCAGGCGTCCGCAGGACAGGGTGATGGTGCGCGTCTGGTCCGGGTCTTTTCCGATAGCCTCATTTACCATCTCAAGCGCATCGCGGTTTTCCTCGTCCTCGTCGCCGTCGCCCGCCACATTTACAATATGGAAATGTTGGAACACGGGATGCCGCTGCAACAACGCACTCAACGCCTTTGCCTCCTTCACGCCCGGCACCATCCACAGCGTGTGGCGGAACACATTGCGGTATTCCTCGCTGGCGAAAGGATAACAGCTTTCCTTGTCCTCCTTGGCAAGCAGGTTGAGGAAAGCGGAAACGTCACGCTCATGGATAAAGTTACATTCTTTATCCACCCGGAAGAACTCACGGAAATTGAAAGCCACGTCCTCATCGACAAACTCCTTGAGCAAACGTCCGAGGTCATAGGTATAGATGTTCATGGCTGGCAGTGCTGCATACGGGTTGGGGTCGCCGAAGTGGGTCTTGTCCCATTCCAGTTTGGCACGCTGCTCCATCACGTAGTCCCATGTGTAGATTTCGTTTTCCTTGAAATCGTCTAAGAGATTGAACGGCGTACCAGACAACCGTAAAACTTTTGTATCCTCTTTGACCAGTTCTGCCATCACCGCCTTGCCGAGTTCGGTCTGCGTTCCCTCGTGCGCCTCGTCCACGATAACCAAGTTCCAAGGCGTGGCGAACACCTCATTGTTTTTGTCAAAGTTGCCGCCGACAAGTTCAGAGCCGCGCAAGTCCTGCATGGAAGCGAAATAGACATAATGCAGTCCGTCAGTCTTTGCCCTTCGTTCAAGGCTTTCATGGCTTTCCCCGTTGTTCTTGGAGCCGTAAGCGAAGTTGTTGCGGTCATAGAATATCTTGCCGAAATCCTCGAACCATCCGCTGTCCACCACGGGGCGGTGGGTAAGGATGAGTGTGCGTTTGAAATCCATGTCCTTGACCACCTGTAGGGCGGAAAGGGTCTTGCCGAAACGCATCTTGGCGTTCCATAGCATCTGGTTGCCTTTCCTGAACTGCTTTTCCGTTTTCTCAATAGCCTCGCACTGTTCGGGACGGAACACGATGGGGCTGCGCCCGTGAGCCACTTCTCCCGGCGACAGGGAATCCTTGCCCTCCTTGACGGCTGCAATGGCACGCTTTACGACATCAAGGCTGGTCATGAACCACTCGTTAGCTTTGTTCTCCTTGTCAAACACCTTCCTCTTCACGCCGGAACGCTCCAGCACGGCATGCACCTCCTTATCATTGAACGAGCGCAAGCCGCCACGGTTGTACAGTGTCAGTTCGGTATGCAACAGGTCGTAGCGTATGCCTGCGGTCTGTGTATATTGGTTAATGCGCTTCCTTGCCGCCTCGTTCAGCGGCTTGCTGTTCGGTGCCAGCCCGATGACATTCTCATCGTCACAGGTAGCCTCGCCTATCTTCAGGCAACCTTCGTGTGCAGCATCGTTGATGCGGAACACGTATATCAGCTTCAGTTTAAGGGAAGAAAAGTATTTCATGGGCATTTATTTTAGGAGGTCGATGTATCGGATTCGCTTGCCTTTACGCCCGGTCTGCGGGTCTTTGCCGCGCCAGTCCTTTATAAGGCAGTAAGTGCCGTTGTGCCTGAAAATGCTGTCCGTGCGGCATCCTTCACAGGCGGTCACAGTCCGTGTGGTTTCTCCGAAAAGGTCTGTGGATGTTTCCACCCTGTCATGGCAACTGTCTGGCACAACACCTTTCAGCCCGTCCATCTGCCACACGTTCCACGAAATGATGTAGGCAATGTAGTTGACGGATTTTGCCAACGGATCTTTCCCGAACTTGGCACGGTAGTATTCCACAAAAGAGGCGAGCATGGATTCACGGGCGATAAGCAGGCTGTCGCCCTGCCATTCGTAGGCATAGAGGCTCTTGTAGGCTTCCTGTGCGGCTTCCAGCCATTCGCCGGAAGTCCCGGTATTTTCGCTAATGACACGCAGTTTGCGGTCGAGCAGTCCGATACGGTCAGAAAGCGGAATGACCGCACCTGTGATGGCGTCATAGCGGCTGACGATATAGGGTGCTTCGCCGCAGGTGATTTCAAGACGTGTGTCACGGACATAATCCTTCCATGTCTTTCCTTCGGGGAAAGAGATTCTTTCAGGATTCGTTTTCCAGCCGTGCGTGCCGTCCTCTGACGTGTATTCCGTATTGAACACGTCTTTCCTGCCGAACCACGCCTCGTCAATGAGGTTGTTCTGCGCGTTGCATACCCATGCAGGGGTGAATACCTCCGCCATGTCACGGACACGCGCAGACTGGGTGTCCTTGTGTTTCAGGACACGGGGCATGATGACCTGACCGTTGTCACCCGTAATGAGTTCGGGCAATATCGGGTCATGGTAGCCATACCCTTTGCCAAGGTGTTCATAGTCGGAAGTCGCCCAGAATATGTTGCACACGGCATCGCCCCTGCTCGTCGTATGGTCTTTGAGCAGGGTGGACAGCAATCCGGAGGAATCCTGCAAGATGCTGTTCTCCAATATGTCGGCTGTTTCAGGCATGTTGATACACTCATGTTAAAGTGTATCTCCTGACGGGAGAGCATAATGCCTGATAATCAGATTATTTATTTGTTACTTGTAAAACAACAGCCGTTTCAATGCTGCTTTAATGCTTGTTTGACGCATTTTTATGGAGTGCAAATTGCCCGTTTTTCACAAAAATGTGTAATTTTGCATCCAATAGTGTATCTCCCGTCAGAAGCACCCCCATTATTCCCAAACAACTTCCGATTACAAGTCTTTCAGAATAAGCAAGTTCGCTTTGTCTATCACCGAACCGTCCAATGACGCGAGGTATATGCGCGTGGTTTCCTCCGAATCGTGTCCCATGCCCTCGCTGATGACTGAAATCGGTATGTTCTTGCTCTTGGCGATGCTTGCCCAAGAGTGCCTGCTCACGTACATGGTAAGCGGCGCGGCAATGCCGCATAGTCGGGCAATCTCTTTCAGGTACTTGTTGATGCGGAACAGCGTACTCTTGTATTGGCTGCGCAGTTTCTTGGAAGGCAGTTTCAGGATAGGGAGCAGGTAATCACCGGAACATCCTGCGGCATATTTCGCCACGGTTTCCTCCATGCAGCTTTCCCACCTGATGTGGAGTTGCTGTCCGGTCTTGTGCCTCCGGTAACTCAATATGCCGTTTTTCAAGTCCGACTTCTTCAAATAAGCCATGTCAATAAACGACATTCCACGGGTGTAAAACGAAAAGAGGAACATATCCCTTGCCAGTTCCCAATGCGGCTTTCCCGTCAGGTCAAGTTCCTTGATGCGCCGGATGTCCTTCAGGGATATGGCGCGTTTCACGGTCTTGTCCATTCCTGTATAGACATGCCTGAAGGGATGTTTCTGTGCGGTCAGCGCCTTTTCCACTGCACGGTTGTAGGCGGCGCGCAGGATGCGCATATAGAAAGATATGGTGTTCAGGGATGCGCCATGCGTTTTCAGCCATGCCTCGTATTCCATTATCAAGTCCTCATCCATATCGTCTAGCTGTATATCCTTGTTCCGCCTGAAACGCATGAAGCTGGACAAAGCGGACGCATAGGTTTCCGATGTGCGTTCCCTGTTCAGGCGTTTCAGTTGCCCAATGACGGAATCCATGAAATTGAAGAACGATTGCAGGCTTGTCTGTTTTCTGTAGCCATCCACGATGGCATCTGCCGAGCAGACACCTTTGAGCGTCAGGTCGCGGATAATGTTCTCCAACCGCAATACGTCACGGCTGATGTATTTTTGGATAATATGAAGATGGTGTTTCCTGTCCGCATCAGCTTGGGAGAGAGCCGTTACGGATGATGTTCCGGCGTTCCACTCGCTTTCATGCACATACAAGTCTGCCGTAATCTGGCGGACCGCGCGGTTGTGTATCACCTGATAATAGATGCTGCCCTCCTTGCCGTTTACGGAAGAAGGACGGAATTTCACTTTTACCGATGCCATTCACGTTACTTTTTGTTATTACCATTTATTCGTGTCACTTTCAATTTCTCCTGCATCAGACTGTCCGACAAGGTCTTTAATCCTTTGTCGTAGCCGTCAGCTTCCTGTCGTATCCAGTCAATGGTTTCTTCGTTGCGGTGGATGTCGAACACGTCATTCAGCCAAAGGATGTTGTTTGCATTGCAACCTCCCCACGAGCGGATGACACGGAACTTCAACGCATCGTCCGCATACTGACGCTTGGATTTCCAAAGCTCGATGTTGCCCCAGACGGAAAGGCTGCATACGATGCCCATGCCGACCAAAAGAGAAAATACCTTGTTGGACTTGATGTCGAATTGATGACGGTGGATATGCTCCTGTGGCTCGGTATCTCGTTCTTCCGAACTTAGGGCAAACGATTCCTTCAAAGCCCGTAACAGGTGTAGAATCCTGTTCGATGCGTAAACCTCCGCTTCAGCGAATTTGGTCAGCATGGCTTTTGTCTGTGCCTGATGCTCCCTTGCGGAACTGTCAAACAGCTCCTTTATGGGTGTCAAGTCCACCGCCGTAGGCTGTCCGCCAGATTGATTGTTGGTTACTTTTGGAGCGTTCTCCAACTTTCCGTTGATGCTCTTGAGGTCATTCTTGATGTCCTCAAAGAGCGAGTAAACTTCATTATTATCCATGTTTAAAATCTTATTTTACGTTGTTTCTTTTTCTTGTTCCTGCGTTTTAATTCTTCCTCGAAACGGTTTTCCTCAGCCTGTCCGTCCGCGTTGTCCGGCATGAAAAGACCAATCGAGCCGTTGTACAAATCATCGTTGCCCCTTGATTCAGGTTGAAACGTGGGTAGTTCTTCATGACGCGAGGGCGGTTGCATATTCATTCGCTCTGTGCGCCTATTACGTTCCAATGCTGCGTCAATCTTGGAAAAGCTGAACCGCCTGTCAATCTTGGAACCGCTGAACGAATAGCCGTTCATGGTGAAAACTACACCCTGTACCTCGTCCGACTTGCCCTTGTACTTGAACCGCATATCCACTCCTTGTTTCTTCAGATTAGCGGCAAGAATGTTCCAGTTTCCACACCTTGAAACCTCCGATTTAAGGATGGAGTAAAGCCCGTACTTGGTCTTGTCCGGCTCTTTCAGGCGGTGCTGCTTCACCCGCTCCTTGCCGCTGGCGAAGTACAGGTTATATTTCTTCGTCAGTTCCTTACAGATGCGTGCGCTGCGTATCCGCTCGTTGCGGTCACTGATTGTCCTGCCATTATTGGCGATTCGGTTGAACGCTATATGCACATGCGGATGCTCCTTGTCGAAGTGGCGCACGATGAGAACCTGCGTGTCGGTTATCCCCATTTCCTTCAGGTATTCCAACGCTATTCCGGCCATTGTGCGGTCTGTCAGGTGGTGTTCATCTTCCTTATGGAAAGCCAAAGAGATGTGTCCGACGGGCTTCGTAACCTTTGGATTCATCTTCGATTGTGCCTCAAAGCTCATGGCTATCGTGTCATTATTCTCGGCAAACAGACCGTCACAGACAAGGATTTTAGCGTCCTTTCCCTTGTCAAGAATGTAGTTTACCACACCCCGAAAACTGCTTCCCTTTACGATTTTAGCTATCATATTCGGCTGTCATAAGAGGATTAAATTCAGCAGTTCTTCAATCCGTGCCACGAGTATGCGGCACTCCATCCTCACCGTGACGAAACCCAAAGCGTTCGCCTTGTGCGCAAGCTGGTTCAGGTTGTTCGCCATGCCGCAGAGTTGGCGGACGTAATCCGTATGCTCCGGCGTGAGCCGTTCCTTTACCTGCCCGTCCCTCATGCAACGGCGCAGGAACTCCCCGGCGGATATGCCCGCACTCCGCGCCTTGCCTTTCAGCGTGTAGTAGTCCGATGTCGCCATCTTCACCGTGAGGCGGTATTTCAGCTTGTCAGCCGCTCCTTTCTTGGGGCGACCACCCTTGTTTCTGTTGCCAGTTTTTCGTTTCTGTTCCATTGATTTCTAATGATTAAAGTGTGCATACATAATAGACCAACGGGATGTAGCTTCCACGGAGTTTCGGAGTGGGAACAGGCGGTTTCGGTATGCCCGAAACACAAACTTGCTCCCCTCAAAACTCCGTTGGACAGGTTCAGGGTAACTCTGAATTGCGCCCCGTCAATCCACTTCTTAATTCTCAGAGTTTACGCCATGCCTCGATGTCCTCCCCGTAGGTGGCAAGGTGCTGCCGGGCGATGTTCTCCACCAGTCCAGACACGCTCATCCGCCGCTCGCCGAACATGCGTACGATACGGTCGAGGGCATCGCGCGTACTGCGGCTGAGGAACACGGGCTTGCGGTCTTCGATGGTCGGAACGGTGAGGAAGGCTTCCTTGTATTCCTCCAACGATGCCCGGCGTTGCTTGCCGCTGATGCGGCGTACCACCTGCGGAGTTTCATCCGTCTGTTCCGGTACGGCTTCACTTAACTTTTCCTGTACAACCTCGCTTGCCTTTTCCGGCTGTTCCTTTGTGTCGGCAGGCTGGGGCTCGGGCTTCGGTGTTTCCATACTCGGCTTGTTGCCTAAAAAATCCTGCAATGTTGCATCCATACTCTGGCTGCTTACGTTCTTCTTCATACTTGTTTGAATTTAGTGTTTAACAATGTTGGTCGTTGTGCGCACATTTGACCGATTATCGGTTGCAAAGGAAATGGCTGTATTGCAGGCCGTCAAACGAATGGGCGGACTGTGGCAACAATGTTTGGTTTTGCACTTTACGCATTGTCGGAACGGTGCGTGCTGCATCGTTTTGCCATTGTGCGAGAAATGGCATTAGGATTTTTAAGGGCTTAATTGGAATGGTTGGAACAGATTTAAGGACATGGCTTGGCGTGAAACAGATGAAGCTCCTTTCAAGAAGTATAGGAATCCGAAGAACGCCACAGGCTACCACACCGACGCCAAATGCTGCCACGCAGGTGCAAAGTAGTTGGATTATGCCGGACTTCGCTTTTCTTTGCACCACGGACGCTTGAAGCAGCCGTCACGGGTTCGACGGATAACGCCACTCCCGACCACTTGCTGCCACAAGTTGCCACCTTATTGCAAATCCATTGTTCCATGCGAACAACGGATTTACTTTGCAGGCAAAACGGATTATTAACACTAAAATCAGTATAAGAAATGAATGTAGTAATTATTTCGAAAGAAAAGTACGAAGAGATGGTCAGCAAGCTCAACCGCCTGTCTGACCGGGTGAATGAAATCCTCCGCAAGAGGGAAGGGAAACGGCTCAGCCGTTGGATGGATAACCAAGAGGTCTGCCAACAGTTGCGCATCAGTCCGCGTACCTTGCAGACGCTCCGCGATAACGGAACACTGGCTTACTCGCAAATCGGACATAAGATTTTCTACAAGCCGGAGGATGTGCAGCGCATCGTCCGGCTCGTGGAGGACAGGCGTAAGGATGCAGCCTATCGTGGCTGTAGCATCTAATCAGACAATAATATGTATAACCACTAAATCCACTGTAAATTATGAACGACTTGATTCTTGCCGACCGTGAACTGGAGGTCGGCTTCATCGGAAAGCTGGATGCCTTGTTTGAAGGCATCGAAAGAATGGACGCAAGCCATAAGGCTTCGCCAAGTAACGAACAGTTCCTGACGGACAAGGAAGTGTCGGCATGGCTCAAGGTGAGCCGGCGTACTTTGCAGGACTACCGTAACAACGGGATGATTGCCTATTACCAGTTGGGCGGCAAAATTCTGTACAAGGAATCGGACATCGAAAAGATGGTGATGAGCGGCTATCGGAACGCATACCGCTTGGATACGTGATTATACACATGCAAAAACAGAGAAAGCCGATGGCCGGGCAGTTATCTGCCGCCATCGGCTTTCTCTGTACAGGAAGGTCGTTTCGCTTTATCCTAACACGTGCATCGTGGATGGGTACCGGATAGCGAAAAGAACAAATTTACAGGCTTTTCACGACTTGCTGTGTATAGCCTTTCCATGATGAACTTTCGGAAAGCCATTGCCTCGCGGCTTCGCAACCTGAAAGCCACGGCAACCACCATTTCAAGGCTGTACACGTCATAGCAAATCCTGCCGTTCTGCCTGACGTGTCGCACCGTTTCTTCTTCCAGCAACTCCATGTTTTTGTAGATGGCGTGTACAGCCTTACGAATGTGACAGCCGAACACATTGAACGCATCGGACATCTCCTGCTGCGTCATCCAGACGGGAGCGGTCGGCATCATGACCACTCCACTTTCATTAATTGTGATTATTCCTCTTTCCATGTCCGCATTATTTTTCATTGTCTGAATTCCGTTTACATTCTTTTTTCCAACCGCTGTAATTGCCGCACTTGAACACACGTGAGGGCATCCCGTCATCAGGCAGGGAGAACTTGCCTTTGGTGGTCTCGGACAATACAGCCAAGTCACGGCTCACCTTCTGGTTGGTGATTTCCGCGTAGATTTGCGTGGTGCGGATGGAGGAATGTCCCATCATCTTGCTGATGGTTTCTATCGGCACGCCGTTGTTCAGGCAAATCAGGGTTGCGAAAGAGTGGCGGCTCATATAGTAGGTAAGGTGGCATCCCAAATCACACTGTTCGGCTATCATCTTCAGGTTGCGGCACAGGCTCGAAGTCTGCGGAACGAAGAACAGTTTCCCATCCTTTCCCTCGCCACGGTACTTCTCGATGATGCGCAGGGATATGTCCAACAATTTGATGTGGCACTCCGCTTTCGTCTTCTGCCGTGCGATGTGAATCCACTTGCTGCCGTCCTCCTTCGTGATGATGTTGTCTTCCGTCAGGTTCGCCAAGTCTGCCCTTCCGATGCCCGTGAAAGTCGAAAAGACAAACAAATCCCTTGTATGGCACAGCCTGTACGTGGGCAGCTTGGCTTTCAACAGTTTCTCGAACTGCTCGCCCGTCAGGTAGCGGTGGTTCACCGTGATTTTCTCTATCTTGTGTCCTGCGAACGGGTCGCGCTTCAGGATATGCCTTTTCAAGGCAAACCGTGTCATCTTGTGCAGTAGGATGAGGTAGTCGTTGTATGCCGACACTTTCAATCTCAGCACGGTGGAAAGGTAGAACGTAAAGTCGGTCATGAAGCGCATGGTCAGCGAGCGCAACGGCATGTCCTCCATGCCGTACTTGTACTTCATGAAATTGTGGATGTGCTTGCGTGTGGTCAGAT
>OMDZ01001607.1_pt1 | contig 10574 bp, 10 predicted proteins | sample 1673641 | NCBI WGS metagenome assembly OMDZ01 (sample SAMEA103958117, study PRJEB25191) | human gut metagenome | biome: human-associated habitat [ENVO:00009003]; feature: intestine environment [ENVO:2100002]; material: feces | place: Germany | collected 2013/2015
CCGACGACCGCAGAAAAAAGAAAAGGGACTACCCGATGCAAGCGGATAATCCCTTAAAAGGTAGTGATAAATTTAGTTTTGGGGGCTATAAGATAGACCTTTTTTCAAACCTTGTCACCACCTCACAATAAGTTTTGCATGGCCGCATCTATCTGCGAGTTCTCGAATGAATCGAGGTAGATTTGCGTAATCTTTTCCGAACTATGACCCAGCGATTCGCTGATGATGGATGTTGAAACTCCCGACCTTTTCAGCACGGTTGCAAACGAGTGTCGTGCAACGTATGTCGTGAGCGTGATAGGCAGGTGCAGATGCTCGCCGATTAGTTTCAGATAGCGATTTATCCGCTTGTTCGTCCGTTGCACCCGTCCGTACTGCTGTTGTGCCGTAATGTGAACAGAACGCCTTAAAACAGGGAAAACATAGTCCTGCGGATGTGCGTTCGGTTGGCGGTACTTGTCGATAATAGCAAGGGCAGCAGGTTGGAGTTGGAACGACAGGAGTTTACCCGTTTTCTGACGGTTGAAAACCAGCCGCCCGTCCACGATGTCGGCATAGCGGATGTGCAGAATATCGGTCAGATTGATGCCGCATGACAGGTAGCTGAACAGGAACAAGTCTTTGGCAAGTTGCAGGAACGGTTTGGGGTACTTGGTCAGCGTCCGCACCTCGCAATCCATAATCCGCCGAATATCCTCTTTTGTCAGCGACCGTTTGGCCGTGGCTTCCTTGAATCGGCTCACTTTGAACGTGTCGAAAGGGTAGTCCGTTTTCTTGATTAGGCCGTCGGTGATTGCGCTGTTGTAGAGTACCCGCAACGAACGGAAACGGATGCCGATGGAGTTGTCGGAATAATGCCGTTCCACCCGCAGTCATTGTTCGTACCGTTTCAGCCATTCGGCGTCGATGTCTATAAAATAAAAGTCCAGCGAACGGCAGAATTTCGTCAGCGAGGTGCGGAGTTCCTGAAAGGTCTTGGCGTTGCCTACACGTTTCTCGGCCAGCAGGCGGTCGATGTAGCCGTTCAGATATTCGCCGACGGTTTGGCGCACGACCTTGCGGGATGCCTTTTCGACAAGCGTGTTCAACGTGTACTCCTTATCGCTGGTTTTGAAATCCATGACCTGACTTTGGAGTTCCTGCGTTTTCTGTTGGATAAGGGCTTCGATGCGCTCTTTGTCGGGACAGTTACGGCGCGGTTTACACTTTTCTGCATCCCAGTATTGCGGAGCGAGGGAAATGTGCAGGCTGATGTACTTGATTCGGCGGTTTTTCGTGAGCCGTAACATAAGGGGGTGAGTGCCGTCAGATAGGGTTTTAGAGGTGTACAGGACGGTTGTGAGGGTGGTGTTCATAACCAATTTCGGTTTAAACATTGGTTTAAACATTTCGGGTAATTCGTTTATCCCAAAGTTGGGTTAATAAATTGAGTGAATTAGTTGATAATTTGATAAATAGAAAAAGTGACAAACTATGTCGAAAGGGTAATTATATAGCCCCTCGTTTTTAGTCTGTCACTTGTCGTTGTCAAAGGAAAACGCCGCATTTTTTCGGCCCTCTCTCCTTAACCTTTATAGATACGATGCAATTCAACTACATTGCATTATGCATTAGCCATATCATTTGCTTTAATTGTACATTTTTCGAAAGCTTCAATGATTTTGGTATAGCTCTCTGTTAAGCGGCGTTGTGCTCTTTTTTGATGCTTTTCTATGCCGATAATTTTTGTGAGTTCATTTCGTCCATTGATAAGAGCATTTTTTCCAGTTAGAACTGCTATGACTAACGAATGTAATGCCTCTCTATTCTCTGCTTTAATCTGTTCATTATTATCTCCGAGGTCATATTGTTGGAGTTTAACTCCCCAATCAATTATTTCTCCAAATATTGTAATTATTTTAGGTGCGGATTCATCATATAAAGTAGCTATATCGTCCATATCATTAGCAACAGCCATTATTGCGATCCGAATTTTTTTCATATTCTTGGTTGCACCCACAGCATTTAACTGTTCAACATGTTTTGGCATTCTGTCATTAAACTCATTCTGTTGAATTGATAAATTGTTCATTAACTCGTTAAATTCTCTACATTTGGAATCGAAATTTTCTCTTATATCAAAAATATCTAAATCTTCAACCTCTTCTGCATTAACTTCAATTATATCGCTATTATTTACAGTAATGTCCGAAATTAGAATAGGGGAAGTAGATTGTGAATTTAGATTATTAATGAATAAAATGAACTCATTTTTGTTCCGATTCCATGTGTTAATGCGTGGCTTATAAGAATATTTTTCGGTAATGTCGTCAAAGATAGAATCTAACGCATCAGGATCATTTAAGAGTAAACCTTTTCTAACATTATATAGCCATCCAATTGAATCAAAAGATAAATTTGGAAAAACCAAAGGGATAACAGTCCTATCAGTAGCCCACGCGGCGCCCATTTCATTTAAACAAATTTCACTTTTTTTATAGTTTTCAGAAATCATAAAAAACACAAAATCACATGTGGAAATATTTTCTTTAATAAATTTTCTGATGTCTTCTCCTGTTCCTACTCCTGTTTCTTCACGTGATGTGTACGCAACGTCATTCGGATCTATTTGGAGTCCCAAATGCAGTAACTTATCGACAAAAATATCTACGATTTGCTTATCTTTGGATGAATGGCTAATAAAAATTTTCTTATGTGATTCTTCGCTCATATTTTTATTCATCATTTATCGAATTTAAACCATCATTTCACAAAGATATGAATTAATTGAAGAGATTATATTAACAATTGCAAATAGTTCCCACAGAATCCCGTTAACGGGAATTTCACTACCTCGTCCCGTCCGTCGGGCGTGGTGTATTGGAATAGGATTGTATCGGCTTTCACGTGGTAGTCGAACAAATTCACCTTTTCGCCCGTTCCCTCGATTTGTGCCTCGTTAGCCGTCATTGTGCCGATTATCCCGTCCATATCTTCGAGTTCGCATTTTCATCCGAATATGTATTGTCGGTTCTTTGTAAGGACAATTTCGACGGGCTTTGTAATGTCTGCCATATTAGGGGCAAACAAGTAGATAAATGTTTCGGGAAATATTTCGTCTTTGGGTTTTCCTACAAGCAGGACTATTCCCTCTGTTTGGCTCCATTTAACCGCCTTTTGGATTATCTGTTTATCCTCTCATGCTTTGGTCATTCATTCCGTTTTCGGTTGTTTGTATCTGTTCATTTTAGCTAAAATTTAATTGTTGTTTATCTTTATAAAGATAAGATTATTAGTGAAATAAACAAAACGAAAAAGTGACAAACTCTGCAAAAGGGTCTTATAAATTAACCTTTTCACAAAGTCTGTCACTTTTAGAAACCTTTGTTATTTTGTTGCTTCAAGGCAAGCAATCAGAAATTTATTCGCATTTATGAAGTTATCCTTTTGCATCGGCAATGATGCGATGGCTTTTTCTCCATGAAATAGATTGTTACGGTATCTGTAAATAATCATGATGATGGCTTTAATAATATCACATGAATTATTGGTTAGCCCTAATAAAACACGCTGAATAGAGGTCGTATCATCATTATTTCTCAATCGCAATCTCATGAATCGCTCGTTTGTAGAACCGTTCGTTATATATCTCCTTTGTAAGTATTGTAGTGTTTGATTGAAAATATCGGAAGTTAAATGTATGTTCTGAATATTGCGCTTATTTCTTCCAAAATTACATTTAAACCATTTCGCTTCAAATAAATTCCATAATATTAAAAAGTTCCGCACCTCCACATATTCTTCTGTATCGAGAGAAATGTGCAAATAATTGTCAATCCATTGTGATATTTCAGACGTATTTTTACTTTTATTTTCCATAATGCCGAAACGCTTTTATTCATCTAATCCTGTAATGCTTGCAAAGTTGTTCCAGCCACTTTTTGCTTTATAGGCATCGGCACAACCCGAAGGTACTTTCAGTACCGAATAAGGATTTATGCCGCTAAAAGCATCTCTTCCGCAAGTCGGCGGCGTCTCTGTGCCGATCTTGAATAATCGCAGTTCAGAATCCCCATCAAAAGCACTCTCTCCGATTGTCTTAACCTGCGTACAGGCAGACATATCGACGGTCATTAGATTCTTTAATTGGCCAAAGGCGCCATAATAAGAAGAACCACCACCCCCGATAGTTTTCAACTGAGAACCTTTCTCAAAAGTTACTGTTGCTAAAGAGGAACAACCCTTGAACGCTGCCGCTTCGATCGTTTCTACGCTGGCAGGAATCTCAATGGAGGTTAATGCCGTGCAGTCCGCGAAAGTACCAGAAGAAGGATAACCTCCCTCGATAGTTTTCAACTGAGAACCGTTTTCAAAAGTTACTGTAGCCAATGAAGAACAGCCTTTGAATGCTGACGCTTTGATCGTCTCTACACTTGCAGGAATCTCAATGGAGGTCAAGGAAGAACAATACGAGAAAGCGCCATAATAATAAGAATGAGAATTACCTCCCCCGATAGTTTTCAACTGAGAACCGTTCTCAAAAGTTACTGTAGCCAATGAAGAACAACCTCTGAATGCTGCCGCTTCGATCGTTTCTACGCTGGCAGGAATCTCAATGGAGGTTAATGCAGTACAATCCGAGAAAGCGCCAGAAGAATAAGAACCACCACCGATAGTTTTCAACTGAGAACCGTTCTCAAAAGTTACTGTTGCTAAAGAGGAACAACCCCAAAACACAGCAGTTCCAATTGTTTCTACGTTGGCAGGAATATCTATCGAAATCAAAGATGCACACTGTTCAAATGCAGAATTACCGATAGTTGTTGCATTTGCAGGGATTACAACGGTTTTCAACTTACTTTGATAAAACATTTCTTCCCCAATCGTTATTAATGTATTTGGGAGAATCAGATTCTCAACATTTGTAGACTTATAAAATGCTTGTATTGGTAATGCTGTAATATTTACCTCTGCAATATCGAGGTTTTTCAGATTGGGCATCATGCGATAGATAAACAGAAAATCAACATCGTTCAGCACGCCTGTAATCTTCAACGATTCGATATTGGCATAATCATAACCCGCCAATTCATTTTCCAGTTCACCTTTCGTTTCGACATGAACCTCGGTACACGTTCCCAATTGTCGAAAGATTATTGTTTGCAATATCTTGCCTTGTTCATCTTTCAATGCTACCGTCGTATAGCGTTGCATCCCCTCGTTAGCAGTTACCTCAAAAACAATCGTATCTTCCCGTAAGGCTCGTGTTTCGGGAGCCAGCGATAGCCACGACTGGGCATCTTCAGGAATCTCTATGGTGTAATCCAAATTCGTTGTCAATTTGATTTCCTGTGTACCCCCAGCAGAAGTAGCATTAATAGAGTTATCTGCTATATTGATTTGCCCCTGCATGCAATTCAGCGACACCATAACGGTACGATAGGAACCGTCATTAGCAAACACAAGGATTTCACTTTCTACAATTGGATTAGGGGCTGTAATCGTAATCGTTCCCTTATCCGTAGAGGTCGCATCTACCTTGACTTTCCATCCATCCTGTGCAATGGCTTTGACAACCGTATTTTTGGTTGCATCCGTAATTGTGTAGGAAATCGTTTTGCTCTCGCCTCCATTGAGAATGGCTATATCCGTCGTATCGAATGCAATTGCAAACTTTGAATTATCGCTTTTAGGAATCGTGATAACAGAATCGTCCTCCAATGTGAAATAGACATTATCATTATCTTCCGTTACACTTTTGAAGATGCCATTCGTTCCGTCCTTGCCATCAATCCCATCTTCTCCATCCGTCCCGTCTGCTCCCGTTGCTTGCCCTATATCCGTCCAAGTTTTACCATTATCCATTGAAAGCATCCAGCGACCATTTTCTATTTTCAGTTGTGGTGTAATGCCATCTTTGCCATTGGTTCCATCCTCGCCATCAACTCCGTCCTTGCCGTCTGTTCCTTGTGCCTTTACCTTATTTCCCTTTTCATCGGTCAGCCATTCACCATCAAGTGTCCAATAATAGATGCCGTCCGTGTCTTTCTTCACACCAATAATAGGAGCGTCCTCGCTATTTTTCCCGTTTTTAATTGTAGCAGTAGAACCATCTGAAAAGTGGATAATGTAACCATCGGATATTTGTTCAACTTTGGAAATCGACAAATTATCCTGCAATGCTTCTACAATCTTCTGCAACGATGAAATATTGGTGTTCATCTGTTTGCAGAGTTCCTCCAGTTTGGCCACACGATTTTCGAGGTCATTCAAATCATTGCGCAATGCGCTGTCGTCGTACTTATCGCTACACCCAAATAGCAACAAGCCGCAAAACACAAGAGATAGTAGTTTTTTCATAAATAGTAAGTATTTGAATTAAGTGTTTTTCAAATCTTACTATCCGCCCCTCAATAGTGGATTCAATAAATAAGAAAGCGCAGGGCTGAAAGCTCATTTGAGGATAGTAGGCCGTAGGATTGCCCGAACATTCAAATAAGCAACAACCCCGCGCCGTATCCGTAAAGGATATGACGGGAGATAAGGTCTGCCTATTCTCATGTTCAATGAATTTCCTACGTTCACTATCCGAGAATAAACTTACGCTTCCGTAAATTTCAATATGTCATCCACAAAGGTAAAAAACATATTCTGAAAACGCAATGATCTTATCCCGCTTTTCGGGATTGTTGCCGTATCAAATTTCTGAAAAACAAAGTTTCTATCCAATAGCAGGGAGTATGGAATCGAAACTTTGTTAGTTGTAAGTTGGGTTAATCGTCCCCGCAGATTTCTTGTATTACGCCGTCCATGTAAATCGCCTGTCCGCTCGTCAGCCGTCCCCACCAACGACACCCTAATTCGTCGATGATGATTTCGCCCTGCTCTTTCAGTCGTTCGGCCAGCCACGGAGTAACAAGCCACCATTCCAACACCTCGTCCCCGTTAAAGGGATAGATATATTCTTCGTCGATTTTTCCTGCTTGGATTAACTCCTCGATAACCGTGCTTTGTCCCCATAAAACATGGATGTCCGTAATCCGTTTGGCTCTCTCTTGTGTTTCGTACATAGCGATTAAGTTTTATTCTTCGGTTATTAGTAGTAATCCAACTTCATGTAATATCAATAATTCTATGCTGTTATATGGTTTCGGGCATAAATAGGGGGTGGTCTGTTTTATGTGGAATCCTATTATATGTAATGGATAAAAATTCGGTTTTCCATCTGAAAAGGGGGAGGGGTGAAAAATAGGGATTGTCCGCTCGGTCGGGGTATATGTACCGAAAAACTCCGACCGACTTTTCAGCCAATCGGAGTTGCGATATTATTCCGCAGCAATCTTTTTCCTTGCAACGAGTTTATCCCTTATGATGGTGTAGCACTCGGTGTTCTTGCCGTCGATGTTCTTATAACCTTTCGCGGTATCGAATCATTGGACAATATCCGTCGCTTTTGCTCTGCGCTCAACCCCCAAATCGTCGTATATGGTCTGCAATCTCTCTTTAATGATTTTAGAGGGTATCGCCTTTCCGTGGGGCAAATCGGCATTTATCCGTTTGACGATTTTATATGCGAGTTCGTCCGCCGAGCATTTAATCAGTTCGCGCCGTATCTGCGTCTGATTGTATTTGAGTTCCCGCACCCGCTCTGTCCCCAATATCTCAAAGGCTTGTTTTACCAACGGGTTCCGCCGCTCGATAAGCGATAATGCGAACACGTCCGTCGAAAAAGGATTCGTGTCGGACGCTTTGAGTTCGGCGTATCGGTCGAACAACTCCTTAAACGGTATCTTGGCTTTGGCGTTCTTTTCCAACTTGGTCAGTCGGATGTCATGCCGTTCGGCGGCTGTTATCTTGTTGTCGTTACGCTCGTATTCCGTAATAAGGTTACGGCTGTCGGCATAAATCTCGGCATAGTTGCGGAAATTCAGCAGTTCCAATTTGATTCGGTTGCGGTCTATGGTCATTGTATCGGTATTGATGTATTTGTTATTGGTGTAAATCAGATTGCGTAAATCTTCATCCGCCGTCGCATATCATTTCACGAAGCGTTCGGCCTTATCCAATTCTTTTTCCGTTGCGGCTTTGAATTGCGGATAGGTGATGCCCTCGGCGTATCGTACCGTCGAGAAGATGTGCGTTATCTCTTTGTAACGCGTATCTCGTATGCGTCCTGCAATCTGCCGTATCGTCGTGGAAACGTCCAGCAGGTGATGTCGTGCCGTGCCGTCGCTCACGACGTATATTTTGCCCTGCTTGTCGTAAATGTCACACCCCTCGAAAGCTGTCGAGGTGTAGAAATTGATTTTGCGCACCGCTTTGTCGGGAATCCCTATCGAATAATCTCCGCCTAATTTCTCGCGGTTTATCTGCTCGGATGTCCCGCTTGTCGAACAGACGATTTTCACCTCGTCGGGCGAAAGTCGGGCATGATGTAACACCCGCCCGATAAAATCGACGCTGTTTACAAAGAAATGCAGATTGCAGGGAATATTGTGCGTTACGGCATTGTGGCAAAGATTTACGACCGATGCCAACGGGCTGTTTTCATGCCACAACCGCACCTGCATCGGCGGTTCGCTGGGTCAGACAATCCGCGTTGTCGGCAAGGTCTGCAATTCATCCAGCAGAAATTCCCGCTCGATGGGTGTCGCGGACATATAAGTCGCACGGCTGAATTTGAGCATTTCGGCAAGCAATCCCGTAATGGCTCGGTGTCGAAATGAATAGTCGAACAGCAGGCGGTGATATTCGTCTACCAACAGCAGGGCTTTGGCGTATATCTCCGCTCCTGCAATCTCTGCGACACGCGGAATCGCATCATAGGTGGCCATGATTTTTCAGCGGTCGTGCGCTTTTAGATAGTCGGCTATCTCTTGGTTGGTGACACCGCCGTAAACCCCCAGCAGGTCGGCGTGTTCGGGCAGTTTGTTCTTGATAAGGTTCACCGTCGGAACAGCAATTAAGGTCGGCACTCGGTTCTCGATGGCAAGTGTCGTTGCCCCGCATCCCGTCTTGCCCTTATTAAAGATGCAGTTTGCAGGTAATTCGTTGTCGAGTTCGGGGATTTGCTGGACGTGGAGTGCGTTCAAGGGTGCTGTAATGATTGAATTCATAAGTAAAGAGTAAGGGAAAAATTACGCCGCATATTTTTTGTGCGGGTAACATCTTTATTAGTAAATTTAATTTCCGACACACTTTTTATGCGGCCGCATTTTTTCGGTGTGGAAAGTATCTTTATAAGGAGAATTGATTTCCGACACAAAAAATATGCGAGCAGGGCACAAAAGCAAGGGACACCGAAAATGTCCCTTACATGACCTTACCCTTACTTGTCGGATTTTCCTCTCTCGTATTATAAAGATAGCGCCTTTTTTATTGACAACAAAGGTCGAACAGCAATTAATCCGAACATTTTTATCTATGTCTTAGATGGCCTTATAGGGCTGTTTACGGGGTGGCGGAGTGTGTTCGACGGGGAAATTAATGTGCAAAATGTAGTATTAGCGGGTATTTTACATAGTCTGTTGTTCTAAAACACCTTTCGTGTCATGCAATTCAGTACTATTAGCGGTTCGGTACATAGTTCGGCTGTTCTGAAATTCCTTTCGAACACGTGTTTTAGGTGCTAATAGCGGTTTTTGCATGGTAAATAAGTGCGATGTACACGTAAAAAGCCGTAAATTTGGGTGTAAAACGCTATTTTATGAATGAGAAAGAAGCCGATGCCATCCGTAAGAGTATGTATGAATCCTTACTGATGGATGAAAACGATAAGATTGTGCATTGGGATTTCGACCCGATGCGCCGTGAGTTGCGCGAGTATGTCGATATTGCCTGCGGATGTGATGAACAGACGTATGGAATCCGCACGCCGCAGTTTGAATATCGCTACTGTACGGGGAAGATTAAGATGCCCTTTGCCAAGTCGGATTATCTCGCTAACGACGATATAATCGCTACGGTTATGGGATTGGGGCTGGATGTCGAGAAATTCTGGTTTGCGCTGGTCTTTATTTACGATTATGTCGAAACCTCGTTTAAGAACTGCGGCCTTGTGAAACCCGCGTCTTTGGATAAGGCGGTGCAAAATCTGTTCAAAGAGTTGGGCGAGGATTTCACGGACGATGATATTGAAATAACCCTTAAAAAGAACAGAAAGAAAGTCGAGGTTCTGCCCGTTATAAAGCGTGGGATTTTGGACTGGCTGCGGGAAACCTATGAACGGGAATGCAAAGGCAGGAAGATTCAGTATTACGGGATTGACACGGGTAATTTCGACGAAACCTATCCGAGTACGTCGTTTCGGATTTATCGGACTGTGGAGATGTATCGGGATATGCTGAACACTTTATTGGGGGACAACCGCCCGAAGCAACCCGATAAGAGTGTTTCATTGAATCGGCTGTTGCTGATTTCGCGTATCTGTTACCTCTATGAATTTACCCGTAATGACAGTTTTTTGTATAGCGACGATTCGTTAAAAGGAATAATTAAGTCCTGCAAGGGGCGTATGCCTGCGACTTATTCCGCTGTTTATCTGTAATTTGCAAAGGGAGAGTAAAAACGCCCTTTATTTTGCTCCCCGTGAATAG
>OMDZ01001610.1_pt1 | contig 10569 bp, 8 predicted proteins | sample 1673641 | NCBI WGS metagenome assembly OMDZ01 (sample SAMEA103958117, study PRJEB25191) | human gut metagenome | biome: human-associated habitat [ENVO:00009003]; feature: intestine environment [ENVO:2100002]; material: feces | place: Germany | collected 2013/2015
GAACAATACTCGTCGTAGTGTTGCTCCGGGGCTGTGTGGCCATTCCTTACTTGATTCCCTCGTCGGGCATGGAAAATTCACTGTACAGGGGCGAACGCATACTGGTGAACAAATGGAGCTATGGCCTCCGCCTGCCCTTCATGGCCTGGCTGGGCTATCACCGCTGGGGCGACAAGCCCGTACGGAAAGACGACATCATCGTCTTCAACAATCCAGCCAATCTGAAGGAACCCATAGCCGACCGCCGCGAGGTATTCATCAACCGCTGCATCGGCACACCGGGTGACACGCTGCTGATAGACTCCCTCTTTTCCGTCGTATCGTCCGAACAGGATGCCCCCGACCAGAAGTTTCTCTATGCCTATCCGCGCAACCGCGAAAAGCAGCTCGACTCACTGCTGCCGCTGCTCAACATCAAGCCCGGCCCGATACTGGGTCAGGACTCTGTGCGCAACATACGCAGTTTCAGCCGCTACGAAGCCTATCTGCTGGAACAGTCGCTCAACATCTGCCCGTGGATAGAACCGCTGGACCAGACCGACTCTGCCCGTGCCCTGAAACCGCTGATTGTACCCGGCAAAGGAAAAGTGTTGCGCGTATACCCCTGGAACCGTACCCTGCTGTGCAACACACTCGTGATGCACGAGCACCGGCAGGCTGAAGTCCGGAATGACACCCTTTTCGTCGACGGCAAGCCCACACAGCACTGCTACTTCACCAAAGACTATTACTGGGTGGTGTCCAACAATCCCGTCAACCTGTCCGACTCGCGCCTCTTCGGGTTCGTGCCCAAAGACCACATCATAGGCAAAGCCTCGCTGATATGGTTCTCCAAACGCGATGATAGCGGCCCCTTCAGCGGTTACCGCTGGGAACGTATCGGGCAGCAGATTCACTAACTCCGTACATACGCTCCATACGATTTAAAAGCATTCTCTACGAAAATGAAAACAATCTTTCTGTCCTCCGCCTATCTGGCTCCTGTAGAATATTACGTCAAACTGCTGACGTATGACAAAATCTTCATCGAGCAGTACGACCATTACCTGAAGCAAACCTACCGCAACCGCTGCACCATCGCTGCTCCCGACGGTCCGCTGGCACTCACGGTACCCATTGTGAAGCCCGATACACCCAAATGCTTCATGCGCGATATCCGCATCTCCGACCACGGAAACTGGCGCCACCTGCACTGGAATGCCTTGGAATCGGCCTACAATCATACTCCCTTCTTCGAGTACTACAAGGATGATTTCCGCCCCTTCTACGAAAAGAAATACGAGTTCCTGATGGATTTCAACGAAGCCTTGTGCCACCTCATCTGTTCGCTCATCGACCTGCAACCCGACCTGACACGTACTTCCGAATACCGCACTTCGTTCGGTTCCAACGAAGACGACTTCCGCGAACGCATCCATCCCAAAAAAGATTTCCGTACAGAAGACAATGCCTTCTCCCCCTGCCCCTACTATCAGGTATTTCAGGAAAAACTGGGATTCCTGCCCAACCTCAGCATAGTCGACCTGTTGTTCAACATGGGTCCTGAAAGCCTGCTGGTACTCCAGAAAAGCTGTTTACAGGAATAAAAACGGACGGAAATGCGTATAAATGAAACCAGGAAGAAAGAATTTGAGACAAACGTGCAACACTTGTAATGAAATTAATGTGTAACTTTGTTGTTGAAGTAGGACATCCGAACAAAAGAAACAGATTCTAACTAATTATTAAAACATAATTCATCATGAAAAACTTATTCGACATCAAAGACAGAGTAGTAGTCATCACCGGTGGAACCGGTATTCTGGGCAGAGCCATCGCCGCTCATTTGGCAGAAGAAGGCGCTAAAGTTGTTATCCTCGGACGTAAAGCCGAAGTAGGAAACGCCATTGTAGAAGGTATCAAAGCCAACGGAGGCGAAGCCATGTTCCTGACCACCGACGTGATGAACCGTGAAATATTAGAGCAAAACCTGGCCGACATCCTGAAAGCCTACGGACGGGTAGACGCTTTGCTGAACGCTGCCGGAGGCAACATGCCGGGAGCTACCATCGCACCCGACGGTACTTTCTTCGACCTGAAGATTGAAGAATTCCAACGCGTACTCGAACTGAACCTGACCGGTACTGTACTGCCCACACAGGTATTCCTGAAACCAATGGTAGAACAGAAGAAGGGAGCTATCGTCAACTTCTCCAGTATGGCCGCCTTCCGCCCCATGACCCGCGTAGCAGGCTATGCTGCAGCCAAGGCTGGCATCTCTAACTACACCGCCTTCATGGCTACCGAAGTGGCCAAGAAATTCGGCGAAGGCATCCGCGTGAACGCCATCGCTCCGGGCTTCTTCCTGACCGAACAGAACCGCACCCTGCTGACCAACCCCGATGGCTCATGGACGCAACGCGGACAAGACGTCATCCGTCAGACTCCTTTCGGCCGTATGGGACGCCCCGAAGAACTGTGCGGTACCATCCAGTACCTCATCAGTGACGCTTCCAGCTTCGTAACAGGTACCGTAGCCGTAGTAGACGGTGGATTCAATGTGTTTGCTATGTAAAATTTGAGTTTTTAAGTTTATGAGTTTTTAAGTTTATATTGCTGCGAAATAACAGAAGCTGAACCAAACTGTAAAACTCATAAACTTAAGAACTTATAAACTTAAGAACTCAAAAACTCATCCTATGATACTTTGCGAACAAACCTGGCGCTGGTACGGTCCCAACGACACTGTCAGCCTATGGGATATCAAGCAAGCCGGAGCTACCGGCATTGTCAATGCCCTGCACCACATTCCCAACGGTGAGGTGTGGACTGTAGAAGAAATCATGAAGCGCAAGCAGATGATCGAAGAAGTAGGCCTCACGTGGTCTGTTGTCGAAAGTGTACCCGTGCATGAGCACATCAAGACGCAGACAGGCGACTATCAGAAGTACATCGACAATTACAAGGAAAGCCTACGCAACCTGGCAAAATGCGGTGTAAACATTGTCACTTACAATTTCATGCCCGTGCTGGACTGGACACGCACCGACCTGGCTTATGAACTGCCCGACGGCAGCCGCGCCCTGCGCTTCGAACGTGCCGCTTTCATAGCTTTCGATCTCTTCCTGCTGCGCCGTCCCGGTGCCGAAGCCGAATACACCGACGAAGAGAAGGCCAAAGCCCGTGCCCGCTTCGAACAGATGACCGAAGAAGACAAACAGAAACTCGTCCGTAACATGATAGCCGGCCTGCCCGGTTCGGAAGAGAGCTTCACGCTGGAGCAGTTCCAGCACGAACTTGACCGCTACAAAGACATTACACCCGAACGTCTCCGCCAGAACCTTATCTACTTCCTGAGCGAAATCTGCCCCGTAGCCGACGAAGTGGGTGTGAAGCTCGTCATTCATCCCGATGACCCGCCCATGTCCATCCTGGGCCTGCCGCGCATCATGAGTTGCGCTGAAGACTTCCAGGCACTCATCGACGCCGTGCCCAATCCCAGCAACGGACTCTGCCTGTGCACCGGTTCCTTAGGTGTGAGCAGCGCCAACGACTGCGCCGCCATGATGACCCGCTTCGGCGACCGCATCAACTTCGTACACCTGCGCTCCACCAAGCGCGATGCCGAAGGCAACTTCTACGAAGCCAACCACCTGGAAGGCGACGTCGACATGTACGGCGTAATGAAAGCCTTCCTCGAACTGCAACAACGTCGCGGTGTCTCCATCGCCATGCGCCCCGACCACGGACACCAGATGGTGGATGACCTGCGCAAGAAAACCAATCCCGGTTACTCATGCATCGGCCGCCTGCGCGGACTGGCTGAACTTCGCGGACTGGAAATGGGGATTGCGAAGACACTGTATAAATAAAAAAGCCCGAAGCTGAATACATTTTCAGACGCAGACGATACAGATAACATAGAGCTACTTTATCCTCCCGAATATGCGTAACATTTATACGGGAAAAGCTCTCTAAAAAACATGTTATCCGTATCATTTGCGTCTGAACAGTTCTATTCTGCTACACTAATACTTGTATATTCAAACCCTAATTGCAATCATCACACACGTATGCTCAAACTCCTACCACCCAACGGCGAAAACCACGTACTGCTGCACTCCTGCTGTGCTCCTTGCTCGTCGGCTATTATCGAATGTATGCTGGCCAACAATATACGACCTACAGTATTCTACTGCAACCCCAACATCTATCCTCGGGAAGAATACGAAGTACGTAAGAACGAAGCCATACGTTTTGTTACGTCTCAGGGCCTCGATTTTGTCGATGCGGACTACGATTACGAGCATTGGAAAAGTCTGATGCAAGGACTGGAGGATGAACCCGAACGCGGAGCACGCTGCCTGCGTTGCTTCACCCTGCGCCTCACCGAGACGGCACGCTATGCCGCCACGCACGGCTTTACCCTGTTCACGACTACCCTTGCCTCGTCGCGCTGGAAGAGCCTGGAGCAAATCAATGAGGCCGGACGACGTGCCGCCGCACGTTATCCCGACACCCTCTTCTGGGAACAGAACTGGCGCAAAGGCGGCCTGCAGGAACGCCGCAACCAGCTATTACACGAGTACGACTTCTACAACCAACAATACTGCGGTTGCGAATTCAGTATGAGACGACTGACAGAAAAAAACATATAAGACTGTCTTTTGAGGGAACCAATCATATCAAACTAAAAAAACGAACCGTCTGTTATGCAAAAAAAAGAAAGTGTGTCAAATTAAGAAACCGCTTCCCTTTAGGCACGGATTACACAGAATTTCACGGATGATTATTCTTCTTTCTCTACGTTTTTCCGCGTAATCCGTGCCTAAAAATAACAAGATGGCAGTTACTTTTAGTTTTGACACACCTTCCTTACTTTATATAGAATGCCTTTTATAGCATCAGGCTTCACCCTTCAACGGGAAGATGGCCTGACGGCCGGCACCTTCCTGAGGTACCCGGATTTCGCCAAACACTCTTTCGTATTTGGCAATATTCTCTTCCAACGCACGAAGCAGACGTTTAGCATGCTCGGGCACCATAACGACACGCGACTGCACACCTGCCTTGGGCATTCCCGGCAACACGCGTACGAAATCGAATACAAACTCCGAACTGCTATGAGTAATGATAGCCAGGTTCGAATAAGTGCCTTGAGCCACGTCTTCCTTCAATTCTATTTGTAACTGTCCGTTATTATTTTCCTGATTTTCCATAAATATATGTTTTTAGTTATTGAATCTGTCACAAAAGTACGGAATACTATTCGAAAAATACAAGTAAAAACGCATAAAAGATAAACGCATTCAAGAAAAACAAAAAAGAATCCGGGCCATCAGGATAGCTTACTCATAAAAACAAAGCATGGCTTTTTCTAAAAAGGTTTCTTGAATCCCAACGCAGCATACAGTCCCACTCCATCATAGTAATAAGTTTCCCGATACTTGTCATACAGGATGTCGATCCCCAAATCATTACGCATATAGCCTAAGTAATTGAACAAGGAGGAACGAGACAAATCCAGCTTGCGGGCAAACTCTACAGCATTGCCAGTACAGCAGTGTTGAATCAGGAAATTCATGTGCAGCACTTTTTTCAGATCAATTCGTTTCATAGTTATTTTCATTGTTTCGTTGACGCAAAGTTATCTACTTTTCTGTAGTTTTTCATAGACCGGACATAGACTGCATATGGACAAATAAAAAAAGGTAATACGCTGTTTATTTGCGTATTACCTTTTTTTATTTTGCCCGATATGGACATCGGATGCTTTAAAAGTTCCACAGCCAGAGTTCCAAGGTGGTTCCAGCGCTCCAAGTCCCGGTCTTTTGAATGATGCGTTCCTTCAGCCGAAACTTCCGTTTCGAGACAGAAGCCGCTTCGATGGCCAGCATCGAGGCAATGGCTGGATTGGAAAAATGCAGCTTGATGAGGCAGCACAGCTGCAATTCGTTTTCCGTCAGCGAAGGGATGGCAGCGGCCAACCGGCGGGTAAAGTGGTCGAACAGCCGGTCGATGCTCCGCTTGACGACCTCCCACTCCTCTTCGCGGATGTAATGGGGCGATTGTTTCAGATGACGGAGGGTCTCGTCGTTCTCCAGCAGCAGACTGGACAGAAACCATTCGCGCTCGTGCAGGCGCAGGTTTTCCTTCGAGAGCACATCCAGTTGTTCCAGTTCCACCGATTTCTCCTTCAGCATGACCGACATACCGTCGATGTCCCGCTGCAAGCTGCGGTTCTCCTCCTCCAGCCGGTCGTTGTGCCGAGCGATTTCGGTCAAAGCCTTCCGTTGCTCTTCCAGTTCTTCCTGCATTCCCTTGTCGGCTTCCATCTGTTCTTCTAATTCCTGCATGCGTTTACGGTTCAGGCTGATGGTCTGTTCGTTTTCCTGAATGCGGACCGACTTGCTGCGGATTTCCTCTTCCGCTTCCTGTATGCGCCGTTCCTTACGGAGCAGTTTCTTCTGATAAGCATAGACAAGGACGGCTATCAGCAGCAACGCAGCAATCAAACCTACCAGGGCGTTCCGAACTACGGCATCCTTTTTCATCTTCAAGGCGTTCTTCTCGTTGATCAGTTTCTGCTGGTTGTATTTTTCCTGGATCTCAGCAATCTCTTTTGATTTATCTAATAAATAAATAGAGTCTTGACATTGAATAAGTTCATTTCCATATATTACAGCATTTTTATAATCCTGATTATCTTGCGATAAATCTAATAATCGCCTATATATTCCTCTTTGGACATACAAATTACCTGATGAAGTTTCTATCCCCTTTTTCAAATAAAAATAAGCAGAATCAATTTTATTCATTAATCGATAAGCTTCTCCTAATACAGAATATTGCGCACTATTAATACAAAGATTATGTTTTTCCTGCAAACTCAAAAAAAAATTTGTATAATATTTTATAGAATCAACATTTTCCAACAAACAATAAATGCCAATAAGTTCAGTTGTTGCCCCATTAGCAACCTGATACCGATTATTGCCACTTGCCATTATAATGGCTTTTTTATACAAATTTGTGGCATTTATAAAGTTATTTGATGTACTACTAATTCTAGCCAACACTATTAAAGCAGAAGCAATATACCGAGTATTTCCTTCCTTATTTGCATAGTAATAAGATTGTTCAGCCGCTTTCAATGCATACTCATTCAAATTTTGATAAGCGTATGTATCTGCCAATCCTCCATAGATCAAATGCCCCAACTGATAATCGGTTGTCTTTTCCACCTCCTCCGCCGCCTGAAGGAAATACTTATGTGCCTCCTCTATTTGTTGCTGTTCTTTGCAAATGGCTCCTTTATAATACAAAGCCAAAGCCTTACGTTGCGCATCCCCCTGTTTCATAAAAAAATCATAGGCAATGTTTATCAGGGAATCCGACTGCTGCATATAAAGCTTGTAGCGTGCCTGTGTGGTAAACAAAGCCCACGTGGCACACTCCAACCGGTCAGAAGGCTGAGGAACCGGCATCGATTGAAGCAGGCGGAGCGCACTGTCGGGCGATTCGTACATGATGGATTCGGCCTGTTGCAGTTCGGGCAGCAGGGGAGTGGCAGAATTTTGCACAGAATTATGACACGAAAACAGAATAATACATGCAAAGATACTTATTACGGATTGGACAAATGCATTGTGTATCATAGGCAAGATTGTATGGATCATTATGAAACAAATAGTCGTATTTTGCGCATGCAAAAGTAAAAGTTAAATTGAAAATATGCAATAGAGTCCAGACTTATTGGACTCCATGCCGCTACATTTGTGGCGTAATAATGATGGTATCAGACGAATGGCTGGGAACTGAGCGGGCGAAACGCACGTACACACTGCGCTGTAGAGACGCAAAATCTTGCGTCTCAGCCACAGTCAACGATTATCTTATCAAAAGAAAGACAGCCGTGAGAAGAAGACGCAAAATTTTGCGTCTCTACAAGGTGGCGGCGTTGACTGCCCATCATAGGAATAAAAAGTTAGAAGTAATGACAGCCCACCTCTATTGGGCTTAGGAACGTAAGTCCCATCATTGGAAAATGAAGAAAGAAGAATGCTAAAACCAGAACTTAAATTATAATATTACAATGAAGCGACTATCAACCTGCATATTGCTGTTGGCAATGGCAATATGCGCAAGCGGTCAGACACTGACCGGTAAAGTGACGGACGAGCAACAGCAACCCTTGTCTTACGCCAACGTTGTTTTCCTCTCCCTACCCGACTCGGCATTCGTGGCGGGAGCGGTGAGCGGCGAGGACGGTAGTTTCAGCCTGTCAGCAGAAGGCGGGAAGGGCGTGCTGAAAGTGTCGTGCATCGGTTATACCACTTTATATAAGGAATGCGGGCCGGGCGAACAGCTGTCGCTGCAACTGAAAGCCGATGCGCAACTGTTAGACGAAGTGGTGGTGAAGGGCGACCTGCCCAAGACAAGGCTGAAGAACGGGGCCAGCATTACGAACGTGGCCGGAACCATATTGGAGAAGGCGGGAACCGCAGAAAACCTGCTGGACCGCATACCGGGTGTATCGGCCGGTGGCGGGGCGGTAAGCGTCTTCGGACGCGGAGCGGCGGAGGTGTACATCAACGGGCGCAAGGTGCGCGACTCCTCCGAACTGGACCAGCTGGCCAGCGACAACATCAAGTCGGTAGAGGTAATCAACAACCCCGGTGCCCGCTATGCGGCTTCGGTGAAGGCGGTGGTGCGCATCACCACCAAGCGCGCGCCGGGCGAGGGATTCGGCTTCAACAACCGTGCTTATGCCAAATTCAACAAAGACTGGACGGTGCTCGACCAGTTCAACTTCAACTACCGCTCAGGAGGCTTCGACCTGTCGGGCATGCTGGCAGCTTCCGACGGGCATGCATGGAGCGAAAGGAACGTTGTGCAGGATACCTATCTGGACAAGCTGTGGAACCAGCACATGCACATGGACGAAAAGGAACATTCGCAGAACCTCTACACCATGCTTTCGGCCAATTATACGTTCGGCAACGGGCATGCACTTGGAGTACGCTATAACTGGAAACGTCAACCCCGTTACGACAGTTGGGGAACACTGGACAGCGAAGTGCTACAGAACGGAGAGCAAGACGAACTGTTGCGGAGTGTCTATGAAAGTACTTCACGAGAAACCAGTCACACGCTGAACTTCTATTATGCAGGCCAAGTGGGAAAATGGAACATAGACTTCAATGCTGATGCCTTGTGGAACGGAAATGATACAGACGGATTTACCGATGAACAGGTTACTACCCCATCGGGAACGGAGACCGACCGTCGCCAGGTGAATACCTTCAGTCGGGCAGACAACAGCCTGTATGCCGGAAAATTAGTACTGTCGCGCGAATGGTTAGGTGGCGAACTTTCGCTGGGTGGCGAATATTCGCACAACACGCACGGCAACGATTATGTGAATCCCGAAGGACTGTTAGAAGATGACCACAGCGAGATAAGGGAAGGCAACGCTTCGGGCTTCGTGGAATATGGGCGTTCGTTTGGTTCGGTCTATGTGCAGGCAGGTGTGCGTTTCGAACATGTGGCAGCCGACTATTACGAAGGAGGCAAACGGGTAGAAAGCCAAAGCAAGCAGTACAACGACTGGTTTCCGTCGGCTACGGTTGTTGTGCCTGCAGGAAATGTACAGTTGGCACTGAGCTATGCTTCGGACATCGTGCGCCCGTCGTACCACATGCTGAGAGGGAACATTGTTTACAATAACCGTTATACTTACGAAAGCGGCAATCCACTACTCCGTCCGCAAGTGGCACAAAACCTAATTCTGAATGCCGTATACGATTGGACGCAACTGACGCTGGGCTATGTGCACACGAAAGACGCGATTGTCACAACCAGCATCCCCTATTCGGACACCGATCCTTCCATCGCGTTGCTGACCAATACGAACGCTCCGGCATACAATCATACGTTTGCTTCGCTCTCGCTTACTCCTACCATCGGCATCTGGTCACCGCAGCTTACGGCAGCAGTCGTCAAGCAATGGTATCACACAGATACTCCCTGGGGGCGGCTCAATCTGGACAAACCGTTGGTAAGCCTTTCGTGGGAGAACAGCCTGAAACTTCCCGGCGGTTTCCTGTTAAACGCCGATGCTTCGTGGAGTTCGTTAGGTCATGAGGAAAATACGGAAGTGAAGCGACAGTTGTGGTCGGTCAATGCAATGCTTTACAAAGGTTTCCTGAACGACAGGCTTACGTTCCAGCTTCAGGCTACCGACTTGTTCAACAGTACCCGTTCGCGTTCGCTGGTGTACTTGGGCAGCCTGCGTACTTTCTATACGGATGCCGAACCGAACAGCCGAAGCGTCAGCCTGACCATCCGCTACAAGTTCAACGCAACCAAGAGCAAGTACAAGGGTACGGGTGCGGGCAGTTCGCAGAAGAACCGGATGTGATTGGTTGACAAGGGGAACGAGTTGACAAGTTGACGAGGTTATAGGAGGAAAAGGAGAACTTGCTCCTGAATGACAGAAAAGAATATCAAAACAAAATAAAAAGCAACTGATTATGAAGCGACTATCAACCTGCATATTGCTGTTGGCAATGGCAATATGCGCAAGCG
>OMDZ01001615.1_pt1 | contig 10540 bp, 10 predicted proteins | sample 1673641 | NCBI WGS metagenome assembly OMDZ01 (sample SAMEA103958117, study PRJEB25191) | human gut metagenome | biome: human-associated habitat [ENVO:00009003]; feature: intestine environment [ENVO:2100002]; material: feces | place: Germany | collected 2013/2015
CATGCGGGAATCCGCAGAAGGATAATCATTGGGTTCATTAAGATAAGACTCCCTCCCATCCAGAGCGACTGCCATCACCTGGAAAGACACGTCCCCCCGGCCGGGTGCGGGGATATAATGGCAGTACTCCGTTTGAGACACAGGGATGCCATTCCGGTAAACACGGTAATAATCGGCTCCTTCCACAGACTCCCATGCAATACCATGGCGCGCCGCCTTCCACGCAGGAGACTCCAGGCTGCTGCCCATGCGGGTTAAATTCACCGCCCCTTCATCCTCTTCTCCGCCGTCCAGCTCCAATTTCACAAAAACGCGCCCCTTCATGCCCGGCAAAAGGACGGGAGGGGCCTCCTGCCCGTTGACCAGGCACCGCGCTATCCGGTGCCCGCAGCCCTGCAGAAACACATCTACCGTCATGCCGCGGTATTCCAGCCCGGACAACTCATGAACGCCTTCAAAAGACTTTGGAACGCAAGGACGGAATTCCAGAGAATCCGGAGACAGACGGATGCCGAACAATCCCTTGTAAAAACAGCCCAGCATGCCGGCAATACTCCAGAGCTGGCTATCCGAACTGAGCAGCAGCCTCTCATCCAGCCCCGTTTCCAGAAGGACATTTTCCTTGTTCGTGCCGCACAACAGGGCGGCACGGACCATGCAGGCGACCGCCAGCGCCAGGGCAGATTCATTCTCCACCGCCGCCGCGGCCTGCGCATAATAGCCCTCCAGGAAAGGCCACATGGCGCGGTTATGGTAGGCGGGCACGCTATCAGGCATCTGGGGATGGATGCAGGGAATGCCATAAACGCCATGAGGAAGGGAGGCAACCATCCCGGCGGCATGGGAACCGCCAGCCTGCCCCAGAAGGACGCAAAGCAGATTGCCCAGGGAATCCACCTTCTCCGACAGTACGGGATACCCGCGTCCGTACAGGTACTGCCCGTACAGGACATGTTCCGGAATCCTGAAAAAACGCTCAATAACCGCGGCCAGGGAAACGCTCTTCTCCTCCCACTCCCGGGCCTTCTCCTCCAGCCCCAGCTCCCGGAACATCCGCGCCAGAATCTTGCGGGCCTCCGCATGCAGGAGCATGGTGGACAGGCTGCAAGAATCCCCAATATCGGCAGAAGTCATCCACGCAGGGTAGCTCTGCTCCCTCCAGTCCAGCACGGACGATTCCCCCTTCATCAAGCCGCCCGTGGCCGCAAGCACCTGTTCATCCCTCATGCATGTCTTTTCCATCACTCGGCAGGAAAGGGACAGCCAGTCGGCATCCCCCGTCAGGCAGTAAACTTCCCACGCAGCCATCCCCCACACCACACGGTCGGAAGAAATGGGCCAGGAACCGCCCGTGCCGGTATCCTGCTCCACCTCCCCGTTCCGGACCCGTGCATTCAGACTGTTCATACAGGCACGGACATTCCACAACCCCAATCCCAGATGGGTGGAATAGGAAATATCCCGGGTCCACACAGTAGGCCAGTTGGCTCCCGTCCGGAACGTCCCTTCTTCATTAAGCAGGGCTCCAGCCTCATGCAACGCCAGGCCGTAAGCCTGATTAAGCACTTCAAAATTTCCCCGGTAATGCGGGGCGTTCCCGGCTTCCGGAAAGATGCGCCACTCGGAATAGCGGCCGTTTTTCATGGTTTTCACCTGACCGTCCGGCTGTACCTCCGCCCAATGCGCGGCATCCTGGCGCAAGGAATTTCCGGTCAGCGTAAAAGCCTCTCCCCTGTATAATATGCGGTCCTGATCCATAAACTAGCGGATGCTGCATCCATCGTTTTTTTTAACACGGAAGAAAACTTCTGTCCCGCAGAAAATGAGGTTTATGGAATCTTCAGGACATAAAAAACCGGGCTTCCCGAAAACGGGAAACCCGGCGCAAGAGCAAATCAACATTAATGCTTCAACAAAGAGGAAACAGCGTCACGTTCTTCCTTCAGTTCATTAACGGTAGCGTCAATTTTTTCACGGGAGAACGCATCAACCGGCAGCCCCTGCACGATTTCCCAGCCGCCATCCTTGGTGGTGCGGACCGGGAAGGAGCAGATAAGACCCTTTTCAATGCCGTAGGAACCGTCGGAACAAACGGCCACGGAATACCAGTCGCCTTCCGGAGTCTGGGTAGCCAGGCTGCGGACGGTATCCACGGCTGCGGAAGCGGCGGAAGCGGCGGAAGAAGCGCCGCGTGCCTTGATAATGGCGGCACCGCGCTGCTGCACGGTGGTAATGAAATCGCCCTTAAGCCATTCCGTATCCTTGATGACTTCCGTCACAGGCTTTCCGCCAATCCTGGCGTTGGTGAAATCAGGGTACTGGGTGGAGGAATGATTGCCCCAGATGGCCATGTTGGTCACTTCCGTCACATGGACGCCGGCCTTTTCCGCAAGCTGGCTCTTGGCACGGTTTTCATCCAGGCGAGTCATGGCAAAAAAGCGGTCGGAGGGAACGCCGCTCGCATTGTGCATGGCAATAAGGGCATTCGTATTGCAGGGGTTGCCGACCACCAGCACACGCACATCCTTGGCGGCGCTGCGGGCAATGGCCTGCCCCTGGCCGATGAACACCTTGCCATTGATATCCAGCAGGTCCTTGCGTTCCATACCGGCCTTGCGGGGAACGGAGCCTACCAGCAGGCACCAGTTGGCGCCGGCGAACGCTTCATCAGGATCGCTGGTCGGGACAATTTCATTAACCAGCGGGAACGCGGCGTCACGCAACTCCATCACCACCCCTTCCAGAGCATTCATGGCCGGGGGAATTTCCAGCAGGCGCAGGTTGATCGGCTGATCCGGCCCCAGCATGCTGCCGGAGGCAATACGGAACAGAAGGGAATAGGCAATTTGGCCGGCGGCTCCTGTAACGGTAACGGTGATAGGTGTTTTCATAACGTTCAAATTAAAATAAACAGATATTTTCCTGTCTGGTCACGGTTATACCACAAGGAAAGGAGGCGCTCAATCAGGAACTTTTTATTTTGACAGAAAAAATTCCCTATCCCATAATGCTCAGGGGTTGACTGCTCTTACTTTTCCATACAGTTAAGTTTTTACCAATATTTACGCTAACACTATGAATTTAACAATTATCGGCAGTGGTTACGTGGGGCTGACCACAGGCACCTGTTTTGCCGAAATGGCCATCACGTCATTTGCGTGGATAATAATACGGAAAAAATACGTACTCTTCAATCCGGGGCCATCCCCATTTACGAGCCCAAGCTGGAAGAGCTCGTGAAAAAAAACGTAGCCGTGGGGCGGCTGGAATTTTCCCCTTCCATCGCCGCTTCCATCGCGGAAAGCGAAGTCATCTTCATCGCCGTGCCCACGCCGCCCAATACGGATGGTTCCGTGGACCTGACCTACATTGAAAAAGTGGCCAGGGAAATCGCCCAGGCGCTCCAACCAGAAATGGGATACAAGGTCATTGTGGACAAATCCACCGTACCCGTCAAAACCGGGGAAAAAGTCAGCCAGACCATCAAGCACTATGCGGGGCCGAATGTTCAGTTCGACATTGTCTCCAATCCAGAATTCCTGAGGGAAGGATGCGCCGTGGACGACCTGCTGCACCCCGACCGCATTGTCATTGGAGCCAACTCGGAACAGGCCATGAACGTCATCAAGCGCGTTTACCAGCCCATTCATGCCCCTATTCTGGAAACGGACGTCAACTCCGCGGAACTCATCAAGCACGCAGCCAACTCCTTCCTGGCTCTGAAAATTTCCTACATTAACGCTGTCGCCAAGGTCTGTGAAAAAACGGGCGCAGACGTGGAACTGGTGGCGGAAGGCATCGGCATGGACAAACGCATCTCACGCCACTTTCTCAACGCGGGGCTGGGCTACGGCGGGTCCTGCTTCCCGAAAGACGTCAAAGCCTTCATCAACATCAGCCGCACGCTGGGCATTCCCTTCACCCTGTTGGAGGAAGTGGAACACATCAATGATACCCAGCATATCCACTTCCTGGACAGAATTCGGGACCGCCTGTGGGTCCTCAAGGACAAAAAGATAGCCGTTTGGGGCCTTGCCTTCAAACAGAACACGGACGACGTCCGGGAATCCATCGCCCTGAAACTATGTGAAAAACTCTGCGGGGAAGGAGCCATTGTCACCGCTACGGACCCCAAAGCCATGCACACGGCGGCCCCCATTCTGAACCCTATGGGGGTCAAACTGGTGGAAGACATGTACGAATGCGCCCGGGATGCGGAAGTTCTGGTCATCGCCACGGAATGGAGCGAATATGCGAATGCGGATCTGCAGAAACTCGCCGGAGTCATGCGCAACCGCATCATCTTTGACGGAAGAAACATCCTCTCCCCGGCAAACCTCCGGGCCGTAGGATTTGAATACCACTCCGTGGGCAGACCCTCCGTTGAAGAAGCCTGATTGCCTCCGGGAACCGTCCCGGCTTCAAACGTCCCCATATGTAAAAGGCCTCCGGCACATTCAACGCACCGGAGGCCTTTGTCATGTATTCGCTAATCCTGTTGGCCGGTCAAAACTCAAATAGCAGCCCCGCACGCAAATAAAAACCGGGGTCATAATGGTATTTTTCCAAATCATGGCTTCCGTTGCTTGTCTTGATAGTGCCGGAATTCCCGAAGGAAAAACCGACATCCGCCACCAGCCTGGGGCGCACGCTGCCCCAGTGCCCCAACCCCACATCGGCGCCTATGCCGGCGACGCCGGAAATCCATGCAAACTGGCGGACGCGGCGATCATGGTGAATCGTCCATGTGCCGGACACCACGGAAACGAAGGGTCCCCACTTCAACCCATCGCTCACCTTGTTGATATAGGAAAGGCGGGCCCCTTCCAGCTGAAGCGTCCAATTGCGGGAAGCTTCCCATTTAAACTGGATAAGGGGCAGGAAAGGATAATCCCCAAGCTGCGGATAACAGCCGATGCCGATTCCATAGCTGAACCGGTCGTTCAAGGGGCCTGCCAGAAGAACATGGCCTCCCAAGAAAATATTATGGCTCGTCCATGTATCGAAATCCGTGGAAATCTGGGGCGTCACACCGAAAACCAGGCGCGTCTTCCCCGTGATGGCATAGGAGGCGTTCACATTCAGCCAAATCGTGTACAGCCGGTCCACATCCATCTCATCCGCTCCTTTTCCATTAAACCAGCTCAGACGCAAGGCCGCCGTAGAAGAAAAATTCCAGGAACCGCTGGACATCCTGCACAAATTCAAATCCGTCATCCAATTCTGGATATCCACGCTTCCGCGCCCGTTTCTGGAATCCATGGGGCCAAGCAATTCAAAATAGGACTGCGTGGGGAAAACAGGCTTGGAGGCGGATTCCCCCGCCGGAGCCGGAGCGCTGTCGTAGCCGCCGGAATAAGCCTCTGCATAAAAACCGGTATCGTATCCGTCAGAAGAATCGGAATCCGGATAAGGCTGGGTATTCGCCTGAGCGGTCAAAACAATGCCGGACGCAAAAAAGAGACTCGATAAGAATCGGAGGAGCATGACCGGAAAGTATACATACGCGCGCACGCGGTCAATCAAAAGATATACAAATGACTAATTAACCGCCTCCATTCCCAAACAGAACCGCAACCATAATCATCACGAGGACAAGAAGCAAGTACCACCGGGCAATCTTGCTGCCCCGGAAACACGCTCCCGCACAAACAAGAGAGGCGGCAAAACAAACCGCCGCGGCCAAAAGCATCACCTGCGCCAGCAAGGGAAAATCCAGCGCCCCCGCACCCGCCGCCAGAAGTGTTCCCGTTACATACCCGCCAAACGACCACCTCAACCCCGCCAGCCAGGAAACGGAAAATGTCTTTTGTCGGACGGGCCTCATCAAGCCACTCTGCAAGCCTTCTTCCTAATCTCAAGCAAAAAATCCAGCCTTCTCGGCAATATCTGCAAAGAGGGGGCTTCCCCAGACACTCGGCTCCCCTCAAAAAAAACAACATCTTCGCAAAACGGACTACAAAACACTCAATCCCGGTTAGAAAACTCTTCTTCCGGCAAAGTTGAATAAAAACGGGATAAATTACTTAATCCGGCATTCATCAATACTCGCGGGCTCCATGAAAAGAAAATATCTTGCCCCTTCCATAGACTTTCATTATATTACGGCAAAACCGGAAAAACAGGAAACGAACGTACTCCCTTCCCTGCCCCATTGGATCAAGCATCGCACGTCACAAACCACCAGCTGAAAAAAACTTGTCATGAAAATAAATTTTTTATGGACCGCATGTTTAATTGCCATAACCGGCTGTGATTCCCCCAAAAATCATCATTCTCGAATTGAGAGCGGCGAAACAAAAACAGAAAAACAGTTGGAGAATTTAAATTTTTACGGCACTTATGAAGGAATTCTTCCTGCTGCCGATTGTGAAGGAATCAGGACGGCGTTAACATTAAACAACGATAACACTTATGTGTTGAGAAGCGAATACATAGGAGAAAAAGACGCTATTTTCGAATCAAAAGGCTCTTATCATTTCATCAATGGCCGCCTGATGGAACTGGCCCAATCCTCTTCCAATGAAAAATCTTATTATAAAATACTCGATGGAAGCAAAGTAATGCTGTCAGACAAAGAAGGCACAGTCAATCAGGGCGTCCTGGCCGAATATTATATACTAAAAAAGAAATAAAACTATTTCTATCATCTATCATTTTCTCCATTCCGCCGCACCTCCCACCCCGCGGCGGTTTTCTTTACACCGTTTTTCAGCCCGGCACATTAACAAATCTTATTCATCCGCCCCGCCGTCAGAAAAAATCCGGGCCGCCGGGACCAGGCTTTCGTCAGCACACGGGTGTTACAAGAACTTTGCATCGCCTTTCTGTCCGCGTTGTTTCGGACACAAAAGATTTCTGGCGCCCCGCCGCAACAGGGGTGTTTTTCATCTTTCCAGGCATACCCCGCTTCCACTCCATCTATTTTACGGACAACCACCAGGGAACAGCTCAAAAAACAAAACCCGTAAATCATTTGATCCACAGGCTTTAAAATGGTCGGGAAGACAGGATTCGAACCTGCGACATCCTGCTCCCAAAGCAGGCGCTCCACCAGGCTGAGCTACTTCCCGTATAAAAAGGAGGGATTAGAAATTGGGAGAAAAAATGGTGGCTCGGGACGGGATCGAACCGCCGACACGGGGATTTTCAATCCCCTGCTCTACCGACTGAGCTACCGAGCCACTTGCCTGCACGCAGAACGTGCTTGCGGGGCAGAATCTATCATCCTCTTCCCAATATTGCAACCACAAAATATTATTTTTTCAACTTCCCTGTATTTTGCCGCGCTCCATAGCAGGAATCCGCCCAGCCAATCAGGAGGAAGCCTGCGCCAGAATACCGCTCAACAGCAATGGGAAAATCAGTGCCGCCCAGGATAGCGTGTGCAGGAGGAGGGGAGGCATGTTCATCTTCAGCCTGTCCAGCACAAACATGAATGCCCCCGCCATTGCCAGCCCATAATAAATCCACGCATCCCCGGTATATTCCCTGGCGGCGGCGGCCAGACAGAATACAACGTAAATGACTATCACCCCCATCCATACCAGGGATACCATGTCGCGGTCGGCGGAATCCTGCCCGTCCTCATCCTCTTCTTCACTCCACCGTTTGCGGCTGAACATGCAGAGGATGACCAGCGCTACCAGATACCAGGTGGGTTCGGAAAGCTGGCCTCCCCAGCCGCCGCCTACCGTCCCGTAAAAGTAGGCCGGTATTCCGGCACCCGTAGCGAAGGAAACGGCGGCAAAAAACGCCCCCATGACGAATCCGGAAGACAGGCTCCCTTTCTGATGAGGGTTGGAAGAGAAATAGAGAAAGAGCAGACTGCAGACGCCAGGCAGAAAGGCAAATTGAAAAATAACCACACCCAATTGGAAAAACATGATCCAAAGCCCCGTCACGGCCGCCACCATAATGAGCAGGGAGATAACGAAACAATGCTTTTTGGCAAAAAGCAGGCATTCATCCGTGTAGACAGCGGAACCGCCCCGGAATATTTTCAGCACCCGGTCCAGCATATTGACGCACCAGACAGCCACAAACAGGAATTGATACAGCCAGGGGGAGGAAACTACCACCAGATGGGACTGGCTGACGGCAAAAGCCCAGGCAATGGCGGCAGAAGGGATTTCCAATCCCATCAGGGAAAACCACGCCCACCAGGGGGGCCTCTTCAACACCTGCTCCATTTTTCCGTCATATCATCTCCACAACCGTTCCTTCCGCAAGCTCCCGAACCGTCATCCACAAACTTCCTTATTTTTACGCGGGGATGCTTGACATGCAATGAAACATATTTATACTTGCGTTCCCCTTGCGTCGGAAACGCAATACATCACCATGAAGAAAGATATTCACCCCCAGTATAATCCGGTCGTTTTTGTTGACATCACCACCGGACGCCGCTTCATCACCCGTTCCACTGTTCGTTCTCCCAAGACGGAAGTTATTGACGGGGTTGAACATTTCGTGGTTTCCTGCGGTATCACCTCTGATTCCCACCCGTTCTTCACCGGCAAGAACCAGTTTGTGGACACGGAAGGCCGCATCGACAAATTCCAGAAGCGCTTCGGCACCGTCCGCCGCAGCGGAGGCAAGCCCAAGCTCAACAAGTAAGAACTGCCTTCAGCAATTTTCCAACCCCGTTTCCTTCCCGGAAAACGGGGTTTTTATTTGCAGGCTTCCTTTGATCTCTTTTTCCTGATTCACTCGCAGCAGCACCATGTTGACACCGGACCATTTTGACAGCCAGTCCGCGGAACTCCTCCGCTCCGGCCGCCCCGTCCTTGCCGGAATCAGCGGGGGGAGGGACTCCATGGCTTTGCTTTCCCTGCTGTCCGGCATGCCGGGATGCAACCTGGTTGCATGCCATGTAAATCACCAGCTGCGTCCGGAAGCGGAGGAAGAGGAAATGTTTGTGCTCCGTTACGCCGCCTCCCAGGGTATTCCCTGTGTCCGGGAACGCGTTAATGTCCGCAATATGGCCCATACCCGCGGAATAGCCATTGAAGAAGCGGCCAGGGAAGCCAGGCAGGCCTCGTTTCTGAAATGGGCCGCCGGTTATCCGGGGGCTCTCGTGGCTCTGGCCCACCATCGGAACGACCAGCAGGAAACGGCCCTTCTTCACCTCTGCCGCGGAGCCTCCGGCATTCACGGCATGTTCCCCGTCTCCACCTGGGCCAACGGATTGACCGTCGTACGCCCCATGCTGGATTTTTCCCGGGAGGATATCACCTCCTATCTGGAGCATCGCCATATTCCATGGAGGGAAGATTCCAGCAACCAGTCTGCCGAATATACCAGGAACGCCCTGCGCCATGAGATTATTCCTAAATTGAATGCGCTGTTCCAAAGGGACACCAGCCTTCCCTTTTCACGTGCCTGCCGCCTGGAAAATCAAATCCGCACGGCGCTTTCCCAGGCGCTGGACTCCATGAACCTGACAGATCCCCAGGGGCGCCTGTTCCTGCCGAAAATCAACCTGCTTCCTGCGGAACTGAGACAATGCGCCGTGCATGATTACCTGCGCCGGCAACATATTCCGGACCTGACGGAAGACGCCGTACTCCGGGTAATGGACATCCTGAATACGGACGGCCCTTCCCGAACTTCCCTGCCCGGAGGAAAACTGGCCGTACGCAAGGAAAAGCGCCTGCTGGTCATGGACACGCCGCGCCCGGTCAATAAAGCGGAGCAACCCCCTGCGGATACAACAGGTGGAATTTAATGGCTTCATTCCCCACCACCAGCGCAGTACCGAACATCCTGTCTTCATCCGTCAGCCGCGGCAGCTGGGCAATCGGAAAGAGCAGACCGCCCAGAATAAGGCCATAGTTGTATACGGACGGCATCATGCACAACAGTTTTTTGGAGATATCCGCAGCATCCAGAGTCGGGAAGACCCAAACCTCACTTGGCTGAAGCATGGAGTTGCGGTGCACGCGCACGCTGTAGGAATCTGACGACAGAGCGGCGTCAATCTGGATTTCCCCCTCTATGGAGATTTCATTGTTCAGGCAATCCTTTTGCACCATGCTCTTCGCCAGCGCCGCAGCGGCCCTGGTACGGTCCGCAGCCAGTTCCGGAACGGAGCCCGAAGTGGACGCGCTCAGCATGGCGACGCGAACGCTTTTACCCAGCATGTGGCGGGCCATTTTGGCCGTCTCTACGGCAAAATAGGCCATATTTTCCACCGTGGGTTCAGGGTTTACCCCGGTATCCGCCAGAAAATAGACGCCGCGGCCGCCGAATTTTTTGGAAAATTCGGGGACGAGCACGATGGAAATGGCAAACAGGGGCTTGGTGGGAACAGGATACTGCCGGTACTTGTTTACCGCGCGGAAAACGGAAGCCACCCTTTTCATGTTCCCGGCCACAATGGCGTCCGCCTGGCCGTAGAGCACCATCATGGCGGCAAAATGAACCGGTTCGGAAACAATCTCACGAGTGTTCATAGGCAACCCGTTGCCGAACATCTGCTCCGCCCGTTCATAACGGTCGCAGAACATCTGAAGATCCGAGCTTTTTTCCGGTTCAA
>OMDZ01001621.1_pt1 | contig 10502 bp, 9 predicted proteins | sample 1673641 | NCBI WGS metagenome assembly OMDZ01 (sample SAMEA103958117, study PRJEB25191) | human gut metagenome | biome: human-associated habitat [ENVO:00009003]; feature: intestine environment [ENVO:2100002]; material: feces | place: Germany | collected 2013/2015
GCGCCCTGAGTGGGACGGGGCAACGCCCAGCCCCTCGGGAGAGCCCACAACTTTGTAGCGCAGCGGAGAAGTTATAGTGGGCTATACCGGTGCAAGCACGGTTACCCCCGCCACACCAACGGAACCTCGCTTGAAATCCGGCGCTCTGCGTCTTTCAATCCCTCTTTCCTATGCTCGGGTTGTCCTCACCGCCAATCGTGCCGTCCTGCGCCTCTTTGGGGCTTTCTACGTGATTACCCGCAGTTACCCTGTCCTTACCGTTCAGCCAGATACCCGAATGCTCGGAAGCCATAGGCGAGCAAAGGGAAGAAGAAAAGGTTGCTGTTTCGCTTCCCGTGCTGTCCGCATTTTGCTCCTGACAATGACAAATGTTCTGCACAGAACTCTGTACGGTTCTCGGTGGTAAATCAGAAAAAAGAGGTGTCCGTACATCTCCCGTTTGTCCTTTGGCGGTAGCCGAAGGTCTGACATAATGGGGATTGGTTATCAGGATACCTCCGACATACCAGCCCGTGAGAAAATGCAGGGTATGAACGGAAGTGCGGTTGTTGGTTCGGGTGGTCAGCATACCGAGCCTGTTAAAATTGTCAATGAGCTTGCCGACTGTCTTACGGTTGCATCCCAAATATTCCGCTAGTTCCACGTCGGAAGCTGCGACCTGTCCCACCTCCAAGACAATCTCAACCCCCTTGATTTTATAGGCGGTTCTTGCCCGTACCGCATCGGTCATCAGCCTGTACAGGCATTTCTGCCTGTGGGTGGAACACTTGCCGCCTAAAAGGAAATCCCACTGCCCGGTGGAAAGAATGGTGCAGTAGTATATGTTCTGTTTATCCTTGCACATAGTCTAATGATATTATGGTGTTACAATGGTCATCTACCTGCCCAAGCCGTATTCCCGTTCAGGCATGTAATACTCTTTGTCTTCCGCTATGTGGTTCAGCACGTCCTGCAAGCGGTTGAGTTGGTCATGGTCAAGCACACGGATTGCGTTAATGGTTATCTCCTGCGAGGCAATTTTGCGGTGTGCGATGTCCGTCTCGTTCATCGTGCCGTCACCGTCCGCATGGACGGAATGCAAGTAGGCATTGACCGCCTCCGTCTGTTCCTTTGTGGGATATGGTGCTGCCCACCTGTCTTGGATGTAACCGACCATTTGGCTGACCGCTTCGGCTAAAACCGGGTTCTGCCCTTGCAATATTGATACAAGTGTTTCTTTCTCCATAATGCGCTTATTTGCTGTTCAACTCCCTAAGACGGTTTGCCGCCTCGATTCTGATTTCCTCCTCTGACATCACCTTGACACCACGCACCCAGTCGAGCAGGGCTTTCTTCTCAAAGAAGATCAGTTTTCCGGCTGGCTTGAAGTACGGTAGTTGGTTTAAGTGCGTCATCTTGTAAAGCGTGCTTTTGGCTATGCCGAGGAAATCAGCCGCTTCTTCAAGGTTCAGGACTTCCTTTGCTGCGTAGCAAAGGTTTTCCAGTTTGCCCACCCGTTCTTGCAGGTTCGCAATCTTGCGCTCATGCTCAAGGTTCATTTTGGATTGTTTGTTTTCTGTCATCATCTTTTATTTTATGGTTTTACTTGTTGATTCGATACGCAAATGTATATCGTTTGATTTGGAAAACTCAAATTTTCGTTCTTTGCAAATAATTGATTTACAACTATTTAATATATCAAATTGACGCTTGCTTATGCCTTTTGTACAGAAGAATATCCGGCAAAATGCCAGACATTGCTTTCAGTGCGTTTTATTCCTAAAATACTGGCTGTTTGCAGGCGGTGGCTTTGACTTTTGTACAATCATGTGGCAAAACAAACGCAGGGTTGCCACATCTTCACCGGACATTCTGCCGAAAGACGGGAAACAAATTTTAACACACTCTTTTTCTGTTATCCTGCGCATTTGGCTGAAAATCCCATTTGCGTTATCCGCATTGATACAAGAAAATAAAAAACGCACTGAACCAGTGATATTTAGGTGTTTCGATTTGTTTTTCACGGGACAAATTTGTACCTTTGTACCTGTACAACAGATATTCAGAGACGGATATTCGGAGCAAAGCGTTCTTGATTTTATTTTCCTGTGGTTCTGTCCCGTTTTTGTCCCGTTTGGGATTTGTCTCACGGAACAAAATTTTGTAAAACTCTGGTTTACAAATAGTTAGTATCAAGAAAAAAGGCGGAAATGCGCTAACCACCAGAACGGTCCTTGTGACCCCGTAAAGGTCGCATCGGTCAGGAACTCGTTGGTCTGAAAAATCACGTCGTCGATCTCCTCTTCCAAGAGGTCGATACCGAAATCTGAAAGTATGTTTCCGTCTGCCATAGGTTATATGCTTTTAGTTCCCTCTGTTTACCGTCTCGTCTCCGTCTCCTGTATCCGTGCCACCGTCCGATTGTGACCCTCGCACTGTGAAACGCGATTCGTTCCACCGGCCCATTGCCTCTCGGACGATACCGCCTTTGTTCAGCCTCCGGTCGACAGTTGCGTTCAATAGCCCGTCCGTAACCGTAGCGTTCTGTCTTCGGGCAAGGAAACCGACCAGAATCTCGTTCTGTCGTACCACGTCCTCATAAATCCGCAGGTATTCCTTCTTCCGTTGCGCATTGGGCATATAGGCATCCTTGGTGGCGTTGATGGCGCACTGGTACACGTGGTAGTATTCCGTCCACCGTTCCTTGTCGTCCGTCGTGCCTCCGGCAAGGAGGATTCGGTCGATGTTACGCTGAAGCCGTTCCATTTGAGCGTTTATCTTATCGCCTTCGGCCAGCCACGCGAGGTCGATCTGCCGGTCGGCCACGTTCAGCGCCTCGATTTCGGCACGCTTGACCAGCGCTGAGTCGATGGCTTCCGCCTCGTCCGTCTGGTTGTACAGGTTCACACCCGCCAGCGTGCGGAACGACAGTTTGTTCTTACTCGCCGCCGACTTCTTGTATTTGTTGTGCAGCAGCGTGTAGTAGAGTTCGGGCGACAGAGCACCCGTGCCGGTTTCCATGACCGTAATCTGATTCTGTTTCGGCGAATCGTGGTTGTAAGTGACCGACTGCGCCTTGATGCCGCCAGTTGTGATTGTCACAACCGCCATGAGTAATAATGTTCGTTTCATTTTTCCCTTTCATCGTTCGTTAATAATCCAGCCGTCCCGCTTTGCGCCACCGTCCGAAAGCCCCGTCGATAATCTCCTTGACTTTGGGACGGTAAATCTTCTCTTTCCAATAGCCGATACGCACCTGTATGTACCGCCACGTCTCGATATATGCCCGGTTCAGATGTCGCTCGATGTCGTCCAGCGACGTGTTCACTGCCTCCAGCACCAGCAGTAGGTCGGAAGTAGAACAGGCCGCTGCTCCGGTGGCATACAATACAAGGTCGCTTACCGACTTGTAGAGCTGCTCCCCGTCATCGGCGATGTCCCGTATCGCTTTCTCGTTGATAGCCAGTATCACCACGTCGCCGGGGTCGATGCGTCCCCGTTTCACGATTCTCTCGTTGAAATCTTCCAGCAGTCTCTTGTAATCGCCGATACGGTCGCTGACCGCCGTATAAGTGCTTTTCACGTTCAGTACCGTCCGCAAGGACTGGTACATCACGTCGATGACGTCGAAGGCGCGGGTATAGCGGTCCAAGTCCACATTCAGTTCCTTGTACTCGCCGATCTCCTCGCGGCTGTATTCGTGCAGCAGCTTGTTGCTGTATTCCAGCGTACTGCGGGCCAGCAGCAGACTGCGCTGTTTTTTGTGGTCGTTGATGTAAGCTTCTACCGACACGATGTCGAAGGTCCATTGCGCCTTGGCGATGCCGGGCAGGAGAGCCAGCAGCACGACTGTCATCAGCAGGGCACGTTTCATGGCCGCACCTCCTTTCCGCTGTCTTTGCCGTTCCTGCCGTTTCCGTTCCGCAGGTTTCGCGCATTCTCCACCCAACGTTCGTGGCATTCCTCCACGAGCGTCAGCCTGCGTCCCTCGTCCATGTCCAGTTCGGGCAGCACGTCCTTCAGCACGTCGATGATACTCCGCTTATAGTGCATCATCTTTTCCAGCGACACGAGGTCTGCATATATTTTTGTAATCCGGGAATCCACTTCCCGTGCGATTTCGAGCCGGTCGCTCGACCACAGCAGATGGTACACCTCTCCGGTCGGAGTCTCTTCCAATGGCGGGGTACGGGCGTATTCCGTCGTGATTTTGCACGAAGGATGCTCCCGTGCAATCTCCGCAATACGGTCGTTCACCAGTTTCGTTTTCTCCGCGTCCGACAGGTTCGGGTCGAGCGTCAGCACGTCGGCCACATACGTGTCGGTATATTCCGTGGTCAGTTCCCAACTGATCTGCACGATGGCACGGTGTATCTTGATACCGAGGAAATATTTCGGTTTGCGGGCTATCGAGACCGTTGCCTTGAACGTGATGACCCCGTTGATATTCGGCATGGTCGCCTTACGGACATAGGTGTAGCCGTTCCACGCCCCGCCGTCCTGCCACGACAGGCTGTAAGCCGTCTTGCAGTCCTGCATGATGGCCGGTATGCGGTAATAGTCGTCCGTTGCCACATCGTTATCGCCCGCCGCCTCGGTTTTTGCGTCGGTATATTCCTGCTGTTTCTTCTGCCATTCGGACAGCTCGCTTTTCAGGCGGTCTATCTGTGTTTTGTTCGCATTGTACTGCTGTCGGTACACCGCCGCATCTTCCACGCTCGCCTCGGCGATTTTTTTCAGCAGGTCGGCATTCTCATTCTCCAACGCATTGATTTGCGACTGAAGGACGGCCACTTGCTTCTCCGCCTCCTGCAGCATGGCGTCCAACTCGGATAAGTCCAATTCGTTCTCCGTAACCGTGGTCTGCATGGCACACTCCTTTGAATGGGCGTTCAGGGATTTGCCGCACTTCCGGCATTTGTACTGTGTCGTGCCCTGACCGAGCGTAGCCCCGTCCGAGCAGGTTACACTGATGGTCACGCTCTCGCAGCCCTGTAACTTTGCGGCATCCGTTGCCTGATAATAGTTCCGTGCGTCGGAAGCTATATAATAGGTATAACCCTCCTCGTTGTCGTTGAACTCCGAGAGACGGGCATTGAGTTGCGCCTTGAACGTGTTTAGGTCCATCGAATAAGAATCGAACACCTCCTCGTAAATGATTTCCTCCCGGTTCCAGCTTTTCTTCACATGGATTTCGTAGGCATAGGCTTTCTTCGTCTGTTTGCCGCCCCGGCTGATGATGTAACCGTTCTGCCAGTAGTTAATATTATAGGTATAGCCGTCGTTTTGGTTGTTGAGTTGCTGTACCCGGCTTCTCGACCATCCGGCATACCGTTCCGAATTGGCGAGTGCCTGCTCCCGTTGTGATGCATTGGGATAGAAGCCGGGATCGGTCGTCTCGAAACGCGTCCACTCTCCACCGTTCAGTATGCTGTTATCGTCCGTCGGCGGGTAGTAATCGCACAGGGCGATACTCCCTTGCTCGCGTCGGCCGATATACCACCGTTGCGTGTAGTAGTTTCCCGCTGTCTCGTCCAGATAATCCGTTATCCACGAGGTCAGGTCGTAGTTGCTGAAATCGAACAGTCCCGCTACGTTATCCTCTCCACCCACCATGTCGATCAGCAGACCGCCGAGGTCATGTTCCGCCTGCTCGAAGAGCGCACCGTAATGATCGTACAGGTCGATAATCTTGCTGATCCTGCCGCCCATCAGCTCATGGAACGAACTGGTCTGCAGCAGGGCGTCACCGATATTTCCGATACCAGCCGAGGCGAGACCGACACCCATGTTGTAGAGGTTGTCGATGTCGTGTTGCAGGTTCTCCTTGGTAAAGTTACCCGGCACGCTGGCGAGATCGTCCAACATATGCTGCCAGTCGATGTCGCCCACTTCCGAGAGTTTCAGCAGAGGGGCGATGTTTCGGTTGATTTCCAGAAACACGATGTCCGAAAAGCCCAGAGTGCTGTTCGTCACTACACTCTCGAACTGCATACACAGACTTTTCGTCTCGTCGCAGATTTTCATCAGGTAGCTGCCCCAGTAGATAGCCGTTTGCGGCGAGCGCAGCATCAGTTTCGCCACCACCCATATCTTCGGCATGATTTTCTCAGAGACCATGCGGTAAATGCGGCGGTAGTAGTAATTCTCCGTACTGCTGTTCCAGATGCCGAGGTCGGAAAAGGCTTTATGTTCCAAGAACTTGGACGCAAAAATCCCTGCCGTGGCCACTTCCGCCGCATTGTAGTGCTTGAGAATGTCATCGACCTGCTCCCGGTAATAGCTTTCCGCCACGGCTTCCGTACCGAAAGCGGTAGCCATTGCCGCCACGGTACGCGCATCGTAGTTCACGCTGTAATACTGTGCGTGGACCTGCTGCACGACGACGAGCGACAGGAGTATGAGGATAAGTGACAGCCGTTTCATCATGGATTCTTTCCCAGTTAAAAACAGACGCCCGTCAGCGCGTCATGCCTCTTAGTGCACGTATCAGTCCGTCGGCCTCATATACGGCGGATTCTGCCACCAGACGGTGATGTATGAATACCTCCTTGGCGATCTCGTACCTGCGTTGTTCCCATTTCGCCTCTTCTTCCTCGTCCTGTACGGAATTTTCTATGCCGGCGTATTCGTCCAGTTCCTTACCGAGCATCCCCAACCGGAGATTGTATCTTTCCAGAACCTCCTCTATTTCCTCAATGCTTTTTCTACCCATGTCGCGTACCCTTACCAAGTCCTTTCCGGGCCATTGGCATAAATCCCGGATGGTCTTGATGTCGAACTCACGGAATATCCGCTGGATACGGGCTTCATATTTGCTCCCGAACTCAAGTGTCTTTACACTTTGGCTGATGTCTATCTTTTCCATTTTTGTAATTGATAATTTGATTGTTATTGTTTTACATGAAGATTCAATACCCGTCCGGCCTCGTTGACCTTTTGGGCGAACGGCAGGGACTTCCCGATACCGCTGGCGTTCCAGTCGCGGCAGTACGCCTCGATAGCTTCCTGATGACTGCACCGTAATTCCCGTTTATAGAGTTTAAGAGCTTCTTTCTCCGCCCGCTCCGTGGTGTAGGTCATGTAACATTCTCTTGGTTCTTCTACGCCGTACACGCCGCTGGTCGTTCCCCGGCGGATGAACACCTCGCGGAAGAAACTGCGCCCTTCCTTGTTTTCCAGCCGGTTGATGGTGAATATCTTCTTGCAGTCCACGTCGGTAAGGCCGAGAATAGCCTTGATTTCATCGAACCGCTCGCGGAACTTGCTCTGGTCGAGCAGCATCACCACGTCCGAGTTGTTGATGATGGCCTCCTTGACAATAGGGCTGCCGATAATGTCCTGTATTTCCTGCGTCACCACACCGACCGAAGCCCAGAATTTACGGGCCGTCTTGTACATAAACTTGATGTATTCGGCCATGAGCGGGCTGGCAATAGCTTTGCCGGGTAGGTCGGGGGCATTACTGCCCCTTTCCCCCCTAAGAACCGTACGTGAAAGTTTCCAATCATACGGCTCAAGCAACTTTAAATTTCTATCTAATAGAAACCAGCTCATTGTTACATCTATTTAAGTTGAATGACTTTTCTTCTGCAACTGTCATGTACCAAGAAATTAACTTTCTTTCCATTGACAATTCTTTCATTAGTTCCCCACGAGTGTTCTTTGTCTATGGGTTCTCCGCATATGGGGCATAAATGATTTTGTTTTTCCCACATATACAGCAATGATTTTCTACCATTAAGCGACTTGAGCATCTTGTAAGTCTTGCGCTTTTCAAAATATTCTTTCCATTCAGGGTCGAGAGGATTGGCTTCACCTTTCACTTTTACGTATCGGGTGATTTTCGTGTCGTACAGTCTTTTGAGGGCAATCTTATCATCCGCTTTACCCCTTTTGAAGTTCGCCACAAAGCACCAGTTACGATTCTTTATTCGTGTAAAGTATCTGCTGGCAATCCAATATTTACCTTTCTTGGGATGTCGTCTCTTGGCCCATTGCCATAGCTTTTCAAATATCAAGTAATCAGCTTTTCTGAATGTGTCCGAAGCCACGCAATTCTTGTAGTAATTCACCCAACCGACTATTACCGGATTCAAAAGTCTTATAAGAGATTCCTGTTTACTACCTTTATTGGAATCAATGATTCCTCTGATTTTCTCCATGAATCCCTTCAGACTCTTTTTGGACGGCTTTATTAGAAGTATTCCATTGTATTTACGGATATTGTACCCGAGAAAATCAAAGCCCTCTTCAATATGGGTTATCTTTGTCTTTTCTTCTGATAGAGTAAGTCCCCGACTTTCAAGGAAGTTCTCCACTAACGGCTTTATTTCCTCCAATGCTTCCCTAGTCCTTCCCGTAATGATAAAATCATCCGCGTATCGAACCATGTGAACCTTTGGATAATATACTTGTCCCTTAACGGATTTCCTATAATACTTTTCTGCGAGCATTGCTTGCAGACCGTCCAATGTCATATTGGCAAGAGTTGGCGAGATAATTCCACCCTGTGGAGTTCCTTCTTCCGTAGGGAATAATTCCTTGTTGAAAACGAAACCGCATTTGAGCCATTTTTTCAGCATGACTTTATCCATTGGAATATTTTCCAACAGCCAGTCATGACTGATATGGTCAAAACAACCTTTGATGTCTCCTTCTAAAATCCATTCGGGAGAAGCTGTCTTGGCAAGGACGCAAAAACATTGTTCTCTTGCATCGCCAGCACTTCTCTCTTTACGGAATCCGTAGGAGTTGCTGTCAGCAGTTGTTTCTGACACAGGTTCCAATGCGAGCAGATACAATGCCTGCATTGCCCTGTCTTTCATCGTCGGAATCCCTAATGGACGCAACTTCCCGTTACTCTTTTTAATATGTATCCTTCTTAGAGGTTGAGGGGTATAGCCTCTTCTTCTTAGCTCGCTGATGGCCTTGAATTTACTGTTGGAAGTTGCCCACACAGCTTTATCAACACCCGCAGTTTTACTGCCTCTGTTCGATGTAACACGTTTTACCGCTAAAGCTTTAGCGTAAAACGAATGCGTCAGCATCCACTGCAAAGCTTTCACCCTGCCGTGTTTGCCTGCTTTCTGAGCTTTTACAATACGTGCTTGTAGCTTATTAACCGCTATTTCGCACTTGTTCCAGTCTATGCTTTCCCAAGTGCTCCACTTTTGGTCAGTAGATGCACACGATGTCTTACTTTCGTTCATTTGCTTTTCTCCTTTAAATAAGTTCTAAAAGTTTCTTGTAAAAAGTCACCTTGCGGAAGTCAGCCCACTTTCGTGTGAGGTGATGTTTCAACCTCTATCCGCTCCATTACAGAATGGCATTCGCTTTTTCCACATTCCTCTGCCCGCATTTCATTCGGCTTTCCTTACGGTTTGCTTACCTGCTGTTATACAGGAGAAATACGGGTTTACCATGTTTCTTGTATATGACAAACGAATGGGTTAGAATCCGTCTATCCGCCGGCAGTCATCATGTTCGTGTAACCTTAGCATGAAGAAGGTTATCCGACTGCGTCCCTTTTGGGTTAGAGCCCAGTATCATTAACAGCTCATTCGAAGTTACGACGTTTATCAACGGTTCACATTACGTTATTCATACCATTCAGCCTAGCTCCCCTGCCACTCGATACTAACGGCAGTTGTCGTTCCCTCGCGGTTCTGACTTCTCCTTTCGGAAGGGCTTCATTGTTGGTTCTGCTATCGCACGACCTCATTGCTTACTATCGCACGTTCCCATAGGCTACTGTTGACGAAACAACAGGTTTAATCGTTCTATTTCCAGCGCGTGGAATGGAATGTTAAACAATCATATACAAGACTTACATGTCGCAGCCATGCCTCTTCAATGATAAGAGCCTTCCGTCCCTTTTTGATACGCATCTTCTGCAGGAACACGTCCATGATAATCAGCACCACAATCGGAAAAAGCACCGGATCATCCTTTATTTTATCTATTTCGAACACAATGAAACGCTCGTCAAACAGGTTAATGTCCAGGTCGGAGTTCAGCGTCATCTCCAGCTCGCCGCCACGGTAGAACTGTTTCAGAATGGCCGCAAAGTCATGTATATTGAAACTGATTTTCTCCAGCTGTGTAATCTGCGGAATGCGCTCCAGGGCAAACTCATAATAGGAATTGAACGATAGTTCCTGAACCTTCAGCCTGAGCTTCTGTTCCTCCATGTGGTCAATCTGCCTGTCTATTTTAATCAGCATGGAATTGTTATAAAGTTCCCTTTTATATTTTTCGATAATGGCAAGTGCACGTTCCTTTTCCGATTCTGTAGCCGCTTCATCATTTATCAGAGCTGTCAGTGAACGGCACTGTCGGATAAGCTTCAGACGGCGCACTTCGGAAGGCAGCAGCAGGGCACGGCTTTCAGCCTTCCCCTGAACCTCTTCAGTGTTTATCTGCCTGTCGATGTCCTCCATGCTGTGCGTGTACTGTTCGTAGTCATCCTCCATCTTGGCGGCTACCAGCAGTTTCTGTCTCAATGCCTCACGCTCACTGTC
>OMDZ01001623.1_pt1 | contig 10494 bp, 10 predicted proteins | sample 1673641 | NCBI WGS metagenome assembly OMDZ01 (sample SAMEA103958117, study PRJEB25191) | human gut metagenome | biome: human-associated habitat [ENVO:00009003]; feature: intestine environment [ENVO:2100002]; material: feces | place: Germany | collected 2013/2015
TTGCCCCGGCCTTTCCGTGGTACATCATGCCAATCATCGCCACGCCGCCGAGTGCCTTGTCATAGATCCCGATGCCGCCGTAGTTCGTAGAGGACAGATGTGTGTGCGTCGGCACCGTGGACATAGTCGTCGAGCAAAGTCTGTTCTTGTAAATGATGTTTTTGACCCGCAGAGGGCTGAATACATGCGGATATTTTCCTGTTGCTTCACCGTACATGGATGATATTTCCTTTCATGTGTCATTTGATGCCGGGTGAAGGCAGAAAAACAAAAAACTCCTTGAAGCGATCACCAGACAACAGAAATCGTGTCCAGGTAATGCCTCAAAGAGTAACATGCCTTGTATGTTCATCATATACCATACGGCCTTGCTCTGTCAATCGGCATTCCTGTCAATTTCCATGCCTGAAAATTGTGAAACATGTCCATAGCAGTACGGCTCAAATACAATCTTGCGCAAATATTTTCCGTTGACAAGCGTTATCATTTGTGGTACGCTTCAAATATAACGTATGTTAGCATTTTTGAAGGAGGCTGGGTATTATGGAACATCTCAAACTGTCCGACGGGGAATGGAAGCTGATGAAAGTGCTTTGGAACTGCCAGCCGCAGACGCTGGCGGAATTGGTTGCGGCATTGGACGCGGATACCGGCTGGAGCCGGGCGACGATTTTTATGATGCTCAAGCGGCTAATTGCCAAGGGCGCAGTCACGATGGACGACAGTGGAAAATTTCAGAAATACAGCGCAGCCGTTGCGTATGCCGATGTAGAGCCGGAGGAAACGGAATCATTTCTGTCCAAGGTCTACGGCGGAAGCGTGGGCATGATGGTATCGAACTTAGTCGGACGCGGCGCGCTGTCCGAGCAGGAGATTCAGGAACTGAAAGCCATTTTGGACGCAGCGGAAAAACAGGAGGAATCCTCATGCTGAGAGACATTTTGACCGTTTCTGCGCTGATCGTAGTCGTGCTGCTGGTGCGTGCAATATTCAAAAACCGCGTGCCGAAGCGGATGATCTATTGCCTGTGGCTGGTCGTGCTTTTGAAGTTCTGTTTGCCGGGAACTTTGTTTTCTCTGCCGGTTCTTCCGGCAGAGGACGCGGCAGTTCCGGCGCAGAGCGCAGAGCGGCCCGTGCAGACTGCACCGGTGATTCAGCGACCCGCACAAACCGTGACGAAACCGCAAACACCTGCGCAGCAACCGGTCTCCCCGGTACAAGAAACTGCGAAACCGGCTGCAAAGCCGTTGACGACGGCACAGATTCTTCAAATTGCCTGGTTCAGCGGCAGCGCATTGCTCGGACTCTGGCTGTTCGGCGCGTGGGCGGTGTTTACGATTCGGCTGCACCGCGACCGGCGTTTTCTCGGCAAGCGCGGCAGAACGTGCATCTATGTTTCCGGCGCGGTCAAATCGCCGTGCCTTGCCGGTCTGATTCCGGCGGTCTATCTGACAGAGGACGTGCTGCAAGCGGACGAGGCGGAATTGATCCTGCGTCATGAGCTGACGCATTTGCGGCATCTGGATTTTCTGTGGTCGCTTTGCCGCACAGCGGCCGTGACCGTCTACTGGTGGAATCCGTTCATCTGGCTTGCTGCGATTTGCTCTAAGCGCGACGCGGAGCTGGCGTGTGATGAGGCAGTCGCCGCCAAGCTGCCGGAGAGCAAGCGCCTTGCCTACGCCCGCGCGATTCTGGCACAAGCACCGCGCAAAACGGCAGCGCTGAGTTTGGCTGGACCTCCAGTCAAGGAGCGCATTTTGTTCCTGACGAAAAAGCAGCGCACCAGCGTATTGTGTGTCATTCTGGCTTTGCTGCTCGTCGTGTCCGCGACCGGCTGCTCGTTTGCGGAGCTGACGCAGCAGAAAGCGGGAGAAATCACAATGCCGGATCATGCAGCCGATTCCAGCGCAAACGCAACGCCGCAAGAGGCGGATTCTGCGCTGCCGGTCATGGATACGGTTGAACTGATTGGGTTCGTTGCCGATTCGCAAACGCCGTGGATTGAACTGTACGAAAGCACAGACAGCAAGGAGCCGCTTGCAAAGATTCCTTATGATCTGATTGCGGCGCTCCCCGGCTGTGACAGGAAAAGTGAAGCCTTTACCTTTGGATTTCTTGATTCCACCACATTCTACTATGGCGAGATCGGCGCGTTCTGTTGGTGCGTCGCCGCGCTGCCGCCCGCAGCCGGAACAGGCGCAGCAAATGTCTGCACTTCCCCGGACAGCGGCGAAACGTGGGAAATTTCTGACCCAAACGCGCTTTATACCGGCACGGTCATCGGCGCTGGCTTTGCGTCTGAAACGGTCGGCTTTATCAGCTACCGCTACTTCTTTGACAACGGCCCCGAAATCGCGCGGACGCTGGACGGCGGCAAAACATGGACGCGGTTGGAACTGGATATTCCGGCAGAATATGCGCAGTACAATATGCAGCCACAGAATCCAACGTTTTCCGGCAATGACGGCAGCTATCCGATCATACTGCTTGGCAAGGACGGAAACGACCGCACCACGACACTTCAAACGCATGACGGCGGCATGACTTGGACGTGGGATAGTATTCAGGCAAGCGACAGCAATACACTTGATCTTCCGGAAGAAGCTGCCGCATGGGTCAACACATATCTTTCTGCGCAGTACACCGTATTGGACACGCAGACCTTTGATTTTGACGGCAACAACTATATTCTGCTGCTCGTTGGCAGTGAAAATCCCTCAGTTACCGGCTACCAGGTATTCGCCTTGGAGCAGAATGACGGCGCATACCTTCTCTATGCGTGGAATGAATCGTATGGCTGGGATTCCTCGCTTGAAGATATGGTCTGCGCGATGCGTACAGACACATTTGCCGCTGTCTACGGTTTTACAAAAGGCAGCGATCCGGCATTCGATATGCTTGAGCTTACGCTTGACGACGGAAGCGAAGAAACTGTTTCCATCGAGCCGAATACGCCATTCCTGCATGTGATCCCCGGTAGGCTGAAAGAAGTTCAGAACATTACACTTTCCGGCAGCGAAACGAATACGAAACAAAATATTGGTCGCGGCTGGAATGCACGCCCCGACAGCGTTGAAGATATCTATCCGATGAATGACAGCATCTGGTCAAGAGTTCACGCAAGGCTGGATTGCGGACACTGGGTGCCGGAATACGAAGATGGGGTCTGGGAATTTGAGTTGGAGGACAGCAAACGGAGCGACCTGCCCGGCGATATTTTCCAATGGCCGCGCTATTATTCTGCATTTGTCGATTATTTCAGCGGCATGAACGCTGACTTGCACTATCTGGATGCGGACGCCGTCTGGACAAAGGACTTGTCGGAAGACGGGCAGACAATGATCGTCACAATGACGCGGGGCGATGAAGCGCTTACACTCTCCTATTCGCTCCAAACACAGGAAATCAGTTCCGGTGATAGACTGCCAGCAATAATGACGCTGACAATTTTTGACCTGAGCACAGCTCCATCTGGTGAAAAAACGTGCACGCTGTCTGCCGAAGATGCAGCGGTCGTAGAGACGCTATTCTCGATTGATTCTATGACGCCAACCGCAAATGATTCCGAGTCCGTATGTGCGTACCAGTTTGATATTGAAAATCGCAGTTATCTTCTGGACGATTCCCTTGACTACGTGGATGTGGTCGTGCGCGAAAGCGAGGGTGACTATACATATTACTGCAAGCACCTGAGCGATGCGGAAATAGAATCTTTGAGAGAGATTATCGAAGTGTATGCAAAATGAAGCCTGGCTGGATGAAATAAACCGCATCGTGTCTTTTCACGAGATTTCGGACAGCCGGTACTACAGCGCGGAGGAGCACGATTTCTGGCAGATGATCGTCAGCCTGATTTTGGCCGGATATCGTGTGCAGTAAAGCGCAGATTTTTTAGAAGGCAGCTTGCAAGTATTTAGGCTTGCAAGCTGCCTTTTGCTGCAACCTCAGAGCCGATTCTGCTGACGCAGAGTAAGCGTCAAACCTCCCCGCGTATAAAAGGCCGCCATCTCAAAGCAAGCTGCTGCTCACTGGGATGGCGGTCAATTATTTTTGCGGTATATACTCTGATTCAAAACTGGAATGAGCGCGTCACGTCAGAGGATACAGTCTATGTGCTCGGCGATGCGTTCTGGAAAAACGAAGAAAACAGTATTCGGATTATGGAGCGGTTGCAGGGGCAAAAGCACCTGATTCAAGGCAACCATGACCGCGTGAAGGGAAATCTCCGCCCTTATTGGGAGAGCATCGAGCAGTACGCGGAGGTCAACGATGAGAATCGGCTGGTGATTCTGAGTCATTACCCGATTCTGTTTTATAAGAACCAGCATTATGGCGCGGTCATGCTGTACGGGCATGTACATAATACACGCGAGTGGGAACTCGTTGAGAAGTGGAAGAAAGCGCAGTGGGAGCTTGGTATTCCCAGCAGGCTGATCAATGTCGGCTGCATGATGGCTTACATGAACTACACGCCGCGGACGCTGGATGAGCTGTTGGAGGCGAACCCGCAGCCCATGATCGAAAGAACCCGGAAGGATGGAACCAACGCAGGAGAAAACAGCAATGGAGAATTATGAAAAGCTCATAGCAGAGATTGACGAGGTTGTAAAACGAATCAAAGGGTTATATGACCTTGCCTACACGCAGTACTCCCATGCCGTCGACGAAGTGATCTCAGGCCGCCTTACCGACGAAAAACAGATCGAGCATATTCTCGATGGCATCATTGACTTTGGAGATGATCTCCGATTCTTGGAGCTCTCCAAGAGACTGTGCCGCCATATTTATTATGAATATCCGCAGCTTGTTGGAAGTTTCGTTCATATGTACAGAGCGCTGTTTGAGGAAAAGACTAACTATTAAAAGTCAAGCCCAAAATGCGGAGGAGTGGTGAAAAACGTAGACGGCTCAAAAAGGGCATAGCAAAGCAGGCATCTTGTCGGACGCCTAACTGAGCATATAGAAGAATGGATTTACGCAGCGTTACGATATGACTGCTGGGACTTCTCCAAAGCGCAGATTAACCGAACCAACTTCTTTGCCGCGTGAGAGAGTGCAACATTGTAGTGCTTTCCCTCGCCCCGCTTCTTAGCGAGGTAAGCAGCAAAGGCCGGGTCCCAAAGACAAACATATTTGGTAGCGTTGTAAAGTGCATAGCGCAGGTAGCGAGAGCCTCGTTTCTCCATGTGTGAGTAGGGTCCAGACAATGAAAGCTGCCCAGACTGGTAAGTTGATGGCGACATCCCGGCGTATGCGAGGATCTTATCCGGTGAGTCGAAGCGAGAGAAGTCACCGATCTCGGCAAGGATCATAGCACCCATACGAACGCCAATGCCCGGAATCGTTGTAATGGGGGACTGCATTTCGTCCATCATGGACTGGATAGCAGTCTCAATATCCTCAATCTCGGCATCGAGTTCGCGGATCAGGCGGATCGTATGCTGCAATTCCAGAGACTTGGCCGGCATGACAGAGCCGACAGAACATCTGGCAGCATCCCGAAGTGTTACCGCCATGTCTCGCCCGTAGCGGCCTTTGGAGGCATCGCTCAGAATTGCTTTTAGATGCGTCAAGTGCGCTCCGGCGACCTGCTTGGCGCCGGGAAACTCGATGAGAAGTGCGTAAACAGAGGCCAAATGTAGAGAGGACACCAGCTTTTCCAGCTCTGGGAACAGAATCGTGACCAGACGGGAAACCGACTGCTTCAGCTTCGCTCGCTCACGAACTTTGTCAAATCGGTATCTTGTGAGTGATTTTAGTTCCTCATTGTGGTATGCTGTGTCTGTGTAGGGTTTGAGGTCCACATCAGACATGAGCATAGCTGCAATGGTTCGCGCATCGACACGGTCAGTCTTAGTTTTACGAAGGCTCAGGCTTTTTCGGTAGAGGTTGGTGTGCAGCGGATTGATGACGTAGGTGTCCAGGCCTTTGTCAAGCAGAAATCCAAGAATGTTGTAGCTGTAGTGTCCGGTAGCCTCAAGCCCTACTTTTATTTTGTCCTCCGGGCGAGCACAGCGGCGAATCGTTTGCAGCAGCATGTCAAAGCCCTCTGCATTGTTTTGGATGGTGAATACATCTGCCAGAACTTCGCCTTCCGAGCTGAGGATGAAGCAGTCGTGCTTGTCCTTGGCAACGTCAATTCCCACACAAATCACGATGAATACCTCCGGTGTGTTTGTTTGATGCTGGGTCCACAGGACACTTTACTCTTGTAACCTTGTTCCACATAAACCGTCTGGCGGTATCTAACTGATTAACAATACTGTAAAGGGCTGTGGTTGGAGCCTTTTACGAACCGTCTTGCGGTAGGAGGAAGTAACCAATCCACAGCATCCCTTACAGTGTAGCACAAGCCTTTGAAGATGGGCTATAAACTACTACTTTATAATACAAGGAGGACGAAGATGGAATTGGTGACGATTGAGGTCAAGCTCCCAAAAGAAGTTTATGACAGCGCTTCAGAAATTCTGGCAAAGCAGGGCTTAACCATGGAAGATGCGTTGATTCTCTTTTTGAAGGAAACGGTCAGGCTTGGGAGGATTCCCTTTGATTATACGGAGGCAGACCTTGAGGAAGCGCGAAGATGGGAGAGAATCGTAAACGATGACGTACAGGATACTGAAGGTGAAGAAACGTGCATGGTAAATTGACGCAGCCAAAAATAGATGGGTATATCAGCTGGCTCCGGCGAAATGACCACTTTGGTATGACAAGCTGTATCTACGACGACAAAAGTCAGAAACTGCTTGATGAACTGTTTGAACTGCTAGAGCAGGTTGCACCGGAATCCCCGAACGGCGTCAGAACGCTCTGGCTTCGTGCGGAAAGAGGACCAATCGAGGATTTCGGCAATGCAGCGGAGGAAATCGCAGAGGGTAATTACGACTCGGAAGAAGAATTCGTGGATGCATGGAAAAGCTGGTTCCCAGAGGACGTCAAATGGTATCATTTCCAAGCCGTCGAGGACAAAGCGGAAGGATACCGCGCTGTCGCGGTTCGTCACAGTTATGTGATCGTTCAGGACAAGCGCAGAGAACCAGCAGGATGGCCCTGCGAAATTTCTGAGTTTGTCCAGTGGCTTGTCGACGGTGTCAGGAGCTGCATTGAAATGCTGAAAGCCGGGACGTATAACGATGTTGTCCGTGAAAATCTGCCGCCCCAGCATCGAACCGGAACAATCCGACGCAGGGATTTTTGGAATGTCTGGCCGGATGCAAGAGTCGACTTCTTCAAGGATATCTCGCCTGCGGATGTTACGGAGTTCATTGAAAGGGTCTCCGCACAGGAAGAAAATTATGCTGCAATGAAAGACCGCTTACAAGCTATGACAGCCAATGATTTTTTCCGCTTTTGTGCCATGGGTTACGCGGAGAACAAGTATGATGGCTGCGGAAAAACGCCGAAGGAGCAGTACGTGCTCCATGCCGACGGCCGGGACGAGGGATTGCAGGATATCGATGCGGACAGCCCTGAGGCGTTTCATGCATGGCTCCACGATAGAGACCGGTGCGGTGGACATCCGTGGGAGGTCTGCCGCGGCGGAAACTCCACGCATGTCGATCTGCGGGTATTGGAGGATGGCCGCGGTTATTTTCTGTATCTGGCAGGAGCAGCGTGGAACCGAACGATGGAAACCGTTAAATTCTACCTCGCCCTGACGAGAGCAAATATCCCCGTTTATCTGGCTGAAGCAAAGATGCTGGCTGACCGGCTGGCGGAAGAAGAAAAGATTGGGATCGTGCCGGAGGGCGTTCTGCCCGCCTACTGTGGAAGCTGGTTTCCAAATGAACACATCATCGACTACATGAATTTGCCCAGTGAGGATCGAGAAAAGTTTCTGCCGTTTTGTACATGGTATGAGGAAAGGCCTGCGGTTCTTGTTCATGACGAAGGTAGCGCTTGCACATGAGAGGCGGATACGAGGGCTACTAAAGAGATATGGTTGCAATTGCGAAGTTTTATACCAAATTGTACCGCATATTCCGATTGAGATAGGTCATGGTTTTCACAAATGCGTTCAAGGTTAGAATTGCAATCTGTATTATTGACTTTTTTAGATGGAGCAATTATCATAATATTACGATAAAATAGGGTTAGTATATGCAAAAGAGGAGGGGAATATTGGATGGGAAATTACTCTCCATTGAGGTACCCCGGTGGAAAATCTGCGTTGTACCCTGCTATTTCTGGTATTATTAAATCGAATAAAATGGATCATTGCATATACGTTGAACCTTTTGCTGGTGGTGCAAATATTGCATGGAGTCTCCTTATTGATGGAGTGGTAGATTTTATCATCATCAATGATGCTGATAGGGCTGTCTATTCGTTCTGGCGCGCCATTACAGAATCTACGCATTGGTTTATCGAAAAAGTCGAAAGCGTTCCTGTTACAGTTGAGGAATGGCACAAGCAAAGGGCAATTCTCCAAGGGGCGAAAAGATACAGCAAGGAACTTGGATTTGCTATGTTTTTTTTGAATCGAACCAATCGCTCAGGTATTTTAGATGCAGGCCCTATTGGCGGCTATGATCAGTCCGGAACATATAAAATTGATTGTCGTTTTAATAAGGAGGTGTTGATCAAAAAAATTTCAAAAATTGCGGAGTGTAAAAACAGTGTAAGGATATATAATCAAGATATTTCGGCTTTTTTAAGAAGATTTCTTCCTCGTTGGAAGAATAGTGGAGAAATGTTTATATACTTTGATCCTCCTTATTATGAAAAGGGACGCCGTTTGTATATGAACTATTTCTCAAGCGAGGATCACGAGAAATTGCGAAATGCAGTTTCGCTGCTGGACTGTAAATGGATTATGACTTATGACGATAATGAAAAGATTGATGAATTATATAAAAATTATCACAGATGCCGCTTTTCAATAAACTATAGTTTGGCTAATAAAAAAAGGGGTGGGGAGCTAATGATTTTTAAAGATTCATCTTGCATTCCGTGTATTGAAACCATCAGTGAGATGCCTAGATCGATTTCTTTTGATAGCAGAAGTATAAATTGGGAGGAAAAATAATGGATGCTTGTAGATTTTGCAGTATAGCAAATGGAGGCGAATTTTTAAAAAAGCCAGAAAATACGAAGATTGCAGAGAACAAGGCGTATTTCGCAATCTCATCTGTTGGCGCTTTAGTCGAGGGATGGACACTTATTGTCCCCAAAGAACACTGCTGCTCAATGAAGGCATTATATTCCGAGAAACTGTTTTCGGAATTTTCCAGCAAAGTTCTCAAAGCATTAACAACTCGCTATGGCCCAGTCGTTGCGTTTGAACATGGACCAAATCGTGAAGGCTCTGCGACATCTTGCGGAACAAATCATGCACACATCCATTTTGTCCCGTATCATTCATTGACAGATAATCTCAATAATACAGGCTTAGAGTGGCTGATGTGCACCGCTTCTCAGGTTGATAATCTCGTCGGGAACAACGAATACTTATTTTATTGCGAACCCGGAAATGATTGGATCGATCCTGCCGGAAGAGTACACATCCTAAAAGAACCTATTTCTCAATTTTTTAGAAAAATTATTGCTGAGGATCAGGGGAATGTCGAAAAATACAATTATAAAACAAACCCAGACATTACGCTTACTCTAAAAACAGTCAAAAACTTGCATACTTTTTTTGAATAATGTGAGGGATATTAATGGTGGACGAGCGAGATGTGTTTGAGACAAACGTTAATACAGACGGCAGAAAACAGTATGACTGGGAATCAAAGTATCCCGAATGTGCACAGAAGGAAATGAAAAAAGAAGCCATCTACATTGCTATAATTCTCATTATTGCTTTCTCACTGTTGATTTTTATCGTGGGGGGCTTGATTGACAAGGTTGGCAATTTGATAGGGCTAGAAGCAAAGAAAACTGCTTCTCTAGAGGGGGTTATTATTTATTTCTTTTCGGGATTATTAGGAGGAACGATTTTTGGACTTAAGTATTTCTATAGAGTTGTATCGCGGGGCTATTGGTCTCAGGACAGAAAATATTGGAGATTTTTCTCGCCATGGATTTCTGCGTGCGTTGCTTTTGTTGTAGGGTGCATGGTCCTTTCAGGCTATATTAATGCAACACAGACGCAGTCATTTGCAGCAGAGATTTGCGTTGGATTTATTACCGGTTACTTTGCGGATGAGGCAGTGGGAAAAATGTCCGAAGTAGCGACAGCTTTATTTGGCTCAAATAGCAAAACGGATCCTAATAAGGTGGATTCTAATAGCAACGTTGGTTCCAACAAGTAGAAAAAGTGAGGTGCTTTGATTGGTGCGTGCTCATCATTTGAAACCGATAAGTTCAATTCTTTGGGTTTCAATATCGGGTATCAATACTATTGATGCCGAACAGATTACTATAGATCGCGTAGGTGAAAAAGCCTTCGGTTTAGCATCGTTGCCCTCAAAGTGGACGTTACCTTTCTTTGTTGTTTCAGATGAGCTTTTTGATAACTATGCGAAGAATCAATCGTGTGACAGTTTAATG
>OMDZ01001624.1_pt1 | contig 10488 bp, 9 predicted proteins | sample 1673641 | NCBI WGS metagenome assembly OMDZ01 (sample SAMEA103958117, study PRJEB25191) | human gut metagenome | biome: human-associated habitat [ENVO:00009003]; feature: intestine environment [ENVO:2100002]; material: feces | place: Germany | collected 2013/2015
CATGTGTATTAAGATAAGTAGTGTCTGCCGTTATCTGGCAGTATCCGCTGCTCCATGATCTCTCCCTTACAAAGGACATAACACGCCCTTTATAAAAACAGTCATATGGGCATATTATATAATAAAATAGGATATTTGACAACAAAACCCATGATAAAATGTGGAAAAATAATCATTGTAAAAAGAAGCCTCATCTGATACACTCAAAATGTGAGCAGACATAAAATGTTCACATATATATTATTTTTTACGTTTTAGGAGGAGAGATTATGAATTGTCCAAATTGCGGAGCAGAGACAAATGGTTCAGTTTGTCCTGTATGTGGAGCAGAAGTAGGTACAAGTGGTGGGATGGATCCACAGTATGGTGGATCACAGTATCAGGGAGATCCAATGCAGAATGGTTATGCAGGAAATGCATATGGTACACCGGGATTTGATACTGGCGCAGGTTATCAGCAGCCACCAAAAAAGAAGAAATCCGGTGCAGGAGCAGTTATTGGAATCATTGTTGCACTTGCAGTAATTGCAGCAGCAGTTATATTCCTGTTTTCAGGTTCGCTTGGGGGAGCCAAGAAGAGCAAGAAATTAGTAGATCAGTTTATGACCGGAATTGAAGAAGCAGATACAGATAAGATCGTATCACTTGTTGATGAAGACTGTGTTGCTGACAATGATGTAGAAACATTATCCAGCAGCTTTGAGCTTCTGACCTCTATGGGGGTTGAGTATTCTATTGATTACAAGATCACATCAACAGAGAAGGCAAACAGAGCAACTATCAAGAATATGTGCGAAGGTCTGTATGGTGATACGTCTGTAGCAAGCAAAGTAAGATGTGCTTATATCTGTGATGTTGATTATACCATGACAATAAACTACCTTGGAGAGACAGAGACAGAGGATGACAAGATGTCACTGATCTGTTACAAGAAGGGCGGTAAATGGTATATCGGCGGAACGGTAGAGTCCGAATAAGACCGGGCCTTATATGAAAACATGGCATATGCTATTCCTTACACAGAATACATATGCCGTGTTTTTTAGCTAAGGCCCTGTTTGCATGACGGTCTGACAATAAAAAGAGACATATATCATTCCTTTCGCAGAACACTTTCGTTCTATTTTCACGTAACGGTTCTAAATTCACCGCTTTTGCGGTTCATTAAGTACCGACGTGAAAAGAGGTCTGCTACAGGAATATATATGTCTTTTTTTACTGTCAAACCTGTGTATGATGATAGATATAAAGTTAATGCTTTATTATAAACTATTTTCTTCTGTTATGTAACTTCAGCTATTTTCTACCGGACAAAAATTCTCTCGGTTACGGTTTTGGATTCGCCGGGAGCCAGTTCGGTGTAGCCGGTTACGGCAGGATCACCGGAAAGGTTTGGAGCATCAATGGTCCAGCTCATAGGTTCCGGACAGAAGAATTCTTTCATGCCGTGATCATTCCACATGATCCAGTATTTCATAACATCACATACTTCGTAGCAGACACGGACGCCTGTAACTTTATCGGTTACGATGACACCATAGAATGGCTTGCCGTCTAATTCGTTCATTTCAGCGGTATAGAGGTCGTTGTCGATGTCTTGAAGAACAGGAACCATGTCACCCTCTTTGTACATCATATCATATCTGGTAAGCGGCAGTGTTTTCTCGGTTGGAATACAGGTGTCGCTGAGTTCCCATTTGTCACCGATCGGAACCTGCAGACGTACATTTGCGCCGCTTCCGCCATTTGTAAACGGTGCTTTGAATGCGATATGGTTACATACACCATAAGGCATCTGAACCTTGGAAAGGTTGGTCAGTGTAAAGGAATAATCCAGTCCGTCTGCTGTCAGTGTAAAGACAAATTCTGCCTTGAAGCTGACAGGGAAAGTTTCGAAAAATTCATCATTTTCATCATATATATAAGAAGTCTTTGCAACAGCACTTTCACCCTCTACATACATGTCATCAATTGTATGGCAGCGTTTGTGAAGAAAACCATGCAGATGGTTGCCCAGCGGATCGTTGCAAGGAAAATGATACATGGCATCTGAGGTTTTCAGATCTCCATGAGATAATCTGTTTGGAAGATATAAAGTAGGCATACCGTATACCTCGGCAGCAGCCTTCAGTTCTTCCGGTGAAAGTGACAGATCATTTCTTAAGATATCAATATTAAGAGCTGTGTTTTCCAGCTTCATTACATTACTTCCGTTAAAAGGTGCGATCAATGCACGAAAATCTCCTGCGATAAGTTCGATACAGGTTTCGCCTTTAAAATCATAGTTTTTTGTGCTAAAACTCATAGTAACCTCCCATATAAAGTGATAAGTATTTGTATTTAAGATACATAAAACGGAAAAAGTCTGCAAGATAATATTATGTATGTGTAAGTGTGAAAACAGACCCATCTCAAAAATCTAATAGAATAGTAACACTTAAGTTAAAAAGTGTCCATAAAAATGAAACAAGATTTGTTAATTTCAACAATCAGAAAAGTCGAAAAACGACTAAAACTGCGAATTATGTAGAAATTTCAAAATCTGTACACTTATGTAAAGTGGTATGCTATAATCGAAGCTAACGGGATAAGACCCTTTCCTTTTATAAAATGTAAGGCAAAAAGAGGAATGAATAAGAGAATGGACAATGAGAAAAGATATAGCACCAGGATAAAAAGTGAGCGGTGCGATAAGATAAAGATCAGCAGTGTGGCTGCCGTATTTCTGGTATGTTCAATAGTGATATTTGCGACAAGATACAGACAGGATATATGGAACTTTGACAGAGAAAATGGAAATGACCATCAGATAGAAAATGTTGCGACCGGATCGGATGCATCGGAGGAGGCTTCCGAGGAAAAAACGACGGAGAAGATAACAACGGAAACAGCGACAACAGAGAAACCGACTACGGAAAAGGTAACAACGGAAGCATCGGAAACGGAAGAAACAACGACTGCCGCATCATCCGAAGAAGGTGGTTCAACAGTAAAATATGTGAATATCAAGGACCCGGATACATCATCTAAGGGAAATGACTGGTACGATAAGAAACTGTATACGCCGGGAAATGTAACGGATGATGCTTATTTTGATACAGCGGTACTGATCGGTGATTCAAGAACCGAGGGACTTAGTCTTTATACCGGAATGTCGAATCTGGACGCGTTCTGTTCCAAGGGGCTGAATATCGAAAAGGTCATGACAGAGCCGATCGTTTCTACAAGTGACGGAATGTTGACGGCACTGGAAGCGCTGAAGCAGAAGGATTATGAGAATATATACATTTCATTTGGTGTTAACGAGCTTGGATGGATCTATGAGGATGTATTCATTGAAGACTATAAAGCATTTATTGATGCAATAAGAGAGATACAGCCAAATGCAACGATCTATGTTGAGAATATTCTTCCGGTATCCAAGGCTTTATCAGATGAAGATGAGATTTATAATAACTCCAACATTAAGGCATTCAACAAGCTGTTGAAACGGATGTGTAAGGATTATGGCGATATCATTTATCTGGATGTTGCAAGCAGTGTGACGGTAGACGGAGTTCTCCCGGCAGATGCCAGTACCGATGGACGACATTGCAATCAGGAATATTGCGAGAAATGGCTGGATTACATCCGACAGAATGTATATATAAAGAAGTAAATGTCCGGATAGAGATATTCGGATCATCATAACAGTATCAGACAGAAGTAACAGGAGAGAATAAACAAGATGAAGAAATTAGTAAAGTTATGTGCAATTTTTAGCCTGGCAGGAATGCTTGCAGGCTGTGGAACAACGGTTGGTGGAGCAGGTGGTTCAAAGGAAGACCTGAATATAAATGTTAAGGACATGGCAAATGAACTGAAGAGCGGGCTGACATTTGAAGATACGCTTTCAGAGCTTGATACAGGCATGGCACTCACATATTACGGAATTGATGCAGACAGCGTAAAAGACAGCGTGATAATCGTATCGACCGGAGCAACTGCTGAGGAGATTGCAGTATTCGAGGCAGCAGATTCAGATGCGGCTGACAAGGTAAAAACAGCCTGTGAAGACAGAAAAGAAAAACAGACAACATCATATGCAGATTACAAGCCATCCGAAACCGGACGTCTTGACAAGGCGATCATAAAAGAGGACGGAAATTATGTTGTATACTGTGTAACAGATGATACGGATAAGGCAAACGAGATCATCAACAAATATTTCAAATAACAGATATAAAAAACGAACCTGTAAGCAAAAGGCTTTCAGATTCGTTTTTTGTTATGATATGGAAATATGCCATTATATCAATAGGAATAGCTGTTAATCAGAATTGGAAATGGAATTGAACATTTCTATGTATTCTATAAATAATTGCTTCCTTTTTTCGTCGTCAGAAGTCATGACCTCGACTACGGTATGTGGAATGCAGGATAAAATTGTATCCGATTTTTTGATCCCGCGGATCAGATAATCAAGATCTACGCCGAAATGATCACAGAAATCAATCATTTTTTCAAGGGACAGACTGGATTTTCCCCGTTCTATGGCGCTGCAATGTTTGACAGAGATATCGAGCATCTCTGCAAGCTGGTACTGCGTAAGGTTATTTGAGCGCCGGATCTGTACGATCCTCTGACCGATCTGTGCGTATAAGTTCTCCATAAAAATACCTCCAAACTACATTATATTTTGAATAAAAAAACAAATAAACAACCTGTGAGGTGTATAAGAACACAACCTGAAAGGTAAATTACGGTATTACAGCAATGCGGCGGAATGTAAGAAGTTGACGGTCGATTTTTTACTAGTGTATAATTCCTTTGCGATCAGGAATAGCGGAAGAATAGATATGGATGGGAGTAAGAGTAAATGGCAACAGAGATAAAACCTCCGATAAAATATGATATGGTGTGGACAATGTATGGAAAGCGGGCTGATTTCTTTGGGATCGCAGAGCGTTTTCATATTGATCCGGTAACTGCAAGGGTGATTCGGAACCGGGATGTGATAACAGATGAAGAGATTGATACCTATCTGAATGGGGGGCTTGACCGGCTGCATGATCCTGCGATGATGAAGAATATGGAGAAGGGCTGCGGCCTTATGCTGGAGGAGATCCGGAGTCGGAACCGGATACGGATCATTTCGGATTATGATGTGGATGGTGTAAGTTCAAACTACATATTGTATAAAGGCTTACAGCGTGTGTGGGAGCATGAAAATGGTTCGCCTGCAGGAGACGGGATCGATTATGATATTCCGCACCGGATCTATGATGGATATGGAATCAATATCCGTATGGTAGATGCGGCGGCAGCCGATCAGGTCAGTATGATCATTACCTGTGATAACGGGATTGCGGCATTTGATGCGGTGAGAAAAGCAAAAGAATATGGGATGCGGGTAATCGTGACGGATCACCATGATATTCCATATGATACAGATGAAAATGATATTCGGGTATACAAAGTACCGGAAGCGGATGCGGTGATCGATCACAAGCAGCCGGGCTGTGAATATCCGTGCAAGGAATTGTGCGGAGCGGGTGTGGCATACAAATTTATCCAGTTGTTATATCGGATGTGCGGGATACCGGAAGCGGAGTGTGAGGCATTTATAGAGATCCTTGGAATTGCAACCGTCTGTGATGTTATGAATCTGGTAGATGAGAACCGTATCATTGTAAGAGAGGCACTTCACCGGTTATCTGACAGTAGTAATTATGGTTTGAAGGCACTGATCACAAACAGCGGCAGGGATGGTAAGAAGCTGTCAGCATTTGATCTGGGATTTATCATTGGACCGTGTATCAATGCAGCGGGCAGACTTGGAGATGCGAAGACCAGCCTGGAATTCCTGCTTGAAACAGACAGCTTTAAGGCAAATGAGCGTGCGATTGAGCTGTTAAATATCAATAATACCCGAAAAGATATGACAGAGCAGGGAACAAAAACGGCAATCGGGCTGATTGAAACTTCGGATCATCTGCTTATGGGGGCAGTTCCGGAGACAGGAGTTGCGGCATTGTCGGACCGGGTACTTGTTATGTATATCCCGAAACTGCATGAAAGTCTGGTCGGGATTATCGCAGGCAGGATCAAGGAACGGTATTATCGTCCGGTGCTGTTATTTACGGACAGCGAAGAAGAAGGAATCATCAAGGGCTCCGGTCGTTCGATCGAAGGCTATAATATGTATGATGAGATCAATAAATGCAGTGATTATTTCACGAAGTTCGGAGGACATGAGATGGCAGCGGGCTTTTCCATGGAGAAACGGAATCTGGCCAGGCTTCGGGAAAAAATGAACGCGAATTGTACGCTTGACGAAAAACTTCTGACACCGAAGCTCCGGATTGATGTGCCGATGCCGCTCGATTATGTAACTATTCCACTGACCGAAGAACTGGAGGTTCTGGAGCCATTTGGAAAAGGCAACGAGAAGCCGGTATTTGCACAGAGTGGTGTGCGTGTAAAAAGCGCAAGGATTATGGGAAAAAGACAGAATGTTCTGCGGGTTTCGTTCCTGATGGAGAACGGCGGTACGATCGAGGGCATAAGTTTTGACCCGGAAGTGTTTATTTCTAACATAAAACAGTGGTTTGGAACAAATGAATGTGATAAAATACTAAAAGGAATGCCCAGTCATGTGGTGTTGGATGTTGCCTATTATCCGGATATCAATGAATTTGCTGGAAGAAGAACTTTGCAGATCCGGTTGCTGGAATATCGGAAACATGAGTAATAAAGGCTTTGCTGATAGTTTGATATCATGTGGGCAGAAAAGGAAAATGTAAATAATTGTAGAATATACATATATATGCAGGAGGAAGATTATGAAAAAGATCTCTCGTAGAAGCTTCCTGAAGGCATCCGCTGTTCTGGGCAGCGCAGCTGCTCTGACCGCCTGCGGCGGCGGCGACATGCTCGTTGAAAACGGGCAGGTCTGCACGGACTTTACGCTCGATTCCGCAAAGAAAATGGCCGCCCGCACGGCCATCGGCGTCACGAACGACGGCTCGCTCATTCTGTATACCTGCGACGAGGCAGGCAATTCCGACGGACTGACGCTTGCGCAGCTTGCCGAGCGGATGCTTGCGCTCGGCTGCCGAACAGCGCTGAACCTCGACGGCGGCGGCTCGACCGCCGCAGGCGTCACCTACCCCGGCTACGCCTCCGGTGCGACGGCGAACGTGCCGTCTGACGGCAAACTGCGCGAATGCGCGAACTTCATCTTCCTCGTTCGTCAGAAGCAGGACGCGGGCACGGCCTCGAAGCTGTATCTGTATCCCTTCGGCGGCTACGCACTGCCTGGCGCAAAGATCAGTCTGACCGTCAAGGCTGCTGACAGCAGCTACATGGCAGCTGCCGTTCCGACAAACGTGACCTTCGGCGGCACAAACGTCACGCAGACCTCTGGCAGCACCGTGACGGTCGAGCCCGGCGCACGCGGCGCAGCGACTGTCACCGCAACGACAGGCAGCCTGCGCGCAAACGCGACATTTACAATCCCCACCGCACCGACCTCCATCACCATCAAGCACGAAGGCAAGAACACGCCGCTGACGGCGCTGCATGTGGCGGGCGGCAGCAAGACAGACCTGACGGCAACGGCATGGTACTACGGCAATCAGGTCTATTCCGCCGATGAAAGCTTTAGTTGGGCCGTGACGGGCGGAATTGGAGAGATCGACGAAAGTGGTGTCTTCTCCGCTGCCAAGACCGGTTCGGACCTGAACGGCACGATCACCGTCTCCTATGGGGAAACGTCGTTTGCCCTCAAGGTCACGGTCGGCTCTTCGCAGCCGTTTGCCGACACAAAAGGCCACTGGGCCGAAAGCTACATCACGGACCTCTATTATGCAGGCACGCTACAGGGCTCCACAAAGGACGGCAAACTCTATTACCGCCCCGATGCCAGCATGACGCGGCAGGAGTTCATCGTCGCCATGATGCGCTATCTCGGCACGGATCTGAGCGCGTATCAGACCGTTTCGCTCCCGTTCTCCGACAGCAGTTCGATCGCAGACTGGGCAAAATCCGCAATGCAGGCGGCCTATTCGCTCGGCTATCTCACGGGTTCCAAAACAAACGGCCAGCTTCTGGCTAAGCCCGGCGCGACAATTTCACGTCAGGAGGCCATGACGATCCTCTCGCGCACAAAGGACTTCCCCGAAGCTGATCTTAACACGCTCTCCGCTTTCTCCGACAGCGGAAAGATTGCTGACTGGGCAAAAACTGCACTTGCGCAGATGGCGCAGCAGAAGATCATCAGCGGCTCAAAGGGCAAGCTGAACCCCACCGGCAAGGTCACGCGCGCCGAAGTCGCCAAGATGCTCTGGGCGCTCGAGGAACTGTAAGGCCGGGAATTTGATGCAGGCGTTCTGTATATATACAGGACGCTTGCATATTTATTTTTGTGCATGCGCACGCTTTTTTGCGAAATTGTGCAATCTGCCGCTTTTAAGGACACACATTCCAATAGAGTTGTATGGTTTTTTATTCATTTTCCCTTGACATTATGCGCTTCGTATGTATAATTATGAGCATACAAAATAACACAGACGACGCACAGCGCGTCACAGGAGGAACTGAATATGAAAAAGTATCTTGCACTGCTGCTTGCAGCCATTATGGCGCTGAGCCTTGCGGCCTGCGCTTCCACCTCTAAGACCGAAGAGACCGCCTCCGCCAAGCTGACCATGGCGACTGAGGCCACCTTCCCGCCGTATGAATACTATGACGGCGACGCCATCGTCGGCATCGACGTGGAAGTCGCGCAGGCCATCGCCGAAAAGCTTGGCATGGAACTGGAAGTCACCGACATCGCGTTCGACTCCATCATCCCCGGCATCCAGACCGGCAAGTATGACATGGGCATGGCCGGTATGACCGTAACGGACGAGCGCAAAGAACAGGTCAACTTCTCCGATTCCTACGCCACAGGCGTGCAGGTCGTCATCGTCAAGGACGACAGTCCCATCACCTCGGTCGATGATCTGTTCGCGGACGGCGCCAGCACTGTCGTCGGCACGCAGGCAGGCACCACGGGCTTTATCTATGCCACGTCCGACATTGAAGACGTCGGTCTTGGCACCGTCAAGTCCTTCGGCAAGACGACCGACGCCGTCGAAGCCCTGAAGAACGGGCAGGTTGACTGCGTCATTCTCGACAATGAGCCTGCGAAGGCGCTGGTCGCGGCCAACGAAGGCCTGCACATCCTCGACACCGAATATGCCGTTGAGGATTATGCCATTGCCATCGCCAAGGAAAACACCGACCTGCTGGAGAAGGTCAACAAGGCGCTGTCCGAATTGACCGCCGACGGCACGCTGCAGTCCATCGTTGACAAGTACATCGGCAAATAAAAATTCAATCTGTATCTTCGCAACGGGACGGAGCGATGCTCCGCCCCGCTGCTTCGCGCAATACGACTTTATAGAAAAGAGGGAGCGCTTCGCCCATGACAGAATGGTTTCGGACATGGATTGCAAAGGTCGCCAAGGACTTTGTCACCTGCTTCATCACCAAAGATCGCTGGAAATATATCGTAAAGGGTCTGGGCAATACGCTCCAGATCGCGCTGGCCGCCGTGCTGCTCGGTATCCTGATCGGCACGATCGTCGCCATTATCCGCTCGACGCACGACAAGACGCATGAAACCATGCGTCCCGGCCCCGGCCGGACGCTTCTGAACATCGCAAACTGGCTCTGCAAAGTCTATCTGACCGTCATCCGCGGTACACCTGCAATGATCCAGATTCTCATCATGTTCTTCGTCGTCTTCTCCACCGCGCGCAACGGTACGCCCGTCGCCATGCTGACATTCGGCATCAACTCCGGCGCTTACGTCGCCGAGATCATCCGCGGCGGCATCATGGCTGTCGATGAAGGACAGAATGAGGCAGGCCGGTCGCTCGGCCTCAACTTTGCGCAGACGATGCTCTATATCATCATCCCGCAGGCGCTCAAAAACGTGCTGCCCGCGCTGGCGAATGAGTTTATCGTGCTGCTGAAGGAAACGTCTGTCGCCTGCTATGTGGCCGTCAACGATCTGACCAAGGGCGGCGAGATCATCCGTTCGCAGACCTACATTCAGGCTATGCCGCTGTTGATCGTCGCGGCTCTGTACCTCATCATGGTTGTGTTCTTCTCGCATCTGGTAAGCAAGCTGGAAAGGAGGCTGCGCAGCAGTGACCACTGACGTTCTGATTCAGGTCCATGACCTGAAAAAGCATTTTACCGGCGCGTCCGCCATCAAGGCGCTCGACGGCGTTTCGGTCGATATCAAGCGGGGCGAGGTTGTTGTCGTAATCGGCCCGTCCGGCTCTGGTAAGTCCACATTTCTGCGATGCCTCAATCTGCTGGAGGTCCCGACGGGTGGGCAGATTTTGTTCAATGGCGTCGATATCACTGACAAAAGCTGCAACATCAACCTCCACCGGCAGAAGATGGGCATGGTGTTCCAGCATTTCAACCTGTTTCCCCACAAGACCGTGC
>OMDZ01001626.1_pt1 | contig 10475 bp, 10 predicted proteins | sample 1673641 | NCBI WGS metagenome assembly OMDZ01 (sample SAMEA103958117, study PRJEB25191) | human gut metagenome | biome: human-associated habitat [ENVO:00009003]; feature: intestine environment [ENVO:2100002]; material: feces | place: Germany | collected 2013/2015
AAGAACTTGATTCCAAAGGAGAACTTGTGCTATATTATGCCGACGAAAGCCATGTTTGTACAAATGGTTATGTTCCATATGGCTGGCAATTCAAGAATGAGGATATTTACATCCCATCCGAGAAGGCAGCCCGGCTTAATATCTTTGGCATGATTACCAAAAGGAACCAATATAAAGGTTTTACCACACAAGAGTCCATCAACGCAGACAAGATTGTGGACTATCTTGACAGATTCTCTTTCAATGTCACGAAGAAGACTGTAATTGTCTTGGACAATGCTTCCGTTCATAGAAATCGGAAAGTTAAAGAACTGAGGAAAATATGGGAGAAAAGAGGATTGTTCCTCTTCTATCTTCCACCTTATTCTCCAGAACTTAATCCTGCCGAGATTCTTTGGCGTATACTTAAGGGCAAATGGATAAGACCGATAGATTACGAGACTACGGACTCGCTTTTCTATTGTACAAACAGGGCCTTAGCGTCTGTGGGTACGAACTTATTCGTGAATTATTCATATTTATAAAATTAATTTTGAACAGTTACTTAGGTTATGATATGGTTCCTCCATCAGCCGGGATACCTCCTTTTGATGCTGGGAAGACTTATTTTGATTCCAGATTCTCTTTAGGTTTCGGTTATCGTTGGCGGTTGAAGCCGATTGATTCCCGATGGTTTTTCGATCTTGCGATAACAGCCGGATATCATCGTTATAAGTATGGATTAAGCTATCTCTCTCCGGACGAGCACATAACTTATGCGGGAAATGCAGGAGTTTGTAATTTGTTGTCGGTTTCTCTCTCCGGAAGTGCGGGATATTATTTGTATAAAGGATTGAATTTGTCTGTAGGGGTAGAATCTGCTTATTATTTTTATGATAAAAATTTTGTAAATGTACCTGTGTTTGTACGTTTGGGTTATGACTTTGGTTGTATGGAAATTGCCATACAATATAAGCGGGGAATGACTCGGAAATTTGATTTATTCCCTTTTGCGAACAACCGTTTGTCTGGCTGGGAATTGATGGTATACATACCTTTGTCTAAAAGAAATACAAATTAATTGAAGGTACAGAAAACGTGCCTTCAACAATAAATTCATAAAAATATTGGTACATACCTAGTGAAATATTGGGCTATATACCAATATTTTTTGTATCTTCATAGATATAAAAATAAATTTTTGCTTCCTCCAGCTCTTTGTCAAAGTTCCGTAAACTACGTTTGAAAGGCAAGGACCTGTTCGATTTTCTCATTAGTAAGACTGTTTTCATCGTAATCGAAAAAGGAATCATAACGTGTTGATAAATCCTTATAAAATATTTGGATAATCTTTTTTTTTTACATTTGTAAATGTAATAATATATAGCATATTGCGATTCTTTTTGCGACTCTTGCAAGGATGTTCTTGAAAACAATTCTTGATATTTTTTATGGTGAACTTTATTAATTATTTGTTACTTTAATTCTTTTAACAATGAAAATCAGTTAGTATGTAAGACTTCTTCCATTGATTATGTTTTTATCCAGTAAAGTTTGAGTAATGGGGGAAATAGAATCAATGTAACTTATTATTAAAAAGATAATGCAAATATACAGTAGGAGAGAATCCGAATTTTAGTATAATTACCTTTCAACGTTATAATTGAGAACAACTAATAAAGGTATAACAAAAAATGGTTGGTTTTATTCTCCAGAAATATTCCCAGATGATTTGCAACAATTAATTATAATACCTTCTTATTAATCTAATTAGCTTATGAAAAAGTTTATTTTAAGTTCAGTAGTCCTGTTATTATTTATTTTGATAAGTGGTTGTGATAAAAATGATAAAAATGTTGAGTTTAGCGTTTACGAATTTTATTTCGAACTGGTAGATGAAAATGGAAATCCATTTGTTGATAACATGGATGACATGGAGACACTTGCTGATAAAATGGAACTCAAATGGCTGAATCCTGAAACCTCGAAATATGTAGAGTGTGATTATTTTGACTTAAAGTGGGGCTACATGGAAGATGGGCATTATTATTTTAGTGTGAATAGTACTGATGTTATTGGTGATGGAGATGATCGTACTGCTTCATTTTCTTTTGATTTAGTATGTGAAGATATATTTTCAAAACCGGTGAATATAAAGACCGAATGGATAACTTCTTTACCAACCTATAAGCTATATTATCCGTTGGATAAAATTTATGTGAATGATGTAAAAGCAGAAGTTACTAATATCGATAGAGGAACTATTACTGTTCCTTCTGTTCAAACTATTTATATTCCTTCTATTCAGATAAAAGTAGATACAGTTAAAAATTAGTTACTACTTCGAAATATTATATTTCTTTTTTCTTGAAATACTCATATCCGATGCGGCAGTACAAGCATTTCTTCAGGTCACAGTAATTCTTTTTGAGCTGGATAAGTGCCTGACTGTCGCCTGCATGTGATGCTTCTAGTCCACATTCTTTCCACATACGGATGATGTAATTGTTTTCTGGCTTCAGTTCCTCTAGCAGTTTGGTCGCACGCAGGCATAAGGCGTCGTTCGACTTGTGCTTGCCGTAGGCATAAAGAAATGGTATTACCGTATTGATGATAAGTAAATCGGTTGAGCTTTGGCTGATGGTTTTGGGATGAGAAGGAGAAGGTATACCAAAAGTGTAGTGTGTCAGCCAGTATTCCGATGTTCCACCTTTCAGGAGATTCCGTAATTCGTTCACCGATTCTGCTTCCATCAGTTGTGAGAATAAGCCCTGTGAACGATGGTACAGGCAGGCAAGCTGTGCGATGCGGATATGTGGAAAATTACCTGGACGCAGGCGGAGAAAACGCCAGCGGCAATCAGAAGAAGGTTGTAGTCCGAACTTCTGTTTCAGGTAATTGTATTCTTTTATCATGTTTTCCGTATATGCATCAACAGGCAACTCTTGCAGAAGTCCTGCTTGTCCGAAGAAAAAGGCCTCTATCTGAAACAGATTGTCACGATGTTTGTTGACAGCAGCAAGCGGTACACTCTTCGCCCATAGCTCGAAAGTATCACTGTTTACACCAAATCCGAAATTACGTGCCAGCGTAATGAAAAACGCGTACTCCCAGTCTTGGTTGTATTCATGCAAGTACTTCTCTATTTGCTGCGTTTTATTTTCGAAACGCTCTACCTGAAGCGTAGACAGCCAGCTGTGTAGCAGGAAAGACGGCAGTTGGGGAATGATTCGGAAACAGGCCGGATAGCGGTCGGCGCGGATTAATTCTTCATAATTTTCCAATAGATAAGGTGGGTAGTGTAACTCCATCTGTGGAATAATCTCTCCGTTGCTTCGTGTGGGAACAGCATCTATATCCGAAGCCACATGCAGAATAACCGAATCGTATGTCGGGTCGAGATGATGATTATGGCGGAACCAGTCGGAAGCCTGCTGGTGTATTTCGATGTTTCCTACCCATGTTACATCGTTTATCTTGATTTTTGCATTGAAAAAATCCGGACCGGCATGCATGTTTGCCAGACCGGGATCGATAATTTCAATCGGTTGTCCGTCGGTTGTCTGCAAAGGTTTCAGTGTGAAAAGTTTGTGTTTCCACACGTAGTGCAAGAGTTCTTCCATGTTAATGAGGTGTAAATGTTCGCTAAATGTAATGATTAATAACGAAAAACGTTATCTTTGTGCCTAAAATAATTTGAGATTTATGAAGATAGCATTAATAGGATATGGTAAAATGGGTAAGGAAATCGAAAAGATTGCAGTTGCCCGCGGACATGAAATTGTAAGTATTATTGATGTAGACAATCGTCAGGACTTTGCATCGGAAGCGTTCCGTTCAGCAGACGTTGCGATTGAGTTTACGGCTCCTTCTGTAGCTTATGGCAACTGTCTGGAAGCTTTCAAAAACGGAGTTAAGGTAGTTTCCGGAAGTACAGGTTGGATGGGCGAGCATGGAGAAGAAATGCGTCGTCTGTGTGCAGAAGAGGGAAAAACTCTTTTCTGGTCGTCCAATTTTAGTTTGGGGGTAGCAATTTTCTCTGCTGTCAATAAATATTTGGCAAAGATTATGAACAACTTTCCCAATTATGACGTGTCAATGGTAGAAACACACCATATCCATAAGTTGGATGCTCCAAGTGGAACAGCAATTACACTTGCTGAAGGTATCTTGGAGAACCTGGACAGAAAGAACAAATGGGTTATGGGTACACTTACAGCTCCGGATGGAACTGTAACCGGTACTACAGCGTGCGCATCGGATGAAATGCCTGTAAGTGCAATCCGTGAAGGAGAAGTGCCCGGAATTCATACTATCCGTTATGAATCGGAAGCTGATTCTATCATTATTACGCACGATGCAAAGAACCGCAAAGGATTTGCATTGGGTGCAGTACTGGCAGCCGAGTACACAGCAACTCACGAAGGATTTTTAGGAATGAACGATTTATTTCAGTTTTAAGATATGATACAGGCATCACGTAAGCAGTGGATAAAGTTTAGTATAGTATTAGTTCTGTACCTGATTTTCCTGATCTGGTTGCAGAGCTGGCTGGGAGTGGTTGTTGTTCCTTTTATCTTTGATGCTTATATCTCAAAGAAAATTCCATGGACATGGTGGAAAAAGTCGAAAAATAAAACGGTTCTGGCAGTAATGAGCTGGGTAGATGCAATTGTATTTGCGCTGGTGGCAGTGTATTTTGTCAATCTGTATTTCTTCCAGAATTACGTTATACCATCTTCTTCACTCGAAAAGTCGTTGCTGGTAGGCGATTATCTGTTTGTCAGCAAGATGAGTTATGGAGCACGTATTCCACAGACTCCGCTTCATATGCCTCTTACTCAGCATACACTTCCGGTATTCAACTGTAAGTCGTATCTTGACTGGGTACATTGGGATTACAAGCGTGTTGGAGGTTTGGGTAAGGTAGAACTGAATGACATTGTGGTTTTCAACTTTCCGGCCGGTGACAGTGTAGCTACAGCCGTTCCTGCTGAAGATTTGTATCGGTTGAGTTATCAGGCAGGACAGCAGCTTTCGCAGCCGGTAGATATGTCGCGCCTTACTTTGGAACAGCAGCGTCAGGTGTACGATTTCTATTATCAGGCAGGACGCAAATATATTGATGAAAATCCGCAGATGTACGGTAAGATTATTACCCGTCCGGTCGACCGTCGTGAAAACTATGTAAAGCGTTGTGTCGGACTTCCCGGTCAGACATTAGAGATAAAGAACCGTATTATTTATCTGGACGGAAAAGCGAATAAGGAACCGGATAATGTACAGTATCGTTATTTTGTCAAGACTAAGGGAATGCTTCCTGATGATTTGTGTCATGAACTGGGTATTAGTCAGGAGGATTTGATGATGTATTACACCGAAGAATCGGTTTATAACATGCCGTTGACAGAGAAGGCTAAAGCAGCTTTGCTGGCTCGGAAGGATCTGGTTGTGTCTATAGAAAATACTCCAGATGATGATGCCGGCGGATTGTATCCTGTAAATAAACTGACTGGCTGGACTGTAGACAATTATGGTCCGGTATGGATTCCGAAAAAAGGTGCTACAATCGATTTGACACTGGACAACCTGCCGATTTATGAACGTCCTATCAAGAATTATGAAGGAAATTCTCTGGAGGTGAAGGACGGAAAAATCTATATAAACGGACAGGAAACGACGAAGTATACCTTTAAGATGGATTATTACTGGATGATGGGTGATAACCGTCATAACTCTGCCGATTCACGTTTCTGGGGCTTTGTGCCTGAAGATCATATCGTTGGTAAGCCTATCTTTATCTGGTTGTCACTCGATCAGGATAGAGGTTGGTTCGACGGAAAAGTCCGTTGGAATCGCTTGTTTAAGTTTGTCGATTCGATAAAATGATACTGCATCATATTGAGTAATGACTGGAAAATAGGACTGAAGCTATCGGCATTTGTCATTATTGCTGTATGGCTGGTTAGGACTTTTCTTGTTACATCATGTTTTATTCCTTCGTCGGGAATGGAAAATACACTTTATCAGGGCGAAGGGGTGCTGGTGAATAAGTGGAGTTATGGTCTGCGTATGCCTTTTCCTTCATTCTTAGGTTATCACCGTATCGGAAACTGTGATGTAGGGAAAGGGGATATTGTAATTTTCAATGATCCGGGGGCTACTCAGCGAAATAAACGGCTTGAGTGGCGCAGTGTCTTTATAAGCCGTTGTATTGCTACTCCCGGAGATACACTGATGTTGAATCGAGAGTTGATAAATACCGGAGATGAGATTTTAAGTCCGGACAGTAAGGCTTTGTATGTATATCCTGCATCGAAAGAAGATCTGATGAAGATTATATTGGATGCAGTAGGGCTGAAAGAAAATTCACTGGTAGGATATACCGAAGATGGAGGGTATATCCGTAGCTTTAGTCATTATGAATTTTATTTGGTTTCACAAAAAGCAGGACAGCGAATCGATTTTGTTCCGCTAAACAACAGACTTTCGCAAGAGATACATCCTTATGTTGTTCCTCGCAAAGGGGAAGCTGTAAAAGTATATCCGTGGAATGTAGTATTGTTATGTAATACAATTGTTTCGCATGAGCAGAAGCAGGCTGAAGTGCGGGGCGATACGTTGTGGGTAGAAGGAAAACCTGCCACTTCGTTTACATTCAGTAAAGACTATTATTGGATGGCTTCGAATGATCCTGTAAACTTGTACGATTCACGGCTGTTTGGTTTTGTTCCGGAAGATCATATTATTGGTAAAGCATGGTTTATCTGGTTTCCTTCCTGTAAAGAACGTTTTTTTCAACGTGTGCAATAAGAATGAAGAAAGAAGTTATACTTAGTTCGGCGTATCTTGCGCCAGTAGAATATTATACGAAGTTGTTTGCGTATGATACTATACATATAGAGCAGTTTGACCACTATATGAAGCAAACTTATCGTAATCGTTGCACGATAGCTTCGGCAGATGGAAGTTTGTCGTTGACTATCCCGACAGAAAAAAGTGATGATTTAAAATGCCTGATGAAGGATGTGCGTATTTCTGATCATGGCAACTGGCGGCATGTGCATTGGAACGCTTTTGTTGCAGCTTATAAGCAAAGTCCTTTTTTCGATTACTATGCTGATGAGTTTCATCGGTTTTATGAACATAGATATGAATTCTTGTTCGATTTTAATATGGAATTGTGTAACTGGATATGTGAACAGATCGATTTACATCCTTCCTTTGTAATGACAAAGGATTATGTTGCCAATGTAGAGGATATGGATGATTTTCGTGAATTGATACATCCTAAAAAAGCATATGTGCAGTGTGATTCGGATTTTCTGCCTAAACCTTATTATCAGGTATTTGACCAGAAAAACAATTTTTTGCCTAATCTCAGTATTATAGATTTGTTATTTAATATGGGACCTGAAAGTTTATTGGTTCTACGTGATAGTATTGTAAAACATGAATAATAGATAACTTATGAACAACCTACCTACAGTAACTAAAAATCTATTGATTATTAATGTATTGTGCTTTTTTGGCACAATAGTGGCACGACGCTACGGCATAGATGTGGAAAACTTGTTGGGATTACATTTTTTCCTGGCCTCTGATTTTAATCCTGCGCAGCTTATTACCTATATGTTTATGCATGCCAACTTCCAGCATATATTTTTTAACATGTTTGCCGTGTGGATGTTTGGCCGGGTGCTTGAACAAGTTTGGGGTCCTAAGCGTTTTTTATTTTACTACATCTTATGTGGAATAGGAGCCGGACTAATACAGGAGGCTGTACAGTATACAGAGTATTTGGTTAGTTGGTCGCACTACGATGGAGTAGATACAGGTATGGGAGTTATACCTATGGCTGAGTTTTTGAATCGTCTGAATACGGTTGGAGCTTCAGGTGCTGTATATGCTATTTTGTTAGCTTTCGGTATGCTGTTCCCTAACAGTCAGATGTTTATCTTCCCTTTGCCGATGCCGATTAAAGCGAAATATTTTGTAATCGGATATGCTGTGTTGGAGCTTGTTCTTGGTATTGCAGGAGGTGACGGAGTAGCTCATTTCGCACATTTGGGAGGAATGCTTTTTGGTTTTATTTTGATTATATATTGGAGAAAGAAGAATGGCGGCGGACAACAGTTTTATTACTAACCTAAAAGAAAATTTCAGGAGAGGGGATATTGTAACTCGGCTGCTATATATAAATATAGGAGTTTTCCTGGTTGTCACACTGGTAAACATTGTACTGACTTTGTTTAATCAGCCTGCTGGCTTTTGGACGAACTATTTGGAATTTCCCGCTTGGTGGGAGCGTTTTATCCGACAGCCTTGGTCGTTGTTTACCTATATGTTTATGCATGCTGGCATACTGCATATATTGTTCAATATGTTATGGCTGTACTGGTTCGGGCGTTTGTTCTTGCAATTTTTTTCGGCAAAACATTTGCGTGGCTTATATGTATTAGGCGGAATTGTGGGAGGATTGATGTATATGCTTGCATATAATTTGTTTCCCTATTTTGCTGGTGCGGTATATTCTTCTTATTTGTTAGGAGCTTCGGCTTCAGTGCTTGCTATTGTAATTGCAGTTGGTGTACGTGAGCCAAACTATCCTATTCAGTTGATGTTTGTCGGTACTGTAAAGCTAAAGCAGGTAGCCATATTCATGTTGTTGCTGGATTTGTTGTTTATGACTTCAGGAAATGCAGGTGGACATATTGCTCATCTGGGAGGGGCTTTAGCCGGTTGGTGGTTTGCCGCAGGGTTACAGAAGGGCCATGATGCAACAAAATGGATAAATAATATACTCGACTTTTTATCTGGAAGCTGGAAGCCTGTTCCCAGAAAGCCTAAAATGAAAGTGCATTACAGTGACAAGCAGAAAGACTATGATTTTAATACCAGAAAAAAAGAACGTACAGAGGAAATAGATAGAATATTAGATAAGTTGCGTAAGTCTGGCTACGGTAGTTTGACTGATGCTGAAAAAAAGAGCTTGTTTGATGCAAGTAAAAAGTAAATAAAGCTCGTTTGGGCTTCTGCCAATGGAAGAAAAATATATCCGAATGCAATATTGATAATATAAAATAATGTAGATATGAGGAAAATTGGATGTTTGGTTCGGTGGGTATTGTTTACCTTAAATATATTAGTTGCCATTGGCTTTTTGATAAGTGCTTACAGTCCGTATATATCTCCGGTCAGTCATCCGTTGTGGGCGTGTGCTGGGCTGTTTTTCCCTTTTCTGTTTCTTGCTAATCTCCTATTTATATTTGTGTGGGTTTGTATCAAATGGCAGTATGCTTTTTTTCCGTTGCTGGTTCTTGTTGCCGGCTGGAGCAGTATTTGGAACTATTGTCCGCTGGGATCAGAAGAGAAACCGGAAGGAGGAGAGGTAATTAAGTTGCTTACTTATAACACGCAGGATATTGCGTTAACGAAAGAGTATGATAAACAGGAAGGTAATCCTGTTCTCAATTACTTGCGGGACAGTGATGCTGATATTATTTGCTTGCAAGAGTTTAATCCTAGTGCAAAGGTAAAACAAAAGGAAATAGATCGTGCTTTGGCATGTTATCCTTACCATGTACGTGTAAAGGGAGAGGGGCCGGGCAGACTTGCTTGTTATTCACGCTATCCAATTCTTTCGGCAGAAACAATAGATTATAAGACTGAATCCAATGCCAGTATTCTTTATCGGTTGAAATTTGGAAATGATACTCTTGTGTTAATCAATAATCATTTGGAGTCGAATAAGCTTGATGCACATGATAAGACTGTATATAATGATATATTGAAATCTCCAAGGGAAAAGAATATAAAAAATGGGGGAAAGCATTTGTTTCATAAAATAGCAAAGGTTGTGGCTGTACGTGCCCCTCAGGCGGACTCTGTTGCACAGGCTATTGCTGTGAATCGTACTCGCTATATGCTTGTTTGCGGTGATTTTAATGATTCTCCTATCTCGTATGCTCATCGAGTAGTCGGACAGGGCTTGAATGATGTTTATAGAAAGGCGGGTAGAGGACCTGGTTTTACTTATTATGAGAATCGTTTTTATTTCCGCATAGACCATATTTTTGCCAGCGATGCTTTTCGTATACTGGAGTGTAAAATTGATCGTTCCATAAACGCTTCTGATCATTATCCGGTTTGGTGCTTGCTTGAAAAAACGAAATAAATTTTTATTGATGCTTGCCAGACCAAATTTCGGCGAAATACTTTTTATAGATTGATCTTTGTTTTATAATAATTCGCAACGAAAACAGGCTAACTTCTTTTCTGAAGTTGGCCTGTTTTTATTTTAGTTATGCAGTACAGCTGTTTTCTAACGATTTGATCTGTCAAATTATAATACTGATATGAAATGCTTCTTTGAAAAAGGGAAATTTATAGCTTAAAACTTAAATATTTAGAAACCTTTCCCTTTATAAATGAAAAAAAAACTATATTTGCAACCTTGAATAAACGTATATTAATTAAAAAGTAAATATATAAAT
>OMDZ01001643.1_pt1 | contig 10389 bp, 6 predicted proteins | sample 1673641 | NCBI WGS metagenome assembly OMDZ01 (sample SAMEA103958117, study PRJEB25191) | human gut metagenome | biome: human-associated habitat [ENVO:00009003]; feature: intestine environment [ENVO:2100002]; material: feces | place: Germany | collected 2013/2015
TTTGACGCCCGTCAGCCAGACAATCAGTTCACCCAAGGCAAGGCATCCGAAGAGGATGGCGCATTGACGAATCATAATACTGTTAAGCTAAAAAAAAGTAATACCTTATTGTACATTTCGCTCCGGCGGAGTCGCTCCCCGTCGGGCGGTTATATTGAAAACGGTTGCAAAGGTAGCGATTCTATCGGTCGGTTGTGCCGTCGGGAGGGGAAAAAGTTATCGTTTGCGGCGCACTTGTGTGGCTCGCGAGCAACACTTGCACGGCTCGCGAGAGACACTTGCACGGCTCACGAGCGACACCTGCACGGCTCGCACCCCCGAAGCACGGCTGTCGGCTGTCGGCGGTTTGTGTTAAATTTTCCAATATTTATCATTTCTCCCACAAAATAGCCCCGAATTGCAATGTTGATATTGCAAAATTGTGTATTTTTGCAGCGTGAATTACACAGATTACTTCCGGTTATTCTTATACACTATATATTATCATGCAAAGATTAATTAACGAAATCGTTGAGCGCGCCAAAGCAAACCGCCAACGCATTGTTCTTCCCGAAGGAACCGAAGAACGCACCTTGAAAGCTGCCAACCAGATTTTGACAGACGGAGTAGCTGACCTGATTCTGCTGGGTAACCCGGCCGAAATCGAAGCCTGCGCCAAAGAGTGGGGCCTGGGCAACATCGGTAAAGCCACCATCATCGACCCCGCAAACCATCCTAAGATGGAAGAGTACGCACAGTTGCTCTGCGAACTGCGCAAGAAGAAAGGCATGACCATCGAAGAAGCCCGCAAGCTGGTGCTCGACCCGCTCTACCTGGGCTGCCTCATGATAAAGAACGGCGACGCCGACGGTCAGCTGGCCGGTGCTCGCAACACGACGGGCGACGTACTGCGTCCTGCCCTGCAGATCATCAAGACCGCTCCGGGCATCACCTGCGTATCGGGTGCCATGCTGTTGCTCACTCACGCTCCCGAATACGGTAAGAACGGTGTCCTCGTCATGGGCGACGTAGCCGTAACACCCGTGCCCGATGCCGGACAGCTGGCACAGATTGCCGTCTGCACCGCACGCACCGCACGCGCCGTTGCCGGACTCGATCCGAAAGTGGCCATGCTGAGCTTCTCGACCAAAGGTTCGGCCAAGCACGAAGTAGTAGACAAGGTAGTTGAGGCTCTGAAGATAGCCAAGGAAATGGCTCCCGACATCGCCATCGACGGCGAATTGCAGGCCGATGCCGCCCTCGTGCCCGAAGTAGGTGCCAGCAAGGCTCCGGGTTCGTCCATCGCCGGACATGCCAACGTACTCGTTGTGCCCAGCCTCGAAGTAGGTAACATCTCCTACAAGCTCGTTCAGCGTCTGGGTCATGCCGACGCCGTAGGCCCCATCCTGCAAGGTATCGCACGCCCCGTGAACGACCTGTCGCGCGGATGCTCTATCGAGGACGTTTACCGCATGATCGCTATCACTGCCAACCAGGCCATCGCAGCCAAGGAAGGCAAGTAATTTCTTGCAAGGAGTTATAGAAGTTAAAGGGAGTTATCGCCCACCTTTGGGGTGGGCTTAGAAGTTAAAAGCCAATAGAAAGCAGACCGTTCACGATGTATCGGCTTAACTTCTTAACTCCTTACCTCCTTAACTACCGGTTAAAACTTTACATGCGAAACTTAATTTTTTAATTCTTAATTCTTTATGAAAATCTTAGTTCTGAACTGCGGAAGTTCATCCATCAAATATAAGCTGTTCGACATGGACAGCAAGTCGGTCATCGCACAGGGCGGTATCGAGAAAATCGGCTTGCCCGATTCGTTCCTGAAGCTGACTTTGCCCAACGGCGAAAAGAAGATTCTGGAGAAAAACATCCCCGAACACACCGTAGGCGTAGAGTTCATCCTCAACACGCTGACCAGCCCCGAGTACGGAGCCATCAAGTCGCTCGACGAAATCAATGCCGTAGGCCACCGCATGGTGCACGGCGGCGAAAAGTTCAGCAAGTCGGTACTGCTGACCAAGGAAGTGCTCGACGCCTTCACCGCCTGCAACGACCTGGCCCCGCTGCACAACCCCGCCAACCTGAAAGGCGTTCATGCCATCGAAGCCATCCTGCCCAACGTGCCGCAGATTGGCGTCTTCGACACCGCCTTCCATCAGACCATGCCCGACTACGCCTACATGTACGCTGTTCCCTACGAACTGTACGAGAAGTACGGCGTGCGCCGCTACGGCTTCCACGGAACGTCACACCGCTACGTATCGCAGCGCGTATGCGAGTTCTTAGGCGTGAAACCCGAAGGACAGCGCATCATCACCTGCCACATCGGTAACGGTGGTTCCATCACCGCCATCAAGGACGGCAAGTGCGTAGACACCAGCATGGGTCTCACTCCGCTCGAAGGCCTTATGATGGGTACACGCAGCGGTGACATCGACGCCGGTGCCGTCAGCTTCATCATGGAGAACATGCGCGACCTCGAAAACGCCGTTGCCGAGGGCGACCCGAAAGCACGTCTGGCCGAGAACATGTACTTCTACCGCATCAAGAAATACATCGGTGCCTATGCTGCCGCACTGGGTGGCGTGGACATCATCGTCTTCACCGGCGGTGTGGGCGAAAACCAGGCTTCGGCCCGCTGGGGTGCCTGCTCCGGCCTCGAATACATGGGCGTGAAGCTCGATGCCGAGAAGAACAAGGTGCGCGGCGAGGAAATGGTCATCTCGACCGACGACTCGAAAGTGAAAGTAGTAGTCATCCCCACCGACGAGGAGCTGATGATTGCTTCAGATACTGTAGCTATACTGAACAACTAATATTATAGGAATTATCTTTCTTCATGCAAGGGTGTGTCCGTGGTGGATGCACCCTTTTTTGCATGCTTCCCGTCCTTCCCCCATTTGCTTTTGGGGCAGTCATGGAATGGAGTTTCCGCGTAATCGAAATGCAACAAGGTTGCAAACAGAATGTTAAGGGGGCGTAATTTTCCCGTAACCGGCAATCCCTTATTTTGCCGCCGAATTAAAACAACGATTATGAAACGGAAATTCTTAGAGAGATGTATGTTATGCCTTGCCGTCGGACTGCTGTGCTGCAATCTGCCGGCATTGGCTGCAAGCGGCGGTCGTCTGCCTGTTTCGGTGGACCAGGTCCGTGTAAAGATATTAGTGAATGGCTGTGTAGTCGATGCCGCAGGCGAACCCCTTCCGGGCGCTACGGTGCGCGAGCGTGCCACGGGCAACGGTACGGTGACCAATATCGACGGTAACTTTTCGTTGTCCGTTTCGTCCGAGGCTGTACTCGAAGTCAGCTTTGTGGGCTATGCCACCAAAGTGGTTCCCGTGGCGGGACAACAGCAACTGAAGGTGGTACTCGAAGAAGACGCTGCCGCGCTGGACGAAGTCGTGGTGGTGGGCTATGGCATCCAGAAGAAAGTCAACCTGTCCGGTTCGGTGGACCAGATCGGTGCCAAAGAACTTGAGAAACGCCCCATTGCCGATCTTTCGCGAGGCTTGCAGGGCATGATTCCTAACCTGAACATCGACTTCACCAGCGGCGAACCGGGAAAATCGGCCAACATCAACATCCGTGGCGAGGCCTCCATCAATGGCGGAAGTCCGCTGATTCTGATCGATGGTGTGTCGGCCAACGTAGAAGAGATGAACCGTCTGCTGCCCGAAGACATCGAAAGCCTTTCGGTCCTGAAGGATGCTTCGTCGGCCGCCATCTACGGTGCGCGTGCCGCTTTCGGTGTCATACTTATTACCACCAAGCAGGGCAATAGCGACCGTATACAAGTGGATTACAACGGCAACTTTGCCTGGAAACGTCCTTCGTCGCTGACCGAGAAGACTTCCGATCCCTATATTTACCTGAAGCTGAAGAACATCGCCGTGCTCAATACTCCCTGGAGTTCGGGACACGTCACCAGTGACGAACGCCTCGAATGGGCACGCCAGCGTTCGGACAATCCTGACGGCACTCCCTCGGTGCGCCTGAACCCGCTGGACGAGACCCAGTGGGAGTACATGGGCAACCGTGACTGGACCGACTACTACCTGAACCGTAACACCTTCACCCAGACGCATCAGGTATCGGTGTCGGGGCGGACGGAGAAGACCCGTTTTTACCTTTCCGGCGGCTACGATGACGAGAACGGTATCTTTTCGGGCATTGTGGACAACGATAAGTACCGTCGCTACAGCATGCGTAGCAAGGTGAGCTATGACGTATGGGACTGGCTGACCCTTTCGAACAACACCTCTTACGTGGTGACCGAACGTAAAAAACCGAGCTATTATGATATGAGTGTGTTCTTCGACCTCGAACCGCACGACATGGACCGCAACCCCGATGGCACTTGGGCCAGCGGCGAACTGGGTACGGCTTTGGCCCAGCTGGTCGATGGCGGTCAGGAGAAGGATACTTACGGACGCCTTCAGAGCACCTTCTCCGGTGAACTGAACTTCTGGAAACGTATGCTGGTAATCAATGCCAACTTCACCTTCATGAAGGGACATCAGGAATACGACTGGTACAAGACCCCCTACCAGGTAGGTTACGGCCCGGACGATATCCGCGAGCAGGGCGAAAGCCGTGCCTGGAAGGAAAGCACAGACGACCTGTACACGGTGTTCGAAGTGTATGGTACCTTCAACAAGTTGTTTCGCGACCGCCATCAGGTGACCGCCATCCTGGGCTTCAATCAGGAGTACAACCGTTCCGACAACTTCCATTCCGAGCGCTACGACATCATCTCTACTGCTCTGCCTTCCATCGGTTTGGCTTCCGGCACCCAATACGTCGGCCAGACCTACCGTGACTGGGCCATCCGTGGTTGCTTTTTCCGTGCCAACTATTCGTACGACAACCGCTATATCTTCGAGTTGAACGGCCGTTACGACGGTACGTCCCGTTTCCCCAAGAACAAGCGTTTCGGTTTCTTCCCCTCGGGCTCGGTAGCCTGGAGGGTGGACAGCGAATCGTTTTTCGACGGCCTGCGCGACATCTTCTCTCAATTCAAGCTCCGCGCTTCTTACGGTTCGCTGGGCAATCAGCTGGTGAGCGAATACGGTTACATTCCTTATATGAGTTCGCAGTTGGGCAGTTACATCATTGACGGCGAACTGCAGCAGACGGTGACTTCGCCCGACTTGGTATCGTCGGCCTACACCTGGGAGGAAGTACGTACTGTCAATGGCGGTATTGACCTGGGCTTCTTGGACAACAAGCTGACGGCCTCGTTCGATTTCTATCGTCGCGACACCAAAGGAATGCTTACCATGGGCCGCGAGCTGCCCGGTGTGTTGGGCAAGGAAGAACCGCAGGAGAACGCCGCCAACCTGAAGACGCGCGGCTGGGAACTGAGTATCGGCTATCAGGACGAGTTCCGCCTGGCCGGAAAACCCCTGAACTGGGCGGCCCGCTTCATCCTGTCGGACAGCCGTACGTGGATCACTAAGTTCGACAATCCTACCCGCAACCTGACGCAGTATTACGAAGGGCAGGAAATCGGAGAAATCTGGGGATTGCAGAGCGATGGCCTGTTCAGCAGCAAGGACGAAATAGCAGCCTTGGACGAAACCGAAATCATCCCTTGGGGGGCACTCGAAATTGTAGAAGGTTGGCCCAAGTACAAAGACCTGGACGGCGACCACCGCATCACCAAAGGGTCGGTCACGGTAGACGATCCGGGCGACCTGAGCGTTATCGGTAATTCGGCTCCCCGTTTCCGCTTCGGCCTGAATCTGAGTGCCGAATGGAACGGAATCGATGTAGCCGTCTTCCTGCAAGGCATCGGCAAGCGCGACTTCTATCCGCAAAGTTACTTGTACTGGGGCTTCTACCAGCAACCCTACAGCGGCGGACAGTTGCACACTTTCGACTTCTACCGCCCCACAACGGACAGCGAGGTCGACATGGCTAAGCATTCGCAATCGTACATCGCCGCCGGACTGGCCAACCAGAACCTTGATGCCAGATACCCCATCCTGCAATCGTGGCTGGCCGATAAGAACCTGGGAACCCGCATCGACCAGGCGATGGGCCTGGCCATTCCCCAGACAGGCTACATGCTGAATGCCGCTTACCTGCGTGTGAAGAACATCACCGTCGGCTATACGCTGCCGCAAGAGTGGGTACGCAAAGCCCGATTGAGCCGGGTGCGTGTATTTGTCAGTGCCGACAACCTGTGCGAATGGAGCGGAGTGAAGCCTTACTTCGATCCCGAGTCCATTACCGATACGTCTTCTTTCGGCTATGTTTATCCTTTCAACCGCCAGTTCTCCTGCGGGCTTAACGTAACATTCTAAAATTACAAATGACAATGAGAAATCTGATTATACCTTCCCTGGCTCTTTCAGTCACTTTGCTGCTGGCTACTTCGTGCAACGATTCGTTTATGGATCGGCAACCCCATACGGAAATCGGTGTGGAATCGTATTTCAATACCGAACGCGACTTGCAGATGTATTGTTACGGTCTGGTCAACACACCAGGTTACAGCTACGACTCCGACGAGGGTACCGACGATGTAGCCACGACTTCGAACGTCGAAATCAAGAACATCATGACATCGCCCAATCCCAACTCGGTCACCATCAATGCCGGCTGGAGCTGGGAGCGTCTGTACGACATCAACTTCTTCTTGGCCAACTGCGGACGCGCCAAAGTGACCGAAGATGTCCTGGCCCACTATCAGGGTGTAGCCCGTTACTACCGCGCCGCCTTCTATATGGATAAGGTGAAAACCTATTCCGATGTGCCTTGGTACGATAAAGTGCTCACCACCGACGACCCGGACCTGTATAAGGCTCGCGACTCGCGCGACTTCGTTATCGGCAAGATATTCGAAGACTACCAGTTTGCAGCCGAACACGTCCGTGCCACCGAACCTTTAGGTGCCATCAACAAGTGGATTGTACTGGCTACCATGGCCCGCCATGCCCTGTACGAAGGCACCTACCGCAAGTATCACGACGAACTGAACCTGCAGGCTACGGCCGACACTTATCTGCGTATTGCGGCCGATGCCGCTTCGGAAATCATGGAGGAGGGCGGTTTCCGGATTTATAATACCGGAAAACCTGACGAGGACTATTATACATTGTTCAATAGTCCCGACCTGACGACCAATCCCGAAATGATACAAGCCTGTTACTACGAGAACGACGTGGCCGAGAATGGTTTCTGGGCTTATATGTTCGGTAATTACATCCCCTGTCCGACCAAAGATCTGGTACAGGCTTACTTGATGAAAGACGGCTCTTACTATTCTTCGCAGCCCGGTTACCAGACCAGGCAGTTCGTCGAAGAGTTCAAGGACCGTGACCCGCGCATTTATCAGACGCTGGCTTATCCGGGCTGGGAGCTGATCAACACCATGACCTACGCCACGGGTGCCGGTATCTACGTGCAGACGTTCAACAAGAATTTCTCCGGATATCATCAGATCAAGGGCTTCATCAACAACAAGGAAGAAAGCTATTACGTTGGCATCGATTTTCCTGTCATCCGCTATGCCGAAGTACTGCTGACCTATGCCGAGGCCAAGGCCGAATTGGGCGAACTGACGCAAGACGTGCTCGACCAAACCGTGAACCTGCTGCGCGACCGTGCCGGAATGCCCCACCTGCAAATGAATCCGCCCGTCGATCCGGTGATGGCAGCAGCCTTCCCCGGCGTTGAGTCGACGCTGCTCGAAATCCGTCGCGAACGTCGTGTCGAACTGGTGTTCGAAGGATTCCGCTTCGACGACCTCATGCGCTGGCATGCCGGCAAACTGCTCGAAAAGGAACCGGAAGGCCTGTACTTCCCGAGTCTGGGCAAATTTGACCTGACGGGCGATGGCATCGAGGATATTTATCTGATACCTTCCTCGCAGTCCATCCCTGCCGAAGAAGACAAGGAAACCAATTCCTTAGGCGAAAAGCTGGTGTACTATCGTGCCGGAACCATCGACGACCAAAACGCTACCGTCTACTTGAGCGAAGGCGATCACGGTGTCATCCAGACCATCAAAGATATGGGTATCTTCGAGGAACCGAAGTTCTACTACCGCCCCATCCCCAAACACGAAATGGAGCTGAATCCCAATTTGGGACCGCAACTTTTTGGCTGGGAATAAGCCGATTGCGTCGTATCGGGGCACGGATCTGCATCGTCATGCAAGCAGACTGTCCCCCACCCACGGCCTGTCGGTAACAGGTTACTGAAATACAGTCTTAAAACAATACGAAAATGGGAAAAAGAATTTTATCAAAATGGGTCGCTTTGTGTTGCTGCGTGCTATACCTGGCTTCCTGTAATCAGGCTGACCGGCAGAAGCAGCCCCAACAACCTGCCACCAAATTGACATTCGCTTATCTGACGGATGTGCATCTGAATAGAGATAATAACGGCAACGGTAACGAAGGTCTGCAAAAGGCTTTGAAGGCTGCCGCCGAAAATGGTGCCGAGTTTGTGATTTTCGGTGGCGACAATGCTGATACCGATGCCTTGGGCGATGCCGAAGTTACCGCCGACACCCTTCACGCCCGCTTTGCAAGACTGGTGAAAGAATCTGGACTGCCGGCTTATTTCACCATTGGAAACCATGACCGCTTTTATCTTTCTGAAGGCAAGGCCGACACGCTGGGCTTCGGAATGTTCGAAAAACATTACGGTCCCACGCACTGTTCGTTCTCGCAGAAAGGTGTTCACTTTGTCATCCTGAACAGCCTTTATCCGCAGGACGATAAGGCAGCCTACAGTGTGGGAGCCGAGCAACTGGCTTGGTTGAAGGCAGACCTCGATACGGTGGGCAAGCAGACACCGGTTATCGTTTCGCTCCACGTGCCTATGCTATCGCTGTATTATCCGGTAGTAGAAGGCACCATGAAGGCCTGGGACATGATTGCCGACAGTAAAGCCGTAGTTGACCTGCTGAAGGAATACAACACACAACTCGTCCTGCAGGGGCACCAGCACATCTACGAGCAGATTCAGGAGCGCAACTTATGGTTTGTCACTGCCGGTGCCGTGTCGGCCTTCTGGTGGCAAGGACCTTTCCTGACTACGCAGGAAGGCTTTCTGTTGGTCAAGGTAGACGAGGACAACCGTATCTCTTGGGAGTACATCGACTACGGATGGGAAATACCTGGAAAATATCCTGAAAAATAATAAAGTGAAGAAATGAAAAGTAAAAGATTACTGATGACGGTAGCTTTGGCTGCCGCCTGCTGGAGCGGAATGTATGCCCAGCAAACACAAGAGCTGCCCGACCGTATCAAGATGGGGCAGGAGAGAGTGAAAGTACGGCGTGACATCAGTCTGCCTCAGATTGACGGATACGACTTGCTGAAGTGCGATTTCCACATCCATACCGTCTTTTCTGACGGCATCGTGTGGCCTTCACTTCGTGTCAACGAGGCATGGGAAGAAGGTCTTGATGCCATTGCCTTGAGCGACCACGTAGAGGGACAACCTGCCCGCGAAGGCATGAAGAAGGGCGACCTGGATCTGGCTTTTAAGAATGCCGAGGATGAGGCGCTGCGGCGCGGCATCATTCTGATTAAGGGAGCCGAAATAAGCCGTTCCATGCCCCCCGGACATCTTAATGCCCTCTTTTTGAACGATGTGGATGCCTTGCAGAAGGACGACGTTGTGGAAGCACTGCGCGAGGCACACAGGCAGGGAGCCTACATCTTTTGGAATCATCCGGGATGGAACGTCAAGGAAGTGAAGTGGCACGACATGCACGAACGGCTCTGGAAGGAAGGCTTGCTGAACGGCATCGAAGTGTTCAACGAGTTCGAGTGGTATCCCAAAGCACTGGAATGGGCCAAGGAAAAGAAACTGACGCTGATGGCCAATACCGATGTGCACGATGTTATCGAGCGCCTATACGACAAGGAACAGGTTGCACATCGTCCGCTGACGTTAGTACTGACCAAGGAACGTACGTCGGCTGCTATCAAGGAAGCATTGTTCGGCGGGCGTACACTCATCTGGTTCTACGATACACTGATTGGCAAGGAAGATTACCTGAAGAAGTTCTTTGAAGGGGCTGTCTGTGTGCAACCTTCACACTACGCTACGGAGACATCGGCCTACGTGACAATAACCAATACATGTGACGTACCTTTCTTGCTCAAGGCAGCTTCGGAAGTTAAAGGCTATCCGACATGTATTCAGCTTCCGGCAGGGGCTTCGGTTGTAGTGGCAATACCCAAAGATAGTACGCAATCTGTTGTTTATAAGGTTACGAACCTGCTGACAGCCTATGAACAGTGCATTGAAGTTTCGTTGTTTTAACAAAAAATAGAAGCAAAGATAGGTCGGAAATGCCTATCTTTGTTATATAATTAACCCGTTGGCGGAATTAAATTGATAAAAGATTTATGAATAAAAAGTTGTGCATAT
>OMDZ01001645.1_pt1 | contig 10384 bp, 10 predicted proteins | sample 1673641 | NCBI WGS metagenome assembly OMDZ01 (sample SAMEA103958117, study PRJEB25191) | human gut metagenome | biome: human-associated habitat [ENVO:00009003]; feature: intestine environment [ENVO:2100002]; material: feces | place: Germany | collected 2013/2015
TTCCGGAGTTCGCACCTTTTATTTTATTAATATTATCCGCCCCTACCATCCACGGTTCGATACCCGCTCCGGTACAGCACGAACAGGGGCGGTCAATCAGCCTTCGCCGACCTTCAATTCTCCGGCGCCGATTGTCCGTACGTCGTCCCCGTATTGTAGAACAGGAAAGCGTAGCTGTCGGCCGATTCGGCGATACGCTTCGAGAGCGGTTTGCCCGCGCCGTGGCCGGCATTCCGTTCGATGCGGATCAGCACCGGAGCATCGCACGCCTGCGCATATTGGAGCGTCGCAGCGAATTTGAACGAATGCGCCGGCACCACACGATCGTCGTGGTCGCCCGTCGTGACGAGCGTCGCGGGGTAGCAGACGCCTTCGCGGATGTTGTGCAGCGGCGAGTAGGCGTAGAGCGTGCGGAACTGCGCCGCATCGTCGCTCGTACCGTATTCGGTCGCCCAGCCCCAGCCGATGGTGAACTTGTGGTAGCGGAGCATGTCCATCACGCCGACCGCCGGCAGGCAGACGCCGAACAGGTCGGGACGCTGCACTTCGCAGGCACCCACCAGCAGGCCGCCGTTCGAACCGCCCGCGATGGCGAGTTTCTTCGACGAGGTATATTTGTTGGCAATGAGGTATTCGGCCGCTGCGATGAAATCATCGAAAACATTCTGTTTTTTGTCCAGCATGCCGCCCCTGTGCCACTCTTCTCCGTATTCCAGGCCGCCGCGCAGGTTGGCTACGCAATAAACGCCGCCCTGTTCCATGAACATAATGGCAGCCGGGTTGAACCAGGGCGCGAGGCTGACTTGGAACCCACCGTAAGCGTAGAGGTAACAGGGGTTGTTGCCGTCGAGCTTCAGTCCGTTGCGATAGACGATGAACATCGGGACTTTCGTGCCGTCCTTGCTGGTGTAGAACACCTGTTCCGTAGTGTAGTCTTCGGGGCTGAATTTCACTTCGGGACGCTTATACAGGGTCGATTCGCCCGTTGCGAGGTCGTAACGGTAAACGGTCGAAGGTGTCGTGAAGTTGGTCAGCGAATAGAAGGCCTCCGTTTCGCCTTTTTTACCCCTGCCGATCCGATGGCGGGCAGCTCGACTTTCCGAATGAGCTTGCCGTTCCAATCGTACTGGTAAACCTGGCTTTGGGCATCCTCCAGGTAGGAAGCCATCATATAGTCGCCCGGTTTGCTGACGATCTCAAGCATATTCTTCGGATTTTCGGGGATAATCTCCTCGATCACCGAAGGATTATTCAGGTCGATGCGGATCACGCGGTAGTTGGGAGCATCGAGGTTGGTACGCACGTAAAGTTTATCGTTCTCGGCGCGAATAATCTCGTGGTCGTTGGCAAAGCCGGGAAGCAGCACCTTGAACTTCTTATCGCTGCTTTTTCGGTAGAGGATCTCACTGCCCGACGTACCCTCCGATGCCGTGATGAAAAGCCACTTGCCGTCCTTGCTGACACTGGAAGCGAAATAGCGCAACGGATGTTGTGTGTCCATATGAATCAGACGATCGGAAGACTGAGGCTTACCGAGCGTGTGATAATATACCTTCTGATATTGGTTCTGGGAAGAATAGACGCCCGCTTCCGGAACGTCGAACGTACTGTAATAGAATCCCTTTTCGTCGGGTGTCCACACTGCGTTGGAGAGCTTCACCCATTTTACGATATCGCCCGTGGGCTGCTTGTCCGCCGTACGGATGACATGAATGTCGCTCCAGTCCGAACCTGAAGCCGAAGCCGCATAAGCCAGGTAGCGGCCATCTTCCGAGAAAGAGATGCCCGACAGCGCAACCGTTCCGTCCTCGGAGAGCGTGTTGGGATCGAGGAATACCTCCGGCTCGGCGTCGAGCGAAGCCTGGCGGTACAGCACGGCCTGGTTCTGTCGTCCGTCGTTGCGGTAAAAATAGTAATAATCCCCGAATTTAGCCGGAGCTCCCTCCCAGGGATAAGCCCACAGCTCGGTCAGGCGGGCACGCATCGCCTCGCGGAACGGAATTTGATCCAGGTAATTCTGCGTCACGGCATTTTCGGCAGCGACCCAGGCGGCCGTCTGTTCCGAACGGTCGTCTTCGAGCCAGCGGTAGGGGTCGGCGACTTCGGTGCCGAAGTAGTTATCCACGACTTCCGTACGCTCGGCATCGGGATAAGGCAGGTGTTTGATTTTCATAGATGACTTACAGGCGGTAAGTGCAGCAGCGGCACAGAAAACCGCCAAAGTAATTTTAACGTGTTTTAACATATTTTAGTATTTGAAGGGTTTCGAAAGACAAATATACGAAAAGTCCGGCGCAATCGTGCAGGTTTGTTCGCAAAGATTGTCCGAACATTCCATATATTCGCAGAATATACGAAAAAGTTGCCGGCATCCGGCGATCCGCAGGAGAATTTTGTAACTTTGAAACCGGAATAACGAAAGCGAAAAACAGGAATGGACAATCAGTTGCGACAAATTATCGAAGAGGCCTGGAACGACCGGGCATTGCTTGCGGAGTCCCGTGTGCGGGAGGCGGTCCGCGCCGTTATCGAAGAACTGGACAAGGGCCGCCTGCGAACGGCCGAACCCATCGATCCGTCCCGGAGCCAATGGCAGGTCAATGAGTGGGTCAAGAAGGCGATTCTGCTCTATTTTCCGATGCAGGAGATGCGCACCATGCGGGCCGGAGAACTCGAATGGCACGACAAAATGGACCTCAAGCACGGCTACGAGGAGCTGGGCGTACGGGTTGTACCGCACGCCGTGGCGCGCTACGGCGCCTACATCGCCCCGGGTGCGATCCTCATGCCGTCGTACGTCAACATCGGCGCCTATGTCGACACGGGCGAGCGCGTCCACCTGAGCGGCGGTGTGGGCGTGGGCGGTGTGCTGGAACCCGTGCAGGCGGCCCCCGTCATCATCGAGGACGACTGTTTCATCGGCTCCCGGGCCATCGTGGTCGAAGGGGCGCACATCTGCCGCGAATCGGTGCTGGGCGCCGGCGTGGTGATTACCGGATCGACGCATATTATCGACGTAACGGAGGCGGAACCCAAACAGTACAAGGGATACGTCCCCGCCGGATCGGTGGTCATCCCGGGCAGCTATCCCAAGCGTTTCCCCGCCGGGGAGTACGGCGTCCCCTGTGCGCTGATTATCGGGCGCCGCAAGGAGTCCACCGACAAGAAAACTTCGCTCACCGCAGCGCTCCGGGATTTCGGAGTTTCGGTATAATACCTTTTGGATGTACAGGACCCGCTATCATTTTCTCGAAGAGACGACCTCGACCAACGACGAGGCCCGGAATCCTCGCTACGGACACGGCGATGCGATCTGCGCCGAGCGGCAGAGCGCCGGACGCGGCCAGCGGGGGCATACCTGGAGCAGCGAGGAGGGATGCAACCTGATGTTCTCGCTGGTGTGGGAACCCTGTTTCTTGCCCGTTTCGGAACAGTTTCTGCTTTCTGAAGCGGTGGCTTTGGCTTTGACGGACCTTTTCGGCGGTTACGGCATCGACGCCCGGATCAAATGGACGAACGACATCTATGCGGGCGACCGCAAGCTGGTCGGCATTCTGATCGAACACAACCTGACGGGCGACCGCCTGTCGCGTACGATCGTCGGAATCGGGGTGAACGTCAATCAGATCCGGTTCGATCCGTCGCTGCCGAACCCGTCGTCGATGCGCCTCGAAACTGGCTGCGAATACGATCGGCAGGAGGTACTGCACCGCTTGGGCGACTGTCTGGCCGCCCGGTACGAACAACTCGAGAAAGGGGATCGGGAGGCGCTGCAAGCCGACTACCGACGGCGGATGTACCGGCTCGGAGAGCGGCATCGGTACCGTTATCCCGACGGCCGGACAGTGGAGGCCGTGCTGCGGGGCGTGCGCCCTTCGGGAGAGCTGCTGCTGGAGCTGCCCGACGGCCGTACCGAAGGGTATCTGTTCCGGGAGATAGAGTTCGTTATCGAGGGGAAGCGGACGGCTCGAACGGACGGGACGGGCTGCGTGTTAAAAAAATAACAGGATAACGTTGGCCGAACGAAAAATAACCTTATATTTGCAATGATATTTTAGACCGCGAATAAATTTCATTTTAACCAATTCAAATACCGAAAATTATGAACGTACCTGCAAATCTGAAGTATTCCAATGACCACGAATGGTGCCGCGTAGAGGGCGGTGAGGCTTTTATCGGCATTACCGATTTCGCACAGAGCCAGTTGGGCGACATCGTATTCGTCGATGTTCCGACCGTCGGCGAAACCTTGTCCGCCGGTGACGTCTTCGGCTCGATCGAGGCCGTGAAGACCGTGAGCGACGCTTTCATTCCCGTCGGCGCCGAAGTGTTGGAGTTCAACCCTGCAGTGGATGCCGATCCCTCCATCGTGAACCGCGATCCCTACGGAGAGGGTTGGCTCGTCAAAGTGAAACTGACCGATCCCAAGGAGTGCGAGTCGCTGCTTACCGACGCGCAGTACAAAGAGTTGATCGGCTAATATTCGTTCGATGTAAATCGAACCCCGCAGCCTCCCGTTTTCGACGGGTGTCGGCAGGGAGTGTCAGGATGGAATCCGGCATCAAAAGATACCGTAACGTGAGTCCGACGTGTTCTGTTGTGACAGTATTTTTGTTTTACATCCGAAATCAATACGTCGGACTCGCCTTAAAACTATAACATTATGTCAAAGGTAACAGTTGTGGGCGCGGGCGCCGTGGGCGCTACTTGCGCCAATGTGATGGCTTGCCGCGAAGTGGCGAGCGAAGTGGTCCTCATCGACATCAAAGAGGGCCTGTCGGAGGGTAAGATGCTGGATATGTACCAGTGTTCTACGCTGATGGATTTCGATACGAAGCTCGTCGGCGTGACCAACGACTACAAGCAGACTGCCAACTCGGACGTGGTGGTGATCACCTCGGGTATTCCCCGCAAGCCGGGCATGACCCGCGAGGAGCTGATCGGCACCAACGCCAACATTATGAAAGGCGTGATCGAGAACGTGGTGAAATATTCGCCCCGCGCGATCATCATCGTGGTCGCCAACCCGATGGATACGCTGACTTATCTGGCGCTCAAGGCTTCGGGACTTCCCAAAAACCGGATTATCGGCATGGGTGGCGCCTTGGATTCGGCCCGTTTCAAATGTTACCTGGCGAAAGCCACCGGCGCCAACATCAACAACGTGGACGGCATGGTGATCGGCGGTCATGGCGATACGACGATGATTCCGCTGCTTTCGAAGGCTTCGGTCAATGGCGTGCCCGTGACGCAATTCGCCTCGAAGAAGAAACTCGAAGAGGCTGTCGCCAGCACGATGGTCGGCGGTGCCACGCTGACCAAACTCATCGGCACTTCGGCCTGGTATGCTCCGGGCGCCGCTGCTTCGATGATGGTCGAATCGATCCTGCATGATCAGAAGAAGATCGTCCCCTGCTGCTGCTACCTCGAAGGCGAATACGGCCAGAACGACATCTGTATCGGTGTTCCCGCCGTGATCGGCCGCAAGGGTATCGAGAAGATCGTCAAACTCGACCTCACCAAGGAAGAGGCTGCCAAATTCGAGGCATCGGCTGCTGCGGTCCGCAAGACCAACCAGGTGCTTCACGAGATCAAGGCGTTGTAAGCGTTTGCCGACAACGATAGCAGATCCCCGGTCTTTCGACCGGGGATTTTTCGTGAAAGAGCCTTCCGCCGCACATTTCGTCGGAAGTAAGTCGTATTCTATAAGAAACTTACCCGCATCCGGAAGCGGAAGGTTTCCCGTTTGACCCGTATGAACGGAACATAACAGCCGATTTCGCTCCTTGCCGGGCAACAGCGGCCATATTCTTTCGGAACATTGCGACAACGGTCGCTCCCGGAAAAACTTTTCACTTCCCCGGAGTGTCTTTTTTACATACGTCGGAGGATAGTCTTCACCGTCTGCGAAGCACCTGCGTCATGCAGTGTGCGGCACCGTAGCCTTTGCAAAGGTTGTCGAGCCCGACCCAGGTAACCTTCACCCCTCGGTGTTTCAGTTCGGTCCGCAGGGCTTCGGACTGGCCCGCTACCCCGATGATACGGCGCGGCCCGACCGTCAGGAAATTACCCGCCAGCCGGTCGGCATCCTCTTCGGAAATGGGGATGATGGCGGCACCGATACGGCTCCTCAACAATTCGACGAATCCGACATCTTCTTCGGTTTTGGTATAGACGCCGTTTGCACCTCGGAGATAAATATCGGCCAGCAACAGATCCGGAGAATCCGGATCGGTGGTCATACGCCGGGCTGTGAGCGTCACCAGATTGCGGTCTATAATGTTGAAATAGGTGTCCAAGTGCATTTCCGCCTGGCTGAACAACCGGTCCTTGACCACGACCAGACGGTTGCAGCCCAGCAGATCGTGCTCCATGAGCTGATCGATGGCCGGTTGCGTGGTGCGCATCCCGCAGCCGATGAAAGCCGTATCGCCGAACGGATAGAAATCCCCGCCTTCGAGATGAGCTCCCTCCCCATCGATGCGGTGTAACGGTTTCATGCCGATTTTTTCGAGGCAGAATTGCAGAATGTCGCATCCTTTCTCCCGCTGCGGGGAGTTCATGCGTCCGATTACGACGCCTTTGGCAGTAGTTATCAACTGGTCCCGCGTATAGAAGAGGTTCATCACGGGGTTTTCGGAATATTCGGCCTTGAGACCCGTGTTGATCTGCGTTTCCGACAGCCGGATGATCGGTTGTCGCAGAATGATACGAACCAAGTCCCGAGGCGATGTCTTGGCGAGAATGGATTGTCGGTACTCCTTCTGCTGCCCGGCTGTTTCCGGAGAGAGGTTCTGGGTGTCGAAGGTGAGAAAACCGGCCGCGAAGCGGCGCAGGTTCTCCAGCTTGGTCCGGTCGGCGGGTTTCCCGTCAGCACCGGTTCCGTCGAGCAGGATCTGACGTACCGTGGGCACTCTCGCCCCGGCCTCCTCGAGCACTCTGCGGTAAGTAGCATGTTCGGCGATGAGTTCGGGAATGTCGATATGTTCCCGGAAAAGAGCCGCAGCCGGATGAAGGGCCCCCAGAAACAGCTCTTCGCCCGGGTCGTGGGTCAGGATGAGTCTGGCCTTGCGGTATTCGCACGTCTGGCCGCAGCGGACGGAGCGTCGCCCGCGCACGATAGATCCAATCAGTGAAGACAGAAACGTCGATATGGAGATGGAAGATCGGGAGTTAAACATAACGATTCAGGGTTAAATCTGATTATGGGGATCGTATGTCGGTTATTCAACCCACCCCTGTTTCGAGAACAGAACAAAAATCGCCGCAAATACGAATTTTAACGGATGGATCGATATATTAAAAACGAGAAAAACCGTAAAATTGTTTTGCGGTTCGTGCAAATCGATGCAATATGTTCCTAAAGGCGTTCGGCCGCCATGAGCGAACGGAGCCGCCAGGCAGCTCCGTTCGGTTTATATCCGGAAAATATCATGACTTTCCGAAAGCGATATTTTCAAAAAAGTTCCGTATGCCGTCGATCCGGATGAGCGACAACGATATTCCCTGTCCGGCGAAGCAAGGAGCCGCCGGAGCTTCCGGCAGACCGTCAGAAGCTGATCTTCGCGCCGACGAACCAGCTGCGGGGCAGCGACGGGCCGTAGATGTAGCCTGAATCGCGGTCGGCCCCCCGATCGAAATCTTTCTGGTAGGCGTTGAAGATATTTTGGATACCGGCATGGAGTTGCAGGGCGATCTCCTTATAGAGAATGATGTCGTACGACACTTTGAGGTTCAGGTCGAAGAAACGGGGTGTCGTGACGGCCCGATCGACGGGCGTACCCGAACCCGCCATGTGCTGCACGAGCATCTTGCCCGTGTAAGTTCCGGTAATGGCCGCCTGCAAATTACGCACGGGAGTCAGTTGGGCCGTAAGGTAACCGTAGGTGTTCGGCGTGCGGAACATCTTACGGGTCGGTGCGACCTCCGGATCTTCGCTCCACTGTTCCGGCTTCTTGTAGCGGCTCTGCTGGAGGGTGATTCCGGCCTGCAGGTCGAACCAACGGGTGAAGGCGGCCTTGCCCTCGATATTGATGCCCATGACGCGGGCGCCCGAACCGTTATAACGCTCCTTGATCGTACTTCCGTCCGTATCCGGATCGGGCAGCGGACGCAGGGCGAAAACGTGGTCGAGCGTCGTGTAAAAACCTTCGACGAGCAAGTTGGTCTGGACTTTTCCGAAACGGTGGTAAAGGTCTGCCGAGAGGCTGAGGCTGTGCGATCGCTCCTCGCGCAGATCGTCCGCCAGCCGAATGCGTACCCGCTCGCCGCCCACGATGGCGATGTGCATATCCTCGTCGAAGGCCTGCGGAGCACGGAAGCCGCTCGAATAGCTCAGGCGCAGGCTCGCCCCCTCTCCGGGATTGTAGCGCAGGTTGGCACGCGGGCTGAAAATTACGTGATCGACGAGGCTGTGCTTATCCAGACGGCCGCCGATAAGCAGCGACCAATGCTCGTTTTTCCACTCGTTTTGCAGGTAGGCGCCGATGATGTGCACCTTTTGCTTCGTTCGATAATCGTAGCCGATCGATTCGTCGTCCAGATCGTTGTAGTTGTATTCCACACCCAGGGTCAGGTCGGCGGGAAGGAACCACAACCGGTCGAACGAATGGATGTACTGGGCGCCGGTCGCCACGGTAAGGTCGTGCGTGCGGCCGTAGGCATCGGGATCCTGCTTGGAACCGTAGTAGCTCTTGCGGGCGATGTGCTGGAACGAAGCATAGACATTCACACGGTTGGAGTAGTCGGCGGACGAGAGGTCGAACGAGAGGCTGCCGCCGTTGATGTTGTGGTCGGTCTGCTCGGCGATCATCGCTTCGTGCGGCGGCAGGTCGAGCCGGTCGCCGCCCCGACGGTACTCCATGACGGTATTATATTGGAGCGTGATACGCGAATAAGCGCTGGTCTTGAAGAACGAACGCAGGCCGAGGGCCTGGGATTGCAGTTGCGGAATCTCGGTGAAGCCGTCCCCGTCGTGGTCGTACCCCGAGCGGTGGCGGTTCTGACCATAAACATAAAGTCCCGCCTTACGGCTGTCGGTGATGAGCGAGGCATTGGCCGAGGTGACGTTGTCGTAGCTGCTGCTGTTGCCGATCGCCGTGATCGTGTGGCCGACTTCGGCGCTGTTACGGTCGGGATCCTTGGTGATGATGTTGATCGTGCCGCCGATGGCCGACGCGCCGAAGAGCGCCGATCCGCCGCCGCGGATCACCTCCACGCGCTCGATCATGTTGGCGGGAATCTGTTCGAGACCGTAGACGCCGTTGAGGGCCGAGAAGAGCGGCCGCGAGTCGAGCAGGATTTGCGAATAGTGGCCGTCCAGACCGTTGATGCGTACCTGCGCGAAGCCGCAGTTCTGACATCCGTCCTCGACGCGCACGCCCGGCTGGAAACTCAGACCGTCGGCCAGCGTGGCGGCGTTTGTCCGTTCGAACAGCTTGCTGTTGAGAATGTTGACCAGCGACGGCGTCTCCTTGCGGATGACCGAGTTGCGGTCGATCTCGACCACCACTTCGCCGACGTCGACGGCCTGCTCTTCCAGTTCGAAATTCAGTTCCGTGGTGGAGTGGGCGCCGAGCGTGACGCTCCGTTCGGCGGATTTGTAGCCGACCGACTGCGCCACGACGGTGAGCGGTCGTCCTACCGGCAGGTTGCCCAGCAGGTAGTGCCCGAGACGTCGGTCGTGGTGCCGATCGTCGTTCCCTTGACGGTGATGGTGATGAAGGGGAGGTGTTCGCCGCTGCGGCTGTCGACGACGTGGCCGATCAGGATGGCTTCGGTCTCCTTTTTGGCAGTGGAGTCTGCATATGCCGTAAAGCCGCCGAGCAGCAGGCCCAGCAGCAGAATATATGATTTCATGCGATGGATTTAGTGGATAAGGAATGTCCGGATACCGATCGCGGGATCGGTTGTACGGGCCGGATGCGTACATCCGGCGTCGGAATGTCAGACCGCGGCGGGAGGTGCGCGCAGGCCGTACCCGTGGAGGACGGGCGAAGAGCCTCCGGCGAGATAGCATCGGTAGAGACGTTCTTCGAAGAGGGTGACGAGCGTCGGCAGGAAGGACTCCGCTTCGGTGCAGGCCGCCAGGTGGAAATGGCAGATCAGGCAGTACTCTTCGACGGTGGCGTCGCTGCCCGAAGCGGCGCATTCGGCCCGCGAAAGCGGGTCGTTGGCGTGCACGTCGAGCGCCTTGCCCACGTAAACGTTGGCGATGGCCAGCGCCATCATCGCGGCAAGCAGGATCTTATAGCCCGTTTTTCGTCTCATCGATTGTCTGAATCGACGGCAAAGGTAACAAAAAACGGCGATTAACGAACGAATTCGGAATTTATTCACCGGAAATCGTCTTCGAATCCGTTCGGTACGGGAGAGGCCGGGCCGG
>OMDZ01001665.1_pt1 | contig 10309 bp, 9 predicted proteins | sample 1673641 | NCBI WGS metagenome assembly OMDZ01 (sample SAMEA103958117, study PRJEB25191) | human gut metagenome | biome: human-associated habitat [ENVO:00009003]; feature: intestine environment [ENVO:2100002]; material: feces | place: Germany | collected 2013/2015
TTTTTTGGATAAGCGGCAGACCAAATGCGGCTGTTTTTCCAGTCCCTGTTTGTGCCAGGGCCACTACATCGTTTCCTTCACCGAGTAAATACGGTATAACTTCTTCTTGTACAGGCATCGGGTTTTCATAACCCATTTCTTCTATTGCTTTCCTGATTTCGGGGGAAACGCCTAACTCTTCAAATGTCTTCATTTATTTCAAATATCTAATTCGTTACAAAGATACGGATAATCATGGGATTATATGGCATATATGAAATATTTGTTTGATCGGACAGTACAATTTATAGAAAATTGACTAAAAGGTGCCGGAGAGAATAATAAAGGATTGCATTGAGCAATCCTTTATTCCTTCCCACTGTAAGAGTTATGAGGGGGGCAGGTATGAGAGAATTTATGTTAGAGTGTCTGTGTTGCCTGTCAGGTTATTCATTCTCTTCACGATACTCCAGAATGTCTCCGGGCTGGCAGTCTAATTCTTTGCAGATAGCTTCCAGTGTGGAGAAGCGGATAGCTTTTGCTTTTCCGGTTTTCAGGATAGAGAGATTGGCCGGGGTGAGATCAATCTTCTCGGCCAGTTCTCCCAGCGAAATCTTTCGTTTCGCCATCATTACGTCTAAGTTTACTATTATCGGCATAGTTCAGGTTTTAATTATTCGTTGTTTTTTCTTTTTAGCGAGTTCCACCACGAAGTATAGCGTTTGCTCAGTCTGTAATAGACATACATACAGAAGTATATCCATCCGATATTAAGAAAGGCTTTTGCTGTTTTGTGATCCAGCCATTGGCGTAACGTAAGTGTATAGATGAGTTGGACAACAAACAGTGTTATTATGAAACCGGCTATCAGGCAAACTATCGAAATAGTTTTTTTATCTTTTTCTTTCATGGCGGTTGTTCCTTAAATGGTTAATTCTTGTTCCTCTTTCATGCGGATGCCTATCTGGAACAGATATCCGATAAAGATGATGAATACTCCAATAAGGATATATATCATATAGGTTTGTCTTGGGTTTGTTACAGGAGCGAACTCATTCAGGATAGCTTGCAGAATTCCGTTAAACTCGATGATAAGACCGATATAATATATCAGATTGGCGTTGGCTCTTACAAATATCAGATTGCGCTTTACATTGCGGAGCATCAGATAGATAAAAACACTGCATACAGCCATGGATAATAAAGTGATACCTTGTGGAAATGCTTGCCAGATAAATTGTTCGGATGCCGCTGCTTTTCCGGCATCTATGGCAGCCCGATTGGTTCCCAATTCGAAACACAATATTGCGTTTTGAAAGATAGTGATGAATGTGCAACAGAAACAGATGATGGTGAGGCAAGTCATAATCAGTTTCATTTCTTTTAAAGAATGCTCTTTGCTCTTCTCTTTCATAGTTGTTCTATATTTAAATGGTGAGGTCTTGTTCTTCTTTCATTTTCAGTCCGATGGCAAATACTTCGGCAATGACGAATGCCAGTACGCCAAGCAAAAGACTGGAGTGTGAAAAGGGGTTGAGCCAGTTATAAGAATAACCGGGTATCTTCAATACTTGCGAAAGTTGCCAAGTGTGCATATAAGTGCTGGTCAAAGTGGTGGCGAAAGTAATCAGCAAAGAGGTGCCTAACTTGCGCAACAGTTTTACATTTGCCCAGCAGAAGATGTCCGAGCGGTTGATATTGCGAATGAACTTGATGAATTGCAGGACAGCTTTGATGCCGAAAATGATGAGGATGAAACTAAGAAGGGTGTTGATAAGGGCCAACCAGCCGGGTGCATCGGTGTCGACAGTCACCATGGATTGTATCTGCCATATCGGTACATTCTTTCCGGTCATCTCATTGTATATAGAGTCAGAAGTGCTACTCAGATTGTCCGGGAGCAACATCAGCGGATGGAGGTTATTTATTTCTCCTGCCTTATTTTCCATACCGGCTTTCCCACCTTCGATGGCTCCCCATACCATGGAATAGATATTCTCGGACAAGGAGAGTAATAAGACGGCAAATATCATGGCACAAAGCAGATTCAGTTTCTTTTTCATCGTTATATTTTATTATTGGATTAATCAATTTTGTGGGTTGGCTTCTTCCGCAGGAACAGGTTCGGTCGCTTCTACCGCCCACTGCACGGGTTTCACCTCTTTTTTGAATAACAGGAATGTGAGGCAGAAGATGGCGATTCCTGTCATTCCCCATACATGAACGGCAGTGGTGTTTCCTAAAATATCGGTCAGGGTATCTTTCTCTTCAAAAACATTCATCAGTATCAATGACAGAGTATTATTGATAAAGTGAAGAATGATGCTTGGAAGCAGGCTGCCGGTACGGTAATAAAGCTCTCCTAAGATAATACCGAACAGAAAGGCGAAAAGTATCTGTGCCGGATTCATGTGTATCAATCCGAAGATAAGGGCTGACACAAGGATGGCCCAACGGGGATTCTCCCATTTGCGCAGCAAGTATCCTTCGATGGCACCACGGAAAAAGATTTCTTCAAATATAGGAGCGATGATACATACGCTCAAAATACCGAATACATTGTTTTTCATTTGTGCAAAGACGTTTTCGGCTATATTGGGGAGATGGACCATCTCGCTCAGCCAGTTCATCCATATAATGGCGGCTGCTCCCATAAGGATGTAGAGACAGGTAGGTTTAAGAGGCAGGGACGCAAGAGTCTGTTTGTCCAGTTTTACATATTTATAATGTATCAGATGCCATGCCATGAGCAGGGTTCCCAACAGTGAAAGGATAATGGCCAAAGAAGTAGGGGCATTATGCAGGTCGAAACTTTGCGTTTCAAAGCATTTCCATATTGTGTATCCGAACATTCCCGGAATGGCTACAGCAAACTGATAAGCAAAATAGTAAAGTATTAATTTAATCGTGCGTCCCATCTTAATTTGTTTTTATGATTATTATTTCTTTAAATGAATACTCAGAAATTTATCCATGGCGCGATAGAAATCAAATTTATTCTCTTCGTTGTGGAAGCCATGTCCTTCGTTGTCTTTTACCATATATTCTACTTCGATGCCACGTTTCTTCAGCGCTTCCACCATCTGGTCGGACTCGGCTTTGTTCACGCGTGGGTCATTGGCTCCTTGTGCCACGAAGAGCGGGGCTTTAATCTGATCTACGTGGAACACCGGAGAATATTTTTCCATCATTTCCTTATCTTTCACCGGGTCGCCCACCATTTCGTACATCATGTCCAGCAATGGTTTCCAATATGGAGGAATGGTCTGCATGAAAGTAAACAGATTTGCAACTCCCACATAGTCGATGGCACAAGCATAAAGGTCGGGGGTGAAAGTGACACCTGCCAGTGTTGCATAACCGCCGTAACTTGCTCCGTAGATGGCAATCCGTTTCGGGTCGGCTATTCCTTGCTTGATTAACCATTCCACACCGTCGGTAATGTCATTCTGCATGGTCTGTCCCCATTGTTTGTAACCCAATTCGGTGAATTTGCGTCCGTAACCGGTGGAACCGCGGAAGTTCATTTGCAATACGGCATAACCGCGTGCGGCAAGGAACTGTACTTCAGGGTTATATCCCCAAGTGTCGCGTGCCCATGGACCCCCGTGAGGATTCACCACTACCGGTAGTTTTTTTGCAGTTTCCATTGTATAGCCTTTCGGCAGAGTGAGATATCCTTCGATGGTCAGTCCGTCACGGCTGGTATAAGTGATGGGAGTCATGGCAACCATCTCCTCTTCTTTAATCCAGGGAGCGGCATCGGCCACCTTTGTCAGTTTGTCTTCTTTTACATTATAGGTATAGTAAGTGCCATACGTGCGGTCACTGCCGGCATAAATCATGCGGATGTTTTCACTTTTGTCTTGGCTGGTAGTGCCTATATCATAACCTTTTAGTTTTTGTTCCAGTTTGGTGCGGATAGCCTCTTCGTCTTTGTCGAAATAGTGACGGATTATTCCTTTGTGTCCGGTACAGGATACGGAAGTCAGTTTTTTCTTCAGTTCGGAATAGCCCAATCCGGAAATATCATATTTGTCATTGGTGTAAAGCACTTCCTTTTCTTCGCAGGTGGCAGGATCCATCAGGACAAGGGCGGTTTTGTCGCGACCGATGTTAGTCAAGGCATATACCATCTTATTGTCGGGAGTGAAAGTAGCGAAGTTGACTGTTTCTTTGAAGTTTGTAGTCAATACCGGGCGGAATGGTTGTTCTTCTGTTTCACGGTATAAAATTTGGGTATTCACTCCGTCTACAATAGCCAGGGCTACACGCAACTTACCGTCGTGGTCGGTCATCCATCCCTGAATGTTTCCGGGGTTTTCAGCCAGTTGGGTCAGTTCGCCTGTATTGAGGTTGAGTCGATAGGGGTCGAAGACCTGTGGATTACGTTTGTTCAGACCGATAATGACCAGTGAGTCGATATTCTCCAGCGGGTCAATGATTTGAGTTCTTACGTTGGGAAAAGCAGTGTATGCTTTAGGTTCTGTTCCGTCTACATTGACTCCGTAAAGTTGATAATTCTCGTCTCCGGCAGTATCTTTTATGTAAAGAATCCGATGACCATTTGCCCACATACTTCCTGCCAGGTTACGTGCTGTTTCCGAAGTAATTCGGGTTGTCTTGTCCGAACCGATTTCCTGTACGAACAGGTTGAGGCGGTTTTCATACGGTGCCATATACGAGAAGTATTTGCCGTCCGGAGAGATTTGATAACCCACTTTTTCGGGGTTCTTAAAGAAGTCTTCCAAAGGCACTTGTGCATTGACTTCGGAAGCGAGGCCGGTGGTTACCAATAGGGTAGCTGCGGCGAAAATACGTTTGAATGCTTTCATCTTAATGGATTTTTAAGTTCTTGTTACTTTTTGTTTTGTGTGTCGGCCAGCAAGTTTGTGTTGCAGTCTTCACGGTAAATTGTTTCTTGTTTGTTGTCATTAAAGGCGCTTTTCTTGGCGTTCCATTCAGTGTAGCTCAGTTTCGTTTCAGATATTCCGGGAGTTACTGTAAGCAAGTAAGCCGGCTTCCAGATTTCGCGACAGGCATCCCAGCGATACGCTTTCTTTTCAATTACTTGTCCTGTTTCATTGTGTTTGTACTCATATTTCACCTTGCGTGTTAATGTTTTGCCGTCTTCATTCAGTGTGTACACTGTTGTGTTTGTGTCGTCTTGACAATAAATGTACTTCGTGTTTCCTGTTGTTTGTGCGTGCGCTGCTGTTGTACAACTCATCATTACTGTTGCAATTGCTGCTGCTAAACCTGATTTCAATACTGACCTTTTCATTTTACTTTGTGTTTTAATGTTCTACTTGTGTTTGTTATTCGATATTCATTTATCGTTTATCGATATGCAAATGTACATCTTATTTTTATATCACCAAAGAAAAACGAGAAAAAATTATCGAAATTCGATAAAAATATATCCTTTCTCGTTGTTTGTGGGGATGAAAGAGGATGAGGATGCTGTTTTTATGTGTTTGGGGTAGGAAATGCCGGTAAAAAAGACACTTTGCTGTGAGGCGGGAATAGTTCTATAATAGAATCTTTGCGGCTTCTTCTCTGTCCTTGTGCATTTGGCAGATAAGGCTTTCAATGTTATCGAACTTTTCTTCGGGACGCAGATATTGGACGAACTCAATGCACATTTTTTTGTGATAGATATTATCCGAAAAATGAAGGATGTTCACTTCGATACTGAGGTCTTTTCCATTATTCATGGTAGGACGATGCCCTATGTTCAACATCCCTGCCCATCTTTTTCCTTCTATATGTACATATACGGCGTATACTCCTTCCGAAGGAATGAGTTTTTCGGGATAATCTACTTTTAGGTTTGCGGTAGGAAAGCCTATCTTACGGCCGACTTTATAACCGTCGACAACGGTTCCGTCTAAATAATAATTGTATCCCAAGAACTGAGAGGCATGGGTTACGTCTCCTTCTTTTAGCAACCGTCGGATGACGGAAGAACTGATTTTATTTTCACCATCGGTATATTCGCGCGCGCGTACTATATATATACCGAGTTCTTCTCCATAACGGTAATAATCTTCAAAACTCTCACTTCGGTTGTGACCGAAGCGGTGGTCGTAGCCTATTACCAGTATGCGGATATTGAATTTGTCGCGTAGCAATTGCATGAATTTGCGTGCAGAAAGCAATGACAATTCATGTGTAAACGGAAGCAGGATGCAATAATCAGTACCTGTTGTTTTCAATAAGTTTAATTTCTCTTGAGGAGAGGAGAGGAGTTGGGGGCAATAAGAGGTTTGTATCACCTGTCTGGGATGTACCGGAAAGGTGACTAACGCAGAACATAATCCTTCTTTTACAGCCACTTCCTTTACTTGGTCGATGAGGAAATGGTGACCGCGATGCACCCCGTCAAAAAAGCCGATGGTGGCAACCGATGGGGGAAGTGCCGGATGGTTTATGTCTGATATAATTTCCATTAGTCGAATAATAAACTTAAATCTTCACCGATATGGTAGTGGTGGGTTTGAATGCCAAGTGCCGCTGCTGCCCGGCAGTTAGTTTCCGAATCATCTATAAAGAACGTTTCCTCAGGAAGAATATTTGCCTCTTTCATTACTTTCTCATAGATAGCCTTATCGGGCTTAGCCAAATGCATTTTGAAAGAAAGAAAGGTGTCTTCAAAGAAATCGTCAGCTCGAAAACCTCGGTAGTTAAACATTTCTTCACCGGCATAATCCCAATGGATTTGGTTGGTGTTGCTAAGCAGGTAAACCATGTAGCGTTCGCGCAGCTCTAACAGTAAATCCAACTTTTCGCGGGGAATATTCAGTAGCATCAGGTTCCACATATCATCTATCTTGCGGTCGGTCAACGATTCGTCGGCTTCTTTGCGGATGGCATCCCTGAACTCTTCGGGTGAGATTTCTCCCAACTCGAATCGGGAAAATACTCCATTACCTTGCATTTGACGAACTTGCTCTTCTATGTTGGTGAATCCTGCTGTGCGGAATGCATTCAGACAACTGTCAAAATCCAGATTTATTAATACTCCACCTAAATCGAAAATAACATTTTTAATCTTACTGTCCATAACTCTTTATGCTCTTTTACCTAATTGACTTTTTTGTTTGCAACCGTTTTATCAGTCGGTAGATTTCACCTGCTACCAGCACTAAAGAGGTAGCGGTGATGATTATAATCCATTCGGTCAGGTTCAGCGGTACGGTGCGGAATACTTTTCCTCCGAATTCGACAATGAATATCTGACCTATCAGTATGATAACCGCTACACTGAGCATACCCAGTGCATGGCGTGAATCTTTAAATACAGAATGGTTGGTTCCGAAAACACTGGCGTTGAACAGATTCCAGAACTGAAGCATTACAAAGATAGTGAAGAAGCAGGTAAGAGCCCACTCTGTTTGTGAGGCGGGAAGTTGTCTGATGCCTACGATGAGTGACATCAGTATAACCAAAAATGCAAGTCCTACACCTAATATATTATTGCGCATAGCCTTGGTGATGATAAAGTCATTGGTCTTGCGCGGCTTTTCGTTCATAACATCGGGACTGGGCGGTATGGAAGCCAGTGCCATGGCAGCAAAAGTGTCCATAATGAGGTTTACCCATAACATTTGAGTGACAGTCAGCGGAAGTTCCGTTCCCAGAAAGGCACCGAGCAATACACTTGCCAATGCCACTACATTGATTGTCAGTTGGAAGACAATGAAGCGTTGAATGTTTTTGTAGAGCGAACGTCCCCACATGACGGCAGTGGCGATACTGTGGAAAGAGTCATCCAGCAGTGTAATATCGCTGGCTTCTTTTGCGACAGAAGTACCAGTTCCCATAGATAATCCTACATTGGCATGGTTCAGAGCCGGAGCATCATTCGTTCCATCTCCGGTTACGGCGACAATTTGTCCGTCTTTTTGAAGCAGTTCTACTAATCGTTGTTTGTCCGTCGGACGTGCCCGGCACATGACTTTCAGTTTCTTTACCCGTTCAAAAGCTTCATCATCCGGCAGTGCCTCGAAATCTGTACCGGTAATGATATTCTCATCCGTATCTTCCGGTTTCCAGATTCCGATCTGACGGGCAATTTCCCGTGCTGTCGCAGTAGTGTCTCCTGTGACGATTTTGACCTGAATACCAGCATTTAAGCATTCGGCTACGGCAGCCGGAACATCTTCTCGAACAGGATCTGAAATTGCAACAAATCCGAGAAATATGAGTCCGGTATCGGCTAATTCAGGAATAGGTTGGTCGTTGTCCTCATTTATAATTTTATATGCAAACCCGAGAGTTCGCATAGCTTGATTTTGGTAAGCAAGCAGTTGCTCCTCTATCTGTCCTTTATATTCCGATACGGGTTTTTCTCCTTCCGGAGTTTCTACGGTCTTGCATTTTGAAAGTACGATTTCAGGTGCACCTTTCATATATAGCACTTTTTTACCGACAAGAGGTGAGTTTACAAGAGTTGCCATATATTTGCGCTCGGTAGAAAATGTCAGTTGTTTATCGACGTGGGCATTTTCACGCAAAGGAGCATACTCTATACCTTTATTGTGCAACCAGAGCAGTAAAGCTGCTTCGGTGGGGTTACCCATTGTCGATATTTTTTGAGGATCGGAGTAATCTAAAAATGCTGTGGAGTTGGCGGCAATACCTTCTTTAATAAGATTGCTGGCAGTGTTGTCTGTCAATTTTTGATTTTTCAAGGCGAAGAAATTGCTTTGGAAGACTCGCATTTGGTTTTGGGTGAGAGTTCCGGTTTTATCGGTACAAATAACGGTTGTTGCTCCCATTGTTTCACAAGCGTGCATTTTGCGTACCAAATTATTGGTTTGCAACATTCGTCTCATACTGAGAGCCAGACTCAGTGTTACACTCATCGGTAATCCTTCAGGGACAGCTACGACAATTAATGTTACTGCAATCATAAAATATTGTAGTATTCTGTTAGCTTCTTCAATATCGATCCATGAAGATGAGTTCAGCGGATTTACACCGAATAATACACCTATGCTACAGAAGATGGCGAAGATTATTATACCGAATATAAGCCATGTTAGCCATCCGAAGCGGTTAATGCAGCGGGGAAGAGGTTTTTCTTTTCCTGCGAGAGAAAATGCATCGTACAGAATCGGTACCCAAACTTTGGATAAAGCAATGATTCCCCCTGCCATAACAGCGCCCAATAGCCCGAATTGTCCCCATGTGATGGGGTGAGTTATCAGATCTTTAATAAATAGAGTTCCGAAAGTAAGGATAGCTAAAGCAAAACCTGCGACACCGATAAATTTTGCCAGCCCGTTTAATTGACGGTTTAGCGGAGTTTCTTCTCCGCTGATTTCTGTCGCTTTTTCGGCTACTTGTCCGTATTGAGTGGCATCGCCTACTTGCTTTACCTCCATAATGCCATGTCCGTCAAGTACTTTTGTTCCCCTCATCACCCAGTTAGAGGGATAGGTTGCTTCTGAATCGAAATCTTCGGGATTCGTGGTTTTGTCGATCATCAATTCTCCGGTAAGGCAAGACTCATCTATTTGGAGAGAGATAGCTTCGAGTAATTCTCCGTCTGCAGGGACTTCTTCTCCTGTTTCGAGTAAAACTATGTCTCCGACGACAATATCTTTTTTAGGAACTTCTTGAAGATTTCCGTTCCTGATTACTTTTATCATAATATCGTCGTTTACTTGATTCAGAATATCAAATTTTTTGTTTGCATCCATTTCAAACCAAAACGCAACGCCGGTTGCTAAAAATATAGCACAAAATATTCCGATTGTTTCAGCATATTCGTTATGAATGAACGAAATACATAATGATAATAATGCTGCGATGAGTAAAATACGGATAATAGGATCTTGAAATTTTTCGAAAAAAAGTTTCCAAAGAGGAGTTTTTTGAGGTGGAGTAAGCAGATTGCTTCCGAATTTTTCCCGACTTTCCTTCACTTGTGCATCGGTAAGTCCGGAATAGTGTTGTTTAACGTCCATTGTTTGATAGTTTAATATAAATAATTTATCGGGTACGAATATAACATTTTAAAATGGAATAGAGTTAGAGCCAGTTTAAATTTTACTCGGGGCAGATTTGAAAGTTTCTTTCGGAAATGTTTTGTCGCTTTTAACGAGGATAATAGCGAGTATCTGACAAGTGAAAATGGAAAAACAGACTGGAAGGAATCACAAAAATAACCTGATAATATATTTTTATCGGAAAATTTAAAATAGCTTCTTATCGTATTATTTTCAGTCGTCTATTTCGGATACAATAAAAAATTTCTACTTCTTTTATCTCTTTTGAGATTTTGGGTAAACTTACTATTACGGTATTCTTAAACGATTCG
>OMDZ01001670.1_pt1 | contig 10283 bp, 9 predicted proteins | sample 1673641 | NCBI WGS metagenome assembly OMDZ01 (sample SAMEA103958117, study PRJEB25191) | human gut metagenome | biome: human-associated habitat [ENVO:00009003]; feature: intestine environment [ENVO:2100002]; material: feces | place: Germany | collected 2013/2015
GTGGAGCGTGAGGTACAGGGCGGTCTGCGCGCTGCGGCGGGTGGCGCTCTCCGCGCCCTCGCAGTACAGGCGGTCCTTGACGATATCGAGGTAGAAGCTCGAGAGCGTGTTCACGCAGAAGTCATTCACCGCATGGGTGATGATGTGGAACTCATAGTCGCAGTAGGACTGCTCGGCCTTCTCGATGAGCGAAAGCACGTCCCCCATGCCGAGAATGCGCGAGGCCATCCGGTCGGGGTGGAACACCTCGATCTGGTCCAGCTTTTCGCCTACGCCGGCGAATTTGATGGGCTTGCCGGTGACCGCCCGAATGGAGAGGGCCGCGCCGCCCCGGGCGTCGCCGTCCAGCTTGGTGAGCACCACGCCGTCGAAGTCCAGACGGTCGTTGAATTCCTTGGCCGTGTTCACGGCATCCTGGCCCGTCATGGCGTCGACCACGAAGAGCGTCTCGCCGGGATCGACGGCGGCCTTGATCGCCGTGATCTCCTGCATCATCGCCTCGTCGACGGCCAGACGGCCCGGCAGGGCCACGAGCATCGACCTGATATTGTAGACGAGGTCGGTCATCACAGCCTCGACGTCCTCGCTGCGGTGCATGGTGCCCTCGAGCTCACTGAGCTGGAGGGCGGCGATGTCTGCCTTGCTGCGCTTGAGGTCAGCCTCAGCCTCCAGACGTCGGCCCTCGATCTCGCTGTCCTTCTTCGACGGCTCCCGGCCGTTGGCCTTGGCCGTCAGGTATCGGATGTACCTCTGGATCGTCGGCAGCAGGTCGTAGCGGTTGGCGTTGCTTTCCTTGACCGCGGCGATGACGCCATCCTTGGTGAGCTGCTGCACTCGGCGGGGCGTCATGTCGAACAGGGCCGCGATGGTCTTGCTGTCGACGAGCTTGTTGTTGGTTGGGTTCGGCATGGCGTTCCCTCCTTTCTGCCGCTCGGGCGAAACGAAACGGCCCGAAAAAAATTTTTCCCGGCTGCGCGTTTTTTGGGCTCGCCAGCACCGCAGGCCAGAGGGGCCCGTCACAGTACCTTGCGGCGCTGTGCGTGACCGTGGAGGCGTCTGCGCGGCGCTGTGGCGCGCTCTGTGCGCGTCTGGCGGTGTGGGCCGGGCTCGGTGTCGGGTGCGGCTGTGGACGCGCTGTGCGGCGTTCTGGTGGGCTCTGGCTTAGAGGCCGAGGGCTCGCTTCATGTGGTGCTCGAGGCGCTTGCTGGTCTCGGCGTTGAGCCGGAGCATGATGGCCTCGTTGGTGCGGTCGCTGGTTATCATCTGCGGCACCGAGATGGTGGTCAGCTTCTTGATGTCGGTGCGGGTCTTGCTCATTCGCTGGAATGGGATCCAGCTCGTGCCGTCGCTCTTGGTGTTGCCTGTCCCCATGAGAATATTGTGCGATCGCTGCGAGAACGGGCCGCCCGGGGTTCTTGTGTTCAGATAGCGGCCAACTACCTTCTTCTGCCCCTTGAGCACCTGCGCCTTCAGCGTGTAGCTCTTGCCACGGGGCGGGGCCTTCGGTGTCATGCCGAAGTGCACGGGAGTCAGGAGCCTTCCCTTGTAGGTGATGGCGAGCTCCTCGATGGTCTCGCCGGTGATCTGGATGCTGCCGGCCATCTTCTTCGGCTTTCCGCTGCCCGAGGGCGTGATCTCCGACTTCTTGATGTTGTAGACGGCCGTGACCTCCTGAGCGATCCAGCCCGGGGCTCTGGCCTTGACGTCCTTGATGGTGTTGCTGATGGCCTTCTTGCCGCCGTTCTCGATTGCCTCGAGGTCAGCGACGAGCTGTTGCAGGTTGCTGAGCTGCGCCGAGATGCTGTTCTTCGGCATGGCCGTCGCCTCCTTCCTATATGCAAAAAGAGACCGGCGGGCGTTGGTTCGCCCGTCGGCCTCTTGCCGTCGGTTGTTATTCGGTTTTCCTCTGGTCAGCCGCTCGGAATTGTCACGGCGTTGCCCGTGTGTCCGGCGGTCTTTTGCAGGATATAGAATAGCACGGGTCGCTACTGCTTTTCAATTCCTTTTACTTCCCTTTTGTTCCTTTTACTGCGTTTTACTGCCGCAGCTCAGGCAGGGGCTCCAGCTCGTCCAGCACGGCGGCAAGGTTGAGCAGGGCGCGGCCGTGGATCTTGTATGTCCTGTTCTGGTAGGCGTCCACTCTGTCGACGTAGTCCCGCCGATCACCGAACAGGACGCCGCAGGTGCTCTCCCAGTCAGCCCGGTCGAAGTAGCGCAGCCGGATGACGGCACGCTCGTCGGGGTCGGAGAGCTGGAGGATCAGGCCCTCGATGGCGTTGCGCTCCTGCTTCTCCTCAGCCTTGAGCCGGTCGATCTGTTCCTCGAGCTCCATTTTCCGCTCCACCATCATGCCGGTGCGGTCGGATGGTGTGCCGGATCCGCGTGGCATACCTGTCAGATCAGGGCCGGGCGGTGAGGCCATCGTCATCTCCATGCGGTCGAGGCGCTCGAGCTGGTTGTCGATGTCCCTCAGCATGGCGGTGTAGGCCGCGAGCCTGTCCTTGATCCGTTGTGTGATCGGCTTCTCGCTCATTATGTCAGGGCGTCACTCCTGCTCACCTCCTTCCTCGTCAGGCTCGAAGATCGCGGCGATCTCCTCGCGCGGTAGCTCTTGGCCTTGACGGACGCAGCGCACGGTTGTCTTTCCTGTTATTCTGATGTACCTCTTGACGATCACGTCCGTGAAGGCGGGCGTCAGCTCCATGATGTAGGATGGCTGCCCGTATGCCTCGCAGGCGGCCAGCGTCGTGCCGGAGCCGCCGAAGGGATCATAGACGCCCGTGGCGAAGTCCGTGTTGTCGACCAGTTTCTCCAGCAGCTCGACGGGCTTCTGCGTGGGGTGCAGCTCATTCCCAGAGCGGGAGATGCTCAGGACGTTGCCGTAGCCCTTGTGGCCGTCGAAATGGGTGGCAGCCTTGGCGCCGAACAGAATGAGCTCATGCTGCGAGCGCCAGCCGACGCCCATGCCCGGCGTGCCCTTGTCCCATACAATCTCAGACTTGACGCCGAAGCCGGCCGCCTCGACGAGGTCGAACAGATATACCCACATACGCCAGTCGGTGAAGATGTAGGCGTAGAGGCAGGGGATGTCGGTGAGCGCGCCGCGGATCAGGTTTTGGTAGCCGCGCGTGCTGAGGATGTCGTTGGCGATCTTCGGGGCCTTGCCGTTCTTTCGCTCGGTGCCGATGCTGCCGGTCGACTTCTGTGACTCCTTGCTGCCGCCCGAGCAGTATGGCGGGTCGGTCAGCAGGATCTCGGGCTTGTTGCCGTCGAGCAGCAGGGCGCGATCTTCCGGCCGGGTGCAGTCTCCGCAGAGGACACGGTGCCGGCCGAGGATCCAGAGGTCGCCGTACTGCGTGACCGGCGCGGCCGGGGTCGAGGTCACGCGGGAGAGATTGTCCATCAGGCTCAGGTAGAACTGGCGCAGGGCTTCGCCCAACAGGCAGATGGCCCCGCCCACGAAAAAGGCCCACAGGCAGTCCTTGACGACCGGGCTGGGCGGGTTGGCCCGCTTGACCATGGCGTCATAATTTTTTGGGGGCAGCTGCATACGGCACACTTCCTTTTATTTCAGTCTGCCGTTAGCTTTCCCGCCTGCCGTGCCGGTTATGCGCCAAAAAAGTTCACGTTGCCGCGGTAATAGGGTTCCGGCACCATGGTGCGGTACAATTCCTGCAAATCGCGGTGGATTTCTTCATCTTTGGCAAGCCCGCCCGCGGGCAGGCTGTAGATCTGGTACCGCACGCCAAACAGGCGGCTTTCCATAGCAGCGGCGTGGGCACCGGCCCGCAGGTAGAAGCCAATGCGCCGCCTTGCCACTGCCGGTTCTGGCGCTTCGGCGGGGTGTTCGCATTCAATGATCAGGCTCTGCTTGCGCGGGGCGTAATAGGCGGCAAGCTCTTTCAGCACCGCCGTGCCCACACCGCTGCCGCGGTACTGCGGTAAAACAGCAAAATAATCCAGCAGCACATTGCGGCACTGGGGCAGAACCGCCTGCCAGGCATATGCCATCAGGGCACCGGCCTCGTCATAAAACGCCAGCGGCTCATACAGGCCGCGCGTCATCATGCCCTGCACCGAAGCAAAGGGTTTCAGCTCCGATTCCGGGAAATCCCGCACCATCTGGCCGCGGTAAATGCTTTGTGCCTGCTCCACGTTCAGCAGCACGATCTTCATGGCAAACGCCCCTTTCCATTTGTGACAAAATTTAGTATAATAGAAAAAGACCCAACAACGCAAGCAGGAGGATTTTTCCTATGGAATGGACCGATATCCAAATTACCGTACCGCAGCAGTATGCCGAAACCGCCGAAGCGATTGCTACCATGGTATCCAACGGCGGCATTTATATTGAGGACTACCGCGACCTGGAACAGCAGGCATGGGAGATCGCCCATGTGGACCTGATCGAGCAGGACCTGCTGGATCAACCGCGCGATATTGTAAAGGTGCACATGTACCTGGCCCCGGACGAAAACCCGGCCGAGATCCTGCCCCTGTTCAAAGAGCGGTTGGAAGCCAGCGGCGTGGAGTACAAGCTGGAAACCAGCGGCATTGAACAGGAAGACTGGCAGAACGCCTGGAAGAAATATTACCACGCCATGGACATTGGCCAGCGCCTAGCCATTGTACCCGGCTGGGAAACCTATGATACTGACCGAATTGTGATCACGATGGACCCCGGCATGGCCTTTGGCACCGGCACCCACGAAACCACCAGCCTGTGCCTGGAAACGCTGGACAGCATGGTAAAAGGCGGCGAACGTGTGCTGGATATCGGCACCGGCTCCGGCATTCTGGCCATTGCTGCGTTGAAGCTGGGCGCTGCCGAAGCCGAGGGCGTGGATATTGACCCCATGTGCGTGCGCACCGCCGGCGAGAATGCCGAGCGAAACGGCGTGGCCGAGCACTTTACCGTGCTGGTGGGCGATCTTTCTGACAAAGCCAGCGGCAAATACAACATCATCACCGCAAACATTGTGGCGGCGGCTATCTTGTCCCTTGCGCCGCATGTGCCGGTATTGATGGCGCCGGGTGCACGGTTCATTGCTTCCGGCATTATCGATACCCGCAAGGACGAAGTGCTGGCCGGGCTGCGTGCCGCCGGGCTGGAGCCGGTTGAGATCAAAGAAAAGCGCGGCTGGGTTTGCGTGATCTGCAAAAACGCCGCGGAGGTATAAACGCTATGCCGCACCGCTATTTTACCGCCGAAGTTGGCAATGGCCGCGCCGCCCTGAACGGCACCGACGCCCACCACCTGGCTGACGTTATGCGCGCCAAAATTGGTGAGAACGTGATTTTGTGTGACGCCCACGCTGTGGAGTATGTGGGCACCATTACCTCCATCCAGCCAGGCCGGGTGGAGTTTACCGTGACCGAGGGCTACCCCAGCGCCGCAGAGCCCAGTGTTGAAGTAACACTGTTTGCCGGGTACCCCAAGCTGGGCAAGCTGGAAGATACCATCCGCCACAGCGTGGAGCTGGGCGTGACCAATGTTGTGCCTTTTTTCAGCCGCTACTGTGTAGCTGCCCCCAAAAAAGAGGAAGCAAAAAACGAGCGCTACTGCCGCGTGGCTGTGGAAGCCGCCAAGCAGTGCGGCCGCGGCATTCTGCCCACGGTGGAGCTTCCCCTACCGGATTTTAACGCCGTGTGCGACCGCTTCAAGGACTATGACCTCGTGCTCTTCTTTTACGAGTGCGGCGGTGTTTCGCTGCGGGAAGTTTTCAACAAAGAACCGGGAAACCGTGCAAAACGGATCGCCGTGGTGACCGGCAGCGAGGGCGGTTTTGCCGCCGAGGAAGCTGCCCGCGCTGCCGAATGCGGCGCCGTTACCGTTGGCCTCGGCCCCCGCATCCTCCGCTGTGAAACTGCTCCCCTCGCCGTCCTCTCCGCCGTCATGACATTGACGGGGAACCTGGAATAATACGAAATAAAAATTAAAAAAGAATAAAGAATAATGCTGGTGTGCGTGCCGCGCACGCACATTAAAATAGCTTTGTACCTTCTTTTTTGAGCCGAGCAGCGCGAGGCGGTCCACCTACATTATTCTTTATTCATTATTCTCTATTCATTAAAAATTCTCCCCGCACCCTTATCATATGCCGCAGGCGGCAAAGGGTGCGGGGAGATTTTTATAGTTCGGTTTGCATCAGAATGCTTTTGAGGGTGTTGATGTGAACGGATTCCACGCAGAAATTGCGCACACCAATGCGCATGAAAGCGGGCATGGTTTCCAAGTCTTTTTGCATAATGCCGCACAGGTACAGCGGCACGCCGCGCGTCTGGGCTGCGTGCATCATATCCTGCACCAAACGCAGCACGGCAGGGTTATCGGCGGGGGTGGGCTTTTCCCGCCGGGAAACACCACAGGTATACTGCACCAAATCGTCCAGGTCCACGGCCAAAAAGTCAGCCCCGGCGTCAATGATCTCCCCTGCCATCAACGCAGCGGCGGGGATTTCGATCAAGCAGCCAACGGGCAGATTCCCGCAGAACGGCAAACCTTTTTCTTTCAGGCTCTCGTTGCAGCGCTTCATCTGGTCCATGCGGGTGCGCCAGGCATCCACATCGGGGATCATGGGGAACAGCACCTGCAAGGCACCTTCCGGTGCCTCCACTGCAGCCTGCATCAGGGCGGAAAGCTGGGTAAGCGCCGTGGTCTCTTCCTCCATCCGTGTCTGCACGCCATCCATCCATTGGCCGCAGTCGTCCGCAGCCCAATCGCAGGTGCGCACGGTAATGGGTTTGCCGCCGCTGTTCTTGATGCATGTTTTATAGGCTTCCACCTGCTGGGCTTCCGTCAGCTCCTTGATTACAACGGATTCCGTGCGCAGCAGTCCAATGCCGGAAGCCCCCGCCTGAATGGCTTTCTGGATGGCCTCCGGTGCGGCGCAGGCTGCGCTGGCCAGCAGAACAAACGGCGTGCCGTCCCGCGTGCGGCAGGGGGCCGCAGCCAGCGGGTCGGGCAGGGCGTTGCTGTTTTGCAGCTCCTGCCGCCGTGCTTTCACCTGCCGCAGCTGGGCGGCGGTGGGGTCAATGATCAGCTGGGCGTGTTCAGCATCCACCACTGCGCGGCAGCCCGCCGCAGCAGCGGCTACCCCCTTGCCCAGCTGGAATACCGCCGGGATGCCCATGCTGCGCGCCATAATGGCGGCGTGGCTGGTTTCACTGTCCGTTTCCGAGGCAAGCCCCAGGATCATGCCCGGTGCCTGACCAAACAGATCGCTGGGGTAAAACAGCTCTGCCGCCAGGATGCTGGGCTCCGTCAGGTGCAGACGGCGGCTGGGGCGGCCATCCAAAATATCCACCACGCGGCGGCAGGCATCGCACACATCCACGCTGCGCTCCCGGATGTAATCATCATCCACGTTTTTTAAGCGGCCTGCAAAAATCTGCTCCGCACGCTCCACGGCGGCAGCGCTGCCGGCACCGGCGGCTATGTAATCGCCAATTTCGTTGGTGAAGGATTCATCCTCCAACAGGGCAATCTGGAACATTAAAATATCGGCATCCTGCCCGCAGGCGTGCTGCTGCAGGCGGTTCAGTTCATCTTTTGCCAGCACAATGGCAGCTTCGTACAGGGCACGCTCCCGGAACGGGTCGCACACAATGCGGTGCAGGCCCGCCGCACCGCGGTCAATGCGAACAACAGGGCCGACTGTTAAGCCATCGGACACTGCCAATCCCTGAAAAGTTTGCATGTTGTCCTCCTTGTTGAACCTTCTTGTCTGTGCAGTCTTACAGGAATTTTGCCGACGGCATTTTGCTTAAAGTATGGCTGACCAGCGCGGTAACAAAGTCTTCCGGCACGGCTGTTGCCATGGCGGCTTCGCCAAGGATATTGCCCTCTTCCCGGCCAAGCAGGGTCTTATAGCGGTCCGCGGGGTCTTTATCGCACTGACCCATAAAAGTCAGGGCCAGCAGTTTGGGGGTATAGGGTACTTCACTCGGCACATTCACCATCTCCGCCGCTAGTTCCAGCGGGGCAATCGCGCCGCGGGTGGGGGCGGTCAAATTTTCGGAGAACGCCGCCGGGTAATGCTTATGCTGGCGGGCCAGTGCTTCGGTCAGCGCCAGGGTCGGCGCGCGGGAGATTGCCGCGCTCAGCTGGGCCTGGTATTCAGTAGCAAAGTCCTGCATAAAGCTGTTTTCATCGGGCAGAATGCCATACGCCGTACCGCCCAGGCGGCCAAATTCCCGCATGGTATCCATATAGCCCAGGGCAATGTTTTTGGCGGCACGCACACCGTCAAAATCAAACAGCGGCCCCAAGTCCCAATGGCTGCGGATGATGCGGGTAGGCAGACCGGTCAGGTTGGGGCGGGTCAGCCCAACGCCATCCACATCCACGCCGATCAGCTCGGTTGCCCCCATTTTGGCGGCCAGCTCCAGCGGCATATTGTCCCGCCAGCCGCCGTCAATGTACTTTACCCCGTCAATCTCATAGGGACGCAGCGCCGGGAAGCAGGCGGAAGAGGCCAGCATATAATCTTTCAGCTGCCCCTGCGGGATATCATCCAGCGTACACTGCACGCTGCGCAGGGTGTTCATTTCGGTAATCACCAAACCGTACTTGATGTGGGATGCCCGGATGGCGTTCTCGTCCATGTACTGGTCAATGGTCTGACCCAGCGGTTCGGTGTTCAGCCCGCCGCCGCGCAGAGTTTCCAACAAGAAATCACGCAGTTCCTCCGGCGTTTTGCCCTCTGGCAGTTCCAGCACGCCGTGGTTATCCAGGCTGCGCCACAGGTCTGCCGCTTCGTTCACCTTGCCCATCACAAACAGTGCTGCGTTCAGGCTGCCCACACTGGCACCAGTGATCACATCCGGCAGCCAGCCAAGTTCCATCAGTGCCTGATACACACCAACCTGATAACTTCCCTTTGCGCCGCCGCCCGCAAGCACCAGCCCGCGCACGGTATCATGTTTTTCTGCCATATCCTGCACCTCCCGGTTGTATCCCTCTATCTCAAATTGGTATCACTTATATCAAATGGGTATTACTTTTATGAATCACGCTTATTATAGCATACCCAGCCTGTAAAAGCATATATTATTTTGCCGAATTTATTTACCTCCTTGCAACCAGATTCTTAAAAGTGTATCATAAAAACAGCAGAGTTTATTTTTTGATCCCCTCATACTGGTTTACCTGCTAGATTGGGCAGCACAGTAATCCAATCATTTTTCATCATCTTGCACACTGTGTTCGCCCATTAGGAAAAGGAGTTTATATTTTCATGAAAGATACCGCAAAAAAGCCGATCCTTGTCATTATGGCAGCCGGCATGGGCAGCCGGTTCGGTGGCCTGAAGCAGATCGAGGCCGTTGGCCCCGCCGGGGAAGCGATTCTGGATTACAGCCTGTTCGATGCCCACCGCGCCGGGTTTGAAACGGTCGTGTTCATCATCAAGCACGCAATCGAAGACGCGTTCAAATCCACTGTGGGTGCCCGCGCCGAAAAGGCCGGGCTAAATGTGCGCTATGCGTATCAGGAGCTGGATATTCTGCCGGAAGGTTTTACCGTGCCGGAGGGCCGCATCAAGCCGTGGGGCACCGCCCATGCCATTTTGTCTGCTGCCGATGTGATTGATGCGCCGTTCGCTGTCATCAATGCCGATGATTATTACGGCCGCACCTGCTTTGAGCTGATCTACAATTACCTGAGCGCCGGGCACACCGGCCCGAAATATCCTTGGGTGATGGTGGGGTATCTTTTGGGCAACACGGTCAGCACCAACGGTTCCGTCAGCCGTGGTGTCTGCGTAACAGATGCTGACGGAAATCTTGACACGGTAACGGAGCGCACCCGCATTGAAACTTATGATAGCGGTATCCATTACACGGAAGACGGCGGCGAGACCTGGGTGGACCTGCCCGCGGATACGGTCGTTTCGATGAACATGTGGGGCTTTACCCCGGATTTCATCACCGAGGCCAAAGCCGGGTTTGTAGATTTTCTGCGCAGCAGCCTGCCGGGCAACCCGCTCAAGTGCGAGTATTACCTGCCCACCGTGGTAACGGAAGCGCTGGAAACCGGCAAAGCGGAAGTAAAGGTGCTGACCACCCCGGACAAGTGGCACGGCATTACCTACCGTGAGGACAAACCGGAGCTGGTTGCCGCCCTGGCCGCCATGCACGCCAGCGGTTTTTACCCGAAAGAGCGGCTGTTTTAATTACGGGGGATTTTTCAGCCTTTCTTGAACGAAAGGCTTCGGCGTAAGGACTTTAAGGCAATACCGCACAATTCCCGCCTTGCGGCTTAAGCACCGCTCCGGCAGCTG
>OMDZ01001676.1_pt1 | contig 10259 bp, 9 predicted proteins | sample 1673641 | NCBI WGS metagenome assembly OMDZ01 (sample SAMEA103958117, study PRJEB25191) | human gut metagenome | biome: human-associated habitat [ENVO:00009003]; feature: intestine environment [ENVO:2100002]; material: feces | place: Germany | collected 2013/2015
AAGCGTGTATACCCCTAAAGGGTATCCGGGGTTCGAATCCCCGTCTCTCCGCAGGTTGATAAACCGTTTTTATTATTTCTTTCTACTACTTTCCCTGATTTGCAGATTTGTCGGAATGATTATTTGTCTGACTGTTCTATCCCCTTTGATTTGGTCTATTAATAAACGACAAGCCGTTTCTCCCATTTTATAGGTCTGATGTGATACTGCCGATAGTTTCGGTTCTACATAGTTGGCATGTTGTTCGTCTGTATAACCGATGATAGCTATATCTTCCGGAATGTGAAGGCCGTGACTTTTAATAACTTCTATGGCGGCAAAGGCTAATGTGTCATTCATGGCAAGAATGGCATCGGGAGGTTGAGGAAGGGATAACAAAGCTTCCGTTGCTATTTTGCCCTCTTCATAATCTATTTTCCGACAAATTACCAGTTCTTTTTCAATGGGAATATGATTGTCACGGAGAGCTTCCAGGTAACCGTGTTTTCTTCTTGTCACAATATCCAAATGGTTAGCTCCTCCTATGAAAGCCACTCGTTTACTACCGGTATCCAATAAATGTTGGGTAGCCATTTGTGCCGATTGCACTCCATCTGCTACTACCGAAGAAAACTGGTCGGTTAGGCAAACACGGTCGAAGAGGATGAGTGGCATATTAATATCCTTCAGGGCAGCAAGATGAGTATAATCTGTAGTTTCTTGGGACAGACAGGCAATGATACCCTCTACCCGCATATTGACTAAATTCTCAATATTCTTTTTTTCATATTCGTAGGATTCGTGTGAAGTGGTGATGATGATAAAGTATCCGTTGTCCACTGCCATATTCTCTATCCCGTTCAGGATGGATGCGAAGAAATGGGTAACGATATCCGGTACAACAACTCCAATGATACGCGGGGTATTCTTTCGCAGGCTCATGGCAAAAGGATTGGGACGGTAATTCATTTCTTTTGCTAGCTTCTTGGCTTTAGCGCAAAGCTCACTGCTAATTTCAGGGCTGTCTTTTAGTGCCCTGGATACAGTGGGAATGGATACGCCTAATGCTTGGGCGAGATCTTTTAATGAAGTATGTTTCCGGTATTCCATTTCTTAAGTCAGCTATATTAGATTCATTTACAAAGAAAACACATTCTCCGATAAAAGAGGGTATGGAAGGATGTTTTTTTTACGTAAACCATTACGTATTGTTTTCGCTTCTTATATGCTGTCCTGAAATTATTCTTACCCTATTTTTGTCGCATCTAAAAACTTTTAAATTTAATTAGTTATGCAATACCATGAAATCGGAAAGACAGGGATGAAAGTATCATCTCTCAGTTTTGGAGCTTCTTCTTTAGGAGGGGTTTTCCATGATGTTAAAGAGAAAGAAGGAATTGAGGCTGTGTTTACTGCTGTCGAATCGGGCATGAATTTTATAGATGTTTCCCCTTATTATGGGCATTATAAAGCAGAGACTGTTTTAGGAAAGGCCTTGAAAGACATTCCACGTGACCGGTATTATCTTTCTACCAAAGTGGGACGTTATGGAAAAGATGGTGTCAATACCTGGGATTACTCAGCAAAACGTGCGGTAGAAAGTGTATATGAGAGCATGGAACGTCTGAATATCGACTTTATCGATTTGATTAATGTACACGATATTGAGTTTGCTGATCTGAACCAGGTTGTTAATGAGACATTGCCGGCATTGGTAGAATTGCGTGAAAAAGGAGTTGTCGGACATGTCGGAATCACTGACTTGCAACTTGAAAATCTGAAATGGGTAATTGATCACTCACCCAGTGGTACGGTAGAATCTATACTCAATTTCTGCCATTATTGCCTGTGCGATGACAAGCTAGCGGATTTTCTTGATTATTTTGAATCGAAAGGAATAGGCGTGATAAATGCTTCTCCGCTATCCATGGGATTGTTGAGTGAACGGGGTGTTCCTGCATGGCATCCAGCTCCAGAACCTTTGGTGGATGCTTGTCGCAAAGCAATGGAATACTGTAAAGCAAAGAATTATCCTATTGAGAAATTAGCTATGCAGTTCTCTGTTAGTAATCCTCGGATTGCGACTACATTGTTCAGTACAGCCAATCCGCTGAATGTGAAAAAGAATGTCTCTTTTATTGAAGAGCCGATTGACTGGGCGCTGGTGCATGAAGTACAGGAAATTATTGGGGAACAGCAACGCGTAAGTTGGGCTAATTCTTAAAATATAGCTGTCTATATGGACTATACAATAATTGATGCCCATGCCCATCTATGGTTGCGGCAAGATACAGTGGTGGATGGGTTTCCCATTCGTACACTGGATAAGGGACGTTCGTTGTTTATGGGAGAAATCCGCCAAATGGTTCCTCCCTTTATGATGGACGGGGTGAATAGTGCAGAAGTTTTCCTGTCGAACATGGACTATGCGCAAGTGGCTGCTGCTGTTATTACACAGGAATTTATTGATGGTATTCAGAATGAATATCTGGCAGAAGTTATTTCTCTTTATCCTGATCGCTTCTTTGTTTGCGGAATGTGTGAGTTCCGTAAGCCCGGGTTTCTGGCACAGGCAAAAGAACTCATTGCAAGAGGTTTCAAAGCTATTAAAATTCCGGCTCAACGCCTGTTGCTTACAGAGGGACGGGTGATGCTGAATAGTGAGGAAATGATGCAGATGTTCCGATATATGGAAGAGCGGGATGTGATGCTTTCCATAGACTTGGTGGACGGAGCAACGCAAGTTCCCGAGATGCAGGAGGTCATTCAGGAGTGTCCCCGGTTGAGAATTGCTATCGGGCATTTCGGAATGGTGACACGTCCGGATTGGGAAGAACAGATACGGCTGGCTCTTCATCCCAATGTGATGATTGAATCAGGAGGAATAACCTGGCTTTTCAATGATGAGTTCTATCCTTTTAAGGGAGCAGTAAAAGCTATACGGAAAGCTGCCGAACTGGTCGGGATGAAGAAACTGATGTGGGGATCGGATTATCCGCGTACTATTACCGCAATCACTTACAAAATGTCGTATGATTTTATAGTGAAATCACCCGATTTGCAAGAAGATGAAAAAAGGCTGTTCCTTGGAGAAAATGCCCGGAAATTCTATGGATTTACTGATCTTCCTGTATTGCCATATATCAAAAACATGTCTGAATAAGAAGATAATAATACCATGAAAAAAAATACTTATACGATACCTTTGGCGCTGGTCTTCTGCCTTTTTTTCCTTTGGGCAATTAGCAGCAATCTGCTCCCGACAATGATACGGCAGTTGATGAAAACCTGTGAACTGAACACCTTTGAGGCGTCATTTACCGAAACTGCCTATTGGCTTGCTTACTTCATTTTCCCGATTCCGATAGCTATGTTTATGAAGCGTTATAGCTACAAAGCAGGCATTATTTTCGGTTTATTGTTGGCGGCATTGGGTGGTTTGCTCTTTTTCCCGGCTGCCATGTTGAAAGCCTATTGGGCCTATCTCTGCATTTTCTTTATCATAGCTACCGGTATGTGTTTCCTGGAGACTGCTGCTAATCCGTATGTTACCGTTTTGGGGGCGCCCGAAACAGCACCGCGACGGTTGAATCTGGCACAATCTTTCAACGGACTCGGCGCCTTTATCTCTGCTATGTTTCTGAGTAAACTGATTCTGAGTGGCACGCATTATACACGTGATACTTTACCCGTAGATTATCCGGGTGGCTGGCAGGCTTATATACAAGTAGAGACGGATGCAATGAAGTTCCCTTATCTGATGCTGGCCTTGCTGTTGGTGATTATAGCAGTGGTGTTCATATTTTCCAAATTGCCGCAGATAGGAGATGAAAGTAAGACTCCTTCTTCCGGTTCAAAGAAAGAAAAGTTGATTGACTTTGGTGTACTGAAACATTCACACTTGCGTTGGGGGGTAATTGCGCAGTTCTTTTATAATGGCGGGCAGACAGCGATCAACAGTTTATTCCTTGTCTATTGCTGTTCTTATGCAGGACTTCCGGAAGAAACCGCAACAACTTTCTTCGGACTTTATATGCTTGCTTTCCTTGTAGGGCGCTGGATTGGTACAGGACTGATGGTGAAATTCCGTCCGCAGGATATGTTGTTGGTTTATTCCTTAATGAATATTCTTTTGTGCGGAGTGGTAATGATTTGGGGAGGTATGGTAGGATTATATGCTATGCTGGCTATCTCTTTTTTCATGTCTATTATGTATCCTACCCAGTTCTCTCTGGCTCTGAAGGGATTGGGTGACCAGACAAAAAGTGGTTCGGCTTTTCTCGTGATGGCTATTGTCGGTAATGCCTGTCTCCCTCAGTTGACGGCTTATTTCATGCACGCCAATGAGCACATTTATTATGCAGCTTACTGTGTACCGATGATTTGCTTTATATTCTGTGCCTACTATGGCTGGAAAGGTTATAAGATTATTGATTAAACAATTAATTTCAAATATATAAAATGAAAGCAGTTCAAATAGTCAACCCCTCTGAAATGAAGGTGGTTGAACTTGAAAAACCGGTGGTTGGTGCCGGTGAGGTGTTAGTGAGAATTAAATATGTGGGTTTCTGCGGTTCCGATTTGAACACCTTCCTGGGGCGTAATCCGATGGTAAAATTGCCTGTAGTGCCAGGGCATGAAGTAGGTGCGGTAATTGAAGAAATAGGTCCGGATGTTCCGGCAGGCTTTGAAAAAGGAATGAATGTGACTCTGAATCCATATACTAATTGTGGTAAATGTGCCTCGTGCCGCAATGGTCGTGTCAATGCCTGCGAACATAATGAAACGTTGGGTGTACAGCGGAATGGGGTAATGTGCGAATATGCCGTTTTACCTTGGACTAAGATTATTCCTGCCGGTGACATTTCTTCCCGGGATTGTGCCTTGATAGAGCCGATGAGTGTAGGATTCCATGCTGTTTCCCGTGCCCGGGTTATTGATAATGAGTATGTGATGGTGATTGGTTGCGGTATGATTGGTATGGGTGCCATTGTCCGTGCTTCGCTGCGCGGCGCTACCGTCATAGCAGTCGACCTAGACGACGAGAAGCTGGAGCTGGCCCGCAAGGTAGGAGCCACTTACGTCATCAACTCGAAGACGGAGAACGTGCACGAACGCATGTTGCAGCTGACCGACGGACTGGGTGCCGACGTGGTAATCGAAGCCGTAGGTAGTCCGGCCACCTACGTGATGGCGGTGGACGAAGTAGGCTTCACGGGTCGCGTGGTGTGCATCGGCTATGCCAAGAGTCCGGTAGAGTTCCAGACGAAACTGTTTGTGCAGAAGGAACTTGACATACGCGGTTCGCGCAATGCCCTTCCGGCCGACTTCCGTGCCGTAATCAACTACTTGCAGACGGGTGTCTGTCCGATTGACAAGTTAATCAGTCGCATCGCCGAGCCCGAAGAGGCCGCTGCCGCCATGGCCGACTGGGCAGCTGCTCCGGGAAAGGTGTTCCGCATTCTGGTGAAGCTGTAAGGCTGCCCGATGCGTGGAAACTGAATGTTAATAACAGAAAGCTTTTCTTTTCAGAATATGAAGTACGTGAATCACAGACGGCTTCAGCCCCGAAAGGAAAAGCCTTTAATATACAGATAAGCTGATATGCCTATGATAAGAAGATTTTTTGCAGGTTTTCTGGCCTCTGCTCTGTGCGTTTCGCTGGCAGCGCAAGTCACGGAACGTCCCCGGCCAGAGGAATGGAAACAACTGGTGCCCGGTGCCCGTTTTATGGACCGTTTCTTACCCATGCCCGATGGGGTGAAGAAGAGTCATGTCTGGGGTACGGATAGCGTACAGAACCGCTATGTGGACAATGGCATCGAACTGGACGACATGTCTTTCTGGGGTGGAAATATTTTGCAGACTGCCGACGGAAAGTATCACCTTTATGTTTGCGGTTGGCCCGAACGTTCGCGCAACGGTCACATGTTCTGGCCCAATTCCACCGTCTTCCATGCCGTAAGCGACCGCTTGTCTGGGCCGTTCCGCATCCAGAACTCTATTGGCAAGGGCCACAATCCCGAAGCATTCCGACTGGCCGATGGCAGGGTGGTGGTCTATGTCATCGACGGTTATTACATAGCCGACAGTGAGAACAGCCCAGTCTGGTGTTATCAGCAGTTTGACTTTGATGCGCGCGATCGTAACATCATAGAAGGTTTGTCCAATCTGACTTTTGCCCGTCGTGCCGATGGGTCTTACCTCATGGTTTGCCGGGGTGGCGGTGTATGGATTAGCCGTGACGGTCTTTCTACGTATCAGCAGATTACCGACAAGCGTGTCTATCCGGCGGTCGAAGGACGTTTTGAGGACCCGGTTGTGTGGCGTGACAGCCTTCAGTATCATCTGATTGTGAACGACTGGCTGGGACGCATAGCCTTTTATCAGCGTTCAAAGGACGGCATACATTGGGTGACGGAGCAAGGCGAAGCTTATGTGCCTGGCATTTCCTTCCACAAGGACGGAGAAGTGGAACATTGGTTTAAATACGAGCGTGCCAAAGTGTTTCAGGATCCTGACGGACGTGCGGTGCAGATGAATTTTGCCGTAATCGACACAATCAAGGGCTGCGACCAGCCGGGCGACCGTCATTCGTCGAAGAACATTTGCGTTCCTTTGAACAAGGGGCTTTTGCTTTCTGTGCTTAACGAACAGCCTATCACAGCTTCTACCAAGCGGATAGAGGTAAAAATAAAAGCCGAACCCGGCTTTTCTCCTCAAACCGACGTCGATGTCGAGTCACTTCGTTTCGGTTCGTTCACCGAGGTTAATTTTGGACGGGGAAGTAAGCCTTTGAAGACCCGCAAAGAAGGCGATGACCTGATTGTTGTCTTCAGTGGCAAGGGAAGTGGCATCATGCCCGACGAATTTGCTCCCAAGCTGATAGGACGCACTACGAACGGAGAGTTGCTGTACGGATATGCCCGCCTTCCATACGTCGATTATGCACCGGCCTTGCTTTCGGCCCGACGCCCTCAGTACAATAAGGACCAGGGATTGTTGAAGCTGAAAATAAGTAATTTCGGACTTTCCGCTTCACGACTTTCTCAGGTAGAAGTCTGTTGCGGTGGGAAAGTGATTGCTTCGGGCGACATCAAACCGCTTTCTCCTTACGAAGAAGTGGAATTGGCTTTAAAACCTGCCGGGACCGCTACAGGTGCCGACAGTGCCTATGAAGTCATTATCCGTACCGATGGTCAGGAACAGGAGAGGGTGCTTTTCCGGCAACCTGCTGCCAAATAATAAGGTAAAGGTGCGATGGTCTAATTAGGGCTTATTTGCATTCTGCTGAAGTTCAACCCCCTCCAGTCGTAACAGCGCCGCTTTGCGGTCGAGGCCTCCGGCATAGCCGGTCAGGCTTCCGTCACGTCCCACGACGCGGTGGCAGGGTACAATGATACTGACAGGGTTGTGACCCACAGCGCCTCCGACGGCCTGTGCAGCCACAGCCCTGTCGCTGTTTTGCAGCTTGGCCAGTTGGCGGGCAATGTCCCGGTAGGTTACCGTCTGTCCGTAGGGGATTTCCTGTAGCAGCTTCCATACTTGCTGACGGAAGGGGCTTCCTGCGAGTTGCAGGGGTGGGGTATTGCAGGGCCGGCAACCGCTGAAGTAGTCGGCCAGCCACAGGCGGACATCACCGAAGAGGGGCAGGTCGCGCCATTCGTATGTGCCGGCCGTCAGGTCGGGGAAGTACTTCTGTCCGTCAAACCACAGGCCGGTCAGGCAACGGCCGTCGCTGGCCATCGTCATCGGTCCCAAGGGCGAGAGGTAGGGTTGCAGGTAAGGCATGGTGCATGGGTATGAAGGAGGTTACTTTTTCTTCCTCAGGTCTTTGCCTTCGTATCGGCAGATGGCATCTATCCAGTCCTGCTCCAGGGGTTTGGATTCGTGCTTGGTGAGGTCGAACGCCACCATCACCGAGGTGCAGACACATTTGGTTTCGTTCGTCAGCGTGTCGATGACCCGCTGCGCCAGGCGGAAGCTTTTGGTACCGATTTCGGTGACGGCAGTCTGCACGGCAATGTGGTCGGAACCGTAGATTTGCGAGAGGAAGTCGGCTTCGATGTGGACGACGACAATGCCGTCCTTCTCCCAGTCGACATGCGGACACACCGAAGCGAAGTATTCCGTCTTGCCCAAATCGTAGAACGAGAAATAGACGGTGTTGTTGACGTGTCCGAACTTGTCAACGTCGTTAAAGCGTAGTTGTATAGGCAGTGTGTGGTTAAAGTGAATTTCTTCCATTGTTTTCTTCGAAACGTTGTTAGTTATCGCTGCAAAAATACTATTTTTGCGTGTTTAATCAATGAAATTATACAGCAAGAAATGACAGAAGACATCAAAAAAGCCTGCGAGGTGATGAGCCGGGGCGGGGTGATATTGTATCCCACAGACACCATCTGGGGAATTGGGTGCGACGCTACCAACGAAGAAGCCGTGCGCCGCGTGTACGAAATCAAGCAACGTGCCGACAGCAAGGCCATGCTGGTGCTGGTCGACTCGGCCGTCAAGGTGGACTTTTACGTGCAGGACGTGCCCGAAGTGGCATGGGACCTCATCGAACTGGCCGACAAGCCGCTCACCATCATCTACTCCGGAGCGCGCAACCTGGCGCCCAACCTGCTTGCCGCCGACGGCAGCGTAGGCATCCGCGTCACCGGCGAAGCGTTCTCCAAACGTCTTTGCCAGCAGTTCCGCAAGGCCATCGTTTCGACGTCGGCCAACATCAGCGGACAGCCCTCGCCCGCCAACTTCAGCGAAATCAGCGAGGAAATCAAGTCGGCTGTCGACTATATCGTGGGTTTCCGCCAGGAAGAGACCGGACACCCCAAACCTTCCAGCATCATCAAGCTCGACAAGGGCGGACTGATAAAAATAATCCGGGAATAGAGCAATGGCAAAAGAACATAAAAGCAGATTGCAGCGCTTCATCATCTGGCGCGAGAAGAACCTGAAGGAGAAGCAGTTCATCCTCATCCTGAGCTTCCTGGTGGGCATCTTCACGGCTTTCGCGGCACTGATACTGAAGATGCTGATACACTGGATACAGAACTTCCTGACGGAGAACTTCGATACGACCGAGGCCAACTACCTGTATCTGGTCTATCCGGTAGTGGGTATCTTCCTGGCCGGACTGTTTGTGCGCTATGTGGTGAAGGACGACATCAGCCACGGAGTCACCAAGATTCTGTACGCCATTTCGCGGCGGCAGGGGCGCATCAAGCGGCACAATACGTGGTCGTCCATCATCGCCAGCTCCATCACCATCGGGTTCGGTGGTTCGGTCGGAGCCGAGGCGCCTATCGTGCTGACGGGGTCGGCCATCGGGTCCGACCTGGGTTCCGTCTTCAAGATGGAGCACCGCACGCTGATGCTCCTTGTGGGCTGTGGTGCGGCGGGTGCCGTGGCGGGCATCTTCAAGGCGCCCATAGCAGGACTGGTGTTCACGCTGGAGGTGCTGATGATCGACCTCACCATGTCGTCGCTGCTGCCCCTGCTGATATCGGCGGTGACGGCGGCAACGGTTTCCTACGTGGTGACCGGGCAGGAAGCCATGTTCAAGTTCCACCTGGACCAGCCTTTCGAGTTGGGGCGCATTCCCTACGTCATCATGCTGGGCATCTTCTGCGGACTGGTATCGCTTTATTTCACCCGCACGATGAACTCGCTGGAAGACATCTTCCGCAAATATTCCAATCCTTACGTCAAGCTCCTCATCGGCGGAGCCACGCTGAGCATCCTCATCTATCTTTTCCCTTCGTTGTACGGAGAAGGCTACGACCTTATCAACCTGCTGCTTAACGGAAACAGCGCGAAAGACTGGGACACGGCGATGGACAGTTCGTTGTTCTACGGACACGGCAACCTGTTGTTGCTTTACCTGGCGCTAGTGCTTATCTTCAAAGTCTTCGCCTCCACGGCCACCAACGGCGGCGGAGGTTGTGGCGGTATTTTCGCCCCCAGCCTGTTTTTGGGTTGTATCTCAGGCTTTATTTTCGCCCGCCTTTGGAACTTCTACCGTTGTCTGGGCATTTACTTGCCCGAACGGAATTTTGCCATGATCGGCATGGCGGGACTGATGAGCGGCGTCATGCACGCCCCGCTGACAGGCATATTCCTTATCGCGGAACTCACCGGAGGCTATCAGCTATTCATGCCCCTGATGATCGTATCCGTCTGTGCCTACCTGACCATTATTTCTTTCGAGCCTCACAGCATCTATTCCATGCGTTTGGCCAAAAGAGGCCAGTTGCTCACACACCATAAAGACCGTGCCA
>OMDZ01001684.1_pt1 | contig 10236 bp, 11 predicted proteins | sample 1673641 | NCBI WGS metagenome assembly OMDZ01 (sample SAMEA103958117, study PRJEB25191) | human gut metagenome | biome: human-associated habitat [ENVO:00009003]; feature: intestine environment [ENVO:2100002]; material: feces | place: Germany | collected 2013/2015
GGCCGATGGCGGGCGTTCTGCCGGGCGAAGCAAAAGATGCCGGACGTCTCGTCCGCTTCGGCTACGCCGCGCTGAGCGCAGACTCGGACAGTATGCTCTTCCGGGCCGGAGAAAGCTTTCCCGTCCACGAGTTCCACCACTGGGATTCCACGGACAACGGCACCGGCTTTACTGCCGCAAAGCCCAACGGGAAACAATGGGACTGCGGCTTTGCAAACGAGCATTTCTATGCGGGCTTCCCGCATTTGTACTGGGCGGGTACGCCCCTGCCGCAGCGCTTTGCCGCCGCGGCTGAAAATTACAGGAGAGACCATGACTGAGACAGAACTCGCCGCCTTCTGTGCGGCCATCACGCCGCCGGACGAAGCCGCCCGGGCGGCGGCGCACGCCCACTGGGCCGCGCTGGCCAAACCGCTGGGCGGGCTGGGCAGCCTGGAAACCATGCTGGAGGACGCCGCCGCCCTGACCGGCACCCCGGAGCTGGATTTTGCCCGCCGCGCCGTGCTGGTGCTGTGCGCCGATAACGGCGTGGTGGCCCAGGGCGTGAGCCAAACCGATGCCAGCGTGACCCGCGCGGTGCTGCAAAACCTTGCCGCGCGGCGCACCAGCGTGTGCCAGATGGCAGCTGCCGCCCATTGCAGCGTTGTGCCGGTGGATATGGGCATTGCCGGTGCCCCGGTGCCCGGCGTGCAGGACTGCCGCATTGCCCCCGGCACCAAAGATTTTACCTGCGGCCCGGCCATGACCCGCGCCCAGGCCGTGCAGGCCATCGGCTGCGGCATTGCGCTGGTGCGCGGACAAAAGCAGCAGGGAGTTCAACTGTTAGCAACGGGGGAGATGGGCATTGGCAACACCACAACCTCCAGCGCCGTGGCAAGCGTGCTGCTGGGTGCCCCCGTGCAGAGCATGACCGGACGCGGGGCCGGGCTTTCGGATGCAGGGCTTGCCCGCAAGATTGATGCGATCCGGCGCGGCATTGCCCACAACCAGCCCAATCCCGCTGACCCGCTGGATGTGCAGGCCAAGCTGGGCAGGAGTGATAAATAAGGTATGGCAAAGACCGTTTCCTGTGATAAACCAAAAGGGCGGCGCGCTGGAGGGTGTGCCCATTTTGATGGATGGCTTTATCAGCAGCGTGGCGGCGCTGTGCGCGGTGCGGCTCTGCCCCGCAGCAGCCAAGGCGGTGTTTGCCAGCCATGTTTCGGCGGAACCTGCCGCCCATATGGTGCTGGATGCTTTGGGCAAAGCGCCGCTCATCACCGCCAACCTGCATCTGGGCGAGGGCACCGGCGCGGTGGCTTCCATCCCACTGTGGGATATGGCTTTGGCCGTCTACCGCGGCTGCTATTCCTTTGCGGAGGGCGGCATTGCGCCGTACACCCCACAATGCTGACGCTGGTTATCGGCGGCGCAGCCAGCGGCAAAAGCGCCTATGCGGAGCACCTTGCCGTGCAGAGCGGCGGCCCGCGCTATTACCTTGCCACCATGCAGGTGTGGGATGCCGAGTGCGCCGCGCGGGTAGCCAAGCACCGCGCCATGCGGGCGCAAAAACAGTTTGCTACCGTGGAATGTCCCCAAAACCTGCATCTTGTCCGCCTGCCGCAGCAGGGCACCGCCCTGCTGGAAGATTTGGGCAACCTGGCCGCCAATGAGCTGTACCGTCCCGACGGCAGCTGCCTGCCGCCCAAGCAGGCGGCGGAAAAAATGCTGGCGGGGATCGAGGCAATCGCCGCACAATGCAACCATCTTATCATCGTCAGCAACGAGGTATTCAGCGGCGGGGCGGACTATGCCGGGGAGACAGACCTTTATTTGCAGGCCCTTGCCATGGTCAACAATGCCGTTGCCGCCAAAGCCGACGCCGTCTGCCGCGTGGTGTGCGGCCTGCCGGTGTACTACAAAGGAGGGGAACGCCCATGACAGTTTTGCAGACGATCGCCGTGGCATTTGCCATGTTCTCGGCTGTGCCGGTGCCGCAGTTTGACTGGAATGAGAAAAACATGCGGTATTCGCTCTGTGCCTTCCCGCTGGTGGGGGTGCTGTGCGGCGTGCTGTGGTGCGTGTGCGCCAGCCTGCCGCTGCCCGCCATGGTGCGCGCGGCGGGCTTTTGCCTGATTCCCATCTGGGTCACGGGCGGCATCCATCTGGATGGTTACGCCGATACCTGCGATGCCCTTTGCAGCTATGGCGATACCCAGAAAAAGCTCGATATCCTCAAGGACCCGCACTGCGGCGCGTTCGCCGTGATCCGGCTGTGCAGCTACTTTGTGGCCTACTTTGCGCTGTGCTGCTGCGTGCAGTTTACCCCGCAGGTGGGGGCTGTCTGGCTGCTGGCGCTGGTGCTGGAGCGTGCCTGCTCCGGTTACGCAGTGGCGGCCTTTCCCCTGGCCAAAAATACCGGCCTTGCGCACACGTTTGCCACGGCGGCGGACCGCACCACGGTGCGCCGGGTGCTGGGATGCCTTAGCATTGTGCTGGCAGTGGCACTTTTCGCCCTGGGCGGCGGCGTGCTGGTGCTTGTGGCGGGGGTTGCCCTGTGGCGCTACCACCGTGTGGCGGTCAAGCAGTTTGGCGGTATTACCGGGGACCTGGCCGGGTGGTTTTTGCAAAAAGCGGAACTGTATATGCTGGCGGCCCTTGTGTTTTGCCAGTGGAAGGGGTTTTTGTAACATGCTGTTTATTACCGGCCCGCTGTACAGCGGTAAACGAACCTTTGCCAAACCCTTTGGCGGGCGGCAGATTTACGAGGTGCAGACCCTTGCCGCCAATGCCGAAAGCCTGCCCGCCCTTGCGGACGAGCTTGCCCAATATGACGTAGTAACCGCCACCGAGGTTGGCGGCGGCGTGGTGCCCATTGACCCCGCCCAGCGCGCCGCGCGGGAAGCCGCCGGCCGCCTTGCCTGCCTGCTGGCTGAGCGGGCCGACTGTGTGGTGCAGATGTTCTGCGGCCTGCCCACCGTGCTGAAAGGGGAGCTGCCGCCATGCTGATCTACCTGCTGCGCCACGGCTTAACGCAGGATAATCAGGAAAAGCGCTACCAGGGCAGGCGGGATGTACCGCTGTGCCCCCAGGGCCTTGCCCAGCTGTGCCGGGCGGATTTTGCCCCTAAAACGGTCATGATTACTTCCTTGCAGCGCACCCGGCAGACGGCGGAAGTGCTTTTCCCCGATGCGGAACTGGTTGTGGCAGACGGGCTGAAAGAGATGGACTTTGGCGTGTTTGAGGGCCGCAATTACCGGGAGATGGAGCACGACCCCCAGTACCGCGCCTGGGTGGAAACCGGCTGCGAAGGCCGCTGCCCGGGTGGGGAAAGCAAGGCGGAATTCTGCCAGCGTGTCTGCACAGCATTTGCCGCGCTGGTGGATGCCCTGCACGCCGCAGGCATTGCCGTGCTGATGGATTTTGTGCCGGTCCATTTTGCGCCGGATGCCGACCGCCTGGCCTGTTTTGACGGTGCGCCTTTATTTGAATCCGGCCCCAGCGACTGGGGCAGCCTGAACTTTGATCTGGCCAGCCCGCCGGTGCGCAGCTTTCTGCTCAGTTCGGCGGCGTTCTGGCTGCAGGTGTGCCGGTGCGACGGCCTGCGGGTGGATGCCATCGGCAACGCGCTGTACCACTGCCCCAACGGCTGGCAGGCAGCAGAGTTTTTCAAAACGCTGACAGCCGGGCTGCACGCGCGGTTCCCCGGCTGCATGCTGGTGGCAGAGGACAGCGCCGGCTCCATGAACGCCACCTCCGATACCGCCAGCGGCGGGCTGGGCTTTGACTATGTATGGGAGATCGGCTGGACACAGGATACGCTGGCCTATTTTGCCGCGCCGTTCGGCGGGCGCAGCGCTCTGTTCCGGCAGTTGTGCGGCAGCTTTGGCCCCTTTGGCGCGGTGCAGGGCATCAACGCGCTGAGCCACGATGAAAACCACCCCGCCAGCATTTTCACCCGCCTGTATGGCAATGTAGAAGAAAAGCTGGCCCAGATGCGGCTGCTGCTGTTATTACAGGCCGCCCGCCCCGGCAAAAGCCTGCTGTTTGCGGGGGTGGAGTTCGGCCAGCCGGATGCCTTTACCGATGGCCGGGAGCCGAACTGGGCTATGCTGGCGGACGCCGGGCACCGCGCCCTGGCTGATTACAGTAAGGCGCTGAATGCTTTCTGCCTGGCACACCCGGCGCTGTATGCGCCCCAAAGCTTTGCCTGGACCGCGCAGGATGCAAGCACCGGCGTGCTGGGCTTTACGTTGCAGGCCGGCTGTGAAACACTTTTGTGCGCCCTGAACACCGGCACACAGGCCGTACAGGGGTTTGGGTTAAAGCCGGGCTGGGGCAGCTGTGCCCTGCCGCTGTTTGCCGCGGGCTGGGTGGATAATGCTCCCCGCCCCATTGCCAACGGATGGCTGGCGCTGGACCTTGCACCGTTAAGCGGCGGAATTTGGCAGATCGAGTAGTTTTCCGCCTTGACAAACCGGCATTTCCTGCTATACTGGGAACCGGACATAAGAACAGGGGCGCTGGAGGGCATCTCCGGCTGAGATCAAAGCAACTGTGTTTTGAGCACCCTATACCTGATCCGGGTAATGCCGGCGTAGGAAGTTTTGCTGTGGTTATATACTGCTCACAACGCTTTCGGCGCCCGCTGTACCTGCGGGCGCTTTTCTTGTTTTTATGTACTATTTTTCAGGAGTGGTATGTATATGTCATCCTCTTACACCAAAACGCGCATTATGGTAGAATGCGCCCTGATGATTGCGCTGGGCACCATCCTGGCCAACATCAAAATCTATGAGCTGCCCAACGGCGGCTCCATCACGCTGTTCAGCATGGTGCCGTTCATTCTGGTATCCTTCCGCCATGGGGTCAAGTGGGGCCTGTTCACCGGCTTTGTGAACAGCCTGCTGCAGATGCTGCTGGGCTTTTATGCGCCCCCGGCACCCGGCCTGCTGCCTTTGGTGGGCATGATCCTGCTGGATTATGTGCTGGCCTTCTCCTTTCTGGGGCTTGCCTGCATGTTTGCCAAGCCGTTCAAAAACAAGCTGGTCGGCGTGGCCGTGGGCTCCGCCGCCGTGTGCGTGCTGCGTTTCCTGTGCAGCTTTTTGTCCGGCGTGCTGATCTGGGGCAACCTGAGCGATGGTCTGCCCGCGTGGATCTACAGCCTGACTTACAACGGCTCCTACATGCTGCCGGAAGGTATTATGACCACCATTGCCGTGGTGCTGCTGTACAAGGCTGCGCCCCAGCTGTTCAGCGCCAACAACTGATTTTGCCATTTTCAGCTCCGTTTGCCTGGGGTGCCGTTTTTACGGCGTCCCAGGATTTTTTATTTTCTCTTTTCTTGATTTGCCCGTACCTGCTGCACAAAAGTTTTACCATGGCAGACATCACATTTTCCGCCCCGCCCGCCAGCCGCACCGCACGTTTTTTGCCCTGCACCAGCAGCTGCCCGTTTCAGCTGCTAACTATTACAGAAATGCGTTTTTGTACAGTTTTTTCAAATGTATTTTTGTTGCAATATTTTAGCAAAAAACGCTCACTTTATGTTATCTTTATCTATCTCTTTGTTTCGTTAAAGCGCCGGGGCACCTGTCTTTCTTTCAAATTTCGGTCAAAATGCGTTATATTTTTAGCAATATAGCCAAAGTCACCTTTGTTTTTTCGGCATTGTGCTATTTTGACAAAATACATTTGCAATTTATTGAAAATATGTTAAAATAGATTTAACAGATTGTTACACCGCAAACAATGTTCCTATTTACCACTGCATGAACGGGAATTTTGCTAACCAGAGCGGTTTTGCAATCCCCACCGGGGGCATTAGCTTCACCCCGGCAAAATACGTCCGTATTAGGAGGAATGTATCTTATGATGAAATGGCTGCAAAAGCTCGGCAAGGCATTGATGCTGCCCGTTGCCGCGCTGCCCGTCTGTGGTATTCTGATGGGTATTGGCTACGCTCTGGCTCCCGCCGTTATGGGTGCTGAAGGTTCTACTACCGGTGCTGCTTACACGATCGGCTTCCTGCTGGTCAAGGCCGGCGGCGCTCTGATCGATAACATGGCTTGGCTGTTCGCCATCGGCGCAGCTGTCGGCCTGGCAGACGACCATGACGGCACCGCCGGTCTGGCTGGTCTGGTCAGCTTTTTGATGATGCAGCAGCTGCTCAGCCCCGGTGTTGTGGGCACCATCCGCGCTGCTGTTGGTTCCACCCTGGAAGAAGGCACTGTTGATTACATTGCTTTCAGCAAGATCGCTGGCAACTCCTTCATCGGCATCCTGGCCGCTGTCATCGGCGCCACCTGCTACAACAAGTTCAAGAGCACCAAGCTGCCTGACTGGCTGGCATTCTTCAGCGGCAAGCGCAGCGTTGCTATCATGACCGCTTTGGTTTCCATCGTGGTTTCTGTTATCCTGCTGTTCGTCTGGCCCGTTATCTTCGGCATTCTGGTTGCTCTGGGCAACGGCATTGCCGGCTTGAGCGGCATCGGCGCAGGTATCTATGCTTTCCTGAACCGTCTGCTCATCCCCACCGGCCTGCACCACGCTTTGAACAATGTGTTCTGGTTTGACACCATCGGCCTGGGCGACCTGAAACACTTCTGGGCTGGCGAGACCAGTGCTGACGTGGGCTGGGACCTTGGCATGTACATGTCCGGCTTCTTCCCCTGCATGATGTTCGGTATCCCCGGCGCTGCACTGGCTATGGTCCGCACCGCAAAGAACAAGAAGGCTGCTATCGGTCTGGTTGTTTCCGCCGCTATCTGCGCTTTCGTCTGCGGCGTTACCGAGCCGTTTGAGTTCGGCTTCATGTTCCTGTGCTTCCCCCTGTATGTTGTTTATGCTGCTCTGTACGGCATTTTCACCATCATCACCTACTACTCCGGTTTCCGCGCTGGCTTCTGCTTCTCCGCAGGCGCAACGGACCTGGTTTTCTCCGCTTCCCTGCCCGCAGCTGCCAAGACTTGGATGATCATTCCTCTGGGCATTGCCGCTTTTCTTGTGTTCTACTTTGTCTTCTACTTCGCTATCACCAAGTTTGACCTCAAGACCCCCGGCCGTGAGGACGACGATGTGGAAGAAAGCGAAAAGAACATCAAGCTTTCCAACAACAACTACACTGCGATTGCTACCGGTGTTCTGGCTGCTGTCGGCGGCAAGGAGAACATTACCGGTGCTGACTACTGCGCAACCCGCCTGCGCCTTGAAGTGAAAGATTCTTCCGCTGTGAATGAAAAGGCTGTCAAGGCTGCCGGTGCTGCCGGTGTCATCCGCCCGTCCAAGACTTCCTGCCAGGTTGTCATCGGGCCTCAGGTTCAGTTCGTGTTCGATGAACTGAAGAAGATGCTGTAATTTAAGTAACAGCAAGGGCAAGGGTTCTGGTTCCCTTGTTCCACGCCGCAGGCTGGCCGCCATGGCCCTGCCTGCGGCTTTTTTGTTTTGGTGGGCAAAAGCTGGCGTTTAACTCTTTCTTTTCTTGCTTGATTATGTTAAAATCAGAACTATAAATGCCTCCTGCGGGTTTGCCGCAGCGGCAAAAATACACTACCCAAGGAGGTACTTTGTAACATGAACTCATTCCAACGCATCTGCCGGTCGCCTGCTTTTTTGGTGCTGGCCCTGATTTTGTGCGCCGCCGTGATTGCCGGCGGCGTTGCCCTGGCCCCCGCCGCCCCCAAGGTTTGGATCGTGATCCCTGTGCTGCTGGCTGTGGCCGCGGTTATCTGCTTCTTTGTGGCGCGCTCCACCAGCAAGGCCGCGCTGCAAAAAAAGAAAGAGGCGGAAAACGAGGGTGTGGTAAAAGCCGACCTTGACCATGCCGGCATCGCCGCCAACATTCTGGCTGCGCTGGGCGGTAAGGCCAATGTGCAAAAAGCCAGCTGCTGCGCCACACGGCTGCGCTTCCAGCTGAAAGACGGCGCTAAGGTGGACGAAAAGGCACTCAAATCCGCCGGGGCTTCCGGTGTGATCCGCTCCACCCCCACGGCCTGCCAGGTCATTCTTGGCACGCAGGTCCGCTTTGTTTACGAAGAACTGCAAAAGCTGTTGTAAGGCAGCGTTCCCCATCCTGGTTCCGGCTTCCGGAGCCAGGATTTTTTGTTATATTTTCCTAAAATATTTCTTTGTTTTTTCTCTCTTTTTTCTACAATCTCTAGTTTCTTTGTGGTGTTTGTGCTATACTATAGGTAATGGCTGTCCGCGCACAAAAAAAGAATAAGGAGATGTTCCCCATGAAAATTATTCGTGCAAAAGATTATTATGATATGTCCCGCAAAGCGGCCAATATCATCTCGGCACAGGTCATCATGAAGCCCAACTGCGTGCTGGGCCTGGCAACCGGCGGCACCCCCGTTGGCACCTACAAACAGCTGGTTGAATGGTACAACAAGGGCGACCTTGATTTTGCGGAAGTAAACACCGTCAACCTGGACGAATACCGCGGTCTGCCCCGCGAGCATCCCGAAAGCTACTGGTCCTTCATGCACCGCAACCTGTTTGACCTGGTCAACATTCGCCCCGAAGCCATCCATATGCCTGCCGGCACCAACATGGATGCTGCTGCCGAGTGCTCCCACTATGATGAAATCATCCAGCATCTGGGCGGCGTGGATCTGCAGCTGCTGGGCATTGGCCACGATGGCCACATTGGCTTTAACGAGCCGGGTGCCGCTTTTGAGCTTGGCACCCATTGTGTCCACCTGACCAAAGAGACCATTGAGGCCAACAAGCGCTTCTTTGACAACAACGAAGATCTGGTCCCGAAAGAAGCCTACACCATGGGCATCAAAACCATCATGCAGGCCCGCAAGGTTCTGATGGTTGCCAACGGCGTTGGCAAGGCTGACATCATTAAGAAAGCTTTCTTCGGCCCCGTCACGCCGGAAGTTCCCGCTTCTATCCTGCAGATGCACCCGGATTTCACCCTGGTGCTGGATGCCGAAGCTGCTTCCAAGCTGGACTAAGCGTATCGCTCAAGCCCTTACTGCATAACTGATAAGAGGGAATTTCTCAATGATTATCAAAAATGCAAGAATTTATACGCCGGAACATACCTTCAAAACAGGGGATCTGACCATCCGGGATGGCCGCATTGCCTTTGGTGCGCCCCCGCTGGAGGGCGAGGAAGTTCTGGATGCCAACGGTGCCTATGCTCTGCCCGGTTTGGTGGATATTCATTTTCACGGTGCTGTCGGGCATGATTTCTGCGATGCTGATGAAGCCGGTTTGCAGGCCATTGCCGATTTTGAGGCCAGCAAAGGCGTGTTGGCCATCTGCCCCGCCACCATGACGTTCAGCGAGGAGATTTTGAACGGCATTATGGATGTGGCCGCTGCCCACAAGAACGGTCAGGGTGCTGACCTGGTCGGCATCAACATGGAAGGCCCCTACATCAGCCCCAAAAAGATCGGCGCACAGAACCCCAAGTATGTGCAGGGGGCCGATGCCGCCATGTTCCGCCGGCTGCAGGCACGCAGCGGCGGGTTGATCAAGCTGGTGGACGTTGCCCCGGAAGAACCCGGCAATCTGGATTTTATCCGTGACTGCCACAACGAGGTGTGCATCTCGATTGCCCACACCTGCACGGATTATGATACCGCCAAGGCTGCGTTTGCCGCCGGTGCCAGCCACATGACCCACCTGTATAACGCCATGCCCGGCATCACCCACCGCGCCCCCGGCCCCATTATTGCCGCGCTGGAAGACGGTGCCGATGTGGAGCTGATCACCGATAATGTTCACATTCACCCCGCTGTGGTGCGCTTTACCTTTAACACCTTCGGGGATGACCATGTGATCCTGATTGCGGACAGCATGATGGCCTGCGGGCTGCCGGACGGCGCTTATAGCCTGGGCGGCCAGGCCGTTACGGTGCGCGGCCCCCGCGCCACCCTGACCGAGCACCCCGATACCATCGCCGGCAGTGCTACCTGTCTGTATGACTGCATGCGCCGTGCTGTGTGCGAGATGGGCGTTCCGCTGGAAAGCGCGGTGCGCGCCGCGACCGAAAACCCGGCCCGGAGCATTGGCGTTGATGCTGATTATGGCTCTTTGGCCGCCGGGCGCTATGGCAACGTGGTTCTGGCCGATGATGACCTGAACATCCTTGCCGTGGTGCAAAAGGGCAAAGTTATCCACGATAACCGCTGAACTTGTTGAAAATCCGGGCGCTTGCCAAAAAGCGTCCGGATTTTTTGTTTTGGGCAATACCGCATAATTCTAAGTGCCGATACGGCGAGCGAGGTGCGGCAGATG
>OMDZ01001685.1_pt1 | contig 10233 bp, 5 predicted proteins | sample 1673641 | NCBI WGS metagenome assembly OMDZ01 (sample SAMEA103958117, study PRJEB25191) | human gut metagenome | biome: human-associated habitat [ENVO:00009003]; feature: intestine environment [ENVO:2100002]; material: feces | place: Germany | collected 2013/2015
GTTCCTCAACGGGCAGGGCGGACTTGCGCATGCCGACCGCGAAGCCGTGCTCGGCGTGCTTTCGTTGGTGTTCTGGTCAATCACGCTTATCACCACCGTCAAATACGTGCTGATTGCCATGCGTATCGACAACAAGGGCGAAGGCGGCATTTTCGCGCTGTACTCGTTGGTTCGAAAGTACGGTGCATGGCTTGCGATTCCTGCCATGCTCGGCGGCGCCGCGTTCCTCGCCGATTCCGTACTCACCCCGGCTGTGTCCATCAGCTCGGCAGTGGAAGGCTTGGAGACGCTACCAGCTTTTGAAAAACTTTTTACTGAAAACAAGCAGCTGACCCTGATGATCACCGCGGCCATCATTCTGATGCTGTTCTCTGTGCAGTCGCGTGGCACCGAGCGTATCGGCAAGGCGTTCGGTTCGGTCGTGCTTGTCTGGTTCTCGTTCCTGGCGGTTGTCGGCTTGGCGAACCTCAGTCAGTATTGGAGCGTGTTCGCGGCGCTCAACCCCGTGTACGGTGTCAGATTCCTGTTCAGCAGCCATAATGCCGCCGGGCTTGCCATCATGGGTACGGTGTTCCTGTCAACCACCGGTGCCGAAGCGCTTTATTCCGACATGGGTCATGTTGGCCGTGGCAACATCTATTTCACGTGGCCGTTCATCAAAATCGCGCTTGTGCTCTGTTATTTCGGGCAAGGCGCATGGATGCTCAATCATTGGGATGATTCGGCTTACATCCGCACGCACGGTTTGAACCCGTTCTTCGAAATGATGACGCCCAGCGTGCGTTACGTGGCCGTCGTGCTTTCCGTGGTCGCGGGCGTTATCGCATCGCAGGCGTTGATCACCGGCGCGTTCACGATGGTGTCTGAAGCCACCCATCTGAACTGGATGCCGCATCTTCAGGTCCGTTACCCGGCCCGTACCCGCGGTCAGCTGTACATTCCTGTGGTCAATGCGGTGCTTTGCGTTTCCACGCTGTTGGTTTTGGCGCTATTCCGTGATTCCGAGCATATTTCCGCGGCGTATGGTCTGGCGTTGACCATCACCATGATCACTACCACCATTCTGCTTGCCGTCTACATCTGGCATTCGGGGCGTCGTATCGGAGCGGTCGTATTCACCGTGCTGTTCCTTGCGATCCAATTCATGTTCTTCTTCGCTTCCATGGCGAAGTTCCTGCATGGTGGTTGGTTCACGATGCTGCTTACCTTCGCGATTCTGCTGGTTATGTACACGTGGAACGAAGGCACGAAGCTGGAACGTGCGCAGCGTCGCCATATGCAGCCCGCCGAATGCCTACCGGTGCTGAAGCGGTTGCATGATGACGATACGATTCCGTATTTTGCCGACAATATCGTCTATCTCACGTCGGATCCGGAAACGAAGCGTATCGATACCGATATCTTCTTCTCGATTTTCGCCGACCATCCAAAACGTGCCCGCGCTTGGTGGGCTGTTTCCGTCGAGACTGCCGATGAGCCGTTCACCCGCGAGTATTCGGTTGAGAATTTCGGTACGGATTATATGTTCCGTGTTCGCATTCGGCTTGGTTTCAAGGTTTCTCAGTCGATTCCAGCTTACATTCATCAGATCATGAACGATTTGTCGAAGTCGGGGGATCTGCCGAGGCAGGAAAGCCGCTATCCGAAGCTTGATGCTGATCCGAATATCGGTCCGATTCGATATGTGCTGATACACAAGGCGCTTATGCCTGAGTCGAAGGTGTCGCAGCGTGGCGCGATTTCTTTGGAAGTCAAGTATGCGATTCGTCATTTTGCGGGATCTCCGGTCAAATGGTTCGGCCTTGCGCCTTACAATCCGCTGATTGAGATACAGCCGCTGTTCCTCGCGACTCAGCGTCCTCCGCGGCTAAAGCGTGTGTGAAACAAGCCGTGAAACGGGCTGCGTGATGATGGCGATCGTATCTGCCATCGTCGCGCAGCCCGTTTTCGTAGGGCATTTTGTAGGTTTTTGCATGGTCTTATCTCGAAGAATCGTTGGAATCACGCTGTTTTTCGCACGCTATAAGCAATGTCGATAGCCATATGCGCGCGTTGCATTACAAGCCCTGTAGAGTAATCAACCATGTGCAGATTACTTGGATTCGCGGCAGCCGGAAGCAACACCAGTCTCAATGGCGTGCTCGGCATGCAGGCCGTACGCGATTTCCGGAATCTGAGCGAAATCCACAACGATGGCTGGGGCTCCGCGCTGGTCACCGTGCCGAGCGAGTCGCCGTACCTGCGTGACGGTGGCGCTCCCACCCCGGAAACCGGCACCGCCGTCTACAAGAACACGATCGCAGCCCGACATGATCCGATTTTCGACGAGCTTGCGAACACTCCGGCTCGTGGAGGCCTGTGGCACCTGCGTTTGGCCAGCTCGAACCTGCCGCTGATTCTCGAAAACCAGCAGCCGTTCTACGCCAACGGATTGAGCTTCATCCACAATGGCGATATTTCCGACGATCAGGGTCGCAACATCATCACCAACCGCGCGTTCCCGGTCGATCCCAACATCGTGCAGTCCACTGGCGGACGTTCCGATTCCGCCATTTTCTTCGCAGTGATCCTGCAGTACATCGGTTTTGGTTTCGCACTCGACGAGGCGGTCGCGCAGGCGGTGCGTGAACTGCGCAAAAGCTATCCGAAGTCCAGCTACAACTGCATGATCCAGAGCCAAGACCAATTCATCGCTCTGTGCGCGGCCGGTCGTGAGGTCACGTCCAAGCGCATTGTGGAAATCTATGACCAGTACGGCCGTGGCGACCAGGCGCATGACTATCGTGTGATGCGCTATCGTACGCTCGGTGAATCCGAAGCGGATCAGGCTGCAGGCCAGCCGAAGGGCGTGGTTGTGGCCAGCTCCGGTTTCGATCAGTGTGCCGAAGATGGCTGGACTCGTTTGGAAAACAATCAGATGATCGTTGCTTCCAACCGTACCGGCGCATTCCGTGTGCGTTCCATCTGAAATCCGTAATCTGAAATCCGTATTTCGGAATTTTTCGGCTGAAACTTTCATCGGGGATTTCCAGTTTTTTTCGACCGGATTCAGCATGCGGCAATCGTCATACAGCGCCTAAGATAGGCGGTATGACAACCGGATATATTCCTACACTCGCCCAAGTTGACGAACTGCATCGAAAAATCGCGCAATCGCAAGCCGCATACGATTTGATTCACGGACATTGCGTAGTCGTCGCCGACATCGCACGTCGCATGGCACGCAGGCAGAATGCACTGTTCACCCGCCGCTGCACACTACCGGACGATGCCCCTGAAAAAGCGGGCGATTTCGGCCTTAGGCTTACGCAAGACGGCAATGGAAGCGAATCGTTCGGTATGCTTCGCATCCCCTCCATTCCATCATCGGACGGGCTTACGGGCGGGACCGTTCCGCCGAGGCTGATCGACGAGCATCTGGTGGTGATCGGTGGTCTGCTGCATGATATCGGCACGTATTTTCTGCTCAAGCAAGACGGTTCCGACGGTGGACCGCTGAAATTCGACGGTCCGAATTACGTGCGGCATGGGCTTAAAGGCTACGAATATTTGTTGAATGAGGGTGTTGACGAGTCTATCGCGCAGTTCGCGCGCAACCACACCGGTGTGGGACTCACCAAAGAAGCGGTGGAATCGCAAGGATTGCCATTGCCTCCGGCCGACTATGTGCCCATGAATCTTGAGCAGGAAGTGGTGATGGTGGCCGACAAGTACAACAGCAAGTCGATTCCGCCGAAGTTCCTGACGGCCGAAGCCTATGCGCGCAAGGCGGCCCGTTTCGGCGAAAGTAACAGGCGCGAATGGCTGCGGCTGCTCGAACGATACGGCGTGCTTGACGTCACGCCGCTCGCCGAGCAGTACCACATGCGTATCGTCGAGTAGGGCAGACCGTTTTCAGAACACGCAAGCCCTTTGGAATTTGGCTAAAACCAGAATTCCAAAGGGCTTACCTATGGGCGCACGAAAGAGTCTATGTTCGTGCGCCCGTTGCACTAGGCGGCTAGTCGAGTTCCACGCTGTGCTCCATCGCATCGGCGATCTCCGGATTGGTGGTCACCACGATGATGGCGCGCTTGCGGTCGGCATCGCGCTTGAACTTCTTCAACAGATCCAACACCACGGCCGCATCGTCGGCATCCAATCCAGCGGTCGGCTCGTCGGCGATGATCACTTCAGCCTCGCAGCTCAGCGCACGAGCGATGGCCACGCGGCGCTGGTTCAGTTCGCTTACTTCGCCGACTGCCAGGCCGGACGTCACTTCGTCGAAGCCCACGCGCTTGAGCAGTTCGCGGGCGATCACAGGCTTCGGCTTGAGGAAGTTGCGGTTCGACGCATCCATGGCGTACAGTACATTGCTTTCCGCGTCGAGGTCGGGGCGGAAAGCGAAACGTTGCGGAATGAATCCGATGCGGTGTCCCAACATTTCGACCGGTTCGACGTCGCTCAGGTTGGTGCTTTTGTGCATCACGTTGCCGCGGTCCGTGCGTACCATGCCGACCATGGTGGCCAGCAACGCCTGATGCTGTTCGCGATCCTCCGCGTCCACGAGCACCGCATGCGTGGCGCCCGCATGGAACGACAGCGATAGGTCGTCGAGAATATTGCGGCCGGTCTTGCGATTGATCACGGTCACATGATCGAGTGCGAACGTCGGATTCGCTTTGAAGAAAAACGCATCCTTCTTGCGATGATGCTTGATTTCGCGGTCGAGCTGTGAGGAGACGCTGGTTGCGGAATCGGCTTTCACCATTTCATGTGATTCCAGCACGGTCGGTTCGTCGGAAGAACGCAAGGCAAGCGTTTCCCTCACCTGATTCGCATTGTTGGCGACCACATCCGAACCATCCGCAGTATCAGCAGCAGTTGCAGCGTCATCTGCAACTTCAGTGGTATCTGCATTATCTGCAGATACCACAGCATCGCCGTCGGCAGCTACTGCAGTATCGCCATCGTTTACATCGTCGGAAATTTCCGCGCCGTCAGTTGCGGCAATTTCGATATCTGCATTGTCATCGTCGTATACCACCGCAAAATCGATGGATTCAATGGAATCAGCGGAAGATGCGTCAGCTGCAATATCGTCAGTCGCAACATCATCGACGGTCTCGTTTGATGCGGTCTCGGCAGTCTCGTCGACCACGGTCTCGTCGACCACGGTCTCGTCGAGGTTCTCGTTCTTATCATTCATGTTGTCGCTCATGCCTTCACCTCCGAGCGTTCCTCAAACAGTTGGTTCAGGTTGAAGCAGGCCACGCGCGCGAATGCCACGATGCCAAGCACCAGGCATGCGCCCAAGCCGTACCAGATCACGTTCCACACCGAAGCGGACGTCATCGACACAGCCTGCCCGCCGGCCCATGCGGTGCCGATCGGCTTCGCCAACAGCGCGCCCGCAACCAAACCGACAATCCAACCCGGAACCGTCATCATGAACGTTTCCAGCATGAACTGCCATCCCAAACGGCCCTTGGTCACACCTGTGATCATCGCCATGCCGATCTCATCGCGGCGGCCGCCAATCGCAGCACATGCAATCAATGCCAGCAAAGCGATGCCACCGACAATCGTCACGGCAATCAGCATGATGCGCGCTGCCGAAGCGGCGGAATCAAGCGGCTCGATCGACTTCTTGTAAGCGGTAAGCGACGGCGAGGTGATCTCGTACGTCTTCGTGTCCAACTTGGCCTTCTTCACCAAGCGCACGAACGTGTTGTAGGTGGAAGGATTCGCCAGCGAGAAGATGATATTCAGATTCGGAATGGCCCATCCCGTGGCCTCCGTCGTGTCAAGCCCGTTCTTGGCGAAGTTGATATACGTCGTGTAGATCACGTTCTCACGATTGTCCTTTGCGTATTTCGCGTCGGATCCGTTGCCTTCCGGCACGTCGCTGTCGTATTCGTAAATGCCGCGCACGGTGAACGTGTATGTGTCGGAAGCCTTCGACGGATTGCCGACCGTCACTTTGTCGCCGACCTTGAGATTGTTCTTATCGGCCAGCGCCTGCGAAATGAGTACGCCGTCGCTCTGCGTCTTATAGCTCAGATGCTTGCCTTTGACTACCTTGTAGTAGCCGTAGTCGTTGATTTTCGCGGCGTCCAACGTGTAGAACGCCTGCAGAGTCAGGTTGCCGCCGGTCTTGTCTTCGCTGGTGTCGTTTTTCGCGGCGATCGCCTGCAACGACTTGCTTTCGCGCACCGGCACCGATGTTGCCAACGTGTAATTGAAGGTCACGTTGTTGCTCTGTGCGGCCGTTGCATACGTGCTGTACTTTTCCCACGTCAAATACTTGTCGGTATAGCTGGAATCGGCACCGTCGCGCTTGGCTTGTGTTTGCGCGTTCGGACGAATCACCGCCGTGGCTTTTTGCGACTGGTATGTTTCATTATTGGCGGTGTCGTCGGCTCGAATCACTGCCAAGTCCACGGCAGCCGAGAAAGACACCAGTAGTGCGAGTAGGGCGATCAGCGCGGTGCGCCATTTGACGCGACCAAGCGCCGCCCATGCGTTCTTGAGAACGAACATGCGGTACTTCTCCAGTTCTCTGTTATAGCGCGCCGGCGCATGCCGACGTCAGCGTTGGCCGGGACGCGCGCTCCGCAGCAAGGCAGGCCCGTAGCGCATGATGCGTCCCGTGCAATCATCTTGGGCTTCCAACGTGATTGTTTTCTTGCGCAACACTGTTATACCCCTGCATGAAGTCTGAATGATTCCTGAAAAGTGATTCCAGAGAATAAGCGTTGAGCATGGTTGCGGCACTCGCTACGATGGAATCGATGACTTCCGAACAGATTACGAATACCGGTTCCGTGTCGGGCGATTGTGGCTCGGCTCAGGCTCGTGCGCGAACTCATGTGCAGGCTTATGTGCAGACTCAGGCTCGGCAGAATGGCTCGGCCAAGGATGGTTCGGCTACGAATGGTCCAGCCAGGAATGATTCAGCCAAGGGCGGTCCGTCCGGGCAGAAACATGGCCTGCAGCGGTGCCACGCGATGTTGCGTCCGGTGTCGCTCCGCGCGTTATTGCCGTGGCTTACGTCGATTATCGGCGTCGCGTCCGCACTATGCCTGGTGATTGCGTGGTTCCCCTCCACGGTGTGGAATACGCCGATCGTCAGCAGCGATGCCCCCGCGCATTACTATTTCATTCACCGTCTGCTTGACGAGGGATTGGGGGCGGCTCTGCATTTGTGGCCGCATGATTCGTTTTATCCGCCGTTGTTTCACATCTGTGCTTACCTTGTGATTAAGATCGCGGCGCTGTTCGGCGTGCAATGTTCGATCTACGCGGCATTCAATATCACGTGGATCATTGCTTCGGGCGTGATTTTCCCTGCCGGAATGCTGGTATTATGCAGGTATTTCCTGCGACGTTGGAATCGCGGTAATCCAATTTCCAATCCAATTTCACGTATTTCTCAAGCATCGTCTACGCCTGAATCGTCGTCCGTATCTGAATCGTCGAATGTTTCAAATCAGCAGGTATCGTCAGCTGTGAATCGGCAATATAACGTCACTTTCGACGCTACTTTCGTTCTGCAGAATCTGATTGGACTGTTCGTGCCCGTGCTTGCCGTCAGCTCGGTGTGCCACCCGTACGGACTGCTGAATGCCGGTCCGCTGATCGCATTCGGTTTCGCCACGTCGCTGCTGCCGTTCCTCATCGCCGCCACATTGCGCTTGTTCGATGCGATCGCCGCGCGCGAGCATATAGCAAAATGGCTTGCGATCGCTGCTGTCGCAGGCGTGGTTTGCCTCGTTGCGCACCCGCGTATCGCATTCACGTATGCTCTGATTCTGGTGCCGTTCATTGTGCTGCGCTTGCCGTGGAAGCTGATTCTTGGCGCGTTCATTGCCATGTGCGTCGGTGCGGTGGCGTTTGTGGCGTTGATGCTGACGTCGTTCAAATCGGACCGTTGGGCGAATCCCGATTCCTGGTTCCATAGCCATCAGCCGTCCAAGAATTTGTGGGAGTCGATTTCGTTCTGTCTCACGGATGGGCTTGACGGTTTTCCTGCGATTCTGTTCGCACTGTTGCTGATTGCGGGAACTGCGGCCGCTTTCGTTTGCGCTTCCCGCCGCGCGGCTGCGCGTGCTTCGGATTCGTTTTCGTCGGCTGCTTCCACTGTGGTTCCCGTGGCTTCTGCTGATGTCGATGTTGATGCTTCGACTTCTGATATTGCGGTTTCCGCCGCTGATTCCCCGGTTTCCGTTTCCTGTCCGCCACCTGCGTCGCACTCCAACGCCACTGATGCCGCGTCCGCGTCGTCCGAATCATCTCGACTTCGTCGCAACGATCGCCTGCGTGACGTGATTGCGTTGACGGCCGCATTCCTGCTGGTCACGCTGGTGTATGTGTGCACGGTCACGCTGGTCGGCGCGTTGCCGAATATCATCAGCGCTCCGTGGTATCGCGATGAAAACCGTATTATGACCATGCTTCCGCTGGTCACGCTGCCGCTGCTTGTCATTGGAATCAACGCTCTTGCCGAATGCGTTTCCGCGTGCGCCGCATCCGCTTCTTTCGCTCCTTCTGCATCGTCCTTTTCCACGAAGAATAGTGCTTCTTCCGTTCCTTCCCTTTCTTCTGCGTCTGCTGTTTCTTCCGTGAAGAACGCTTCTTTCGCTTCCAATTGGATCGTCCTAATCGCCGTATTCCTTGTGATTGCGATACTTGCGGTTTCCGCGCAGATCGTATGCCCATCGCGTTCCGCGGCTCGCGACACGATCATCGCGCATTCCAGTCTGAACCAAAGCGACCCCAACGAGCAGCTCACCGAGCAAAAGATCGCTGTGCTGCGCAAGGTCACGAAACGTACGGGCACCCAGGCCACCATCATTTCCGATCCGTTGAACGGTTCGATGTATGCGGAGACGCTGTTCAACGCGAACATGTTGTATCCGATCATCAATGCGCGCACCGATGTGCCATCCGCTCCGTTCGGCAAAGTGGAGACCGCGTTTGCTTCCGGCGATGCGCAGCAGGTGCTCGGCACGGTATGTCCGCTGACCGACGCTCCGGAATACTTCCTTACGATGGGCGACCAGGCGCAGAGTCTGCAGTCATTCCCGTATCGCGCCCAGTACGATTCCTTCCACAATGAGGAATTGATTGATACGTATGTGGATGGCGGCACGTTGGTGAAGGTTGCCGATTATTCGCAATACGGCCAGGGTTGGGCCCTCTACCGTTTCGGTTGCACCGATTAATCGATTTTTGGCTGCGCTGCCTTGTTCTGCCGTCGCTTGCACGCGCATATGCAAAACCGCACTTTCGATCAGTTGGGATCTGAATGTGTTCAGGACAACGATCGGCGGTGCGGTTTCGTTTATCTGCTTTCTTCTGTTTCTCCTATTTCAGCTTTCAGCTGGGAGGTTTTCTCGGATGGGTTGGCTTGGGGGATGGGCCGTAAACGGATAGTGTGGTTGCGACACGCCCGGATGTTGGTTTGCGGTGAGGTGTTTCAGGGTTTTTCCGACGGTCTTTCGCCACGCGATGGCGTCCGCAGTCCGTTTTTCCCGTGTTTTCGACACGCCGGCGCTTTCCAGTGTTTGCAAGGGTTCGCGTCTTGTTTCGTCATGCCCGATTTGCGTGGAATGGGATTGTGCTGTAGGTTTATCTCTTGCTGCCGCTCGGCGAGTGGTTCCCCGGTTGGGGTTCCTCGAGGCGGGTGAGCGGTGGTGGTTTGAGAACTCAAGAGCGTATTTGTACTACTTCTTTATAGTCAATGATTGCCAGTTCATCGTCCGCTCGTTCGCGAGTGGCCGGGAGGCCTTGAAGGACGGTGAGGTTTTCGTGCGATGCGCCTTTCCTTATAAGGCGATCGTCAATTTTCTTGTTTTTGAGAGTCACATGTTGGCTTTCTGCAAAGTTTTTTTGTGGAGGGTTCGATTCTGGCTCAGGATGAACGCTGGCGGCGTGCTTAACACATGCAAGTCGAACGGGATCCATCAGGCTTTGCTTGGTGGTGAGAGTGGCGAACGGGTGAGTAATGCGTGACCGACCTGCCCCATACACCGGAATAGCTCCTGGAAACGGGTGGTAATGCCGGATGCTCCGACTCCTCGCATGGGGTGTCGGGAAAGATTTCATCGGTATGGGATGGGGTCGCGTCCTATCAGGTAGTCGGCGGGGTAACGGCCCACCGAGCCTACGACGGGTAGCCGGCCTGAGAGGGCGACCGGCCACATTGGGACTGAGATACGGCCCAGACTCCTACGGGAGGCAGCAGTGGGG
>OMDZ01001686.1_pt1 | contig 10223 bp, 14 predicted proteins | sample 1673641 | NCBI WGS metagenome assembly OMDZ01 (sample SAMEA103958117, study PRJEB25191) | human gut metagenome | biome: human-associated habitat [ENVO:00009003]; feature: intestine environment [ENVO:2100002]; material: feces | place: Germany | collected 2013/2015
AAACCTATAAGACATGAAAGACCGATTGAAATATGTAATCGATTCCCGCTACTTCGACGGAACATGCCTGACAAGTATGAGTGACGGATTCCATAATGACTATGGTGGGGAAACAATCGAAGAACTGCGCATACGGGAAAACAATCCCTATCTGAAAGCAGTAACACCTTCTGATATAGACAAGAAGCTGCGGCTATACAATCAGTCCCTGTCCGAACCGTTCAAGGAAATCACCGAAGAAGACTACTATGACCTGCTGGATGTACTGCCACCCTTGCGCATGAGACAAAACTCATTCTTTGTGGGAGAACCGTATTACGGAAATATGTACTCTTTCTGCTTTACCCGTCAAGGAAGATATTTCAAGGGCCTACGCTCCGTACTTACTCCGCAATCCGAACTGGACAGTCAGATAGGCCGTCACATGGAAATCATCAACCGGAAAGCCGTGATCTCAAAAGAGGAAACAAGCAAAACAATCAGCGGAACCAGACTCATTCCCTATTATTTTTCACTGGACGGAAAACAGTCCGTATTCATCTGCAACCTTGTCATCCAATCAGATTCCAGACAAGCAAGGACGGACATGGCGAATATCCTGAAAAGTCTTCGCCGGAACCAGTTCATAAGAAAACGGTTCATACATCCGGTCTGGATTCATAAGTGCTTCGCTGGCATTCGTACTCTGGCTGCGCCATGATTGGTAGGGCAAATCCGGTTCATCCAGTGAAGCAGGCGCAATTGGAACTCTATAACCATTTTGTATGCTATATAAGCTGTATTGGTATCTAATTTTTTATGGTTATAATCCTAAATAGGAAAACGCAGAAGCTGAGTTTTCGGGTTAAAATGACCATAAATTTGAAAAATCATACTTTTAATGCTTTCATAGTCTGTGTTCAAATAGAATTGCTATTTTTGTAACCGCAGTAAAGTTTACCACTGTAAATATTACACCCGTAAACTTTACGGGTGAACAATATAAAATTAATAACAGATAGGAAAGATGAAGAAGGTACACCAACCGTTTATCTGTTTGTCAGCTGGAGCAATGAAGCCGACCTTTGTATGCGCTTCACCGCTGGTGCGCCAGTCATTGGATGTTTATGTGCCGGACTTTACGAGTTTCAGCGAAATGTTCCGTTTCCTGATGGATTTGGGAAAGCAGATGCAATATAAGAAAAGCGGTCAGATGATTTTCTCCGACCGCTTAATATACAAGTATTGTTGAAAAGTCCTTGTTCCAACAACAAAATCAACGTCTCACGTATGATTTATCGTGTAAGATATGCCTTCGATGCGCTGCTATTTGCCTTTTGGCTGTTTTTAGCACTTTCACGAGCAGCTTGTTTCATAAAGAGGTTGAACGCTTTAACATCGGAAGAATCCATAGACGTGACTTGCACATTTTTTTTTGCTGCCAGTTCATTGAAAGATACAAACTTTTTCATTGCTGAATTATTTTAGATTATCGTTAAATGCTTCAAAGTGAGATGGCAAAGATATAGGAATATTCTTAAACCACCTAATTTCTTTATCAAAAAATGTACCAATACCGTTAGTTTGGTAAAAAAGTAGGGATGAATACCCTTCATTGTCGATGTTACTGCCAGTTGCATCCAATAAAATCAAACTGTTAACTTTATTTGCCTCAAAAGAAACTTTGTTTGAGATTTCAGTCACCCATACGAATTTGGGCATATCTATTTGTAAATAGATAAGTTTTTCTTCTTCTGTCATATCTGCATTCTTCATAATATATTCTCTATAAGTACGGTTTGATGCCAAAAAGGTTCTGATGACAGACTTTTCTGGTACTTGTAGTTTATTAATGGCAAGGTAGTCGGAAGCTTTGATGGCCAGTTCTGCATCTACATAAACTTTGGGGTGCAGGGGAACTATGAAATGGGTGATTATTCCGTTGTTCCATTCCGGGCAATTGTAATAAGCGGTGGGTCTGCTGAATGTTGTAGGTTGGTAACAAGGATAGTTGTCATCATTGAAGATAAAATGCTCAACGCATTTATTCCAAACATAATAATTGTGTCCCTCAATGTCACAGGTACCTGTCTGGTTTATAACATCACGGCTAATTTCGTTACGCCCCACACAGACTACAGCATGGCCAAAATCTTGAGTTTCAATGCATACAGCCAAAGGTATACCGCTTTCTATATAGCAGGTGAAAAGTTCTTGGAACATAGGATTACTATGCTCATAAACCTTGCAGCCGAAACCTTGATTTTTCAAGGCGATTGAAATTTGTTCAAACGACAATCCTCCTGATGGTAGTTGCCGTTCATAGGCAAAAGGCTTCAAAGCAGTAAGAATATCCGAAGGCAAAACAGGACGATAGTCGGAATATTTGTTTCCAAAGTATTCCAATATAGCCCATACAGTTGTTTCTGCGCAACTCATCATTTCGCCATCTTGGGATGAATGGGGAAAGCCTGCCGCTTGCATCTTTATACCCATACAAGTAGATGGAATACGAGCTTTGCAGATACGCATATTCGGGTGGATGGCTTTCTTAGCAGATGGAGATATTACATTGCGACCGATGCAACATTCAGCCAATGGACGTATGACAAGAAAGCCCAAATACGCTTCTTTTATCATATCAACATTCTCCGCGCTCATCTTCGTATCCTCATTAAAATTTGGTGTGAAGAACGAGACACGTACACAGTTACGATGATATTCTCTCAATTTTGTTGAGTAGAGAGTATAATAGCTATCTCGATATACCTTATCTACATATTCTGTCTCTACCAATATGGTTAAATCTTCATGTAATGTGCCAAGGAAATTAGCTATTCTGTTGAAAACGTATTCCCTGCTGTCGGAGTTGTCATGTATTAAATGCAGATTGTCAATAATGGTTTTGACAATTTCTCCTTGTTGCAGAAATTCTTTGATTGTAGATATATAAAGTTCCATTTTATCAATACTTGCTTCTATGTGCGCAAAGATAATACAAAAAAGTGAGATACTGAATAAATTACGGAAATATGATTGAAAGCTAATGGTTTATGAGGTTTTGATGATTTGGAATGAAAGTCAATTGAAACCGCAAAAATGCCAACTTGAACCGGAATTGTTCGCGCAAAAGGTGGAAGCTTTCCGCAAGAAGGTTTTGTTCAACTATGAGATTGAGAGCAGATTGTTCACTATGGATGATATGTAAACTGCAAGGTTTGGCAGGATGCAACCATTTTTCAAGTGCAAGGTGCAAGCCTATCCTATATATATAGGCTCGCACCTTGCACTGAAGGAAGAAAATCAATAAGATAATAATCAAAGGTTTGGAAATTCAAAAGTGATTCCTTACCTTTGCGGTATCCAAAGACGGATGACAAACGGCTGCCGATGGCAGACAATAGGCGTTCTCCAAAATCGTTACTAATTCGTTACGGTACGATTTTTACAAGGATTAAAGAGCTTGAATATTAAAGAAATAGGTCGCTTTGGGACAAGCCCCAAGCGGATCACTCAAACAAAAAGCAAAACAATGAAAACCGCTGATAATCAATCATTATCAGCGGTTTTTCTTTTTATCCATACCGCAAATTGAAGCAGAATACCGCATCTTACTGGAGGTGAAATAGGTGGACTTAATTTCCACATAAAAACAAGTCCACCTGATTGGATTATATTTCACTGATTCTCTGCGTTTTGCATAAAACAAACTCTTTTCAAAACATGTATTTTTACACCATCAAAAAAAGAAGAGTATGGCAATGCAAAGAAACTATTTTACGGTATTGTTTTTCCTGAAGAAATCAAAGCTGCTAAAAAATGGAGAAGCACCAATCTGTATGCGTATCACAATAAACGGAAAACGCGCAGAGGTACAAATCAAGCGAAGTATAGATGTTACAAAATGGAATACGCAAAAAGAATGCGCGATTGGCAGGGAAAAGAAGTATCAAGAAATAAACCACTATCTTGATACGATAAGAACTAAAATCCTTCAAATTCACCGTGAACTTGAGCAGGACGGTAAACCTATTACAGCAGATATTATAAAAAATATCTATTATGGAGAACACTCTACTCCCAAAATGCTGCTTGAAGTATTCCAGGAACACAATTCGGAATATAGGGAATTAATGAACAAGGAATATGCCGAAGGTACTGTACTTCGATACGAACGTACAGCAAGATATTTGAAGGAGTTTATCAGTGAACAGTATAAACTGGCTGATATTCCATTAAAATCAATCAACTATGAATTTATAACCAAATTCGAACATTTCATTAAAATACAGAAAAACTGTGCGCAAAATGCAACAGTGAAATATCTGAAGAATTTAAAGAAAATCATCAAAACTGCATTGATAAAGAAGTGGATAACTGATGATCCGTTTGCAGAAATACACTTCAAACAGACCAAGTGTAACCGTGAATTCTTAAACGAAATGGAACTTCGCAAAATCATCAATAAAGATTTTGATATTCAACGATTACAAACCGTAAGGGACATATTCATCTTCTGTTGCTTCACCGGTTTGGCTTTCACAGACGTAAAGAATCTGAAAAAGGAACACCTTGTACAGGCTGATAATGGTGAATGGTGGATAAGAAAAGCAAGGGAAAAGACCGATAATATGTGCGACATTCCATTGTTGGATATACCAAGACTTATTTTAGAGAAATATCAGTCAAATCCAATCTGCAATGAAAAAGGATTATTACTTCCTGTTCCCAGCAACCAACGAATGAACAGTTATTTGAAAGAAATAGCTGATGTATGTGGTATTCAGAAGAATCTTTCCACACATATTGCAAGACATACATTTGCATCACTGGCTATTGCAAATAAGGTTTCCTTGGAATCCATTGCCAAAATGTTAGGACATACGGACATTCGTACAACTCGTATTTATGCCAAAATCATGAATTCTACCATTGCCAATGAAATGAAAGTATTGCAAAACAAGTTCGCGATATAATTTTCAACCATTATTTCATTTCTTACAGCAAATATCGCCCTTTGCCACTGACTGTGCAAGGCGGCTCTGTCGGGCTGGTTGGCTGGAAAAAAATCATCCTCGCTTCGCTCCGGTATTTTTTTCCGCCAAGCCTTGCACCGGTCATTGGCAAAGAACAGCCGGGCCAGTAAGAAATTGAAATACTGGCTCCACGGAGCCGGTCATGTCTAATTTAAATAAAAGAATATGACTGAAGAAGTTGGAAAGAAGGTATGTGAAGGTACAGTAGCAGACCTCATGAAGGACAAGACCGGAAAACAGACGGTTATCACGTTGACAAGAAAGAATGCTTACCGAGTGAAGAAAATCAGGAAACAAGGGACGGATGACGAAGCCGTCCTTTTTCATTTCCGTAAACGCTGTACGGGAATGGGCTCCTATGTACACACAATCGAAGCGGCAGACGGAGAAACAGAACTTCATCCGTCTGAATTTGAAAAATGGGAAGCTGTGGAATTCCTGTATCCCGGCTATCTGGAAGACCTGCTTGATGCTGCATACAACGCATACAGATGGAGTTCCTTCGAACCTGAAGCAAGGGCGGAAACAGACATCATGCAATATGAAAAACAACTTGTAGAGGATCTGAAACAGATTCCGGAAGAAAAGCAGAACGAGTATGTCAGTGCATACCACAGCAAGTTCTCCGCCCTTTTGGGCAGTCTCTCACGATGTGCCAGTCCGATGGTGACAGGGCCTTCCAAGTTCAACTGCCAGCGCAACAACAAGGCCTTGGACGCATACCAGAACAGATTTGATGAATTTCATGACTGGCGTAACCGCTTCAAGGCTGCCATGAAAAGGATAAAAGAGGCTGCCAAACCGGAAGAACAGAAGCAGGAGGAGGCATGGAACCGCCTGAAGCGTGACATTGCAAGCAGCGCACAGACCATTCATGATATTGATACCGGTAAAGCAAGAGGATACAGCCGTGCCCTGTTCGTCAGCAGCATCCTTAATAAGGTAAGCACCTATGCAGGAAAAGGAGAAGTGGAAATCGTACAGAAAGCGGTGGACTTCATTACAGACTTCAATACGCAATGCAAAAAACCGGTTATCACTCCACGGAACCGTTTCTTTCAACTGCCGGAAATGGCACGGCAGGCCAGACTGAAACTTCAGGAAATCAGAGAACGGGAAAACCGTGAATTGAAATTTGAAGGCGGAACGCTGGTATGGAACTATGAGGCAGACCGCCTGCAAATCCTGTTTGACAGTATTCCGGATGACCAGAAGCGAAAAGAACTGAAATCATACGGTTTCAAATGGTCACCGAGATACCAGGCATGGCAACGGCAGCTTACGCAGAATGCTGTATATGCAGTCAAAAGAGTGTTGAACCTTCAAAACCTATAAGACATGAAAGACCGATTGAAATATGTAATCGATTCCCGCTACTTCAACGGAAAATGCCTGACTCGCATGGCCGATGGAATCCACAATGACCATGGCGGTGAAACTCTTGAGGAGCTGCGAATACGGGAGAATAACCCTTTTCTGATTGCCATTCCCCGATTTAGAATTGAAAAGATGTTACGTATTTATCGTGAATCTTTGGAGAGGCCATTCAAGGAAATCACTGAAGAAGACTTCTTTTACTTTACAGATGATACACCTTTGTTATATTTAAGGGACGGTTCATTTTTTGTTGATGAACCGCACTATGTAAATATATATCCTTTCCACTTTGAGCGAGACGGGCGCTATTTTCATGGACTGCGCTCTATAAAAACTCCGAAAAATGAATTAGACAGACAAATTGACCGATGCATGAAAATCATGAATAGAAAAGCAACAATTCTAAAAGTCAATCCTTTACATTCTGTTTCAAGTAAATCGGATTGCCTTAAACTTATTCCTTATTACTTTTCTGTGGATGGAAAACAGCCTGCATTCATCTGTAATCTTGTCATCCAGTCAGACTCCAAACAGACAAGGATGGACATGGCGAATATTCTGAGAAGTCTTCGCAGTAACCATTTCCAGTTCTATAAAGGAAAAGGACGGTACGAAACTCCGGACGAACTGATAGACTATGTATCTCGTAAGAAACTCACTCTTATTTCAGACGGACACTTCCTTCAATATCCTCCCAACCGGGAATCAGTAACTTTCATTGGACATATCAAGGAGACATCAGAGGAATTTCTTTTCCGGATCTATGACCGTGAATATTTCCTGTATCTCCTAAAAAGATTGAGGATTGTGAAAAAGGAGTCCGCACAGGAACAAATAAATATCAAATCATAACATTCGGGGGGAATGCGGTATAATGACTACCGTATTCTCTCATAAAGACAATACAAGTATGAACAAATCGAACACTCTATACTGGAAAACAGCCACAGATCCGGCTGAACGCATTGAGGTCAGACTCATCCTGAACAGTTATATCGACAATGACAATCTGTATGTAGGACTTGAATCCCGGTCTAAGGAGAATCCGGAATGCTGGGAATCCTACACGGACATCACCGTCAACCTCAATTCCCTTCCCCCGTTCCATGCCTATGTGGACAACCGGGACAGCAACAGACATGTACATGATTTCCTGACCAGTAACAGAATAGCAGAGCCTGCCGGATTTGAATATCAGGGATTCAGAATGTTCCGCTTCAATCCTGACAGGTTGAAGGAACTCGTACCCGAACAGTTCAAGACAATCAGCGCCAAACTGCCACCACAGGATGACATGATAAAGGACATCATCTACCAGGAAAGACGTTTCCCTTTGAGAACTGTTCAGGACAATCACGGAATATATCTTGTTTCGAGCAAGGAACTGGAAGAATCTTTAATCGAAGGAGTACGAAAGCAGGATGTCGCGGCAAATGAATTGCTGGATGGCATCTGCCTGTTCTGCTCCACACAGGAACTGCGCTATCTTACGGATGCAGAACTTATAGAAACAATCTACGCACAATAAAAAGGAGGAACAAATATGAAAACCGGAGACATTGTATTTCTGAAACGTCCCTATAAGAGATACCGTGCCGTTGAACTGATGGAAAGACTGGAATGCCGCTGGCTGGTTAGGATTGTCGAGAGCGGTCTTGAACTGGAGGTATATGAAGATGAACTTATATCAGAATTTTAATACGGATAAAGTGTTATGGAAAAATATCAGTTTGCATTCCATTCGGAAATAATCGGCTATACCTCTCCTCATATCGGCGAGGTCAGAAAAGCCATACACAGAAAAGTGGAAAAGGAAAAGTCTGCCGCCATAAAGAATGATATTGAGCTGCACATGTACAAGGTGCATGACGGCATACCGGTTCTCCTTAACACCTGCTACCTGTACGATGAAAAGGGATGTATGGTACACGGAAGTATCAAGGGAACCAAGGATTATCTGCTTGAGACATGGAGATACCATACAAACAGACATTCCAAAGGTTTCAGTTCCACAAGAATCAGGAAGGTGTGTCAAAATGAAAAAGTATAATCATTATGTAATGTCATCCTGAACGAAGTGAAGGATCTTGATGTATGAATAACTGTTTTCGAGATTCTTCGCTTTGCTCAGAATGACAAAATGCAAGTATTTCTCTATTTTGACACACCTTTTTTTTCGTTTGTATAACTCTTAAAATCAGGAATCATGAACCAGACATTACAACTTACAGACTATATTCCACAGTATGTAAGCCTCTACTACGTGGACTACCGGGATGATCTTGATGAGCATGAAGACATCCAGGAGGAATGCATCCGTTCCAACAATATGGAAAAACTCTATGAAAAGGCATACGAATGGTATGAGGAACAGGAAAGCTCAAACATGCACGACTATTTGGAGGAGACAAGAAAGAATATGGAAGCGGACAATCTTGCCGGAGAGTTTGAAGAGCATGAGGATGAAATCAGGGAACTTATCTACGACCGGAACGATTCCGACCCGGTAAAGGACCTGATACGCAACTCGTCCGTTACTAATTTTTTCTATTCGCTTGGAGTGGAAATCATCGGATATCTGACTGGTTGTTCACTGCGGGGAGAATCGGTCGCCATGGCTTGCCATAAGGTACGCCGCGCACTGCATCTGAAAAAGGGGCAGTTTGACGAGAAGATTGAAGAACTGGTAGAGAATGCCACGTACGGTGGAGAACTGCGCATCTACTTCAACGCCATGTTTGACAGGCTCATCAGTGAAGACCCTGAGAAGGATTTCAAGAGCATCCGTTTCCACGGGAATGTAGTGGTGGCCATTGCCGACAGCCGGAACGGTTCCGGACATCATGTACGGATTCCATTGGACATCACTTTCCCTTTCCGAAGGGAGAACCTGTTTGTCGATTCACAGGTACATTATTCTTATGCCAATGAAGTCTGCGGTATGACCAATGATTGGTGTGATTCCACAAAATGGGCAACGGGCATGAAACCTTTTACCGGATCAGTCCGAAAAAGCCGGATGGCTGAATACAAGAAACAGGAAGCCGCTTACGAGCAGACATTCCGAAGCGGGAAATGCACCTTCGGTGACATGAACTACAAACGCCACCGTGACGTGCGATATTCGAATGAGTATCCTGCCGGATGCAGATGCCCTCATTGCGGTACTTTCTGGATTGACTAAAAAAACATTTACTAACCAATAAATTCAAATTATATGAAAATCTGCTGTTCACAAGAGTATTACGACAAGGTCGTACAGTATGCAAAATCCATCAATGACAAGACCCTAGAAAACTGTCTTGAACGTCTCAAACAATGGGAGAAGAACGAGAACCGTCCATGCGAAATCGAACTTTATTACGACCATGCACATATTCGTTCGGATTCTGCGAACGCTATCCGGACGGAAATATAGGCATTGTCGGAGGACTGTTGTATCATGGAAATCCGGACGAGTCCTTTGCCGTCATCATGGAACGTTTCCACGGATGGAGCATACATACATAGAGCCTAAGTTTTACAATAACTGATATCAATCCGATAATGTACCTTAAAGTCTAGAAATTTATAAAGAAAACAAAACCTTGGAAATATAGGCATCACTGAATCTAGTATGCTTACATTGTCAACGACAGGAATTTTTCAAGATTATAGTCTTTTGTATATAAAACTTTCACGTTTTTCCATCCTATAAATACTTCATCCATGTAATTACATCGATAAACTCACTTCAAAATCAATTAGAATATTGATATATTTAAACTACAAATATTTTACTCCGTGTGGTGATAAATGTACTAACAAACCTTAAACGATTTCATCGTCCGG
>OMDZ01001689.1_pt1 | contig 10215 bp, 7 predicted proteins | sample 1673641 | NCBI WGS metagenome assembly OMDZ01 (sample SAMEA103958117, study PRJEB25191) | human gut metagenome | biome: human-associated habitat [ENVO:00009003]; feature: intestine environment [ENVO:2100002]; material: feces | place: Germany | collected 2013/2015
AAAAATTGAAAATATAGGATTTGATGTAAAATAGAAGAGGTGAAGTTTTTTGAAAAAGGTTGTTCTTTCTATAGATGGGATGACGTGCAGTGCGTGTTCTAACGGATTGGAGAAATATTTAAATAAACAAAATGGAATTAAAAGTGCAACAGTAAATCTTGTAATGGCAAATGCCTTAATTGAATATGATGAAAATATTTTAAACTTGGAAACTCTTGAAAAATTTGTTGAAGAAGCGGGATTTAAGAGCTTAGGCATTTATAATGAAAATAGTGAAAAGAAACAAAATAAAAATGAAAAAGTTACAGGGATAGAAAGTTGTATCCAACAGGCAGGGAATCCGCGTCAGAAAACGAAAAACCTCTCGAACTTTCTCCCATTCTATACTACCTTAAAACTTGGCAAATTTCAAGGGATTTGCATAAAAAATAACAGACAAATTCGGGATTTTGCATGGTGGCAACCCTTGGATTTTTTGGTATAATAGTTTAGAAAGGTAAAATTTTATGAAAGTATTTGGAATTATTTTAGAGGCTAATCCTTTTCACTATGGTCACCAATATTTTATCAATGAAATAAAAAAAGAATATAAGCCTGACTTACTTATCGCAATCACTTCAACTTCTTTTACAATGCGCGGTGAAATCTCTCTTTTAGACAAATTTACTAAAACTAATCTTTTGTTAGAAAACGGCATAGATATTGTCTTAGAACTCCCTTTTATTTTAGGTGTTCAAAGTGCAGATTATTTTGCAAAAAACTGTGTGGATATTTTAAACTTATTAAAAATAACCGATCTTGCCTTTGGCAGTGAAACAACAAATATCAATTTATATCATCAATTTTACGATTTTATTTCTCAACAACAGATTGATACGAATGATTTTAAAGCATATAGTAAGAAACAACAAATTAATGCACTCTTACATTCCTCAAATTTTTCTAAGGAAGATATTTCTATTATTAATATGCCTAACTTTACACTAGGTTTTCAGTACATAAAATCAATTATGGATAGCAATTATCCCATTCACTATCATATCATTCAAAGATTATATAATAATTATGATGATACTATTCCCAAGGGTAAAATTGCTAGTGCTACTTCTCTTAGAACTTTGCTAAAAAATAACGAAGATATAACCAATTATCTTCCTTACCATAAAAATAATATAATTGATTTAAATAAAGCCGAATTGAAACTTTTTACCTTATTAGAATATCAATATATTGTTAATGATAAAATTCCTTCTACCTATTTCGGTCTTAAAGAAGGCATCCATAACTACATTAAAAATAATGGTGATTTTAGCAATACTCTACAAACATTACAAAATAGTATTAAAAATAAAAAATATACGATTTCACTACTAAATCGTTGTATGCTTCATTCACTTTTGAATACGGAGGAATTGAAGTATAACCACTATATAAGAATTTTAGGTATAAATCATCAAGGTATTGCGTATCTCAATACGCTACCCAAAAACTGTAAAACCTTTATTTTTGCCAGTCCAAAAGAAATAGAAAATAAGAATCTATTTGATACATCCATTCAAAAGATTCTTCATTATGAATTAAAAGCAACTAAATTATATCAAATCATTTCATCAAAAAAAGATTTATATCAAAATGAATTTAAATTACCAATTAGAAAGGAGAAATAAAATGCTTTTATCGGAATTAAAACTGATGCTGAATCAATTAACTGATCCCTCAAATGAAATGACAATTGGTGAGACGGATTCTCTTAAACATATAAGTTATGATGAAGAGAAAGACTTAGTCATTTTAAAAATTGCTATGGGACGTTTAGGAGGAGAAAATGAAAAAAAATTTCGACGTGATATTGCGAGAACAGTAAAAATAGATGGTGGCTTTTCAGGATTACAATTGCAATTAGAAGAATCAAAAATTTTTGGTAGTATTACACAAAAGCCAATTCATTTTATCGGAATTATAAGTGGCAAAGGCGGCGTAGGTAAAAGTTCTATTGCCGCAAATATAGCTTATCGAATGGCTAAAAGAAATCTAAAAGTTGGTATTATTGATGCTGATGTATATGGTTCAAGTCTACCAACTATCTTTGAAATCCCTCATGAAAATCCCAAATTTGATGAAAATAAAAAAATTCTTCCGATTGAAAAAGATGGTATAGAACTTATTTCTACCGAATTTTTTACGAATCCTGGTCAACCAGTAATCTGGCGTGGAGGAATGTTAAATAGTATGATTTCTCACTTTTTCTACGACGTCAAATGGCATGACGATACTCAATATATTATTGTAGATTTTCCGCCCGGAACAGGTGATATTACTCTTGATATTAAATCAATTATTCCTCAGGCAAAAATGATTCTTGTCACAACTCCACACCCTTCTGCTAGTCATGTCGCAATTAAAGCAGGACATGCAGCAAAAACCCTAGGCCATGAAATATTAGGAGTGGTAGAAAATATGTCCTATTATATTAATCCAATAGATGGAAGCCATGAAACTATTTTTGGAAAAGATGGTGGTATCCAGGTTGCAAAAGATTTAGAAACAGAACTTATTGCCCAAATACCTATTGGTCAACCTTTGTACCATCAAGATCTATTTGAAATAACCGAACCTCAAGGTAAAGTATTTGACGAAATAGTTGATTTTATTATATTCAAATGCGAAAATAATGTATAAAATAAGATTTTAAAGAAAAACTATTACCAAAAATCTATATTTTAAAATTATAAAAAACTAAGTGTTATTGACTATAGCACTTAGTTTTTTTGTATAATCATACGATTATTATAATTTTATTCATAGATTGTGAATACATTTTTCTTATATTCTTTGATTAAAAAATCAACAAAAGAAAACATTCCTTTGTTGATTTTTTTATATATTGATATTTACTTATTCAAACAATTTATTCATGATTTTCACAATCTTCTTCGCATTCACTACAATCACCAGAACACTGTGAATCAAAATCATTTACTGCAGCTTCGATAAAAGCCCATTCTTCATCACTCTCAATTTCTGACAATTCACCCTCACCATTATCATTTTCCACATAGCTAGCAGCCATCAATGGAATTTCAGAATCATCATCAGAATCGCCAAGCGTTGAAATTTCATAAAATACAACATATTTTTTATTAAATTCCTCAGAGTCTAATGTAAATAAAATTTGACACAATTTTTCATTGCCTTCAGCATCGATAATTGTAAGTTGTCCATCAATTGGATTTTGATTACTCATATTTATTCTCCTTTATTTTTTTATACTATCTAAGTAGGTTTGTAAAATTAAAGTTGCCGATAAAGTATCAACTTTAGATTTTCTTTTTTTCCTACTCCAATCAGCTGATATCATAATTTTAGTTACTTCAACCGTTGATAAGCGTTCATCAAATAAAATGACCTCTAGATTCGTGGCTTCTTCTAGCATCTTTTTAAATTCTAAAACATATTCTGATTGGAGACCTAAAGTCCCATTCATATTTTTAGGTAGTCCTAATACTATTTTTTCTACTTTTCTATCAGCAATATACATTTTAACATATTCTAAACATTTTTGCAAATCTTTTTCTCTAAAATGAATAGTTGTAATAGAAGTTGCAATAATTCCCATAGAATCACTAATGGCAACTCCACATGTGCGATTTCCTAAATCTAATCCAATATATCTCATTGCAATTGTTCCCTAATAAAATCTAAAACTTCATCAACTTTATTCACATCTTTGCCACCTGATTGAGCAAAATCAGCACGGCCACCACCATTACCACCACTTTTAATTGCAGCTTCTTTCACTAAAAAACCACAATTAGCATTGGTATTCTTGTTTTTTGCAATATAAATTATTTTAGACTGATCGATTATATTTGCAAAGAAAATGACTCCTTTTTCTAAATCATTAGAGATTTTATCAATAATATCTTTTAATACATTGATATCTAATCCACTAACTTTTTCAACCAAAACTTTTCCAAAGGATGAATCAAATAATTTAGATGCAAACTCTTTATAATTGGCTGATTCATTAGATCTTTTTAAATTCTCATAATCCTTTTCTAATGCTTTTTGTGCTTTCTTAGCATTCTCACTACATATACGATATTCAACAATATCTTGATAACTACCTATAATGATTGGCAAATTAATAGATGGTTTAGTTAATTTATATCCTTCTTCAAGAGCTTTTTGATATACCTTATCAATTTTAGTAATTATGTCTAAAATATCATCTCTCATATTTTGAACTGCAAATTTAATTTCATCCATTAAATTATCACTGGCCACTGCAACTATTCTAAAAATTCCAGATCCTTTTGATTCAATGCTAGTAATAGCAAATTGTTTTATTTCACCTGTTGTTTTCACATGTGTACCACCACATAATTCTTTACTAAATTGCATATCCACTAATCGCACAATATTGCCATACTTTTCACCAAAAAGGGCCTGAGCACCTAATGCTTTTGCTTCTTCTAATGTAGTTTCACGAATACAAACGGGATAATCTTTAACAATGACATCTCTAACCATTTTTTCAATCTCTAATATTTGCTTAGTGGTTAGGCTTTCGTAGTGATTAAAATCAAAACGTAGATTTTCATTCGTTACTTGAGAGCCTTGTTGAAGAACATGTCCGCCTAATACTTTTCTCAATGCTTCATTTAGCAAATGAGTTGCAGAATGATTTTGACATATTGCTTTTCTAAATTCAGAGTTAACTGATACAGCAACGCTATCCCCAACTTTGATAGTTGTTTGTTTCATATCAACAAATTGTAGATGCTGACCATTTGGCAACTTAACTGTATTGATAACATCAAAATTCATACCATCAAATGTTAATTCTCCTTGATCCCCAATTTGTCCTCCCATTTCAGCATAAAATGGAGTAAGATCTAAAACCAATTGAAGCATTCCATCAGCAGTTTCTATTTGTTTTCCATCTTTAAAAATAGCAATGACTTGACTGTTAGCATATAGAGTTTCATAACCTATAAACTCTGATTTTAATTTAAAGTTTAAATACTCTTCATTTTGATTATTCATAGATTGATTAGAAACTCTTGCCGCACGTGCTCTTTCTTTTTGTTTAGCAAGTTCTAACTGAAAACCTTCTAAATCAACTTTAAAACCATTATCTGCTGAAATTTCCTCAGTTAATTCAATAGGAAAACCGAAAGTATCATATAACAAAAAGGCTTGTTCACCACTTACTATTTTATTTTTAGAAAACGATAAAATTTCTTCTAATTTTTTTTCTCCAGTAGATAAAGTTTTTAAAAAATTCTCTTCTTCTGTTTTTATTATTTTTTCAATAATTGCTTTTTTATCCATTAGATACGGATAAAAATCTTTCATTATATCAATGACGACGGATACTAATTGATATAAAAAAGGTTGATGAATACCAAGAATTTTTCCATATCTAACCGCTCTACGTAAGATTCTTCTTAAAACATATCCACGACCTTCATTTGAAAGCAATGCCCCATCAGCAATCGCAAATGTTACACTTCTGATATGATCCACAATTACTCTAAAAGCCATTTGATATTCCTCTTCATGATAGGAATGATTTGTATAGTCCTCTAAAAACTTTATCATTGGAAAAAACAAATCTGTTTCGTAATTCGTTTGAGTATGTTGAAATATACATGCAAGTCTTTCTAATCCACTTCCGGTATCAATATTCTTGCTAGGTAATTCTGGATATTGACTACGTTCTAACCCTTTCGTGGAATTATATTGACTAAATACAATATTCCAAATTTCAATGTAGCGATCATTTTCAATATCTTCTTCTAGCATCTTAATTCCTAGGTGATTGGGGTCATATTCAATACCACGATCATAAAATATTTCAGTATCAGGACCACATGGTCCTTCCCCTATCTCCCAAAAATTATCTTTAATCGAAACTAAATGATCTTTTTCAATTCCTAATGATAGCCATTTATTATAGGTTTCTGTATCATTAGGATAGTAAGTAATATAAATAACATTTTTATCAAACCCATACCATTCTTCTGAAAATAATAATTCATAGGCCCATGTTAATGCTTCCTCACGAAAATAATCACCTACTGAAAAATTACCTAACATCTCAAAAAAAGTATGATGTCTTGCTGTTTTCCCAACATTTTCAATATCATTCGTTCTAATAGATTTTTGAGCATTGCACATCCGTGGATTTGTAGGTTTTACTCGACCATCAAAATATTTTTTTAACGGAGCAACACCCGAATTAATCCATAAAAGAGTAGGATCATTATTGGGAATAAGGGAAGCACTTGGAATGATTTCGTGACCTTTACTTTTAAAAAAATCTAACCATAATTGTCTAATTTGATTCCCAGTTAAATATTTCATATTTTTACCTCTTTTCCGATTTCAAAATAAAAATCGTTCCTATAAAATAAGGAACGATTGAATACGCGGTACCATCCTAATTACATCAATATATTAGCAATTATATAAATTACAATATACTGCTGTCACTTTCTATTTTTAACGCAAGGACTTTGCGGGAAGGATGAGTTCCTCTCATAAAGGAGCTTCAAATTACATCTTTATGATTTCACACCAACCAATCACTCTCTTAAAACATTTGTAATTTTACTAATCTTTATTTAACGATTTAATTATTAGGCAACATTTTCTTCAGAAGTATTGCCATTTTCTTCTTTCATTTTCTGAGCAGCAAGTTTAGCAGCTTGTTTTTCAGCTTCTTTTTTAGCTTTTAAAGCTGCTTTTTCTTCTTCACGTTTAGCTCTTGCTACAATTCTTTCAGCTTCTCTTAGCAATTCTCGATTACGTTTTTCTTGTTCTTTTGCTTCTAGTTTTGCTTGTTTTTCGGCTTCTTTTGCTAAAAGAGCATTTTTTTCAGCATTAAGTTCAGCAGGAAGGGCTTCAGAAATTAATTTCTTTAAAAATTCTTCATCTAATTCACCAGTATTAGAAATTTTTAAGAAATTTCCACCTTTAGGTGATTTAGCAACAGAAATCTCACCAGGATAATTTCGTAAATATCCAAGTATATCTTCTTCATTCACACAAAAAGTAATACGATAATCACTATTTGTTTTTTGCATTAATAAATAAGGCTTTTTACCAACTAAGAATTTATGCTGATTTCCCGCAGGATTGATAACAACGCTTAAATTTTCGCCTTCTAAACTTTGAGCATATGAAACCATTTCCTCATAAGAAGGCTTAAATACTTTCTCAATTTTAGGTTTAGCTACTATAGCATTTGCAGCTTTTGCTTCCGCTTCTTGTCTTTCTTTTTCTCTTGCTTGTTCAATCGATTCAAAATTAAGTTCAGCAAGTAAAGCCGCTTTTTCTTTCTCTAATTGTTCTAATTTTTCATCAAAAAGTCTTTTTTCTTCTTCATATTGTTTAATATCATCTTCTAATCGTGCATTTTCTTCAGTAATACTTGCATTAAGAATTTCAAACTGTTTTTCTAAACCTTCAAGTTCGGTTTTGGCAACATCTAATTTTACCTTATTTTGTAAAGCAATATATTCGGCCTTCATCTTTTGATGTTTTGCATTCGCTAGCGATTTACTAGTTTTTAACTCTTTATATTTTGCTTTTAGTTTAGATAATTCATCACTATTTACATTCACATATCCTTCTTGAACGCTAATCTTACTTTCTTCTACATCAAAACGTTCCTTAGCATAATTATGTAAAGCATAAAGTATTACCAATTCAGCATTACTATAAGCCTCATTTCTTTTACTGCACCATTTTTCAATTAATTCATTTTTATCACGAACAACAAATTCCTCATTTGTACGATAAAATCTAAATAACCTAGCAAATAAAAGATACAAAACGGCACCACCAATAACAATACCAAAAATAATATTTAAAGCAGAACTATTATTTAAAGCTATATTGATATATGGATCTAATACAAATACTCTCATCAAGATAATATCTAATGCAAATGCTACATACATTAAAATATCAATGACATTCACTTGATTTTTACTCAAAGATAGATTTACTTTATCCATAATATATAATAAACAAATAGTTCCAACAGCAAGAGTAGCAAAACCAATCATTAAAAAGATATAATTACTATATGAAAAAGCAATAGTAGGTTCTGCTCTATTCACCATAAATATAACATAAATAAACGATGCTACTAGATAAGAAAAAATAGGTAAATAACTTGCAAAAGATTGAAATCGATTTGTTGGACGATATTCACTAAATTTTTTAAGAGTAATTATAATATTCAATGCTGCCACTACAATTGGTAATAAAATAAATTTAACTAAAACTTCAGCAGAACCAAAACTTTTACCAAAAGGTATAAACATTAGTAAGTTAAGACCTACAGCAATTGTAGATAGAATAAATAAAGATTTTCTATATGTTTTATTATCATTCATAATTATCTAACTCACCTTCCTGTTATTGATTCAAATTTTCAACTTTTTCAGCAGCTCTTTTTGCCGCACGTGCTTTAGCACGCTCAGCAGCTTTAGCTTTCTTTTCTGCTGCTTTTTGTGCTGCAGCATCTGCAATTTGTTTTTCTGCTGTTTCTACTGCTTGTTTTATAATTTGTCTAATTAATTTTGCATCCTCTTTACCTTTATTTGTCAACCTAATCCAATTATTATCTTTTAAGTTTTTAGGAACAATTAATTCACCTGGTCTTGATGTAACATAATCAACAAATTTCTCAGGAGTTGTAATAAAGCTAATACGATAATCACTACTTGTTGCTTGCAATACTAAATACATCTTTTTACCTATATAAAATTTTAATAAATTCCCTTTCGGATTTATATTCACCTTATATCCTTGATGATCACTAAAACTTTTAGCATATTCAACAACTTTTTCAAAAGTAGGCGTAAATTTTTTCATTTTCTTGTTAGTTTCTTTATTTTCCACCTCTGGAATGTTCATATAATCAAGCCTAAATTGATTATATTCAGCAAGTGCAGCATCATAAGCCTCTTTAGCAACTCTCAACTCTGACTCTTTTACTTCTAATTCGCTTTTCTTTTGACGAATAGTTGTTAAAGCCTTATTTTTATCATCAATCTTAGATAAAATATGATTTTTTTGTTCATAAACCGCTTTTAATTCTTCTGTTTCAGTTAATTCTATTTCCTCATTTTCAACCAAAGTATCCATACTCTCTTCATTATCCACATCTAAAAGGAAGTTCTCTTCTTCTGGTACTGTATTTTCTAATGAAGAATAATCTTCTTGTGAAGAATCTTCAACTTCTTCAGCAAATTCTAATTTTTCATAATCAACTGAATTGGCATCAAAATAATTTTCAAAATCATCTAAAGTATCATTGTAGGCATGATTATACTCTGCTTGTTTAATTAAATTTTCATATAAATTACCATCTGTATAGTAAATTAAACTTTCATCCTTTTTAATAGTAATTGTGATAAATTTTATTCCACATCCAACCGCAATAATTAATAAAATATAAATTACAAATAATAATGGATTGCCAATAAAATACTCATCTACAACTGAATACAATTGATTATAAGCATTGTTTGCTCGCCATAATAATCCTACAAAACAAAGATGAATTACTAGCATAAAACTATCAAACAAGATATTAGAAACTTTGTCTAATTTTGCAACAATAGCATGAATTCTAACAATACAATAAATTGTAAAAATTAAATAAACTGTCAAAATAGAAACAATAATACCTAAAACTTTATCAGATAATGCACTCAACATTGCGGCAGATGCATAGTCAAAAGACAAAGTATAAATGATATTAACAATACTTCCTAAAATGTATGTAAAAATCGGAAAATAAGTCATCATAATTATTGTTTTTGAATTTTCTCGATAACCATTTATTAGTTTATATTTTTTTATAAGAGGGTAAACGGCAAGTAAAATCGATAATACCCCTAAAACTAATTTGATTATTAATTCAATCGTTAATATATTTTCGATTTTATTAAGTCCTGGAAACGATCTAAAGGGAATTGCAACAATTAAACCAAATAAAATCCCTACTGATCCCAAGATTGCCATAATGGTTTTCTGTTTTTTTGATAGCATATGCTCACTCCTTTTTATAAAATTGTAAACTATTGAGGTAACTATTTACAATCGTATTCTAGACATATTATATCATAAATTGATTTTTTTGTAAATTGAAATTACCTTTTATTTACGATTTTTTATATGCAATGAAAG